>Ga0082212_10004870_pt2 | contig 16191 bp, 12 predicted proteins | sample TergutNt197P3_FD_71548 | JGI IMG/M metagenome (GOLD analysis project Ga0082212, IMG submission 71548) | Neocapritermes taracua P3 segment gut microbial communities from Petit-Saut dam, French Guiana - Nt197 P3 | ecosystem: Host-associated > Arthropoda: Insects > Digestive system > Gut ... | reverse complement strand
GTGGTGTTAGCCGTAACATCGTCATAGCGCACCCTCGTCTTGCCAGTGACGTTCCATTCCCCGGTAGCCTCCGCGAAGTTCAGCTTAATCTCGTCTTGCAGATAGCGCGGCGTTTGGAGTACCTCGTGCATGAACCGCTCGTAGTAACGCCTGTCAACCCATGTAGAGCCGCAGCGCACCGATATTTCGGACGCGTCAAGGTCTTTCGGCTGGGCTTGCTCCAAGGCTTTTATGTTTCCAATCACATTAACGCCGTGGAAAAAGTCCCCGGTCAACTCGTGGAATGACTTTGCCCTGTGCAGTTTTTCGCGCACGTTGCCCGACAAATACTCATCGGCGGTCACGAGGGGGTACTTTTCGTAGACTTTCATCGTATCGGGGTCGAAGTCCGGCATATTTCGGTTGGGGTTTGCGATGTCGCAGAAGATAACGCCCTCCAAGTCCTGCATTATCTTTTCCGGCGTGAAGCCCGTAAGCTGCGCCATATACTCGATGTCAACCTTGGCTTTCGTTCCGATGGATACCGCCAACGCCTCGCCAGAGGTGTCCACGGCATCAACAGCCCTTTGCTGGGCGATTGTCCGCTTGGTGAACATATCCGACTTGCGCTCCAACTGCTTGTCCTCGTCCAGTATTTCGAGGGAAGCCAATAGGTAGTAGGACGAGTCCGCTTGAAACGCCCTCGCGTTGGCGGTGGAGTTGACAAGCCCGTGCTTCGCCGTGAACCTGTCGTAAATCGAGTTCAGTTCCGCTTGCTGCGCCGCTATCTCATGGTCGGGGTGGTCGTACAACTGCATATCCATCAGTTCGCGGACGCAATCGCGCAGCTCCACCATGCCCCGGACGCGCTCCATCGTGGCGGCGGGCATATCGACGAGGAACATCCGTGAGTTTTCGCGGAAATATAAATCGCCCTCGCCTATTTTGTCTGCCATTTCAAAGGGCTTGCCTGTGGCGAAGTGGATAGCCTCCCTTGTCGTGACAAGGGCATAGCTGAAATTCTTGACAAGCGGGTCGGCGGGGATGGACTGACGCACGGAGGCTTCGTCTGCCAAATCGTCAAGCGACACTTCCGTTATCTGCCCCTCTATATGGGAAAGGGCATCCCTCAGTTGTTCGCCGAGGTCTGCCCCTTCTATCGGTACGCACGTCGCGGCGTTCTCCGCTCCGTACATTCGCCCGCCGCCGTCAACGGACATTCTGCCGAGCATCATGTGGGGGTTGTCGGCGAAGTAGCTGTTGATTGGTATGCCGTCATTAGTCTGCCCCAAATGCACCCAGTCAGGCTCAATGTCCCGAAGCGCCTCGCGCCGTTGGAGGAAGACTATATCGCTGGTCACTTCCGTCCCGGCGTTTTTGAGGAAAGCGTTGTTGGGAAGCCGCACCGCCCCAAGCAGTTCCGCTCTTTGGGCGATGTACTTCCTGACTTCGGGGTTCGCCTTGTCCAGCGTTCCCTTTGACGTGACGAAAGCGACGATGCCGCCGGGACGCACTTGGTCGAGCGTCTTGGCGAAGAAATAGTCGTGGATATTGAAATTGTGCTTGTCGTATCTGCCATCCAAGACCTTGTAGCCGCCGAAAGGCACGTTCCCGATGGCTGCGTCAAAGAAAGCGTCTGGGGTGTCCGTTTCCTCGAATCCCATGACCTTGACGCTTGCGTCCTGATAAAGCTGTTTTGCGATGCGCCCCGTAATGGAATCCAGTTCCACGCCGTACAGCTTGGCGTTCCGCATGGTTTCGGGCAACAAGCCGAAGAAGTTGCCCACGCCCATAGACGGCTCTAAGAGGTTGCCCTCGCTAAAGCCCAGCCTATCCAGCGTTTCGTACATGGCTTTGATGACGGTGGGGCTGGTGTAGTGGGCGTTGAGGGTAGATGCTCTGGCGCTCTCGTATTCTTCGGGGGTCAGCAGGGCTTTGAGTTCAATATATTCATTCGCCCAGCTTGGCTTCCCATCGTCAAAGGCTTCCTGTATGCCGCCCCACCCGACATAGCGCGAGAGGGTTTCCTGTTCTTCGGGTGTGGCAAGGCGGTTCTCCGATTCGATAGCTTGTAATGCGCGGATTGCCGCGACGTTCATGGCGTACTTCGCCTTTGCGCCGCCTTCGCCTAAGTTATCGTCAGTGATGCGGAAGTTCGTCAGTGGTTGCGCGACAAGACTTGGGGTTGCGTCCGCGTTTGCTTCGTCTGCCGTATCCGATTCAGAGATAGTAGGCGGGTTTTCAATTTCGGCTGATTCAGGGGTTAGAATCGTGTTCGTGCCATTGTCGAGCAATTCGTCAAAGCGTGACCGCAGAATCGTCAATGGGTATCGTTCAGGGTTCTCCGTGAAATTGTAGAACACGCTGTAGTCGGTGATTTCCAGTATTTCAGCATTTGTTGCAGGCTGCCCGAAAACATCGCCTACACGGTATGGTATCTGCTTTTCAGGCGTGTAATAAACGTCCGGGGCTTGAGGCTCTGCTTCGGGTTCGCTTTCCTGTTGCTCCAAAGCAAAGCCGAGCATCTGCCCCAAGCGTTCCTCTGCCTCCCTTTTCATCCCGACGAAGTTGACCGAGCAGTATTCCCTTATATAGTCGATAACGGACTGAGGCATATCCTTATCTTCAATGGCAAGGCTGCCGTCCTCATAGTAACGGGCTACAATGTTAATCTCATCGGGGTCATTGTCTGCATCGTTGAAAACGACAATTCGGTCGGGGTCGGACAGAAACCGATAGCTGAGAAGGTAGTCTTGGATGGAGTCCTGTTTCGGGACTTCATCAAGCGGTGCTAACTGTGAACTGGGTTCAAGCGCGACGATGGAATCCGCGCCGTGCCGTATGGCTACGCCGAAGCCCTCGTCAACGAGTTTTTGCACATAGCCGTCAAGGGCGTGTTCGGGTACGCCCACCATCGGCACACGCTCCGCAAGCCCCACGTCGCGCCCCGTCACCGTCAGGTTCAGGAATCTCGCCACGGCGTTGGCGTCGCTCCCCATGACCTCATAGAAATCGCCAAGCCGATAGAACAGGATTTTATTCCTATGCTCGGCGGCAATGGCTTGGTAGTCGCGCCAATATGGGCTGCCCTGCGGTTCGAGTTGGGGTATTTCGGCGGCCAGTTCAGGCTCTTGGACAGGCTCGGCTTCCATGCGGTTCTTGTAGGCATCGAGTATGCTGAGATAGTTCGCGCGAACATCGTCATCGGACAACTCGCTGCTCTTGTACGCCTCTATCTGCTCGTAAATATCGCCCGGTACGGAGTTGCCGCCCCAAAACGCCCCTGTGCTTGAAACGTAGGTCAGGCTGCCGCTCCGCCCAAGGCGATGCTCAACGCCATCCAAGTCGTAGGCGATAACGTCGCGATCTTGGTATAGGTTGAGGTCAAAGTCGCGCTGCGCCGCAGTCCAGTTCACAACGAAAACAGGCGGCGGGCTTCCTGTCGGCTCTATTGTCGGCTCTGTTGCTGCTTCTGTTTCTTCCGCTTGCGGCTCGTCAATGATTTGTTCCGATTCCGGCTCTGCTGCGGCATCATCCACGCCAACGTCCAAAGCCCCGGCGTTTTCTTCCGCAAGCCTGTCCCATTCTTCTTCAATTATGTTGACGGCAAGCGTCTGCTCGTCTGCGGTGAGGAATCTGTCCTCGTCCATAAGCTGGGCTATGCGCCGCTGGACTTTAGCCCACGGCAGGGTGATGAAGTTCGGGTCTGCTCCGTCTTTCGTGACGGCAAAGGCATTTTCGGCAACGGAAACAACGCGCCCATCGGCTATCGCCGGAACAAAGCCATATTCCTGTTTGAGAAAATTGGCGGTTTCGCGGGCGCGGGCGTATTCGTGCATATGCTCATGGACGCGGATTTTGCTGTCTGTATCGCCGTTCCAAGCTATGATGGCTTGGTCAATATCCTCTTGGGTTATGGCAACGGCTATGGGCGGCGCAGCGGCCTGTACGGCTTGGCGGTTGCCCCTGATGCTGTCAATCTGCTCTTGCTCCGAGGGGAAAAGCGACATCTGCGTTGCTGTAGGCTCATTCGCGGTCGCGCCGTCAAATGCAGGGGCATCATCGCTTTCTAAAGGGAGTCCCGTTTCATGCCCCCCTTGCTCGTCAGGGCTTTTCCCGGTTCGGGAAAAGGTGTCGGGGGAAAGCGAATCGCCCCCGGATTCAGTCTGCGACTGCTCTGGGGGCGATTCGTCTTGCGGCTCTTGCTCGTCTTGCTCTAACTGTAAATCAGTTCCTCGATTATTACTTCCTCCGCTTGGGCTTTCAGGCTGTTCATGTGCGCCGTCCAGCCCATCGGGTCGGCTTCCTTGCTCGGCGGCGGGTTCTTCGCCGATAGTTCCGCCATCATCGAATCCAGCCTGATTTTCGCTTGGTTCTCGACTTCCAGACAGTGCGGGAACAGCGTCCCCTTCATGCTGAACATCGTGTACAGAATCCCCCTGTGGCGGTTCAGGTAATCCTTCCGCATCATCCCGAACCTGCCCAATGACTGGTTCTGCGGGGGAATCGCTATGTCGGGTATCAGGTACTCCCCGCTCTGGCTGTAGGTCATCTCGCTGGCTGTCGCTGCGTTCATGTCTTTGCCCCTCCATTTCCACGGCTTTCTGCCGCTCGTATTTTTTGATGGTTACTTCTATTTCGCGCAAGACTTCTTCGGACACGTCGCTGACCGCTCTGCCGAGGGCATAGACGCTATCGGGGGTGTTGAAATCGAAAACGGCTTGGAAGTCCTCGTTTTCAATATACTCCGATGGGTCAACGCCGCACCGCGTCATCAGGGCGTATGCCGTGCTGACCGTGAGGGCATCCCTGAACGCCACGCTGACGTTGAACTCGTCAAGACCGTTCAGGAAGCTGTCCTCTACGGCATAGGCTATGTCGTGCCTATTATCGTCATAGTAGCGCGAGGCGAGGCTCTGCGCAACCGTGTAGAGGTAGCCGCCGAGGTCGTTTTCGGGAATGTCCATGTCATATGAGGTTCTCAGCGCGTCAATGACAGGGGATTCATGCTCTTGCCCCAACTCCCATAATTGCGGTCGGCGGGCGTTGCGCCGCCCGTCCTCGGTGTCGGAAACGTCAAAGACATACTTCAACTTGCTCTTGCCGCCTGAATTGTCCAGAAGCGCGATGCCTTTCGAGCCGCCCTTAACATAGCGGTTCATGGGCTTGTTCCAGAAGTCGAAGGTGGCGCAGGCTGTAGCGTCCGGGCGCTGGGCGTGAATCATTAGCTGTTCTTCAAAGGGGTATTTGTACAGCCGCCCCGCCGTGCTGAGAAACCCCGTCCAATCGCCCATGCTTTGGGTCACTTGGCGTGTCTGCTGGTCGGCAAGGTCGGCGTACATCTGGTATTTGCTTGGCAAAATCTGACCTCCTTAATTTTTGTATTTATTGAAATGAAAAAACATATGAAAAAATATATTGACATCCATCTATGTGATGTTTATAATACACATAGATAAATAACTATGTGTCTATGTGAGGTGATTGATTTGGTTGATACATACATTGACAGCGCACGATTGTTCAAGGCTCTTTCAGACCCGACGAGGCTGATGATTGTCGATATGCTCTCATGCGGTGAATTATGCGCCTGCGTAATTTTGGAAAAGTTCAACTTCACGCAGCCTACGCTTTCCCATCACATGAAGAATCTATGCGACAGCAAACTTGTAGTCGGGCGCAAAGACGGAAAATGGATTCACTATTCGCTTAACGATGAAACGGTAAAGAGGCTCAAAGCGATTTTAGATGAAGTCACGACAATGAAAGAAAACTGTATTTGCAATGAGCAAATATGTTGTGAGGAGGTTTGTTGCGAATGAGCGAAAATCAATGTTCTTGCGGTGCGTCCGGCGATTGCTGCAACGATTCCGGCATAAGGACAGTGCCAACAACGCTATCAGCCAAAGACATACTTGGTGCATGGAGAATCCGCTGGGGTATCGGGCGCATGGACTACGCCGTCGAGCCGGGGCTTTACGCCATCGGCAAGCCGGACAACGAATCGCCCGTGTTCGTCAGCGCGAACTACAAACTCACGTTTGATGTTTTGAGGAAAAACCTTGACGGCGTGAACTGTTGGCTTCTGATTCTCGACACGAAAGGCATAAACGTCTGGTGCGCGGCGGGAAAAGGCACGTTCGGCACAGATGAACTGCTCCATCGGATAGAAACATCGGCGTTGTCAAACTATGTGGCGCACAAGAAACTGGTATTGCCCCAACTCGGCGCAACAGGCGTAAGCGCACATGAGGTTAAACGCCAGTCTGGATTCGATGTTGAATACGGACCCGTCAGGGCAAGCGACATCAAGGAATACATCGAGGCTGGGTATGAAGCGACAAAAGAAATGCGGACGGTGCAGTTCAACCTTTGGGACAGGCTTGTTTTAACGCCTATGGAATTGCTCCCCGCGTTGAAATATTCGTTGCCTGTCTTTGGCGTAATGCTTCTTGCCAATCAGTTTGTGAAAAATCCATTCGATAAAGCCGATTTTGCCGCAAGCGCAGGGTCAGTCCTTGCGGGTTCGGTACTCACGCCCGCGTTGCTCCCCTACATTCCCGGCAATGCTTTTTCGTCAAAGGGGTGGCTTGTCGGTCTTGGCATCACCGCGGGTATTCTAGGTGTGACGGGCAAATTAAGAAAAGGAAGTGCTTTGCTCTCAGCGGGTCATTTGCTGTTGTTCCCCGCCATATCGTCATTTCTCACCATGAACTTTACAGGTGCGTCAACCTATACATCGCCGTCCGGCGTGAAGAAAGAAATGGAAAAGGCTTTGCCATATATTGTAGGCGCGGCTGCTTTTGGCGCGATATTGACGCTCGGCGTTCACTTGTTCGGGAAGGGGAAATCTAAATGAAGCATACATACTTGAAAGATGTCACGACGCTTACTTATGATTCCGAGAAATGTATCGGTTGCGGAAAATGTACCGAAGTCTGTCCGCATGGCGTTATCGGGATAAGCGGAAAAAAGGCGCATATCGTTGACAAAGATTCCTGCATGGAGTGTGGGGCTTGCGCCCTAAACTGCCCGGCGGAAGCGTTGTCGGTCAATGCGGGCGTTGGCTGCGCGGCGGCTATCATCATGAGTTGGTTCACAGGCAAAGAGCCGACTTGCGGTTGCTCCGAAGATGGCAAAAGCGCTTGTTGCGGTTAGCAGGGGGTAGACAGAATGGACAAAGCTAAAGAAACCGGGATTGGCTTCTTTGAACGCTATTTGACCGTATGGGTCATTCTGTGCATGGTAGTGGGCGTGGCGATTGGGCGGTTTATGCCGTCAATCCCTGCTTTCTTGGGACGCTTTGAATATGCAAACGTGTCCATCCCGATAGCCGTGCTGATTTGGGTGATGATTTACCCCATGATGCTGAAAGTGGATTTTGCAAGCATTAAGAACGTGGGCAAAAACCCGAAAGGGCTTTTTGTCACATGGGTCACGAATTGGCTGATTAAGCCGTTTACCATGTTCGCCATAGCAAGCCTGTTTTTCTTTGTGGTGTTCAAGGCGTTGATTCCCGCTGATTTGGCGAAAGACTACCTTGCCGGGGCGGTTTTGCTTGGAGCTGCGCCTTGTACGGCGATGGTTTTTGTCTGGAGCCACCTGACAAGAGGAAACCCAGCATACACGGTAGTGCAAGTGGCGACAAACGATTTGATAATCCTGATAGCGTTTACTCCGATCGTTGCGTTTTTGCTCGGCGTTGGCGGCGTATCTGTCCCGTGGGATACGCTGATATTATCGGTTATCCTTTTTGTCGTTATACCGCTTTCGGGCGGATTCATCACGCGAAACATCATTACAAAGCGAAAAGGGATAGATTACTTTCAGAATGATTTTATTCCGAAGTTTGGAAACATAACGGTAATCGGGCTATTGCTCACGCTCGTCATCATATTCTCTTTTCAGGGCAATGTAATCATTGAAAATCCGTTGCATATTGTGTTGATTGCGATACCGCTTTCGATTCAGACGATTTTGATTTTCTTCATTGCGTACATGGCGAGTAGATTCTTGAAATTGCCGCATGAAATAGCCGCCCCTGCCGGGATGATAGGCGCGTCGAATTTCTTTGAACTTGCCGTAGCCGTGGCGATAGCCCTGTTTGGTACGCAAAGCCCCGTGGCTCTGGCAACGATTGTCGGCGTGTTGGTGGAAGTGCCTGTCATGCTTGCGTTGGTCAAGATTGCGAATAACACGAAAAGGTGGTTTCAATAAATGAGCAAAGGTTGGTATCCAGTCATTGACTATGGCAAGTGCATAGGTTGTATGGTATGCAACGATATGTGCAAGCACGGCGTTTACAAGCCTGACGAGGAAAGCGGCAAGCCAGAGGTCGTGTATGGAAACGGCTGTATTCACGGTTGCCACGGCTGCGAACGACAATGCCCTGTCGGAGCGATTCATTACTTTGGCGACGACGGAACGCTTGATATAGACTATGATTATCTGACATATAAGCCGGAACTTGACCTTGACGGCAAAAAGCCGAAAGTGGCGTTTGTTTGCGTCCACAATTCGTGCCGTAGCCAAATAGCGGAAGCATTGGGGAAGCTCTATGCAAGCGATGTTTTTGACAGTTACAGCGCCGGAACGGAGTTGAAAGACCATATCAATCCAGATGCGGTAAGGCTTGTGAAGAAACTCTATGATATTGATATGACGCAAACGCAAAAAAACAAATTGATTGCTGATATTCCTGCGCCCGATGTTGTAGTCTTTATGGGATGCAATGTCAGTTGCCCCAATGTCCCATCACAATATGCTGAGAATTGGGGACTTGATGACCCTACAGGAAAAGATGATACAGAGTTTATGAAAACCATTGTTGAAATAGAAAACAACATAAAAAACTTGAGATTGCGAATTACATAAAAAGGACGTGCAAAGAATGAATGAGCGTGTCAAAGCAGCGGCAGAACTATACACTGGCGGATTATATTGCTCTCAAGCCGTTTTAGGGGCTTTCTGCGAAAAGTACGGGATGGACATAAACCTTGCTATTAGGGTTTCTTTCGGCTTGAACAGCGGGGTCAGGTGCGCCGACGTGTGCGGGGCGGTTTCGGGTGCAGTATTGGTTATCGGCTTGAAACATGGGGATGATAGGGTTGTATGCAATCAGAAAACGGAAGAATACATCAAGTCTTTTCGAGAGCAAAATGGAAGCATAATATGCCGTGACTTATTGGGTTGTGATATTTCCACTCCTGACGGAAAAGAAACGGCGGTATCTAACAATCTATTTCAGACCCGTTGTGTAGATATGGTTATTAGCGCAGCGCAAATCCTTGACGAATTGGGATATTGAAATACCAACCATAAATACGCCTTTGGCGCAGCCACTAAGGAAACGACCTATCAACAAATAAGGGAGCATATACTAACGCTCAACCCATCCGCGCAGGACAAGAAAATAAGCAAGTTCATTCTTGGTTCGTGAAAAGCGCCTGCCGCTACGGACAGGCGCTTTTCGCAATCACCAGTGATTCTTTCTAATCCGCAGAATCCCCTATATCCGCAACTTCCTCCGTAAACTCGTCATCATCGGCGATATGGAAGCCGATTTCCGCAAACTCGTCATCGGTGAGGCTGTCCAGCTTTTCGAGGACGCTTCCAAACAACTCAATCATGTCCGGCTCGTACACGTCATGGAGGGCGGTCAAAAGGTCGCTCCGCAAGACTTCGCGGTCTGCCGTGTCGAAGATGCCCATAAGGTTGAGTTCCTCCGCACTGAATCTATCAATGGCTAATATCATCAAATCAAACCTCCATTCCTGTATTCTTTTTGCGCGTGGATTTGTCAGGAGCGTCAAGCCCCGGCTGCGCTTTGCTGTTATACTCAGCCTTGCTTTTCTTCTCGGCAGCGGCCAACGCCGCCATCAGGGACGGTTTTTCTTTTTCAACCTTGCGGAAGTTTTCCACGAAACCCTCAATCAGAATCATGTGCGACTGCAAGTGAATATCGGGCTTTGGCGTGTCAAAGCCTTTCGCCCAATCCTTGCTGGCGGCGGTCAATCTGCCGTCAGTGTCATGGTAATTCACATTGCTTGCTACAACCCAAGCCACGCGGTCTGCGCCAAATTCGTCTATCACCTCTCTGGCGGCGGTTTTCAAGTCATAGCGGTACTGCTCGTAGTTGCTGGCGGTTATGGCTTTGTCTATGGCTCTGCCGCACTCCACGTTGATGTCGCGGCTGGCATGGAACGCCCTTATCTCGTCAGTTTCCAGAGCGTGGTCTGCTGAAAACCTGTAAATGGGCTGTTCGCTTTTCGGGATATAGGGTATTTCCGGCACTGGCGATTCCGTGGGCGGCGTAGGCGGCTCGTTGACGCTCCGCTCAACCGCTGGGTCGGGCTGCTCCTTTTGCTTCTCAATGCCCAAAAAAGCGGGGAGTTCGGAAAACCCGAAGCTGTCAACGAAGTGGGAGGTAATCTCGCCGCCTTGGTTCAGCACGATGACATCGCTGACCGACAGGCTATGCCCCGAAAAACCGTTGGGCGGGTCATTGTATTTCTGGAAGATGCCCTCCAACGTCTGCCCCTGCTCCATAGGCTCGGTATGGACGATGACGTAGTTGTTGCGGTTCACTTCCAAGCCTTTCTGCTGCAAGTAGTCAAGCCCCTCAAAGCGGTATTCCCTCGTCTTTTCCAAGCCGTCCATCAGTTGGTAGATGGCGAAAGTGTCCTTTTCGGCTGTGATGAAGCCAAACTCGATTGCCGCCTCCTGTTGCTGGTTGACCTTGTTATCCATCGCCCTGTATTCCTGCGACTTCTGCCAATCCTCGCGCTCAACGCCGAAGATGCCGTCATGGGATTCGATTTCGTCCGCTTCAAAAACCATAGCCTCGGTGTTGTCGGGGTAAAGCAGATAAATGGCATGGTCGTTGTCAAACAACTCCAACGCCCTGTCAATTCTCAGCGGCAAAATGTCCTCGGCGGTATAGCCAAAAGCGTCGCGCTCTGCGGCGGTTATTGACGGGTCGGGCATAGGCTCGGACGGCGAATCCTCCTGTGGGATTTCAGTTTCGGGTTCTGGCGTCCTTTCGCTCGTCAGCTTCACGTTCTCTATAATCGAAACAACCGCAGGGGGCAGCTTGTCCTCAAAGAACGTGACTTTGCGGTATGAGTCCACATGAGCCAATTTTGCCATATTGCCGCCGTCATCCCTGTCGAGGTTATTGAATACCGTTGTCCCCTCTCGGTCGTACTCAAACAAAAGGCTGAACTGCTTTTTGTCCTCATTGAAATACACGGACGCATCGGCAAGCCCCGCATCCCGAAGCGCGGCGTTGACAGGCTCGTAGCCCTGATTGCCGATATTCTCGAACCACGTTGAAGCGAACGCGTTTATCTGCCCTTGAAGGTTTGCGGCATCCGTGTTTATCTGGTTCCCGTTGCCGTCTATGCTGTAACCGATTCCGTCATCAATCTGCTGATAGAGCGGCGGGTTGGACTGTTGGAACTCCACGGCTGTAGCGGTCTTTGCCTCTTGGTCTATTTGAAGCACAACCATGGGGTCGTACATCAAATCGCCGTTTTGGATGTAGGTGTGCATGAGGGAGATTTTGTCCACGTCCACCCATTCAAGCGACAAGGGCATGAAACCAATGCCAGCCTCGCTCCTTTGATAGTAAAACTCACCGCTTGCGGCTTGGGGGAACAATTCAGCCAGCTTTTGATAGTTCCGCTGCTCGATGGTCAGGCGGGAATCAGGCACAACCTCCGACACGGTAAAATCCACCCCGGCGATGTTTTCCGTGGCGGAAACGGTGGTGTACCCCGGCTCCGCCGTCTTGTCCGCACCCTGCGCGGATGTCGGCGCTTCGATAGGCTTTTCCACCGCACTGAGGTCAATGCCCCGCTCTTTGCAGATTGCCTTGAAACGGTCATCGACTGTGATGATAAGACTGTTGGCTTCCTTGCGGATGGTGTCCAGCGATGCCTTGACCTCGTTCAAATCGTGGCTGCCCCATGTGGCGAGGTAGCCAAATGAGTTGCCGCCTGTTTCAATGCCGTATTTTTGGCAAACGACATAAGAAACGCTCTCGGCTTCGATTTCCTTGACCTCTTTGGAAGCGGGCTTGGCGTTTTCGGCGGCCAGTTCCTTGTCGTGCAGTCGGGCGTGGGTGATTTCGTGGATGATTGCGGAAACGGTCTGAATCTCGCTCATGCCCTCGCGGATGCCGATTTTCACCCCCTGTCGGCAGTAGCCGTCTTGGTTCTCGTTCATCGGCTCAAATTCGATGGGTAGGGGGGATATGCCTTTGAGGCTGTCCAAGAAAGCCTCGTAATGCTCCACGTTCCCCGTCAGGTTATCGGCAAGCTGGGGCATGGGTTCGCCATAAGTCTGCGAAACGTCAAAGACAGGCACTAACTTGAACGCTATGCCGCGGGATTTAAGCGCCGTCATTTCCTCCATGATGACCTTGCCGTTTTCGTCTACCATCGGCGCGCCCGTATCGGGGTCGAGTTTTTCCATCAGCTTCTTTTCGGGCTTGATTTCGATTGGGGCGAATATCCGTAAAGACTTCTCGCCTTTCTTCACATGGCGGTTGAATTTGTCGCTCCACAGCTTGTAGCTTGCCACCCTCGTGGCGTTCGGCATCTGCTGGTGGATGAGCATGACGTTCCGGCTGGAATAGTTGTGGAAGTGGGACATGGATTTCAGGTATTCCTTGTATTTGTCGCTTGAAAACAAATCCTTTATGCCCGCTTCCAGCTTGTCGGTGAGTTCCTTGGTGCGGAGTTCGTTCTCTTGTTGCCAAGACGGTTTTTCGGCGGTTGCCGTTGCTGTATCAGCCATTGTGTACCTCCTTATATGATGTTTGGGTATGAAAAAATCGCCCGGTGCAGACGAGCGATGTTAAGAATGGCGAATATTACTGGTAAATTATGTGTGCCATGATATAATGAGTATGGCAATAATCGTTAGCTTTGTTGGCGGCGTGTAATATCATTAGCGTTGCTGTTTTATATACAAGGAGATGAAAGTTAGATGTCAAAACATCGCAAAATGTTGAACGATGTAAACGCACCATATATACAATCGCTTATGCGGCTAATCGAAACGCAGAGTAAAGCAACCCTTGCAAACTGGTGTATAGATTATTCGTATGAATATATACTTCCGATTTATGAAAATGCTTACCCTAATGACGCAAGGTGCAGACACGCTCTGAATGCCGCCAAAGAGTGGCTTGACGGGAAGGTAAAATTACCGTATGTGAAAAACATCATCTTAAACGAATGTCATGCCGCTGCCCGTGAAGCCGTTGATAATCCTGCCGCACAAGCCGCCGCTCGGACTTGCGGACAAGCCGCTGCAACAATTCACGCGCCAACCCACTCGCTGGGATTGGCTTTATATGGCGCACTTGCGGTTGCTTACGACACTCTTGGAATAAACGTAAAATGGAACGAGCTTTTAGAAGTATCTGCGATTGAGTGCGGTAAAATGGAAACTGCTCTCCGTGCTGTTGCGATTGAGAACGAGCCAAATCCAGCAAAAATAAACTGGAAATGCTGATTATAGGCATTTTCACTCAGAGGTCGTGTTTTGATTAAACGCTCTTTTGAGCATGAGCAAAGTGTATCTATGCTTGTTATCGCACGTTTCGGCGTTGGCTACGGCTTTATGGAAAGCCTTGTCCATTTTCAAATCTTCAAGAAACTCCATGATAAAGGGGCAAGCCTCAAACTCGCATTTGCCGCTGTAAAGGCAGTAACCGCAGTCCAAGTCAGCGTATTTGTATCTGTACATTCCATCGATCCCTTCGAGTGGTGACGTGGAAAGAGCCGCCCGTGCGCATCAGGCGGCTCTTTCGGATAAATAATGCAATCAGCGTTCGTAGTTGCTGTCGAGATAATCAGCCTTGTGGCGCTCGCGCCTGTCATCAGCCAATTTATCTTCGTGGCGTTCCCGTTTTTGTCTCTCAAATTCCTCCAAACGCTCCAACAGGGAGGGCTTGGGTACGTTGTTAATAACCCCGTCGCCGACCATGTTGTAGTTGCCCTCGGCATCAATCTCAGCCGCCGACAAGTGGTTGGGTTTCTTTTTAGCCATTGCTCTTTGCCCCTTTCGATTCAAATTCCATCAGATAGCCGGGATAGCCCTCGCCCTTATCGTCCAACACGATAGTGGCGTTGTAGTTCTTGCCCGATTTCGCGGAGTAAAGCCCTTTCAGGAAAACGCGCCCCTCGGTCAGCAATGCGGCGGCAATATCCTTTGTGAGCGTCAGCCGCTTTGCCGTGAAATACTTGCTCTCCTTGAAAAAGGCGAATTTGCAGTCTTTGTTTTCGCAGAAGAACCCCTTGGGCGATTCGGCGAAATTGCCGCCGCACCTCGGACACTTCCCGATGACCTCGCCGGAGCCGCCTTTTTGCGTCCTGTTGGACGGGAACAGGGCTTTCAGTTCGTCAGGCGCAGAGTCATGGGCTATCACCGTGTCAGCGACAAGCTGATTTATCGCCGTCATAAAGGCATCGCCTGTCAGTTCCCCATGCTCTATGCGTTTGAGGTCATGCTCCCACTCGGCGGTCATCAGCGGGGATTTCACCGTGTCGGGCAATACCTTAATCAGATTCACGCCCTTGTCGGTGGGGAGAAGCAGCTTGTCCTTTCGTGACAGCAAGCCAGACTTCACGAGGTTTTCGATGATTGCGGCTCTGGTGGCGGGAGTGCCAAGCCCTTTGCGCTCCGCGTCTTCGGGCATATCCTCCGCGCCCGCCGTTTCCATCGCGGACAAAAGCAAATCCTCCGTGAAATGCTTTGGGGGCTTGGTGAAACCCTCGCGGACGGAGGTATCAACGGTAAACTGCTGCCCCTCGGACAGTTCGGGCAAGGGTTCGCCCTCGTCCTTTTTGGTCTTGCCGATGCTGTTCAAAAAGGCTTGTTCCACGGATTTCCAGCCGTTTTGCGTGACGGTCTTGCCCTTTATGGCGAATACTTCGCCGCCGCAGTCCAGCGTCACAACAGTTTCGGCGTATAGGTGCTTGTCCGACACCGCCGCTATCAAGCGGGCGCATACCATCATCAGGAGATTCCGCTCGGCGGTCGGCAGGGAGGATATACCCGCTTTCGGCATGGCAGGGGTCGGGATTATGGCGTGGTGGTCGGTCACTTTGGCGTTATTGGCTATCTGGGAAGCATTTATAACATCCACACTGACCGCAAAGGGCAGAGCCGCCGAAACAGACTCCACAAGCGAGGGTATGCCGCCAACCATGTCCTCCGTGATATAGCGGCTGTCCGTCCTTGGATATGTGACAATTCGCTGTTCATAGAGATTCTGCATGGCGTTCAACGTCTGGGCGGCGGTGTAGCCGAAGTGCCTGTTCGCTTCCCTTTGCAGGGTGGTGAGGTCGTACAGCTTGGGCGCGGATTCGGATTTGTCTTTGCGTTCAACGGACTTCACAACGGCGGTCTTGCCGTCGCAATCGGCGGCGATTGCCTCCGCTTCCGATTTGTCCCTGACCTTTTCGCATTCGGCTTTGATGCCGCCGCCCGTCGCCTCGACAACATAAAACGGCTCTTTAGCAAAGTTAGCGATTTTCTGCTCACGCTCCACTATCATGGCAAGGGTCGGGGTCTGCACCCGCCCGACGCGAAGCTGGGCGTTATATAGCACGGAGTACAATCTGGAGTAGTTCATCCCCACCAGCCAATCGGCTTGCTGGCGGCATTTTGCTGAGTGGTACAGCCTGTCGTATTCCCCGCCGTCTTTGAGGTTCTTGAAGCCATCGGAGATTGCGGATTCCTCCATGCTGCTAATCCACAAGCGTTTGAGTGGCTTGTCGCATTTGGCGTGGTCGTAGACAAGGCGGAAAATCAACTCGCCCTCGCGCCCCGCGTCACAGGCGTTCGTCACCGTGGCTATATCCTTGCGCTTCATCAAGTCCACAAGGGTTTTAAGCTGTTTCTTCGTGTTGGCGGCGGCTGCGTATTTCCACTCTTGCGGCGCTATGGGCAAATCCTCGTAGCGCCACTTGGCGTACTTTTCGTCATACTCATGCGGCTCGGCAAGCCCAAGCAGATGCCCGACGCACCATGAGATTACATACCCGTTGCCCTCGTAGCTTCCATCACGGCGGGTCTTAGCGCCAAGCACGTCAGCCAGAGCCTTGGAAACGGACGGCTTTTCGGCGATGACAAGGTTAAGCATAGGCTAAAGCCCCCTTTCGGTTATTTCGTTTATAGGAGTTTCGTTTTCGTTGT
>Ga0082212_10006154_pt1 | contig 16192 bp, 12 predicted proteins | sample TergutNt197P3_FD_71548 | JGI IMG/M metagenome (GOLD analysis project Ga0082212, IMG submission 71548) | Neocapritermes taracua P3 segment gut microbial communities from Petit-Saut dam, French Guiana - Nt197 P3 | ecosystem: Host-associated > Arthropoda: Insects > Digestive system > Gut ... | reverse complement strand
AAAATCCGTACAAAAACCCATAAACGCAAGCTTTTTATACGGATTTTTAAGAGCTTTTATAATCGGTATTAGTATTATTGTTACAAGCAAGGTTTATAATCCGTGAAATCTTTTCTGTTATTAATTTCTGTAGAACGGTTTTATCCGTATTTCCGATGATATTAATAACTTTTATTGAATCTTTTTGTTTCATATATATGACCATGCCCCTTTCAGCACACAAAAACCCCATGTAAATTGGCATGGTCTCGTATTTCTGTGCTTCTTTTTATTTAGTATTTTCAAACTTAAATTCCCTCCCGATAAATTTTATAGTAAATTAAATTTAAAATTATTTTCGTGTTTCCCCCGCCTGCGGCGGGGGAAACACAGATAAAATTTCTATTGTTTATTTCCGAAGTAAAAATATGTTTTCGGATTGTGAAAAATGAATTTTATATAAAAATCCACTTCAAAATGTACAATAAATTTTTCAAAATATTTATTTTTCAATTTATTTGTGTAAATATTTCGGGTTTTTTGTTGATTATCACGGAAAATCGGCAAAATATCCGTAACTTTTCGTACACTCTAAGCCTATACTTTTATACCTGAATATATTATAATGTAAGATAGCATATACTTTAAAAATTTTTAAGGAATCGGGTTTTTACTATGAATATGGAAAAAGACAAAAATGTAGGCAAGATTTTAAAAATTTTGCTGATTGAGGACGAACCGGCGGAATGCGCCGCTATAAGCCGTTATGTTGAAAGCACGGAAGGCGTCCAGCTGATAGGCGCGACCAACAGCATTGGAAAAGCATATTCCGATGTCTGCGATTTCATGCCTGACGCGGTTATTCTCGACATGGAACTACATAAGGGAGAGGGCGACGGCATTAATTTCTTGGAAAAGCTTGCTTATTCCTCCGTTATCCGCCCTTTTATCCTTGTAACGACGGATAACACGAGTAAAACCGTTTTTGAAAAAGCGCGGTCGCTCGGCGCGGATTTCATTATTTCCAAAAGCCAGGAAAACTACAGCGCGGAATATGTCATTGACTTTTTAATATCAATGAAAAGCACTATCTTTTTCAGAAAAAACAGGCAAGGGCTTCCGGAAGATGTTTTAACGGTTGACGACCCGGAAGAAACCACCAGACGCATTTTAAAGCGTATTGACACCGAGCTTGACCAAATCGGTATCAATCCGAAGGTTTTAGGACGCAAATACTTAATTGACGCAATCATTATGACGATGGTTAAACCCGAACCTAATTTCTGCGGCGTAATTGCTCAAAAATATAATAAAAGCAGTCAAAGCATTAATCACGCCATGTCAACCGCAATCGTCAAGGCATGGTCGAAAACCCCTATGAATGAACTGCGCCGGTACTACACCGCTATATTTGACGCGAGGAAAGGTTATCCGACGTTTTCCGAGTTTGTTCATTATTATGCGCGGAAAATAAAAAGCGATTTATAATACATAAATTTCGTTTTGATACAACAAATATACCGCTTTCTGAAAGCGGTAAATTTATGTATTTTTTTACGCTTTTTACTTGACAAAAACCGTGCTCATCCATTTTAAGAAATTATTCAACCACACTGCGAATCACCTCCTTGTACGGACGCATAATGCGCGCTCCTACAGTTATTGTTTTTGTGATATTTTTATCAGGTATTATTACATTTTTATCGCGGAGGTTTTTAATGGCTGTATCATTTATTAAATATTTTACTATCATATTTTGGACTTTATTTATTTTTATAAAATTAATTAACCGAAAACCAACTTTTAAAATAACTGTTTCTCAAATTATTTACGCTGTTTTTTTATCTTTTATAATTTCTTTAATCATTAAGTTATTATCGTCGGAGCTTCTAATTATTTTTATTATTATTTTTACCTGCGTTTTCAATAAAATTATAATTAAAGCAAAATGGGATATTACCTTAATCGCATCGTTTATTTCATGCGGGTTCAGCTATATTTTAAACGCCGCAGCTAATGTTCTTATTTCATTTATATTCAGTATCGTTTTCGGTGATGTTAATCACTCGTATCTAATTTTCTTCTTTCTTTGCACTTTTCCTGTTATGGGCTTATTTATATTTTCATTGTTTAAAATTAAAAGACTGAAAAACGGCTTTCCTTTTTTGAATGAAAAATATATCAGTTTATTAGGGGTTATAATTTCATTAATCGTTCTTCAATGCCTTATTATCATCAGCGTAATTAACGAAAGAATAGATGAATTTGATAATCTGTCATGGTTTTTATTTCTATGCGTTGCCGCTTGTGCCGTGTTGGTTATTATTTGGTGGCGGACAGGGATTACAAAAACGTACAGAGATTCGCTTTCTTCGAGTGAAATTAAAAAATTAAAGCTTGAACTTGCGGAAAAAGAAAAAAGAATCGCAGAAGTTGAAGCGGAAAATACCGCGCTGTCTAAAATCACGCACAGCGATAATAAAATGATTCCTGCGCTCGGCAATGCGGTTAGGGACTTATGCGAGAATTATTCCGAAACGAAAGCTTCCGCGCTTAAAAAAGAACTGAACCGAATCTATGAAGACCGCAAAGGGGTTTGGTATCAGTATAAAAAGGATTCTAAACAACTTCCTTCCACAAAAATCACCTCTCTTGACATGACACTGGATTTTATGAAGCAAAAAGCTTACGAAAGCAATATAGAGTTTGATTGTTTCGTTAGCGGCAATATTAAATATATGATTTTAAAATTGATTAAAGAAGAACAGCTCCGAAAGGTTTCAGCGGATTTATTGGAAAATGCGATTATTGCGGTAAAGCCTTGTAAGCTCCGGAATATCCTTTTTACCGTCGGGATATGTGATGAAGCTTATGAAATACGAGCTGAGGACAGCGGGATTGACTTTGAAGAAGAAACACTGCTGAACTTAGGAAAAGAAAGAACCACCACTCATAAAAATGAGGGCGGTTCAGGGTTCGGATTAATGGAAGCGTTTGACGTTATCAAGGATACAGGCGCAAGTTTAATCATAAAAAAATTGCCGCACGGCGGACTGGGTTTTACAAAGCAGGTCAGTTTACGGTTTGACGGAAAAAGCGAATACAGGGTTGATTATGAAGGGCTTCATTTTGTAAGGAAAATGTTCAGTATTCTCAATAACTGTTCATAACACGCCCGCCGCCTGTGCCGCGTCAATAATCAAACAAATATTACGCGAACGGCAGAGTTCCGCTATTCTTTTAAAGGGCAGGATTCTGCCGGTTACATTGCTTGCCGCGGTCATTACGATTGCTTTTGTGCGTGAATTTATCAGTCTTTCAAAATTTTTAACTGTTTCGGTTTCGTCGGGTGTTGTCCGCGCCGCTGAATAGGATATTCCCGCGTCCTTTGAAACCGCGTGCACGGGGCGGAGCACTGCGTTATGCTCTATGTCCGAAATAATTAAATGCGCTTTCGGGGAAATAATGCCTTTTATGGCAAGGTTAAGCGCGTGTGTGCAATTGAGTGTAAATATAACGTTTTCGGGTTCCGCACCGAAAAATTCCGCGCACTTTAACCGCGAATTAAAAACCGCCTGCGCCGTTTCCATTGAAAGCCTGTGCCCTGCTCTGCCGGGGTTCGCGCCATAATTCACCAATGCCCTTGACATGGCGGCAATGACGGACGCGGGCTTCGGATAAGTTGTGGCGGCGTTATCAAGATAAACCATTTCCGTATTTTCTCCTGTGCTGTATAGTAATTTTATCTTATTTCAACGCAATCTATGCTGATTAAGCCGAGGATTCTGCAAACTTTGTCGGGGTCTTCTTTCACACGTATACCGTAACCGCAGCCGCCGGTTTTAAGCGTGATTTTCTCCACTACAGCGTCTATTTTAAACTTTTCGAGGTGATACCTCGCTTTTCCGGCTTCCGTCATTGACTTTAAAACAAGTAAAGCCGCTCTCAATTAAATCACCCGCTTTCTTTCCTTGAAATCATTCTATGCGCTGAAAGCGGATTTTGTGTAGGACAAAGCAAAGCGGACAGATTAAACCTGTCCGCCATCGTTTTAAATATAACAACAACATATAACTTACCAAATCCACGAAATATCATATTTTTGTATATCGGAATCTGTAGTGATTATAGTCATATCATCGACAAGCGCAGTAGAAATTATTAATCGGTCAAACGGGTCGCGGTGAATATACGGTAATTCCATTAAATTTGAAAGATACTGTTGTTTTATCGGAAGAATAATAAAATCGTAATGCTTAATAAGGTCATACAGATGAGAAAGACCACCCTCAAATGGCATATTTCCCAAGCTATATTTAATTGTAAATTCCCAAAGTGAAGCTATACTTATATACTTCGGCGTGTTTGCTTCAAGAAGAATATTTTTTGCTTTTTCTCCGAGTTTTTTAGAACCTTCAAAACACCACAAAAAAGCATGAGTATCTAACAAGTATTTCATGCCTGCATATACTCCTTGAAATCATCAAGCGGTTCATCAAAATTATCAGGTACGCGCATTTTGCCTTTCATACAACCGAACATTGACTCTCTCGGAATTTTAGTATTATATTCTTGTTGTTGTTCAAATTCATCATCTAAAACCAAAATAGCAAGTTTCCGTTTTTCCGGAATTATCGGATTCCCTATAGGAATTATAAGCCCGTTTTCGTAATAAGCAGAATATGCTTGCATAGCGAACCTCCTTTTATCTTATCGTATGTTACCTATTCTACCACAAACCCCCGAATGTGTCAAGCAAAATCTTGAAACAACACGGGTTTTTATATTTAATAATTATAACCCATTTTACATAAAAAGTCAATCGTTTGAATAAATCCTGCCGAAATGCGTAAAAATAATTTAATAATCTATTTTTACGAAAGGTATGGCTGTAAATATATATGAAAGCTATCATCATGGCGGGCGGCGAAGGTACGCGCCTGCGCCCACTCACAGGCACAATCCCGAAACCGCTTGCAAAGCTCTGCGGACGCCCTGTCGCCGAATACATTCTTGACCTGCTGATTAAGCATGGTTTTACCGAAGCAAATTTTACTCTGCGTTACAAAGGTGAAATGATTGAACGGCTTTTTGAAAATGAATTTTATAAAAGCATTGATTTACGTTTTTCTTATGAAGATGAACCGCTCGGTACAGCGGGCTGCGTTAAAAAGGCGGCGGCAAATTTCACCGATGACTTTTTGGTCATCAGCGGAGACGCGCTCTGCGATTTTAATTTGTCGGCTGTTTTAAAATTTCACCGGAATAATAACGCAGAAGCCACGATTATTACAAAGCAGGTGGAAGACCCGCGTGAATACGGGCTTGTGATTTCGGATAATCACAAAATCACTGGCTTTTCCGAAAAACCGTCTTATCTGAACTGCGTTTCCGATTACGCGAACACAGGAGTTTATGTTTTAAATCCTGCTATTCTTGATATGATTCCCGACGGGAAAATGTGGGACTTTGCGCGGGACGTTTTCCCGAAAATGCTGAAAGAAAACCGCGCTTTAATGTCTTACGCGGAAAAAGGCTACTGGTGCGATATAGGCGATTTGGAAACCTATAATAAATGCCAGCGCGATATTCTAAGCGGAACGGTTTCCTGTGAAATTAACGCGGAAAAACAGGCAGACGGCGTTTACGCAAACAGTATTATTCCGGAAAACGTAAAAATCACCGCGCCTTGCTATATCGGTAAAAATGTGCATTTCGGCAAAAACTGCATAATTGAAAGCTCCGTTATCAGCGACAATGTAACGCTTGGCATGGATAATAAAATTATTGATTCGGTGGTTTTAGACAGCGTAATCACTGCCGGCGGCGTAAACGCCGAAGGTTCAATCATTTGCGAAAAAGTGCGGATTAAAGAAAACGTCAGCCTCTCAAATGATTCCGTTATCGGGGAAAGCACGGTTATCGGTGAAAATTCCCGCGTTGAAAGCGGCGTGCGCGTCTGGCAGAACAAGACCATTCCCGCCGATATTACTGTAAGCAATGACTTTAAATACAGCGGTAAAAATAAAATCGAAATCAGTGAACGCGGCATTACCGGCGACACGAATATTGACATTACGCCCGATTTCGCCGCGAAAACCGGCTGCGCGCTTTCCTGTCTGCACCCGAATAATGTTTTAGTTTCCTGTGAAGAAAATAACGCGTCCGTATCGCTTAAAAATGCGTTGATTTCAGGTATTTCCAGTACAGGAATCCCCTCCTCCGACTGCAGGTTTGCGACGCTTCCCATGTTGATTCATTTAAGCAAGCTGATGCTTGCCGATATTATCGTTCATGTAAAAGCAGGTATTAAGACAGAAATCATTGTTTTAAACCGGCACGGACTTGCGCTTACGCGCAGTCAGGAGCGCTGTTTTGAGGGCGGACTTAACCGCACCGAATACAGGAACGCGCCGTGGGACGGCTTCGGGGTTGTGGGTGATATAAAATGCGCCGATGAGCTTTATATTTCTATGCTGAATCACATTTCGGAATTTAAATCCGAATATAATATTATTTTAAACTGCGGCAACAGCCGCCTTTTATCGGTTCTTTCGCCTGTTTTTGAACGAATCAGTGATTCTAACAGTGAACAGCTGATAATCACGTTTAATAACTCCGGCACTAAAGCCGAATTCAGATTAGGGAAAGACAGTATGATGAACCATGATAAGCTGATTCTTTTAGCGTGTATTGATATTTTCAAGGGCGGGTTTGACGCGGCTTTACCCGCCGACTTCCCTTCCGCCGCCGACGCGCTGGCAAAAAACTTCGGGCGGAAAATTCACCGTTTTTTCAACTGCTCCAACGACAGCAGTGACAAGGAAGCGCGTGACGTTGCCGAAAGCGAAACCTTTCTGTGGGACGGCGCGTATTTGGCTTTATTTATTTTGGGTTGGCTCACAAGAGATAAAATTTCACTCGAAGAAGCCGCTTCCGCTCTGCCCGAATTCAGCCGCGAAAATCGCGTTGTTGTGATTAACTGCCCGCCGCAGAGAATTTTAAGTAAGTTATGTAAAGGCAAAGGAAAAACAGGCATCGGTGAAGGAATTACGTTTGACAGGGACGAAAACCGCGTACTTCTGCGTTCCAATAAAAAAGGCAACGCGCTGTTTTTAATGGCGGAAAGCGCGTCCTCCGAAACCGCGAAATCGCTGTGCGATGATATTGAAGCGGAAGTGAAACGGCTTATGCTTGACATTTAAGACTTAATTTGATATAATGATTAGATGTAAGGGTGTATTTTGCACACCCTTACATCTAAATAAAGGATATATTGATTAATATACATATCTTCAAACCGTTCATTCATCCCTACTTTTGATTTAAAAACGCGGTTTATTATTAACATCGAGGTACAAATGCCGGAAAATAACAAAAACAAGAAAAATAAGCTTGCTTTTACAAAAGCAAGCAATACCCCCGTTTCTAACAAAAAGAACCAAAAACCCGCAAAAACTTCCAATAAAATAGAGCCTAAACGTAAAACAAAACCGTTATCGGACGATATTTTAAAATTAACGGAGCAAATCGCTAAGAAAACCAATAAACCCGCTCAGGTCATTCAAAATAAAAATGAAACCGGCAAGAATAAAGTTTCTGCACGGCGCACCGCCCCCGTTAAAATAACCGCGCTCGGCGGGCTTGGTGAAATCGGGAAGAATCTTTATGTTTTTGAGTGCTCGGGGGATATGTTCATTGCAGACTGCGGATTGGCGTTTCCGGACGAGGATATGCTCGGGGTTGACATTGTCATTCCCGACTTTACGTATCTTGAAAAGAATAAGGAACGCTTTAGGGGAATCGTCCTGACGCACGGGCATGAAGACCATATCGGCGGGCTTCCTTATCTGCTGAAAAAAATAAACGTCCCTGTGTACGGTACAAAGCTTACTTTAGGTTTATGCGAGGGAAAGCTCCGCGAACACGGGATTTTAAATCAGTGCAGTTTAAATGTAATGCAGCCGCGCCAGAATGTAAAACTCGGCTGTATGAGCGCGGAATTCATCAGAGTGAATCACTCCATTCCGGACGCCTGCGCGCTTGCCATTCACACCCCTGCCGGCATTATTGTGCATACCGGCGACTTTAAGGTGGATTATACGCCGATAGAGGGCGGCATTATTGACCTTGCACGCTTCGGTGAACTCGGCAACAAAGGCGTATTGGCACTGCTTTCCGACAGCACCAATGCGGAACGCCCCGGCTACACCATGTCTGAACGCAAGGTCGGTGACAGCTTCAGAAATATTTTCGGTTCTGCCGAACACAGAAGAATCATTGTCGCTACTTTTTCGAGCAACATTCACCGCGTACAGCAAATTATCGACAACGCCGCGCTTTATAACCGAAAGGTTGCGATTTCCGGCAGAAGCATGGTGAATGTAATCAACAAAGCGATAGAACTCGGTTATATAAAAATATCAAATAATCTGCTGATTGATATTGAGCAGGTGAATAAATACCCGCCCGAAAGTGTCGTTATTGTCACTACGGGCAGTCAGGGAGAACCTTTATCGGCTTTATCAAGAATGTCCGCCGGCGACCACAGGCAAGTGACGATTACACCGAACGATTTAGTGGTTATTTCTGCAACGCCCATTCCGGGAAATGAAAAAACCGTGGGGCGGGTCATCAACGACCTGATGAAATCAGGCGCGGAAGTGGTTTATGAAGCTATGTATGAGGTTCACGTTTCAGGGCACGCCTGTCAGGACGAGTTGAAAATGATGTTGTCCTTAACCAAGCCTAAGTTTTTCATTCCCGTTCACGGCGAATATAAACATTTGGTGAAGCACGCACAGCTTGCGGTTAAAATGGGGATTCCGGAAGAAAATATTTTTATTTTAGATTTAGGGCAACAGCTTGAAACCGACAGCGCGGAGATGAAAACCGTTACGCAGGTTACTGCCGGCAAGGTTTTGGTTGACGGGCTGGGTGTCGGCGACGTGGGAACGGTGGTTCTGCGCGACAGGAAGAAATTGGCGCAGGACGGGCTGATTATCATTGTAGCGACGATTGAACGCGAAAGTAAAATGCTTGTTTCAGGACCGGACATTGTTTCACGCGGGTTTGTGTATGTACGGGAATCCGAAATTCTTATGGACGAAGCACGGGAACTGATGGAGGATACGATTCTAAAAGCCCTCAATTCCGGCGCGAACGGGAATTTAATCAACACAGCCAAAAATAATATGCGGGACGAAATGAGTGATTTTATGTTCCGGAAAACCAAAAGAAGCCCGATGATTCTGCCGATAATGATGGAGATTTAAAATATGAACGAGCAAATCAATTACGCGGAAAAATATGATATTTTCCTGTCTTACAGACGTGACGGCGGCGAAGCAATGGCAATCCTTTTACGCGACCGTCTGACCGCTAAGGGTTATAACGTGTTTTTGGATATAGAAAGTCTTAACTCGGGCAGTTTTAATAAAAACCTGCTGATGGTGATTAAAAATTGTACCGACCTTATCGTCGTGTGTTCAAAAAACAGCCTTGACCGCTGTGTCAACGACGGCGACTGGGTGCGTACAGAGGTTGCCTGCGCGCTTGAAAACGGCAAAAATGTTGTTCCGGTTATGCTGCGCGGGTTTGAATTTCCGGACGTTCTGCCGGACGATATGGAAGCACTGCGTATGCAAAACGGTGTAAATGCCAACAGTAACGAATATTTCGACGCGGCGATTGACCGCCTGATTGAAAAATTCATTAAAAGTAAACCCCGTAATTCCATTGTAAAAAAGCCGGCAGTAAAATTAATGGCGGCTTGCGCATTTATTCTTGTTTTCGGAACATTAATTACGATAATTGCGGTTATGCTGTTAAAAAATTCTGCGCCGGAATCAGAGCCGGAATCGGAAGAAGAAAATACAGAAGCGGTTTCAATGATTGACAATGCTGATGATGTAGAAATTGCAATTCCTCCCGCTCCGAAGAATACTGATTCTACAACCCCCGTACCTACAACAACTCCCGCTCCGCCCGAATCTGCACCCGAAAATAATATAACAAAGCCTACAGAATCCGCACCCGATACATCAACTTCAAATACACCCGCCCCGACGCAATCAGCGGCAACAACAACTGCCGCACCGACAGCACCTCCATCCGTATCAACGCCCGAACCCGCGCCGGATTACATAACGATTAAAGGCACAGAATACAGCACTGCTATATTTGAGCTTGATTTATCCGGTAAGGATTTAACAAACAACGATATAAAGCCTTTACGCTATATGACGAGCTTGGAATTTTTAGATTTAGGCAGCAATCAAATAAGCGATTTAGAGCCTTTATCGGAACTTACAAATTTAATAAAATTAAACCTGTATGACAACAACAGAATCAAGGATTTAACGCCATTAGCTAATCTTAAAAACTTAGAAAATATCAGCTTATATTTTAATCTAATCAGCGATTTATCGCCGTTATCGGGTCTGACAAAATTAGAAGTATTGGAACTGAGTTGGAATCAAATCACCGACTTAACGCCTCTTGCAAACCTCTCAAAGCTATATCGGTTGAGTTTAAGCGACAATCAAATCGCCGATATATCGCCGTTGTCAAACCTTAAAGAACTGACAGAATTAAGCCTGCGCGGTAACGAAATCACCGACTGGTCGCCTGTGGCGCATGTCGGAAAGGTTTCGGGCAGGGATTAAAATTAAACTGTTTTGTATTTATATAATTTACATTGCAAATCCTTTAACCTTTCCGGGAGGTGAAAACCCTGAAAAACTTCTACCGCGACGGCGGTTTAATTATCGTCGTCTGCTGTCTGATTATCATTCTGTTCATTCTCACAGGGTATATTTACCGCACCGAAACGCATTTCTTTTGGATGATTGCGCCGTTTGTGGTGTTGGTTTCAGGTTTTTGCATCGGAAAAATCGTCAACGTAACCAGAAAAACCTTTCAGTATTTTGCATTTATTTCCGAAGAAATCACGGAAGCGGATAAAAAATCTTTATATCATCTGCCGCTCTCTGTCGTAATCATTGATTCTTCCTATCATTTCATTTGGTTTAATAAAAGTTTCACACAGAATTTCGAGCAGGAAGCCGTCTTCGGCAACCCGTTTTCCTCTGTTACCGAATTAAATATAGAACGGTTAATTAACGGCGAATCCGCGGAAATCAAGCACGGCGAAAATTATTATGAAGTCAGTATTTCCGCTGTAAAAAACGCGGAAAATTCTGAACCTGTTCAAAATCCGGAAGAAAAAAACCGGCAGATTTACGTGGTTTATTTTGAGGACATTACCGAACGCACCTTGCTTGAAATAGAAAAAAAGCTTTCAAAACCGGTTGTAATGCTTATTTCCGTTGATAATTACGAAGAAATGTTTGAGGGCGCGCCGGAAAGCGAAAAAGCGCATGTAACCGTTAAAATAGATAAAATTTTAGAGGACTTTACGGCAAGCACAACCGGCATTATGAAGAAATTTAACCGTGACCGCAACTGGGCGGTCATTGAACAGCGGCATGTTGACAAACTAATTGAAGAAAAGGTTAAGATGTTAGACAAGGCGCGTGAAATCGCCGTAACCGACCGCGTGCATGTTACGCTTTCTATAGGCATCGGCGCGACGGGTAAAAGTATTCACGAAAGCGAAAAGTTTGCGCGTCAGGCACTTGAAATGGCACAGGGGCGCGGCGGTGACCAAGCGGCGGTTAAAACCGCCGGTGGTTTTGAATTTTACGGCGGCGTTTCAAAAGGCGTAGAGCGTCAGAACAAGGTTAAAATAAGGATTATTGCGAACGCGCTCGCGGACTTAATCAAAGACGCGGATAAAATCTTTATTATGGGTCATAAATCAGGCGATTTGGATAGCGTGGGTTCTTCAATCGGGCTTGCTTTCCTAATTAGAAATCTCAGCAAGGAAGCTTACATAGCGGTTGACCGCGGGAATGTGCTTTGCACCGAATTGCTCGAAAAATGCAAAGCAACCGAAACCCCTTTATTTATACCGCCCGCAAAAGCGCGGGAGCTATTAAACGATAATTCTTTATTAATCATCACTGATACACATAACCCGAAAATGCTTGAGGATTTTGAGTTATACCGCGCGGCTAAGAAAGTTGTGGTGATTGACCATCATAGAAAGATGGTCAATCATGTTGACAACGCGTTGATTTTCTTCCATGAAGCCTACGCTTCCTCCGCGTCCGAAATGGTAACGGAGCTGTTGCCTTACTTCGGCGAAGCGGGGAAATTATCGGCTCAGCAAGCGGAAGCTCTTCTTTCGGGTATTATGCTTGACACTAAGAATTTCACCGTGCGAACCGGTGTGCGTACTTTTGAAGCGGCGGCGCTTCTGCGTAAGCTCGGCGCAGATACAGTCAGTGTAAAATCATTATTTGCAAACTCGTTTGATTCATATAAGAAGAAAGTTGCTATTGTTTCTTCCGCGATTATTTATAAAAAATGCGCCATTGCTTACAGCGGTGACTTCACCGAAAACATGCGCCTTGTTTCACCGCAAGCGGCAGATGAAATGCTTAGTATTTCCGGAGTTGTGGCGTCGTTTGTGGTTTTCCGCTCCGCACAGCATGAAATTTCAATCAGTGCGCGTTCACTTGGAGAAATGAATGTACAGCTCATTATGGAAAACATCGGCGGCGGCGGGCATCACACAATGGCTGGCGCGCAGTTTCAGAACATCAGCATAACAGAAGCACGGGATAAATTAACCGCGGCGATTGATAAATATTTTGAATTAAAAACATAGAAAGGAACATAAAAAATGAAAGTAATTCTCTTACAGGACGTGCAAGGCTCAGGGAAAAAAGGCGAAATCAAGGAAGTTAAGGACGGCTATGCACGTAACGCGCTGATTCCGAAAGGGCTTGCGATTGAAGCCACAAAAACGAATTTAACCATGCTTGAACAAAAAAAGGCTTCCGCTCAGCACAAAATCGAAGTCGAAAAAGAAAACGCCGAAAAAACCGCAAAAGCACTTCAGGGCAAAACAATTAAAATATCCGCAAACGCAGGCGAAGACGGGCGTTTATTCGGTTCGGTAACAGCTAAGGATATTTCCGCCGTGCTCAAAAAAGAAAGTTATAACATTGATAAGAAAAAGCTCAGCGTACCTGAAATTAAAACTTACGGTTCCTTTGAAGTCGAAGCAAAACTGTACAGCGGTGTTACGGCTAAGTTTACCGTGAGCGTATCAGGTGATGTCAATTAATTAATAAAGGAATGGGGTCAAAATTATGAAAATACGCATGGACGAACTCATCAAAACCGTAGCCGCCGCTCTCGACATCGTAGAAAACGAGCTTTTAGGCGCAAGCACCAACCACGGCAAACGAATTGCGGTTTTATGCTCTTTGATGTGCAAAAAACTCGGCATGAACGACGAAGAAGTTAAAGCGGTCACAACCTGCGCGCTTTTCCATGACAACGCGCTTACCGAATACATATTGTCGGAAAGACCGGAGGGCGGTGAGCAGGAAGAGAATTTCAAGCTTCACTGTGAGTACGGTCAGCGCAATATTGATACGCTTCCTTTTAAAACCGATGTAACGGGCTTTGTGCTGTATCACCATGAAGAAGCGGACGGAAGCGGCTTGTTCGGGCTAAAAGAAGATGAAATCCCGCTTGGTGCGGCGATTATTGCCGCCGCTGATGCGATTGACGCGGATTATCACTTACAGCGCGTAACCCCCGAAGAACTGCCGGCGATTCGTGAATATATATCCTCGCAGTCCGGAAAACGCTTTACAAAAACAGCTGTTGATACTGTTTTAGCGGTTCTTAATGAAGAAGCCTTAACCGCTCTCAAGGATGAAAACATCTGCGAAACCGCCGCGCATATGCTTCCCCCGTGGGAAGTCCCCGCGGAGGATTATGCTTTAATCCGCCTTGCCGACCTTGCGGCGGCGATTATTGACTACAAGTCTAACTTCACAAAAAAACATTCTGTACAAATCGCCAATAAAGTGTGGCTGATGGGCGGGCATTACGGGTTTGACCCCTCCCTGCGCACAAGAGCCTACCTTGCCGCCGCGCTTCACGACTTGGGAAAACTCGCAACACCGACGGATATTTTAGAAAAACCGGGTAAGCTTGATAATGAAGAGTTCCGGATTATTAAAGACCATGTAAGAAACACTTATGAGCTTTTAAAAGGGATTACCGGCTTTGAGGATATTTGCGAATGGGCTTCCAATCACCATGAAAAGTTAGACGGAACAGGCTACAGTTTCGGGAAGAACGCCGATGAGCTTGACTTTATTTCCCGTTTAATGGCTTGTACAGACATTTATCAGGCGGTCAGCGAAGAACGCCCTTATCACGCGGGCAGAAGCCATGAGGATACAATGGTTATTTTATGGGATATGGCAAATAAAGGGCAAATCGACGAGAAAATCGTGAAGGATTTCGATATTGTTATGGCGGAATATTCGTTTAAGGATGTACCGCCGCCGGTTGAGAGTATGTAATTATAATTATTTATATAATGCACACATTATAAACATATTAAGGACTAAACCAAAATGGCAAATTTAGACAACATCAACCTCCCCTACAGCCTTGACGCCGAACAGGCGGTTTTAGGCTCTGTTTTGCTTGATTCAAAGCTTCTTTCAGAAGTGACGGACAAGTTGCACCCGCAGAGCTTTCATGTAGGCTTGCACAGCGAGATTTACGGGGTTATGATGCAGATGTTTATAACCGGTCAGCCCATTGACGTGATTACTGTTATCGAAAATTCTGTCCGCAAAGAAATTTTCGATAATCAAGCGGATGCGAAAACCTATCTCGTAAGGCTTATGGAATCGGCAATCAGCCCGTCCAGTATCGAAAGCTACTCCACGATTATCGCGGAAAAATATATGGTCAGACAGCTGATGTTCGCCTCAAACGAGATTTTCGACCTTGCGAGCGCGGGCACGGAAGAACCGCAGAATCTGCTTGATTTCGCCGAAACCAAGATTTATAATATCAGAAGCAATAAAGAAATTTCGGGTTTAATCCCCATTAAAGCCACGGTTTTAGAAAAGGTAAAGGAGCTTTCCGAAATCGCCGCCGACCCCGAAGCCTACGAAAGCAAATATATTTCCACTTCTTTCAAGGAACTTGATAAAAAGATTTACGGGCTTTCTCCCTCTGATTTAATCGTTATAGCGGGCAGACCCGGTATGGGGAAAACTACATTCGCGGTTAATGTCGCGGTGAATGTGGCAAAAAAATACCGGAATCAAAAAATTGCTGTTTTCAGCTTTGAAATGTCCCGTGAACAGCTTGTGGAGCGCATTTTAGCTTGCGAAGCGCGTGTTACCACCGACCAGATGAGAAAAGGTGAAATAGACCGCGGCGGCTGGAAGAATATAAGCGAAGCCGTTGACTTTCTTTCGGGTTTGGAAATCTACATTGACGATACCCCGAATCTTTCTGTTGAAGCAATGAAAGCAAAACTCCGCCGCATGAAAGGCGTGGGTGTTGCAGTGATTGATTATTTACAGTTAATGTCAACGGGGCGCAGAGACGGAAACAGGGTCACCGAAATTTCGGAAATCACCAGAAACTTAAAAATCATGGCAAAGGAATTAGGGATTACGATTATTCTCGGTTCACAGCTTTCCCGCGATGTTGAAAAAAGGCAGGACAAGCGTCCCATGGCGTCCGACCTGCGTGATTCCGGCACAATCGAGCAGGATTCAGACATTGTCATTATGCTTTACAGAGAAAGCTTTTACGAAAAGGAAACCGAATTCCCCAACAAGTGCGAGTGCATTGTCGTGAAGAACCGCCGCGGCGAAACCGGCAAATTTGACTTAAACTTTGAGGGCGAATTCTACAGTTTTACACCGGCGGAGTTTATTCATGTCAGTGAATATTAAGAACAATATAATAAAATTTAACCTGTCCGGAAAAACAATCATTGCCGCCGTTTCGGGCGGCGCGGACAGCGTTTGCCTGCTTTTAGCGTTAAACGAATTAAAACCGGCGTTAAATATTACGCTCGAAGCTTGTCATGTGAATCATATGCTGCGCGGTGAACAAAGCAACAGCGATGAAGCCTTTGTACACGCTTTATGCGAACGGCTCGGAATCAGGCTTCATATACGAAAAATTGACGTAAAAACGCTTCAGCAAAAGCATAAAAGCCTTGAAGAAACTGCAAGAGAAGCGCGTTATTCATTCTTTTTTGAATTAGGAACAAACGTGTTAGTCGCCACCGCGCACACCGCCGACG
>Ga0082212_10006153_pt1 | contig 16197 bp, 22 predicted proteins | sample TergutNt197P3_FD_71548 | JGI IMG/M metagenome (GOLD analysis project Ga0082212, IMG submission 71548) | Neocapritermes taracua P3 segment gut microbial communities from Petit-Saut dam, French Guiana - Nt197 P3 | ecosystem: Host-associated > Arthropoda: Insects > Digestive system > Gut ... | reverse complement strand
AAAAGAACAAAACATGTGTGATTCATTAACCAACAAACAAGAATATGTAACCTGTTATCATTGCGGTTCACCGGATGGCGTATGTCAGTGTGAACGATGTGAATTCTGTCTTGGATATCCAGATTACTGCTACTGTTTTAGCTTGGAACGACAGACTGAACCTCCAGTGGACGAAAGAGCCGCCGACCGATAAGGATGTGGGAAAGATATGGTGAAGGAAGAAACTTTATTTGTGTATCAGATCATTATTTACTGGATGACCTAATCCCAAATTACGAATTTCTCGGACCACTGCCGGAGTGAAAGGATACCATGCCCGACCGCAAGCCGCGATTCAAGTGAAAATGCGTTGACGTTTTTATTAAAAAGTATATGATATGACTATGCAAATGTTGAATGATATTCTCATTGACGCAACACTCTCATTCAAGCGTTGCGTGACGGAAAACATGATTGGGTTTACGAAAGTGCTCAATATGATTTTGCCGTTTGTCATGCTGTTCATAGGTGCACGTTATTCTCAAAGCAACAGTCTTTTTATGTGGGGTTTACTGCCAGCTATTGTCTTGACTTCGATATGGCTGATTCAACAAGTCGCAAACCGCATTGGGAAAGGGCTTACCATCCCTTTGCCACAAAAGCGGTTTACCGAGTGTGAATCAGACGGACAGGTCAACGTCGAATACTACCGCTTGCAAGAGCTTATTCTCTACACGGCAGACCTTGAGGATTGGCTCAAACGAAACTGTCTTACAAAGGAATAGGTGATTTTATGATTGCTGAAAAAAAGTTTAACATGGGAAGTCTGTTGTCGGCTATGGCGTTTTTGATTGCCATACTCCCGGCAACCTATCAACTGGTCGATTCGTTCCGAACGTTTATGACCGTGTTGCAAGAAGCGCAAAAGAAACTGGTGATTTTGCAGGTCGAGCATGGATTGAAACTTGACCAAATCGCAGATCAGCAAACACAGCTGGCATCGAACTCGCTGGCCTTGTCGCTTGCCACGCCGCAGCATTACGATGATTACTCAGACCGATTGACGGAAATTCTCGAGTGCGTGCAAAGAATAGAAGAAGGGAATAGGGAAAGTGGAATAGGGAATGATGCCACTAGCGCAATAGATGCCACTAGCGCAATAGATGCCACTAGCGCAATAGATGCCACTAGCGCAATAGATGCCACTAGCGCAATAGATGCCACTAGCGCAATAACAGATGAGGAAGCAAATACACTATCTCCCATCCCCTATACCATACCAACTCAAGAAAAGCAACTGTCAAATAACTCTTCATCCGATTGCGAAACAGGATTGTGTCCCATTCCGAATTCTCGGCAGGCCGTTCCGAATCAACAGACATATCAACGAACTCCGATTCGACCGCTCTTTTATTTGTGGAGATAAGCATGACGACAAAAAAACAAATTCCGCCGGCGAAAAAAACAGTCAAAAAGGTTGAAAAACCAATTGTGCATGAAAAACAAGTCGGCGCAGAATCCGCTCCAACACAAAAACAGACGCTTGAAAAGATCGCGGAAAGGCAAAATACGATCATCGAAAAGCTCGTATGGATTGACCGACTTGTTAAACCGATGGCCGTTTTGATGCTGTGCTGGGCACTACTCACTGCGGCATCATCGATCAAGTGCAACATCGTTCCGATACCGCCGAACCCGATTCCCAACCCGTCGCCAAACCCCAATCCGACGCCGGATACTGACACGCAAAAGGCAATCGATATTTGCATAAGAGCAAATGGAATGAATACAACTCACACGTACAACCAGCGGCTTGTGTGGGCTTCGCAGGAGATCGTCCGTGAATTGGGATGGCCGACGGAAAAAGCCGTCACATTTGCACAAGAATACGTAACGAATTATTGAGACAATGAAAAAACATAAACCAACAAAGAAAAAGATGCTTTCAAAAACAGGAAAGATACTTCGTAAGATCAGAATTGACCATGATGAACTTTTGTATGATATGGCCAAAAAACTGGGAATGTCATCAGCAATGCTTTCTGAAGTAGAAACCGGTAAGCGATGTATGAATCAATATTCTATCGATCTGATTGCACAAATTTATTGTTTAACCGACGAGCAGTTAAACGAATTAAGGAAAGAACAAAATGACTGACTTCAATCTTGACGCCATTCCAAAAAACGTTTTGAACGGTTGTTTTGAGGAATCAACACAACTCACGTCGGAACGTATCGAATATTTGCAAACAAATGCAATGGATTACGGATTGATCGGGGCAGACGACGATCCGAAAGGATTTATCGTCCAAGAGAACGACGCCGAACTGCAAAAACATATCGACAAGAGAATCAGGTATTTTCAAAGTCGATATGACGCAATCTCGCCAGATCATATTTTCGGTTGGAAAGACTGGAACCAGCGGAGCAACGGTTCTTGCACGTCAATGGGCGGTACGCACGCCGCACAAGCCACACAGGGATACAACTACATTTACGGAACGCCTTTGACATTTGAACCGTTCAATCCTTTGTATCTCTACATGCGTGGTAAAAACTTCCGCTACTCAGACGGGGAAAACCTCTGGACGTTTGCAAAGAACATGGTCGAACTTGGAAACAGCCCCGTGCGACTGGCAGGCGATGATTGCGTGTCACGCAATATCACAAAAGCGATGTGGGAAAAAACCAATGCGAGTGAATATCAGACAACAATCGTTTCACTGACAAGTCGAAGCAATCTTGTAAGATGCCTACAGGCCGGTTTCGGCGTCATGTTCGGATCGTCCTACATCCCAACGTCCATCGACGCAAACGGCAATGTGACCAAAGCGACATCGGGATCACATTGCATGGCATTGATCGGCTGGGACTTCAAACGTGAAATGCCGTATTGTCAAAACAGTTGGGGAAACGTTTACGTCAACGGGAAAAGCGGCGGTTTTGTCAATCAACGATACATCGATCAATTTAACATGTTCGGAAAGTTAGGCAATCCCATCGCCATGATTGCAACGGAATACAAACTCTTACTGAGAAAATCATGAAAATCAAAATTGGCAAGTGGAATCATTCGCACGAAGGACACGAAGAAACACAAAGTTTTTTCAACAGATGAAACAGATATAGCAGATGAATTGAAAAAATCTGTTACATCTGCTACATCTGTTGATCATTTGTATTGATGTTTTACTTGTGAAAATCTGCGGATTTGCCACTCTTCGTGGGACTTCGTGTTCTTCGTGGTGAAGTAGTACCGTGAACGGTTACAAAAATCCTTGCAATTTGCCGATGCGTTCGGAAGAGTTTATATCAAAGACGAATTGGCAAAATTCGGTCAAGTGCCTGAAAGACACAGACAGCGACAATTGGGGTAAAGAACAATGTCGAATCCGAACGGATGGAATCACATTAACGACAAGATCACTGACGACAGTAAGGAAAAAGCAAGACTCATCAGGTTTGACGAACTTTTTCCCGAGGAAACTCTCGAATTGATTGAGGCGTGGACGCGGGACAATTATTCGCAACGGGAAATTGCAGAAAAGCTTGGAATTGCATTCACGACGTTTCGCAGCTACGTCAAGGATCAGTCGAAACTGCAAGAGGCCTTGAAAAAAGGAAAGGAGTTAATCGACTACCGCGTGGAAAACGCCCTGTTGAAAGTGGCACTTGGCTATCATGCAAAGGAATCGAAAATCATCACAGAAATGAAAAACGGCGTTGTTGTGGGGACGACAAGAGTTGTTTCGACACGCGACGTGGCACCAAGCGTACCGGCCATTGCAATGTGGCTGCATAACCGTTGTCCAGACAAATGGAAAAAAAACCGGGACGCTTTTGCCTGCGTCATGGATGATGATTCCACAGTACAAATTTCCGTTGTAAGAGCAAACAGTCAAGTTAGGGATGATCATGACACAATGAATGAATCTGTCACAATTTCAAAACATGTAGAAGGGAACATTGAGCATGGAATAGTGGATCGAAAAAACAGCAAGCGAAAAAAATAAGCCGGTCGGACTGGAAACACGGCCTTTAATACTTTATGTTGAATGTACTCCGGCAGGTGTTTTACCAAATAATGTCAATCAAGAGAGGAACGTAGCATGGAAATTCAACGAACTGGAATGACTTTTGGAGATGCTCTTGTAGCATTGAAACAAGGTGAAAAAGTTAAACGCGAGGCATGGAACGATACGGAATGGGAGGAATACGCCAAGTTCCTCGTTTTACGCGAACCGACTATGGATTGGCAGGAGAGACGCTCCCCATTTATTTTGGTGCCATTGCCGAAAGACAAAAACGGATTTGTCACGTTTGTCGAATGGGAAGTCAGACAAGGTGACTTGCTTGCAGAGGATTGGCAAGTCATTGAACTCGACATCCACGCCGACGAGAAACCAACGCAAACTAGCGAGCCGTATCAAAATGACACTGCGTTTGTTGTCAAGACGCCGTAAGCGGAATGTTGTAATGGTAAAAATCGTCAAACAGGTTGCTCCGGCGTTTGAAAATTATATTTTCGACTGGGATTATGAGCAATACCTGCTGATCGGTGCTTATGGAAGCGGAAAGTCGCACCAGACCGCCGTCAAAATCGTTTTGAAACTGCTACAGGAACGCAGAACATGGCTTGTGGCCAGACAGGTCTTTGAAACCATCAATGAAAGCGTCTATTCCTTGCTAACAGAAATATTGGATGACATGCAATTATTGAGTTATGGCACCGGATCATACACAAAAAAAAGAAACTCGCGAGCAAGACAAAAAGTCGTAGCAAAAAAGTCGCCTTTGGGGTTTATTTTTCCCAACGGAAGCCGTATCATTTTCAAGGGATTGGATAAACCGGTCAAACTGAAAAGTATCCATGATGTTTCTGGAATATGGCTTGAAGAAGCAAGCGAGGCAACGTATGATTCGTACAAAGAGCTTTTAGGGCGATTGCGACATCCCGTATTGCCGATGCACTTGATTATGAGTTGTAATCCAGTCGGTCGTGACAACTGGATTTATCACCGGTTTTTTGCGACAACTGATGACAACGGGAAAGAAACAACGATTCTTGACGAAAACAAGTTTTACGAAAAGAAAGAGCTTGTTGTCAACGGCGTTTATTATCACCATTCCATGCCGGAGGATAACCCGTGGTTGCCGGTCGCTTATATCAAGCGATTGGAGGAAATGCGGAAGTACGATTATCCGCTTTATACAGTGGCACGTTTGGGACGGTTCGGGGCAAGCGGGACAAGAGTGTTACCGCAAATTGAAGTTGCAAAACGCGGCGATTATTTCCAAAAAGCCGTCGCAATGATACCGGCGGAGAATCATTATTTCGGCATGGACTTCGGATTTGAGGAAAGTTACAACGCGGTCATCAGCTGTGCCGTTGACATTGAAAGAAAATTGCTCTACATTTATGACGAAATCTACATCAATAAAGTTACCGACGACAAATTTGCCAACTTTCCAGAAATGGTAAAACTGCGTGACAAAATTAATCAGCTAAACAATCTTGGATTGAACAAATTCATTGTGGCCGACAATGCTGACCCCAAAGCCATTCAATACTACCGGCAGTGCGGTTATACGATACGCGGATGCAAGAACAAATTTGTCGGTAGTAGGTTAAGCAATACACGCAAGATAAAACGTTTTCACAAAATCATCATCAGCCAGCACTGCGTCAATACGATTCGAGAACTGAAAGACCTGATCTACAAAAAAGACGCAAAAGGAAACGTCATTCACGATCAATTTAATATCGACCCACATACGTTTTCGGCTATTTGGTACGCATTGGATAACGTCACCGTGGCCGACGTTAAGGAACGAACTTTTAACAGCCGAAGTGATTTTCGCGGCGTGCCTTTGCATGGAATTAGCGGCGCAGTCAAAATATAATCGGATAGGAGACTAACATGACAGAACAACGAGACGACGCCAATATCGAAGTGATTACGGCATTTAACCAAATCCCGTACAATTTGCTGAGTCAAGAGGTACAAGGACAGACAAGCGATTTGCTTGCCGAATTGACGGAAATACAGCGATATTACGTGATCTACAACAAGGGAGCGAAGTTTCAAACGGAAGGGACGCATGGCGATTATACCCCGGCGCAGCTTCGGTACAAACTTGCACGCGGTCTCATCAATAAGCAGGCACGATTTCTCTTTTCCGAAGCCCCTGACATCATTGCGGAACAAAAAGGCGACGTCGGCAAGATCACAAACACGGCAAAAGACGCCTTGACCGTGTTAAACGATCTGCTTCGTACCGTGTTTGACGCAAACAGATTTGAGAATGCGCTTGTTAAGGCGGCTAAAGACTGTTTTATCGGAAAACGCGTCGCTGGAATAGTGAATTTCAACGAGCAGGACGGAATCACCGTCTCATTCTTGCCAAGTACGCAATTCATTTACGAAACGCAAATAGGTAACCCGAACGTGCTCACGCGATTCGTTGCGTTTATGATCGTTCAAGACGGCGTGAAACTCGGCGATAAGAAAATCATGCGCAAGAGGTTGACTCTCGAAAACGGCATTGTTTCCGTAGAGGAGACGATCTTTGACGGTGCCGGGAATATGCTGGAGGAATTAACACCGAAACAGGAAACATTATTGACGATGATCCCAGCCGTTGTGTTTTTGAACGACGGACTCAGCGGCGATACGCGAGGGGAAAGCGAAATCAACGTGCTCAGTGATTTTGAAATGTGGTTTAGCAAGCTAGCCAACGCGGATAAAGATGCACATCGAAAGGGAATGAATCAGATTACCTACACGCTTGACATGAATCCCGCAAGCACAGAACAAGGAAAGTTGAAAAGAAGCCCGGGATCGCATTGGGATTTAGGAAGTGACCAGAATCTTGAAAAATCCCATCCGCAAGTAGGGACAATCAATACAGACACATCCTATTCACCGGCATTGCAAACGACATTAGAGCGGATTTATTCCGTTGCGTTAGATCAGGTCGATATGCCGATGATAACCCTTAATTCGATCAAAGGAAACGTCGGGACTGGCAAGGCGTTGAAGGCGATCTATTGGCCGCTGATCGTGCGGTGCAAAGAGAAAATGAAAACATGGGGGCCTGGACTCAGAGCGTTGGCGTCCATCATCATTGACGGCTCCTACGCTTATCCCAATGTTGCGGCAGGTTATGTGAGCGATAAGATGATGCAGGTGGAATATGAAATCAAAATCGATCAAAACCACCCGTTGCCTGAGGATGAACAGGAAGAGAAATCGCTTGACCTTGCCGAGGTCGCAGCGGAAACCATGTCGCGTAAAAGTTATATGAAAAAATGGCGAAGTCTGACAGATGATGAATGCGAAGCGGAATTGAAACAAATTGCTTATGAAAAGCAAATGATTGACGACCATATCGGATTCCAGGACACTGACGTTGGTATTATTGACGAAGTTGTAATGGATGAAGTGGTCTAATGGCAAAAACGCAACGAACAGTCCGGCGAGTCATTACCAGACCTACCGATCAAGTCAACACGATGATATTCCGTGATGCGGAAAAAGTACGCGACGCAATCACGGCACATCAAAAAAGAGAGATTGCCGCCCTATACGAAAAGTGGGCGGACGAAATCGGGCACCAGGCCGATCTTGCGGCTCTGGGCGAAACGTTTAGCGATCTTGTCAAAGAGGGACAATTACGCGACCTGCAAAGAAAACTCGAGGCGACAAGCGTGCAAGTCATGCTTGAAGTGGAACGCAAAATCAAGGCCAATATGTTTACCGTCGCATCGGCGACGGTCATGTCCAATAATCGCTGGTTGCAGAAATTGGGCTTGATTCCGGCGGGTGAAAGAGCAATCAGTATGGCGTTTAGCAACGTGCCGGATCAGGTTATCAGACGTTTGGTGACAGGGCAAGTTTACGAAGGTGGCTGGAATTTATCGAAAAGCATTTGGGGTGATAATCGAAAAACGATGCAATCGATTTACGAAATCATTGCGGCGGGAAAGGCACAAAATAAAAGTATTTACGAAATTTCCAAACAATTGGAACAATATGTCCGCCCGTCTGCACGAAAGCCGTGGAATTTAAGAAATGCACAAGGTCGCTTGATTTATCCCAAGCAGGTGGATTACAATGCACAGCGGTTGGCAAGAACACTGTTGCAACATTCTTACCAGCAAAGCGTGATTGAGATGACAAAGGCTAATCCGTTTGTCAAAGGTATCAAATGGGTGTCCAACGGTAGCAGAGTTTGCGAGTTATGCTTGTCGCGCAATGGTAACATTTATACGCCTGAAGACATACCGCAAGATCATCCCAACGGCATGTGTGTTTTTCCGCTTGTCACAGAATCTGCTACTGAAATTGGAAGTCGATGGGGACGATGGGCGGTTTCGGACGAAGGAGACTATCCAGAAATGGATGCGTTTGCAAGGAGGCTCGGCGTTTGGCACTAAGTAACAGTATCAAAACAACGTCTTTTCACCACGAAGATCACGAAGAATAAAATATCAACAGATGAAACAGATGTATCAGATATTATTTTAAAAATCATCTGCTCAATCTGTTTCATCTATTGAAAAGCATTGTTTGACGATTTAGTTTAGTAATTTTTATAATATTACTAAATCTTAGAAAAAACAAACAAAATTGCTTGACATAATTTATTTTTTTGATAGATTGTAGTGTATTGGGTAGTGGGGTAGCTCCCTATGTTGCCCGCTTTCGTTTCGGTTTCCATTCAGGAACGAAACCGGGCAGCCCATACGATAATTGCCGTACCGGAATACGGCGTGTTGTTTGCACAAGATGCACACAATTAAACCGGAGCGAAATGCAAATCAAGCGTCTCGCTCCGGTTTTTTTTGTGAAAACCGGTTTGCATTGCAAACTGACACAAAAAAAACCTTTGAAAGACATATGGCGTAATCAGTTTACGGCATGAAAAGTTACCAGACTTAAATAATTGGAGTGTCTTTATGGCAACAGAAACAAAAAGCGAGACCACCAAAGCAGACAACGGAGACAACGCCGGTCAAAATCATGGTGGAAAGGATCAAAACAAGACACCAGAGAAACAAACGGTTGAAAAACTGGAATTTTCTCAAGACGAATTCACACGCAAGATGACCAAAGAGAAGAATCAAGGGCGTCGCGCGGCTTTTCGTGAACTTGGCATTGATCCGAAAGACGAGAAGTCAATTACAGAGCTAAAGGCTCTGATTGAAAAGAACAAAACGCCGGAGCAGAAGGAGGTCGATCAAAAGATCGGTGAATCGGATGCTGTCAAGGAAGCTCAGCACAGAGCGATTCTTGCCGAATCAAAGGTCGAAGCCATGCGATTGGGCGTGCAGCCACAGTTTGTAGACGATGCCATTATTCTTGTCATGTCGAAATTCGAAGACGGAGACGACTTAAAAACGCTGATCGGCGAACTCAAGGTTAAGTATCCGAATTGGTTTACGGAAGACGATGCACCGAAAGGCAAAAGCGAAACGATAGGCAAAAACGGCACCGGATCATCAATGAACTCGAACGATCAAAAATCAGGTGACGGAAGTCAGAGTCTGGGAGCAAGACTTGCGGCACAACGAAAGGAATCCGTGCCAAAAGCATCCATGTGGAAATAACGCGAATCAAAAACCAACGTATAAAACTGGAGAATGAACATGTTTAATCGTGATGGTGTACACAAAGCCGAATTGACTGGGCCGAAACAAATCCTTGCTAATGTTGACATGCAGGCTGCGGTCGGGTGTATCGTTGCGACATCGATGGTGACAACGGCCAACGCGGACGGGAAAAAGATCGCTAAAGCCGGAACGCCGCTCAACGTGAATCTGAGTACAAGAGATGCGACGCCAGCCGTACTTGCCACTGCGACCGTTGCCATGAATGCAGTTCTTTTGCATGACGTTGACGTGACGTTTGGTAACGCAAACGCGACGGCCTTGCTGTTCGGGTTCGTTAATACAAACCGTTGCGATACGGATACTCAGGCACTCATTACAACTGCTGTTGGCAACGCATCGGCCTCAAAGCTGATCGTGTTTCTGAAAGCATAAACAACGTTTAAAACCAGCCTCTCAGAGACGGAAGGAGAAATAAATGACGATTTTTGATTTGATGACAAGCGCGGAGATTGCAGCTTATTGGAATTTGATTGTGCAAGACGAGGCACCGTACCCAACAGAGGAACTGTTTCCCGCGCAAAAGAAACGCGGTTTGACGCTTGCATGGCTCAAAGGGGCACGTGGGCTGCCGATTGTTTTGAAAACATCGGCATTCGACGCCTTTGCGATTCCAAGACCGCGAATCGGATTTGAAAAGCTCAGTGCCGACATGCCGTATTTTAAGGAATCAAAATATATCGACGAAGAACTCCGGCAAGAGTTGAATATTGTCCTTGAAACCGGGAATCAGGCGTATATCGACTCTATTATGAATCGCGTGTTTGACGATCAATTGTCTTTGCTGCGCGGGGCAAGAGCGGCTCGCGAACGAATGAGAATGATGGCTTTGACAACCGGCATTGTATCGATGCAGGCAAATGGACAGACGTTTAACTACGATTACGGCGTGTCGCATAAAGGCGATGCGTCCGTCGCATGGAGTAATTACGCGACAAGTAACCCGATTGAAGATATGCGGGTTGCAGCGGAACAAATTCGGGACGAAACGGGAAGCGTCATAACGCGTGCGATGGTCGATGGAGAGACGTGGCGCAATATACGGCGTAACGAAACGATTGGGAAGTCGATATTTGTTTTATCAAACGGTCAGGCCAATGTTTCGGACGAACGGTTGCGGACTTATATCATGGACGAACTTGGTATTCGCGTGCTGGTCAATGATATGCGATACGTCGATGAAACGGGTGCGACGGTGAAGTTTATGCCTGGCAATACGATGTCCATGTTCCCGAGCGGCAATCTTGGAAACACGTGGTTCGGCACGACTCCGGCGGAAAGCGACTTGATGACCGGAAGTTCGGCTAACGTGAGTATCGTTGAAACGGGAGTTGCAATTGTGACAGCGAAAAAGGTCGACCCTGTGCAGATTGAAACCATTGTTTCGCAGATTTGTTTACCTTCGTTTGAACAGGCCGACAGCGTATATATTCTGGACACCGAGCCGTAATCGGCAATGTTGTCTTTGTTGATGTGTAAAAAACAGTCAAAGCATGGGAGATAGAAAATGATTAGCATAACAAATGGAGAAAGAACGTTTCGCGTCACCAAAGGAGCGTTTACGGACATTTTCAACCGGTATGGATTTAGCGTTTTCAACGAGAAAAGTCCAGTTGTTCATGTCACCGTCGATGAAGAAGAGTACGAAACGGACATTGTCGATCCGATCATTGAAAAGCCAATTGCGCAATGGACGAACAAAGAGGTGACGCAATTTGCTGAAGAGCATCATATTGATCTGTCAGAAGCAAAAAACATCGCGGAAAAAAGGATATTGATTCGTGATGCAATAGAGGGTTTATCCTTCGAAGACGAATAACGCACTTGTTTGTATTTAACCATCTCGCAGTACAACAGTGCATCGCGTGACGGACGCGGTTAGTGTGCCATAGCTCATCCGTTGGAGCATCCGAAGGTCTCCGGGAAATAAGTCGCCCATAACGTCGGACTCTCATAAAATGTAGTCCCTTTATGTCGGCGTTGTTGCCGGCACGCCGACCTCTTTACGGAGTATATCATGCGAACAATTGCATTGCGAAGTCAAAGACAAATTCTTGCTAATGTTGCCAAGCAAAACTCTGTCGGTTGTATTGTGCCAAAGAGTCTTGCAAACATCGTCGAAAACGGCAAATCATACGTCGCTGCAGGAACGCCGTGCATCATTGATCTTGAGAACAGGAACTCGCCTGCGAAATCTCCGGACAGCGTGTCCACCGTCAACGCTGTGCTCTTGCATGATGTCGATGTGACGCAAGGCAACAACAACGGAACTGCATTAATTCATGGATTTATCAATATAGAAGCGTTGTCAGATGAAGCAAAAGTCAGCATATTAAATATTAAAAGCGAAATATCATCATTGTTAAAGTTTGTTCCTGACATTGATTCGATAGCGGATGAGTTTGATACTTATGCCGAGTTCACCGGCACACAGTATTTCGACACGGGGATAATTCCAAATCAGGATACGAGGGTAGTGATGGACTTGTTATTTAATCTACCGCTTGGCATAAACTGTGGATTATTTGGCTCACGGGATAGTGTATACTTAAATGCTTTTTATTCTTTTACTGTGAATGGAGGTGTAGACCTTAGAATTTCATACGGAAGTGTTTCTTATCAAATCCCGGTTTCTTCATTGCCGTTAAACAGAACAGTTTTAGATTTTAATAAAACTGTTTGGTATATTGATGGAAATGTTGTAGCAACATTTGGATATACGAATTTCACAGGTAGCCAAACTATGACAATTGCATCTGTAAGACAAGAAGGCGGGTTGACGAACACAAATGCCTTTATCGGCAAGATATACAATTACCAAATCTACCAAAACGACATTCTGGTCCAAGACGCCGTCTTCGTGCCACAGGGCAGTATCAAGTATAGTCCGGTTCCGGCACCGTCAAATTGCATTTGGGATAGAGTAAGTCAGACCTATATCACTATGTCAGGCACAGGCAAATTGAATATTGGCAGAGTTCAATTTACCACAATCCGCCCAGAGTTTGAATCCGGCGGCACATTCACCGGCACTCAGTATTTCAACACGGGAATCATTCCCAACCAAGACACCCGGGTAGCCATCGATTGCGAACTGAGCGAAGGCGATGCAGGATTATTTGGTGCAAGGACTGCTTATAATGTTAATGCATTCGGATTCTGGTCGCAACAGGCTTCTGCAACGTATTCTCGTACCGACTACGGTATATCAAGTGTACAAATTCCAAGAACCATCGCACAATACAACACGCGTCTTGTAATTGACAAAAATAAAAACGTCACAACAGTATCAAATGGAACAACGGTAAGCACATATACAAACACGGAAAACAATTTCAGTTCTGGAGTACCGATCTATATCGGGGATTTTAACACAAATACAAGCACGCGATATGGATTTATCGGAAAAATCTACAACTACCAAATCTATCAAAATGATGTATTAGTCCAAGACGCCGTCTTCGTGCCACAGGGCAGTATCAAGTATAGTCCGGTTCCGGCACCGTCAAATTGCATCTGGGACAAGGTAGCAAGTCAGTATATTTTACAAAGTGGAACAGGAACGATTGGGGTTGGTTAAAAAATGGATGCAACAACAATTGATTTTATTAAACGTGAAATAAGAGAATTTCAAATACCATATTTTGAGGATGGTGATATTGAGCATTATTTTAGCAAGAATAATGGAGATGTGAATAAAACAATTTACGAGTTGTTGATTATCAAATCAGAGGATTCCACAATACACGCTTCAGGATTAAACACACAAGATACATCAAAATACTTTTTGCGGCTGGCAAGTCAATATAGGACGTTTAACTCAGGAACGCTTGTTTCCTAACGGTGATAATATGTCGATCAATACAAAGTTTGAGGCGTATAAAATAATGCGTGAAATCAAACGCAGCGGCAAACGGCATGAGTTTTATCGTATTTGTCGAAATGAGTTTGGAGAGGCAACGGATTGTCAACAGCTTGTTGGAAGTCTTTGCGGAATTTATCACGAAATCAACAATCACGTTTTTATTGAAACAAAGGATACGACGCAAACTCGCAATGCACGCATTGGCTTTGCAAAACAACCGGCGATTTTGTGCCTGATGAGCGATGTGAACGATATTGGATTGAAGGATGGCGACTTGATTTTATTGAACTGCAAGAGGTTTTCCATCACAGGCGTTGTCAATATTCAGGAATGGAATATCATCGCCGATATTTCGCTGGAAGCCGTTGATGACGGCGTGAACGTCAGCTTATAGCAGGTGCTGTCATGGCCTTAAAAATCGACTGGGAAAACAGCGAAATGCGAGAACGGTTTCGCAAGCTGGTCGATGGTAGATTCAAGGCCTCATTTTTAGGCTATGCAAAAGAAATGGCCGGTAAGTATGACGGTGAATTGAGAGTCAGCAGGCCGTGGACGGATCAAACAGGAAGAGCAAAAGAGTCCTTATCAGCCGTTGCATCATATCCAGATGATCAAACAATACGGATCACGTTTTCCATCGGCGTCGATTATGGGATATGGCTTGAATTGGCACACGAAAAAAAATATGCCGTGATTGCACCGACGTTGCATCGTGTCGCACCGGAATACTTGGAAGGTGCAAGCGCAATTTTACGAGCGGTTATTGAAGGAAGCTAATGTCAACGATCATCGAACAACAAAAGAGCCGCTGGGCGGATATTTTCAAGCATTTGCAAGGCAACGGATTTGAAGTCTATTCGCCTGGCGTTAAAATCGGCGATTGCCTGAAACCTTACATTGTGGTCGCTCACAGCGGTTCGACTCGGCGTTTTGGAATCAGCACAAACGAGGATTACTATTCGATCTTGTGCTACGTGCCGCAACAGCGATACAGCGATCTGGAGCCATTGCTTTTGAGTGTCAAAGCGGCCATGAAGAATCTGGAACCGATGATTTTCCCTCGAGGCGATGAAACACCCAGTTTTTATGACGATACATTCAAAGCACACATGATCAGCATTATGTATAAGAATTACAAAAAAATGTTGAAAATGTGATAGCGTTTTTTGAAAGTAATACCAACCATATCTTTTGATAAGGAACATAAACATGGCAACTGCTAAAAGACCCAAAGCGGAAATTGCAACGATTGACTGCACGTTGATTACGATTGAAACAGAATCCGGCGAATACTCAGTGACGCCAATGGGATTTGACACGGCCAATCAGATTCAGGTGGCACCGCAAATTGACACGCAAGAGAATATCACATTGATTGTGAAAGGAATTTTGCGTGCTCAGAAACCGGCGATCAGTGTTATTACCGGTAATCAGATTACACTCACCGATAACCTGTTTAATCCCGAACTTGTGAAAATTCTTCAAGGCGGGACGATCACTTACGATACGACCGATCCGACAAAGATTGTCGGCTACAAACCTCCGCTTTCAGGAAGCGGTGAACGCGGCGAGGTATTTACATTGCACGCCTATACGACGCAATACGACAGTGCCGGTCTTGTCGTGCAGTATGAAAGAATCAGCTACCCGAACTGTCAGGGCGTTCCGATGGCGTTTGAAAGTCAGGACGGGACGTTTCGCGTTCCGAGCTACACGATCAATTCGGCTCCGAAATCGGATGAGCCGCCTTATGAAATCACTTACGTTGACAGCTTACCAACGTTGACTTAATCCATTGAGAAAGAGAAAAAATGTCAGATGAAAAATATGCCGTCAACAGTGACGGCTCTTACGGTATCACGTCCATTGATGCTTTGAAAGATTACGCATCGAATGCCATCGTGCGTTTTCCCGATTTTGACGAGGGCAAGCCGTTTGTTGCCGAAGTCAAAAGAATCAGCATGCTTTTGCTTGCCAAAAGCGGCAAAATACCAAACAGCCTGTTGACCGCCGCCAATGAATTATTTAGTGGTGTGCAAAAAAAACAGCGTGAAATTGACACCAACGCATTAGGGGAAATGTATGACATTGTCCGGCTCATGGCCGAAGCGTGTTTGGTCAAACCGTCCATGCAAGAGCTTGATGACGCCGGTATCCAATTGACGGACGAACAACTCATTGCGATTTTCAACTACACGCAAAAGGGGGTCAAAGCTCTTACACCCTTTCGTGAAAAGCCAAAGGATTCTGAATATTCTGGGAATGAGCAATCTATACAAACAGCGTCCTAGCGTCATTTTTGGAATCGACGATGACTATACGGCATTTTGCTTTGACGAAGCATGTGCCGTTATCATTTCAAAAATGGAAGGTGAAAAAGGCGAACAACCGCAATTCAAAAAAGAGTACAAATCGTTCAGAGATATTTATGCGCAGTATCAATGATTGAAAGGAAAAATATGTGCTGTCCATTTTTACGAGGTACTCTTGGCATCAAACGTAACTGCAGTATCAGAAAGAGCAGAATATTGAGTATGGAAATTTCGTTCTACATCGCAGCTTTTTTGAGCTATTTCAGTTCGATTGTTTTTGCACAAGGTGCAACGGAAATCTTGACCGGTAATGCTCAGGGGCTCTCGCTGAAAGAGATGGGGGTTGCAGGCACGGTGGCCGCGTTATG
>Ga0082212_10006152_pt1 | contig 16198 bp, 13 predicted proteins | sample TergutNt197P3_FD_71548 | JGI IMG/M metagenome (GOLD analysis project Ga0082212, IMG submission 71548) | Neocapritermes taracua P3 segment gut microbial communities from Petit-Saut dam, French Guiana - Nt197 P3 | ecosystem: Host-associated > Arthropoda: Insects > Digestive system > Gut ... | reverse complement strand
TAGGTCTTGTCTATTTCCTTGTATGCGCCTTTGTGCATTGCGCTCACCGCTTTGCCTTCGCAGGTCTTACTCATATACATCCCGTCCTGCTCCGGCAGGGGCTCGCCGACGGGCATCCCCATTTCGAGGTCAAACCGTGCAAAATCCTCGCTGCCATTGGTGTATTTGCAGTATGGGGCGCCGACGATTTGCTTGCCTTGCTGCGCTACGTACGCAAACAGCTTTTGATAAGCTTCGGCCATAATGTCGGATATGGTGTCACACCCGACCGCTTCCTTCTTTATCGCCACCGCGAGTTCCGACTCTTTCGTAATTATTTCAAATTCCATTCTTTCCTCCATTCCTCTTCCGATACTGTTTTCCACTCGTAGCAACCTCATCAAGTGTTTTTCTTTATTGTATCAGGCTGGCTTGACAACAGTGTGTCATATTTAAATGTCAGGCAGCATTAATACTTCTCTGCGATTTTTTTGCCCATCCCCTTGATGGTTTCCCGGGCATGCTCCGGTTCCAGCACCTCGATATACTCGCCGTATGACAGGATCAGCCTGTAGACCCAATCGTCCTCCGGCCAGGTGACCGATACCACAAAGCTGCCGTCAGGCTGTTTTTCCGCCGTTTCCTCGATGAATTCATCATATACGCGATAGGCCATCTCCGGTGCGACTTTCAGTTTCAGGGCCACGGCCTTTTTTTCGAGGCAGTCCGGGGAGGGGTCGGGGAGGTCTGCCGGGTATTCGCGCACGGCAAACCGCTCGTCCGTCACGGCCAGGTTCCGCACCCGCGACAGCTTGAACAAACGTATATCCTGCCGGGTCAAACAAAAGCCTTTGACATACCACGCCTTTGATTTGAACCACAGCTGGACCGGCTCTATACGACGGCGCGTCATTTCGCCATAAGTACTGTAATAATCAAATTCCGCAATGCGGCGTTCGAGGATAGCGGTCTTGAAATCCCCGAACGCTTTGTCGCTTATAGCGCCCCAATCAGAAAAATCCACCTCCAGCCAGCGTACGGCGTTCTTGTTGAAAACGGCGGACAGCTTTTCAAGCACCTGGCCGTTTTCCGTCGCCCTGACGCCGGAAAGGCTTTGCAAAGCGGACAGGATATCGTCTTGTTCCTGCTCGCTCAGGATGGATTTGTCCAGGACAAAATCCGGCAGCAGGCCGATGCCGCCGCCCTTGCCTTTTTCTGTATAGACCGGGACGCCGGCAAGGCTGAGCACATCAATATCCCTGTATATCGTGCGCGTGGACACGCCAAAATGTCCCGCCAATTCCTTTGCGGTGACCGTTGTCCTGTTCAGCAGGATGTAAGTTATTTCAAAAAGTCTGTTCAATTAGTGCTTTGTGCTTTTTGAGTTTCTTCATTGCCCAGTCGTAATGGCTGGAGGTTGCCGACACGCAATAACTGCCCAGGTTCGTTGTGCCTGTCCAGGTGAAATGCTTTTTTGTGAACAGCTCCTCGTCCGTGAATGACTCTATCAGCGCCATCGCTTCCATATGGCTCCCCTTCAGCATTTCGCGCGACTTTTCGTAAGGGGTGCCCTGGTGCTTCTTCCAAAAGCCCACATTCATGTCCCCGTAGGTCTTCCAGTTGTAAGGCTCGGGCAGGAAGGGTTTTGGCGTCCCGGCCTGGTTGGATCGCACCCAGTCCAGCAGCAGCTGGTGCCACTCATATAGATGCACAAGGACGTCGCGGATATTTTTGTCGCGCTTCCAATGCGCTTCTTTCAGGCCCGGGTCGTCACCGAAACCGAAAGCGGCTTCCTGTGCGCCTCGGGGCATGGAATCGATCATCTCCCATATTTTTTCAAACTGCGTGTTTGCGGCAAGGATCAAATCCTGTTTTGTTGCCGGTCTGGACATAAGCGCCTCCTGCCTTGTATACTGCATTCTACAGCAGTCAAGTATTTTTCTTTATTATAGCAGGTAAACCTGACAACAGCGTGTCATATTAAAGAAGACAATGGGGACGGATTTTTTGTCTTGGAAGACAATGGGGACGGCAGGTTGTGTGAAAACCCCTTTTCACGCCCGCAGACTGGCTATGGCAGCGGCAGAACGGTTTGGGTGAATTGCTTTTCAAGATTTGCAAAGCGTTTTTTGCGACAAAATTGGACTTGTACAAGGCAAATAGGCCCATTTGCCCCATTCTTCCGAATTATTTATTAATTTTGTTGAATTATACCCGGCAATCCTTCCATGTAATGGGAATAATGGCATGTTTCGGGGCTAAAACTTACTAAGGGCCATGTACAACCTCAAATTTGTCGCAGAATCAGGGCGAGAAATCTTAAATCCCGTTATTCAACCCAACCCAACCAATGCGTTAGGTCTCACCAGAGCTGCAACAAAGTCAGCCGTCAGCCCGGTCAGGGTGACGGTCGAGGCCGCCGTCCGCACAGCCCTCACCTTGATGCAGCCCTCGGCGGTCTCACCTTCAACCAATGACTCCTCTTCTCACGGCAATCCCTCTTCCATTGGCAATACTGCTTCTGTCTGCATCAAGTTAAAAGAAGTCGGTTGATTCGTATCTGCAGACAGTCCTATTTTCACACAGCCTGCCGCCCCCGGTGTGTTCGGTGTGTTCAGGAACACAAAAAGAACCGTCCCCGCTGTGTTTCGCGTTGTCCTGCTTCATACTATCTGTAGCAAAGGGCTTTCAATTTTCATACAAAAACGAGGGTGCGATTTTGTAACCAGGACTGTTGAAGTTGTGCGGGATTAATAATATGATAAACGACAAATACTGTTTTATATAATATTCGAGGTTGGTAGATATGAGCCATGTTTTAATTGTAGGCGGCGGACTGGCCGGATGCACAACAGCAAAAGAACTGGCCGATAATGGCGCCCATGTCACGATCGTCGAGGCGGCCGGCGGGATCGGCGGAAAGGTGCGCGGGTACGGGTGCAAGGCCACCGACGTTTGCAACAATTGCGGCGTATGTCTCGCGGCGGGCCTTTGGGACAGGGTCGAGCAAGATGCTGATATCGAGATCCTTGGCAAATCCAAACTGATCGATTTGAGCGGTAAAAGAGGGGGCTTCACCGCGGCGGTGAAAAGCGGCGCGGAAATCAGGTCTATTACGGATATAACAGAAGTTGTGGTCGCGACCGGATTCGAGCAGACTTCGCTGGAAAGCGGCGGCGGTTTTGTGGAGATTGACGGGCGCGGCTGGGTGATCACCGGCAGCGAGCTTGAGCGGATCTGCAAGGGCAGGGGCGCCGAGGGCAAAGAGGCTGCGGGGCTGTTTGAAGAAGTCCCGGCGTCCGTGGCGTTCATCCAGTGTTACGGCTCCCGCGACTGCAAGGAAAACGCCATGTACTGTTCAAAGGTATGCTGCGCGTATTCGACAAGGGCCGCGAAGGTGATAAGGCATTATTACCCGGAGTGCAAGATCACCTTCTTTTATATGGAGCTCCAGATGGTAAACGGGGGCAACTATTTCCAGGAGCTTAAAGGCCTGGGCGTGGAGTTCATCAAGTGCAGGCCGGTCTCGATAGACGGCGCGAAGGGGGCTATCTCCTTCGACGATCCTGTGGCTGGCAGGAGGGAGAGCCGCCGGTTTGACGTCATCGTCCTTTCTGACGGCATCCATCCCACGCAGGACGCGGGCAGGCTGGCGGAGATCTGCGGGCTTTCCCGGGACAAGGCGGGTTTCCTTAAGTATACGAGCGGGCCTTCCGAGGCCGGGAGCACGGGGGTGTTCCTTGCCGGGTGCGCCGGCGGCCCGAAGAAAATAGAAGAAGTCTTCTCCGAGGCCGTCTCTGTCGCCAGAGAGATCGCCACGGCATAGGGTACGGCATAGGGCACAGGAAAAGCAAGAGATCGCCTTGGCACAGGAGGTGCGCATGAACGTCTTGATAGTTGGAAACAACGGGATAAACGAACCTTTGGGACAGAGGCTCCAGGATGAGGGTTTTGCGGCTTATACGATTGCAGACCCCTCGGAAATAATCCGCGTGAGGCGCAAGGGGGAAGAATATGCCGTTTGTACGGCTGAGAAGGAATATAGCGCGGCGTCCGTTATCATTACAGAAAAACCGGTGATAAAAGACGCGGAGTTTTTCGGCGCCAGGGCGCTGAACCTGGCCGACGCGGGTTTGGCCACGGGGCTTATGGCGGTCAAGGGGCCCATTAAGATCGTATTCCTTTTGGACTTCCCCGGCGAGACGCCCGAGTATATGACGGCCATGGCGCTTGAATCGGCGACGGCCCTGGCAAAGGCGAAGAAGGAAGTCTTCTTCCTGTCGATGTTTGTGAAAGCGGCTTCGGACGGGATGGAGCAGATGTATCTTGAGGCGCGGCGGGCCGGCGTGACCTTCATTAAATACGAGGACGTATACCTGGATTTCGACGAGGACAAGGGCTGGTATGCAGTGAAAGCGTCAGACGGCGTCTTTGATACCCTGATCGAGACCCCCTACCTTGTGGCGACGGGGGATCTGGATCTCTCTTCGCTCGACATCCTGAGGGGGAAATTCCGGCTGGCCAAGGCAGGCGCGGGGGGCGGGATAGCCGGCGAATTCAAATACTTCCTTTCCACTGCACAAACGTCGAGAAAAGATGTGTTTTATTATCATCCCGGCCTGGACGGGGGCGACGCCTTGGGGGGCCTGGACAAGTGGCTGCCCGGCATCATCTGTGAAATAAGGCAAAACGCAAAGCCTTTGGAAGGCAGCGTCCACGCCTCGGTAGACGCGCAGAAGTGCGCTTTCTGTTACACCTGCTACAGGGTTTGCACGCACGCCGCGCTTGAGCCGGATCCGGACGCGGGCGCGATGGCCTGCGTGGAAAGCGCGTGCATGGGCTGCGGCGCGTGCGCCGCGGTGTGCCCGGGCGAGGCGATCAGCATGGAAGGCGGGGAAGAGGACCTGGTTTTCGATAACGTTACCCCCGGCGAAGAGGCCGGCTGCATGGTGTTTTGCTGCGAAAACTCCGCGGCGCCCATCATGGATGAGATACTTAAAGGGCTGGGCGACGCAGCGGAAAAGGTCAGCTTTGCCAGTATGCCGTGCGGCGGCAGGCTCGGGCAGGAAGTGATCGCCGCCGCGCTTGCGACTTACGGCAAGGTGCTGGTGGCTGTCTGCATGGACGACGCGTGCAGGCATATGGACGGGGACAAGCGTGCCTGCCGGCAGGCGGAGCGCACGGTGGCCTTGCTGGAAAAAGCGGGGCTTGAGGGGAAGAAGATAAAGTGCGTCAAGGTTTCGCACGCCATGCCCAAGGCCTTTGAAGAGGATGTAAAGGCGTTTCTATAGCAGAGAACGGAGGGATCGCATTGATAGTCGCTGAACAAAAGGGTATTGACGAAATACTGGATTCCCTTAAAGGGTATAAGAGGGTCGTGGTCGCTTCCTGCGGGACCTGCGTGACAGTTTGCCTGTCGGGCGGCGAAAAGGAGGCGCTGGCGCTGAAGGGCCTTTTGATGGCAGGGGCGGGCGGCGACGGCGGCGGCCTTGAAGTATCCGTCGTCAACTGCAAACGCCAATGCGACGACGAGTTCCTGGACGACCTTGAGGCGGAGCTTTTGGACGGTGATGTAATACTGTCGATGGGCTGCGGGGTTGGCGTCCAGTTCCTGGCTGAAAAATACGCGGACAAGCCGGTCGTGCCAGGCCTCAACACGAGCTTTTACGGCGCGGCGAAGGAGCTTGGCTACTGGACGGAATATTGCCAGGGCTGCGGCAATTGCCTGCTTGAGAAAACCGGCGGCGTCTGCCCGGTGGCACGGTGCTCAAAGAGCATTTTCAACGGTCCCTGCGGCGGGTCGCAGGGGGGTAAGTGCGAGATAGACCCGGATATCGACTGCGCGTGGCAGCTCATCTACGAGAAGCTCAAAGGCTTCGGGAAGCTCGACCGGCTGACGGAGGTATTTGAGCCGCGCGACTGGAGCACGAGCCGCGACGGAGGCCCCAGAAGCATCCGCCGCCATGATATAAATATAGATATATGAAGAATGTAGGGGACGCTGCCCTTGGCGCCCCGTAATGGAGAACAGGATGTCAGAGGAAAAAGAAAACATGCCAGAGCATATAAGCAATCTGCAAAAGGTGCTGGAAGCCGGCCATTTTTCCGTTACGGCGGAAATCGGGCCGCCGATGAGCGCCGACGCGGAGGTTGTGCGCGAAAAGGCGAAGGATGTCGTGGGCATCGTCGACGCCGCAAATGTGACGGACAACCAGACCGCGATCGTCAGGATGTCGAGCATCGCGGCCTCCGCCATTGCCGAGCGGGAAGGCGTGGAGTGTGTGGTGCAGATGGTCTGCCGCGACCGGAACCGGATCGCCCTGCAAAGCGATCTTCTGGGGGCGTACGCGCTTGGGCTCAGGAACCTTTTGGTCCTTTCCGGCGACCACCAGTCCTTCGGGAACCACCCGCAGGCAAAGAACGTGTTTGACGTGGACTCGATCCAGCTGCTCAAGGCGCTCAGCCACCTGCAGGAAAACAGCGAGTTCATCGGCGGCAACAAGAGCAAATTCCCCCCGAAGTTCTTCCTTGGAGCGACAACGAACCCGTTCGCCGACCCCGAGGAGCTGCAGCTCATAAGGCTGGAGAAGAAGATCAACGCCGGGGCGAGATTCATCCAGACGCAGGCGATCTACAATTTCGACAGGTTTTGCGAATGGATGGAGCGCGTCAGGGAGAGGGGGCTGCACAAGCGCGCCTTTATCCAGGCGGGCATACTTGTCAACAAGTCCCTGCGGTCGATTCAGATGACCCAGCTCGTCGCCGGCATGGACATACCAGACGCTTTTGTCGAGCGTATGGAGAAGGCGGAGGACGTGAAAGACGAGGGAATGAATATCGCCCTTGAGCTTCTGGGGAAGCTGAAGGCCGTGGAAGGTATAAGCGGAATTCATATAATGGCTGTGGGCTGGGAAGACATCGTGCCCACCATCGTGGAGAGGGCAGGCCTCCTGCCCCGGCCGAAGCTGTGATCAGGCCGAAGCTGTGATCATTTGAGGAGAATGAGCGATATGGAAACTAAGACAGGTTTCAAAAACGAAGTGCTAAGCACCCCCGGCGGCGCGAACGCTTTGAACTGCTTCCTTTGCGGTTCCTGTACGGCGGGCTGCCCCGTCAACGAGATCGACGACGGCTACAACCCCAGGAAGATAATGCGGCTTATCCTTTTGGACCAGAAGGACGAGCTGCTTTCCTCAAAGGAGATCTGGAAGTGCAACCAGTGCCACGCCTGCGTATCGCACTGTCCGCAGGACGTAAGGTTTGCGGATGTGCTCCGGGCGCTTCGGGAGCTGTCGGTGGAGCAGGGCTTCTTTGACGCGGGCCTGCCCGGCAGGGTCGAGGAACTGGATCTGGAGGCGAGAAAGCTGCGCCTGGACAAGATAAACGAACTGCTGGGCTGACGCGGCACGCAGGTGCGGCAGCTGCCCGGAAGAGGCGGAGATAACGAAGCAGCCGCCTGAAGAGGAGAGGTAAGAATGAAAAAACCGGTAATGGTAGTCGGAGGAGGCATAGCGGGCATACAGGCTTCGCATGACCTCGCGGAGATGGGCATCCCCGTATTCCTGGTCGAGAAATCGCCCAGCATCGGCGGGCGCATGGCCCAGCTCGACAAGACTTTCCCGACAAACGACTGCTCGGCGTGCATACTGGCCCCGAAGGTGACATCGTGCTTCAACCATCCGCTGGTCAAGACGCTTTCGTACAGCGACCTGCTCGAGATAAAGGGGGAGGCGCCCGACCTGACGGCGGTCGTAAGGAGGAAGCCCAGGTTCATCGACGAGGAGGCGTGCAAAGGCTGCAACGACTGTTTCGACACCTGCCCTGTTACCGTGAAAAGCGAATTCGACATGGCCATGGGCGACCGCAAGGCGATATACAAGCCCTTCGCGCAGGCCGTGCCGAACAAAGCCATTATTGATAAAAAAGGGACGTCGCCCTGCAAGTTTGAATGCCCGGCGCATATGGACGCGCACGCGTATATCACGCTGGCGGGGCTGGGCAAGTACGACGAAGCCCTGGGCGTCATCAGGCGGACGACGCCCTTTGCCGGCGTGCTTGGGCGCGTATGCCTGCATCCGTGCGAAACGAACTGCACGCGGCAGTATGTTGAGGAGCCGCTGTCGATCGCGGGGATAAAGCGCTTCGTGGCCGACAAGCAGAGGAAGGACAAGGGCAAGATCGGCATTGAAGTCTGCGCGGAACAAAAGGACGAAAAGATCGCTGTCGTGGGGTCCGGGCCCGCGGGGCTGAACTGCGCGTACAAGCTCGCGCTTGAGGGCTATCAGGTCACCGTATTTGAGGCGCTGCCCGTAGCCGGCGGGATGCTGAAGGTCGGCATACCGGACTACCGCCTGGACAAGCAGGTGCTGCTCGAGGAGATAGGGCTCATCGAGGATATGGGCGTTGAGATCCGGCTGAACACGAAGATAGGCAAGGATCTGACGCTTCAGAACCTGATCAGCCAGGGCTACAAGGCCGTGTTCCTTGCGGTCGGGGCGCACCGCGACATGAAGCTGGGCATACCCGGCGAGGACGCGGAGGGCGTGATGTCCTCCGTGGATTTCCTGCGCGAGGTCAACCTGGGTTCCAGGAAACGGCTTGACAGGAGGGTGCTCGTGATCGGCGGCGGCAACGTCGCGATGGACGCGGCCAGGTCCGCCGCGCGCCTGGGCTGCGATGTGACGGTCGTCTACAGAAGGACGCAGGAGGAGATGCCCGCGAACGAATGGGAAGTTGAGCACGCGATGGAAGAGGGCGTCAGGTTTGAGTTCCTGGCGGCGCCCACCGAGATCGTTATGAATGACGGCAAGGTATGCGGCATCTTGTGTACGAAGAACAAACTGGGCAAGCCCGACGCGAGCGGACGCAGGCGCCCCGAAGCGATACCGGGTTCCTCTTTTGCGATCGAGGCCGATATCATTATCAAGTCCATCGGACAGTTTGCGGACAGCGCAGACCTTGAGGCGGCGGGGTTCAACGTGTTTGACGAAAAAGGCAGGATCGACTGCGACAGGGACACGATGAAAGCCGGCGTCGCCGGGATCTTCTGCGGCGGTGACGCGCTTAGGGGGCCGGCCACGATGATCGAGGCGGTCGCTGACGGCAACCGCGCCGCAAAGGCAATTATTAATTACATAGAAAACAAAGACCTTCCGATAGAGCCTTTTCTCCTTCCGCAGACGCGGCTCGAGGACATCGATACCAGGCAAATAAAACAGCAGGGCCGGACGGTGATGCCGATGCTTGAGCAGAACATCAGGACAAAGACGTTCCATGAGGTCGAGCTCGGCTTTGATGAGCGGCAGGCGATGAGGGAGGCGCAAAGGTGCGTGGACTGCTCGATCTGCTGTGAGTGCAAGCTCTGCGAGGAGACCTGCCAGGCCGACGCGATATGCCACGACCAGGCCGAACAGATGGTGGAGATCCCCGTAAGCTCGGTCGTCTTCTGCTCCGGCTACGACACGCCCCAGGATATCCCGCCGGAGTTCGGCTACGAGCGGTATGAGGACGTCGTCACGAGCCTTGAGTACGAGAGGATCCTCTCGGCGGGCGGGCCGTATTCGGGGCACGTGCAAAGGCCGTCCGACAACAGGCCGCCCAAGCGCATCGCCTTCATTCAATGCGTGGGGTCCAGGGACAATCAGTGCGGGGCTGATTACTGCTCTTCCGTCTGCTGCATGTACGCGATAAAGGAGGCCATGATCACCAAGGAGCACCTGCCGACCGTGGAGGACATTGACATCTATTTCATGGACATGCGGGCGTACGGCAAGGACTTTGACAAGTATGTCGATTCGGCCAAATCGAAATATAATATCGGTTTTGTGAGGAGCCGCATCTCGAATATCGACCGGGACGAAGGCGGCCAGCTGGTCGTCAGGTACGCGGATGAGGGCGGCGCGGGGGCGGACGCGTCCTATGACATCGTCGTGCTTTCCGTGGGCATGAAGCCGCGCGCCGAAAACGTGGAACTGCTTAACAGGTCCGGGGTCAGGACGGACAGCTACGGCTTTATTTGCTCAGGCGAGTTCGGCCCGCCTGCCACAAGCAAAGAGGGCATATACGCCTGCGGCGTAGCGGCGGGACCCAAGGACATCCCCGAGACCGTTATAGAAGCTAGCGCAGCGGCGGCGGGCGCGGCGAAGACGGCGAAGGACAGCGAGGTCGACCTGTACAGCGACTATAGCAGGTTTTTCACGGAGAAGATCACCCCGCCTTTGCGGGACGTCTCCAAGGAGCCTGTAAAAATCGGCGTCTTCATCTGCCACTGCGGCGTGAACATCGGAGGGTACCTGGATATTGACGAGATCGTCGAGTACGCGAAAACGCTGCCGTTTGTCGCTTACGCTGAACAAAATATTTACACCTGTTCCGTGGACGCCCAGAAACAGATCACGGACACGATAGCGGAGCTCGGCCTGAACAGGATCGTGGTCGCCTCGTGCACGCCCAGGACGCACGAGCCCCTCTTCCAGGATGTGCTTATGCAGGCGGGCCTCAACCCTTACCTGTTCGCCATGGCCAATATCCGCGACCAATGCTCCTGGGTGCATATGGACGTGCCTGACGCGGCCACTTACAAAGCCAAGGAGCTGGTGCGCATGGCGGTCGGGAAGGCGACGAACGCGAAGCAGCTTACCCGCAAGAAGATCGACGTCGAAAAAACGGCCCTCATCATCGGCGGCGGCGTGTCCGGCATGTCCGCCGCGCTGGAGATCGCAGGGATGGGCTACCGCGCGTATCTGATAGACAAGGATTCCCGCCTCGGGGGCAACGCCCTGGGACTGGCCTTCACAAACGCCGGCCGGCCGGCCTTGCCTTATATCGAGGAAATGGCGGCACGGGTGCAGGAACACCCGTTCATAGACGTCTACCTGGACACCACGGTCGACACGATAAACGGGTATGTTGGGAATTACACAACCACACTGAAATGCGGGGAGATCCCCAGGGAGATCAGCCACGGCGTCGTGATCGTCGCGGTGGGGGCGCACGAGCAAAAGCCGGTCGAGTACCTGTACGGGCAGGACAGGCGCGTCGTGACGATGCTGGAGTTTGAGCAGCAGTATGTGAAAGAAGGGTTTGCCGGTCTTAAAGGCGTCAAGGATATCGTAATGATCCAATGCGTCGGCTCCCGCGAGGAGGACCGGCCTTACTGCAGCCGCGTGTGCTGCAGCCAGGCTTTGAAGAACGCGCTGCTTTTGAAGGAGTACGATAAGGACATCACCATTACGGTCCTCTACAGGGAGATGCGGGCCTACGGCACAAACGAGCTTGCCTACAAGGAGGCCCGGCGCGCGGGCGTCAGGTTCGTGAGGTATGACGTGGAGAGGAAGCCTGTGGTGTCGAAAGAGGGCAGCAGGCTGTCCGTCAAGGTATATGAGCCCGTGCTGGGGAAGAAGATTGCGATTCCGGCCGACGGGCTGATACTGAGCTCGGCCATCGTGCCGGACGTGGGGAACAACAGCCAGACCGCGCAGATGCTGAAGGTGCCGCTCAACCAGGAGGGCTTCTTCCTGGAGGCGCACGTAAAGCTGCGCCCGGTCGACTTCGCCACCGAAGGCGTGTATATGTGCGGCCTGGCCCATTCGCCGAAGAACATGAGGGAGAGCATCATACAGGGCAAGGCTGCGGCCGGCAGGGCGGCGACGGTGATATCGAAGTCGCAGCTGGAGACCGAAGGAACGATCGCAACCGTGGACGCGAATCTTTGCGCGGCCTGCGGCGACTGCGAGCTCGTCTGCGCGTACAAGGCCGTTGAGGTCACGGACGTTCCTGTGAGGGGCGGCACTGTAAGGCGCGCCGTCGTCAACGATGTCCTTTGCAAGGGCTGCGGCACCTGCGCGGCCACGTGTCGCTGCGGGGCGATAGACGTCGGAGGGTTTTCCGACAAACAGGTGCTTGCCGAGATCAGGTACATGCTTCGAAAAGCGATCGGGTAGGATGATCGGGCATGGTGGCCGGATAGAGCGATTGGATGGAATAATCGGGCATGGTGGCCGGATAGAGCGATCGGATGGAATAATCGGGCATGGTGGCCGGATAGAGCGATCGGATGGAATGGTTGTGTAGAGTGATTGGATAGAGTGGTCGGATAGAGTGATTGGATAGAGTGATAAAGAGGACGACAGGACTATGGAAGTAAGTAATTGGGAACCAAAGATCATCGCATTTCTCTGCAACTGGTGCTCCTATGCCGGCGCCGACCTTGCGGGCACGAGCCGCCTGCAATACCCGCCGAGCATACGCATCGTCAGGGTGCCTTGTTCCGGGCGCATCAATCCCATCTACATCATCAACGCGCTGATGGACGGGGCCGACGGGGTGCTCGTCTCAGGCTGCCATCCCGGCGACTGCCATTACCTGTCCGGCAACCTCTACGCGCGCCGGCGCTTCACGGTGCTGAAAAAACTCCTGACGACGGTCGGGATCGATCCTGAGAGGGTGCAGTTCACATGGGTCTCGGCATCCGAGGGGGGCCGCTTCGCAGAGGTGATCAAGGACGTCACCGACAGTGTAAGGGAGCTTGGACCGAGAGAAAAATGACCGGCGGTAAGTGGTAAGTGGTAAGTGGTCAGAGGGCAGTGAGGGATAAGGAATGGGTTTTGAAAAGCAGACAGAAGAAATAAGGGAAATCTGCGCGCGGCTGTTTTCCGAGGGCAGGGTCGACGCCATCGTCGCGCATATGGACGGAGGGCTTGACGGGACCCTGATACCCTTCATCGCGAAGGGCGAGGGCGATATCGCAAAGATCGTTTGGGGCGACCGCATAAGGCAAAACCTTGCGCCCTACCTGCACGGCCGCACTGACCGGGTAGGGATCGTCGCCATGCCGTGTGACGCGAGGGCCATAGTCCAATATATCAATGAAAGCCAGCTTGTGCGAGAAAACGTGTATATCATAGGCGTGGACTGCCCGGGCATGGTAGACGAGGACGGAAGCGACAGGCCCGGGTGCGCCGAGTGCGCGGTCCGCTGCGCCCCCGTATGCGACGAAAGGGTCGCGGGGGATCCTGCCGGGCCGGCGGGCGATCCTGACGGGGCGGCGGGAGGACTTCGGCCCACTGCCGGCGAGGCTGTGGCCCCCGCCGAAAAATTCGCCAGGTTCAGGCAGGAGATCGACAAGTGCATCCTTTGCTACTCATGCCGGCAGGCTTGTTATGCCTGTTACTGCAAGACCTGCTTTATCGATCGGGACATGCCGGACTGGCAGCCGGCGGAGCTGGACGCCGGAACGAAGATGACCTTCCACCTCGGGCGCGCCATGCATCTGGCGGGCCGGTGCGTGGAATGCGGCGCCTGCGAGGCGGCCTGCGCGTCGGGCGTCAATGTGCGCTACATTATAAAAGAAGTGACGGATTTTGTTGACGATATGTATGGGTTCAGGACCGGGATGGACATAGGGACGGCGCAGGCCATGGTTGTGTACGGGCTGGACGACAGGGAACAAGGCTTCCTTGGGGAGGCGCAGCATGAGTAAAATAACAATTACAAAAAACCGTATGCGGGAGATCCTTTCCTCCCTTATGGAAGAAAAGCGCGTGGCGGCGCCGGCGGCCTGCGGCAAGGTGGACGACTTTCTGGAAGTGGATGACGTTTTTGGGGTCCTCATGGGGGACGAGATCCCGTACAAGTCGCCCAAAGAGTTTTTCTTCCCGCGCTGCGAAAAGATCATCACCTTCAAGGACGACGAGGCCGTCGCGGAAATGCCCGAAAAGGGGCTCGTGCTTTTCGGCGCAAGGCCATGCGATCTTGAGGCCTTGAAGATAATGACGGCGGTCTTCACGACGGGCAAATTCGAAGACCCGTTTTTCAAGGCAAGGCTGGACGCGTCGCTTGTCATCGGGGTGGGCTGCCTCGAAAAGAAACCCGGCTGCTTTTGCGAACTGCGCGAGACGGATATGCATTATTCCGAAAGCTGCGACCTCTTCCTAAAAAACACCGGCGACGGCTACGAGGCGCTGTACGTTTCCGAAAAAGGGCGGGGGGCCCTGGGCGGGCTCATCCCCGGGCTGGACGGTTTTGAGAACCCGGGGAGCGGGCGTCAGGATTCCGCGCGCGGGGCAGCGGTGGGCGACAGCGGCGAAGCTGGCCTTGCGGAAGGCGGCTCTTCCGGGATGCCGGTATATGGCGAAACGTTCTCCTGCGAAGACGCGCCTGAAAAAACGCTCACGCCGGAAAACGCGGCGGCGAGAACGCTCTCACTGGAAAGCGCCGAGCTTGAGATGTTTGACAAGGTCGACTGGGAGGGCTTCACCGAGACATGCCAGGGCTGCGGGCTCTGCACATATATCTGCCCGACCTGCCACTGCTTCGAGTTCAAGGACGTAGAGGACGGCGGGGCAGTCTGCCGCTACAGGAACTGGGACAGCTGCATGTTCCCGAAATTCACGCTGCACGCGTCCGGGCACAATCCGAGGGCGTCGGTAAAGGAACGTTACCGCCAAAGAGTGCTCCATAAGTACTCATACGTGAAGGAAAACTTCGGCTATGTGGCCTGTACCGGCTGCGGCAGGTGCGTGAGGAGCTGCCCGGCGGGGATGAATATCAAAGCCATCGTTGAGGGGATAATGGAGGAGCTAGGTTGAGATGATGAACCCTTATTTGCCTTTAAAGGCTGAAATCACAGACATTATCCAGGAGACGACATCAGCCGATCTTGACGTCAAGACCTACAGGCTCAGGTTTGTGGACGGCGGGACGATGGACTTCATGCCGGGGCAGTTCGTCGAGCTGTCGGTCCCGGGCATCGGGGAGGCGCCGTTCGGCTTCGCTTCAAACCCGCTCATAAAGGACAGCATCGAGATCACCATCAAGCGCACAGGCTCGCTGACCGAGGCGGTCCACATGGCGAAGACAGGCGACTTTTTCTGGATAAGGGGGCCTTACGGAAACACCTTCCCCATCGAAAAAATCGAAGGCCACGACATCTTGTACGTCGCCGGCGGGATAGGGCTTTCTCCGCTGAGGCCTCTCATTACATATGTCTTCGACGAGGCGAACAGGGACAGGTTTGGCAAGGTCAACATGCTGCTGGCGGCCAGGAGCAGTAAGGACTTCAGCTACTTCTACCAGTACCCGGAGTGGCGGGGGATGAAGGACACCGAGATAATGCTGACGATCGACAATCCGGAGCCGGACTGGGAGGAGCGCGTGGGCTTCCCGAACAACCTGGTCGCCGAGATCGATTTCAACATGGACAAAGTGATGGCCATCCTGTGCGGGCCGCCGATAATGATAAAGCTCGTCTCCTCGAAGCTCATGGAGATGGGGCTGCCCAAGGACCGGATCCTGACGACGCTTGAGATGCGTATGACGTGCGGGGTCGGCAAGTGCGGCAAGTGCAATATCGGGCACAAGTATGTGTGCATCGACGGGCCTGTGTTCAGCCTGGCGGAGCTGGACGGGATGCCGGGCGAGTACTGAGAAGTGCAGGGGCCGGGATTCGGGGATTGGGGTTCAGAGGCCAGTGGGCAGTGGGCAGTGGAAGAGAGATTGAAAAGACCTTAAAAGGGAAAGGGTAGTGAAATGGCTGAGGTACTCAAAGGAAAAGGCGTAGGCGACGCGATGAAAGAACGGCTGGCCGCCAAAAACGCGGAGCTGATAGAGAAGGGCGTCACGCCGTGCCTGAACATCGTGAGGATAGGGGAACGCCCCGACGACATGGCGTATGAGCGGGGCGCGCTGAAGAGGTTTGAGGGCATCGGCATACAGACGCGCGTGTCGGTCTATCCCGAGGACATAACGTGGGATGACTTCGAAAAGGAATTCACGAAGATCAACTCCGATCCGGGCGTCCACGGCATACTGCTGTTCAAGCCCTTCCCGAAACATATAGACGAGGACGCGGTCAAGAGGATCATCGATCCGGGCAAGGACGTGGACGGCATGTGCGACGCGAATATCGCCAAGGTGTTTGCCGGTGATGAAACGGGCTTCGCCCCGTGCACGCCGACGGCAGTGATCGAACTTCTGAAGCATTACGAAATCCCGCTGAAGGGCGCGAAGGTCGTGCTGGTCGGGCGCAGCATGGTCGTAGGGAAGCCGCTGGCGATGCTGCTTTTGAAGGAGAACGCGACGGTCACTGTCTGCCATACGCGGACGGCCGATCTTCCGGCCGAGTGCCGGGCGGCGGATGTGCTGATCGCGGCGGCGGGCGCGGCGAAGATGATCGGCGCGGAGCATGTGAAAGAGGGCGCTGTTGTAATCGACGTGGGCA
>Ga0082212_10006151_pt1 | contig 16199 bp, 12 predicted proteins | sample TergutNt197P3_FD_71548 | JGI IMG/M metagenome (GOLD analysis project Ga0082212, IMG submission 71548) | Neocapritermes taracua P3 segment gut microbial communities from Petit-Saut dam, French Guiana - Nt197 P3 | ecosystem: Host-associated > Arthropoda: Insects > Digestive system > Gut ... | reverse complement strand
ATTGGCCACTCCTCCGGAGCCGGCGTCTCCCCTGGAGACGGCGGGGAAAAAATCGTCATGGAGGTCTGTCCCCCCGGTGAAAATTCCGCCGACAACCGAATTGTCGAACTCGCCGAACCGGGGGATCTTGCCGTAAGCCGCGACCTTGCCCTGGCAAAACGGCTGCTGGAAAAAGGCGTTGCCGTTATAGACGACAGGGGCCGCACCTTTTCACTCAACAACATCAACGAGCTTCTCTCGCTGCGGGACTTTACCGTTGGTCTTGCCGAAAACGGTCTTGGGGTTGAACGGACGGCAAACTACGGAAAAAAAGAACGCAAGGCCTTCGCCGACAGCCTGGATCGCCAGTTAGTAAGATTGTTGAGGACTATTCCGGGTACCGGCTTTGGGTCAGTTTGATATTGGGGAGAATTTCAAAAAAGATATCGACTAACTCAGGATCAAATTTTGTTCCGGAACATTTCCTTATCTCCGCCAGAACATCATCTTCGGTCCAGGGTTCCTTGTATACCCTTTTCGAGCTAAGGGCGTCATAAACATCGGCAATGGCGACTATTCTGCCGGCAAGGGGTATTTCGTCGAACCTTTTGCCAATCGGCTTACCCGCATCATCGGCTTTAACGGGAACGAGGCTGGCCGGATCAACCCAGCCGGGATACCCGGTACCGTCCCAGTTTTCATGGTGGTTGAGCGCGATTTCCCGGGAGATGATATCAATGGGTGAGTGGGGATCATCGAAAAGGGTGGCTCCGTACAGGGTGTGATGCTGCATTACTAAAAATTCCTCCGGAGTAAAACGGGCCGGTTTTTTCAGAATTAAATCCGAGATGGCCACTTTTCCCACGTCATGCAGCATTGCGCCAATTTTAAGAGTGTCCCTGAAATGTTCACGCTCGGCGAGTGGAATATTGTTCTTATAGGCCCAGCGATCGTAAATCTCGACGGCGTATCCCGACACGCGGTTTACATGGGTTCCTGTTTCCTTCGGATCCCTCAGTTCCGCCATTTTGATCATGCGGAGGATCATGGCCCGTGTCACATATGCGCGCTGCAGGGCTATTGTCGCGTTTGCGGCAAAATGGGTGATTAGAAATTCGTCTTCTTCGGAAAACGGTATAACATTCCCCTGACCGTCTTTTGAGTTTATTACCTGAATGACTCCCAAAAGCCGCCCCTCGGCGGTTGACAAAGGGAAGGTTAGCGTTGAAGTGGTTTTGTAACCGGTAATTTTATCAAAAGATGAATTGAAAGAATAAGGAGCGTCCGCCGGAATATTGTACATATCGGGAACATTAACGATTTTTCCGGTGAGGGCACAATATCCCGAAATTGATTTCTCGTTAATCGGAACTGAGAAGATCGAATAGATCATCTTTTCACCGGGGGGAAGTTCCTTTTGCAGTGTATCGTTCTGGGCGTATTTAATCGAGAGTTTTTCAACGGTAATCCCCTCTTCTTCCATTTTCTGTTTGATATAAATCGAACCTGCATCGGCATGAGACACCTTACGGGCTTCGTAAAGTATCCGTTCCAGAAGCAGATCAAGGTCCTGAATCTTATTCAGTTCGGAATCTATTTCGATTATCGATTTAAAATCGGTGGTTTTTTCTGCCATTTACATCTTCCCGTACTAATCGCGCCGGCCCGTATTTTTGATTATATGATACCCGAATTTGGTTTGAACTACATCGCTTACGGATCCGGGTGACAGGCGCTTAACTGCCGATTCAAATTCAGCGACCATTTTCCCCTCCCCAAACCAGCCCAAATCTCCACCCGATGACTTTGAGGGACAGACCGAGAATTGACGCGCCAGGGACTCGATCTGCGCGCCCTGTTTGATCTGTCTCATTAAATCTTCAGCCAAAGCCCGATCTTTTACCAGTATATGACTAGCCCGCCATTCCATTGATGAACCCCCACCGCATTGTAACAGAAAAAGCCCAGATAAACAATATACCTCATTGATTGTCTGCGTAGACAAATACCTTACCTAAACAACAACCCCGGAAGGGGTTGTTGAAACACCCGTATGAATTGGATATATTAAAGTCAATATATTTCCGAAAAGAAGGAGTTTTTTTCTTGAAGGCTATTGAACTTGCAAAAGCGTATGACCCCAAAACCTTTGAAAAACGGATTTACGCTCTCTGGAAAGAGCGGGGGGCGTTTAAACCGGGCCGTAGGTCCGTAAAATCGGCGCAAAATTCCCTGGTTTCATCAGAAATCGAGGCTTCTGATGAAGCTGCGAAATCAAAAGAATCTGTACCTTCTAACGAAAGTTTTATCGTTGTAATTCCCCCGCCCAATGTTACCGGAGTGCTGCATTTGGGGCATGGGCTTAACAATAGTCTTCAAGACATTGTCGTCCGCTTTCACCGGATGCGGGGCGTACCGACGCTTTGGGTGCCTGGCACCGATCATGCGGGAATTGCCACACAGAACGTGGTGGAGCGGAAACTGAAAGGGCAGGGCAAAGACCGCCGCGATCTGGGCCGGGAAAAATTCCTCGAAGAAACGTGGAAAGTCAAGCACGAGCACCATGCCGTTATTACCGAACAGTTGGCCAGCATAGGGGCCAGTGTTGACTGGGGCCGTGAGCGTTTTACCCTGGACGAAGGGCTGGCCCGTGCCGTGCGGGAGGTGTTTGTAAGCCTGTACGAAAGGGATCTGCTGTACAAGGGGCATTACCTCGTGAACTGGTGTACCTCCTGCGGCACGGCCCTTTCTGACGACGAGGTTGAACATAAAGACACGCCGGGGAAAATGTACCATTTACGCTACTACTTTTCCGATGAGGCTGGCAGCGCTGCAAAAAATACGGCGATGAACGGCGGTATACCTGAGGGTGGTGACTTACCTAACGGTAAGGGCTCGCCTAATGGCGGCTATGTCGAACTTGCCACCACCAGACCGGAGACTCTGTTAGGCGACACTGCCGTGGCGGTTCATCCGGAAGACGAGCGTTATGCGAATTTAAAAGGAAAAACTGTCCGGCTGCCCCTGACCGAACGTGATATTCCCATAGTGTTTGACACATATGTTGACAAGGCTTTCGGAACCGGTGTGGTGAAGATCACCCCCGCCCATGATCCCAACGACTGGGAACTTGCCAAGCGGCACGATCTGCCGGAAATAAATATCCTTAACCCCGACGGAACTCTGGGCGGCGAGGTTCCGGAAAAATACCGCGGTATGACGGTGAAACAGTCCCGCGCCGCCGTGCTGGAAGATCTTAAAGCCGGCGGCTGGTATGTAAAAGAAGAAGATATCAGCCATGCAGTGGGCCATTGCTACCGGTGCCATACGATGATTGAACCGTTCCTGTCCGAACAGTGGTTTGTAAGAATGAGACCCCTTGCGGATAAAGCCTTGGCCTGCTGGCAACGGGGGGAAATAATTTTTTACCCCAAAAAATGGGAACACACCTACCGGCACTGGATGGAAAATATCCGTGACTGGTGCGTCAGCCGGCAGCTTTGGTGGGGCCACCGTATTCCCGCATGGAATTGCAGGGACTGCGGTAAAACGTCGGTGTCGCGTAACGATCTCACCGCCTGTCCGCATTGCGGCCTGGCAAACATCGAACAGGACCCCGATGTGCTTGACACATGGTTTTCCAGCTGGCTCTGGCCTTTCAGCACTTTGGGCTGGGAAAATGATAAATGCGGTACAGATGATTTTCTCAATTTTTACCCAACCACGGCCCTTGTAACTGCTTACGATATTATCTTTTTCTGGGTTGCCAGGATGATAATGGCAGGGCTTGAGTTTACCGGCAAGGCTCCGTTCCGTGACATTTACATTCACGGTCTTGTACGGGACAAGCAGGGCCGCAAGATGAGTAAAAGTCTGGGCAACGGGCTTGACCCGCTGGAGCTGGTGGACGAATTCGGCGCAGACGCGCTTAAATTTACCCTGGCCTTTATGTGCGCTCAGGGGCAGGATGTATTGGTTGATAAGGAATCTTTTAAAATGGGTTCCAAATTCGCCAATAAAATTTGGAATGCAAGCCGGTATATTCTGATGAATCTGGAAGGACGCAGCCTTGTACAAAATCCGGCATTGCTTCCGGCTGACAGGTGGATCTACTCTCGGCTGAACAGCGCGGCCAAAACTATGGAGGAGGCGTTTTTTTCATACCGTTTCAACGACGCAGCCCAAACCGCTTACGAATATTTCTGGAACGATTTTTGTGACTGGTATGTTGAGGCGACCAAGCTGTCCATGAAGGGCGAAGACACAAACGAAAAAGACCGGGCAACTACGGTTCTGCTTGACGTGCTTGCCGAATCTTTGCGGCTGCTTCATCCTCTTCTGCCCTTTGTTACCGAGGAAATTTATGGCAAGCTGCCCGGCATTGAGGGTCTTTTGATCACCGCCCCGTATCCCGCATTCGACGAGGGGCGAAACGATCAGGCGGCGGAAAAAGAATTCGCCTTCCTCCAGGAACTTGTCCGGATGATCCGCACACTTCGCAGCGAATGTACAGTTCCCCCGGATAAGAAACTCCGCGTTTTATTCAGACTGGAAGCTGCCCAGGAACAGGTGCTGCGGCAAAACGAAGGGCTGGTAAAACTCCTTGCGGGAATCGGGGAAATGGTGATTGAAGCGGGAGGGGAAGGTCAACGTCCGGCAGGATCCATAGGTTTGGCGGGTGGCGGTTTTGAGGTTTTTGTTTTTATCGCCGAGGCGGTTGATATTGAAGCGCTTAAGCGGAAATTCGCAAAGGAACTGGAAAAGGATCGGGCCTTTATCCGGAGCCTTCAAACGAAACTGGCAAATGATCAGTTCGTAAAAAACGCCCCGCCGGAACTGGTGGCAGGCGAAAAAATAAAACTGGAAGATTCAGTTGTTCGGACAAACAAGATTGAATCTTATCTGCGTGATCTGTAATATGGAGAATATCGATGACAACCGAAGAAATGTTCCGCCTGAGAGAGATACACCTCGCTCCTTATATGCAGATTGCCACCTTCCTCATCGGCAAGTCCAGGCAGGGCGGCGGCAATATGTTCAGGCATCAGATCGACACCATGGGGATTCTTATAGACTACGGCCATATCGATTCCGTTTTGCTTAAAGCCTCAATTGTCCACGATGTGCTTGAAGATATTCCCGATTTTAACCATAACCTGCTTCTCTCCATCGATTATGAAAGCCACCAGGTTTATGAGCTTGTCCGGGAAGTCACCCGGACACAGGGGGAAACCAAAGCCGAGTTCCTTACCCGTATTTTTGAATCGGGATCGCATAACGCAAAAATTCTCAAAGTGGCGGATCGGATCGCCAATATGATAAATCTCGGTTTTGTAAACGACATGGAATTCGTCAACCGTTACACCGATGAGACGGAGCGTTATGTTTTTCCCATTGCGGAAATAGCGAATAAATATATGTTGATGGAATTGCAGTATTTGGTAGAATCACGGCGTAAGTACTTTGCCGAATTTTCCAAAATCAGATCCCAAGAGGCGTATGTCGATACTACAAATTTCCTGTAACCGGCGGGGAACGGGGACATATTATGTTTAAATTCTGCCCCTCGTGCGCATCGGAAAAAATCGGTTTTTTTGACAACAAAGTGTTCCGTTGCCCTGACTGCGGCTTTGTTTTTTACCACAACACCGCTGCCGCCTCAGGGTGTATTATCACCGTGCCGGAGAAAAACAACGCTTCCTCCTGCACACGGCTTTTATTCCTCGTCCGGGGCAAGGAGCCGGCAAAAGGCAAGCTGGATATTCCCGGCGGTTTTATAAATCCCGGCGAAGGCGCGCTTGAAGGATTGTACCGTGAAATAAGGGAGGAGATCGGCTGGTCGCCGTCCGTTCCCGACGGTGTGCCGCTTACGGATGTGTTTACCTTTCTTGCCTCGTTTTCCAATGTGTACCCGTATAAAAACATCGCCTACAATACCTGCGATTTGTATTTCAGTCTTTGCGCGCCGGGCTTAAACGAACGGGATCTGCGTCTTCAGCGGGAGGAGATTGCCTCCGTCTGTTTTCTGAAGCCGGAGGAAATTAATTACGATGAAATAGCCTTTGATTCAACCCGCCGGGCTGTACGGGAATATTTACGAATCAATGCGTTTTGTTAATACCGTTACGGATAAACCGGAGACACGGACAGCCGATCCTGCTATTTGCTGCTATTAGTTTTTTTTAATATCTTGTATATAAGAAGCAGTAAATTATAATAAATATAAAGAAAAAACCTCAGGAATTTTACGGGGTTGTGCAAACAGTAGTTTATCCATTCAAGGCCGAGATCAAAACTGGTTCGCGACGGATGTTGTTTTTTTGCGGCAAAAACATCAAAGATATCACTGCACCACAGCCGCAGCCCTTTCCCCAGTCGTCCGCTGTTACGCGCAATCCAATGCTCGCTGCCCCGCACTCCTTTTCCGACCAGCAATAATGAAGGTGACGCCTTGCGGATTGCCTCGATAATAGTCGCTTCTTCCTGTTTTTTAAAAGATCCCGGAAAACGTCCCACTATGCGGAGTCCGGGGAAAGTTTCACGGATATTCTTTTCAATTCTTATTAAAATTTGTTTTTTACTGCCCAAAAGATAGGTAGAGTATTCATTTTCTTCCAATGTTGTTAAAATGCTTACCACAAAATCAAAGGGCATATAGCGGATAGCCTGTTTCCCCAGCAGGAAGCGTACTCCCCTGACAATGCTTTTAGAAATGGGTATAACCAGTGCCGCTTTTTTTATATATTCGCCATATTCGGCGTTTCGACGGGCACGGAGGAGGTCCCATACGGAAAGCAGAACTATGTTCCTCTCTGTTCCTGCCGCCAACATTTGTATTGCCAGGGGACCGAGTTGGTTGGGCGCGACAATATCAATGGGAACATTAAGCAGGTTTACCGTTTCCCAAACAGGCGTTATTTCGTCTCCCACGAATCCCTCTCCGCTAAAATTATTTGCACGGCTGCGGCGGCATACAGGGCCGCTGTTTCCGTGCGAAGAATTGCGCCCCTAATGGTATAAGGGCGGAAACCTGCGGCTGCAAAACAATCCGCTTCGATTGGGGAAAATCCCCCCTCCGGCCCGACGGCCAGTACAACGGCTTCAGGCCAAAAGGTCTGCACCTGTTTGCCTTTCATATTGTTACTAAGATAACTGTGAAGGCTTTTATTTGCAACCGGTAAATGATGGAATAACAGACCGATAACCCCCGGATAACGTGCTTTAACCTGTTCCCAGCAAGACAGGATCCCGTCTGCAGGAACCGGCTCCCGAATCACTGTTTCAACCGCTGAACCGCTTTGCTGTCTCGCTTCCTTGATTATCCTTTCCCAACGGGAAAATTTTTGTCCGCTCCGGTTTATTTTGGCGGTTGAAAATTCCGAAGCAAACGGGACAATTTCCGCCAGCCCTCCCTCGGCAGCCTGCCTGACGATCAGATCCATTTTATCACCTTTGGGCAGGGCTTGGAATAGAATTATCGGGGGAAGGGGTGCTGTAGCGGCTTGTGCTATAGCAGCGGCCGCCAAAGCGGCTTTCGGTTTCCTGATTGTTTTCGGGCAGGCTTCGGTATTTTCTTCGATGATGTTTCTGTCATCGGTGATTTCACCGACGAGTGTTTTTTTATCAACAGAACACACCCGTACCAAAACTTTGTCTCCGCAGGGCAGCAACGCGGGAAAATATTCACCCGGGGCAAGGCGGCGCACTTTTACAAGATGGCGATAATCGCTGTTTTCAAACAGGATACGCCCGTTCCTGTCATATCCGTTTTTCAGAATGAATTGCTTCATAAGAACTATAGCCGCCGTGCTAGCCTGGAACAAACCGGCTTATGAGGCGAGCGCCAAATCTCCGGCGATTTCCTCTTCCTGTAAAACCCTGAGCGTTTTTGTGGTTTGCATCAGATTGCGGTAAGTACCGCTTTTAATAATATTCACGGCCTCCTGGAGTTGAATGTCATATTCCAAATCGTAAACCGGGGCGATGACCGTTCGGTTTTGCTCATTGCGTATCAGCCGTTTGAGCAGAGAAAGATCCAGATTGTATTCTTTTTCCAGCCTCCGTGCGAAATTTTCAACCTGGGCTGCGGTTGCTTGCGGATTTTCACTGACAAAAGAAGGGATCTTGTTATCGTTGATCAAAGTGTTTAGGTGTTCCGAATCGGTGTCGGTGAACTCCGGGAATTTTACCAGGCGGTCAGGCGGTATGCCGACCTTGTCGATGTTTACATCGCTGGGGGTAAAGTAACGGGCGGTGGTGATTTTAAAACCCGCAGTGTCCAGGGGGTAAACCTGCTGCACAGAACCTTTTCCGTATGATTTTTCCCCTACCAGATAGGCTCTGTTTCTGTCCTTTAGTGCTCCTGCGACAATTTCCGATGCGGAGGCGGAACCTTTGTTTATCAGTACGATAACAGGAATATCAACGGGAATCTGGGCAGTATGCCTGGCATTGTACACACGGTTCTCCGACTGTATCCGCGATTTGGTGCTGACCACAACCCCGCCGCTGAGGAACAGGCTGCATACGTCTACAGCCGAATTTAATAGTCCTCCGTAATTATTCCGCAAATCGAGGATCAGGCTTTTGTAGTTTTTCTGTTTAAAATCCTTGACAGCGTCCGTTGCCCGATCCGCAGTCATGGGGGTAAATGTAAGCAGTTTAAGGTATCCGATATCGCCAATCATTGCATGCTTGGCGGTAGGCACTTCGATGATAGCGCGGACAAGAGTGACCGGAAACTCCAGCTTCTCTCCCCGCTGGATTACAAGGTTTACCTCAACCCCGGGAGTCCCTCTCAGCCGGGCGAGAACTTCGTCCATTGACAGTTTATCGGTGGACTCACCGTTTATTTCGATTATCATGTCCCCGGGGTTAATCCCCGCCCGCCATCCGGGTGTATCCTCGATGGGAGAAGCCACCTCTACATAGGTCGGTTTTCCGGGCCGTTCGGGTTTGGAAATGAACAGTCCCACTCCGCCGAAAGTGCCCTGTGTTGTGTCGCTTAGTTCGTTCATTTCCGATTCTTTCATAAAGGCTGAATACGGATCTCCAAGGGAGTTAAAGATACCGGTCATTGCCCCTTCAAAAACAACCTTCGGATCGACTTCGTCTATGTAATGCCGCTGGATAAAATCAAACACATACCGGATGACTTCCGTATATCTGCGGTTTCGGTTGTTATCGGCCTGCCCCGAAGTCTGTATTCCTCCGTCCCGCACTTGCGCGAGCACCCCCGGAGAAGCAAAGGCAAACACCGCGCACAGAAATAAAGTGGACACAATCCAAACCCATGAAAAAGATACCTTATGCTGCCGGGTTTTATCTTCTAAAGGATTACCGCTATCGTTCATATACGCTCCTCTGGTTATTATCGGCTAAAAAGATAAATTTCGCCAGTCCGGATGGCTGGGATCAAGGATGGACTTTACTCTTCACTGCCACACCCGGCAGGGGGCGGAACGCTTTGAAGGATAAATATTTAAAGGGGTGAATATCCAGTGCGTTGGGAAACCAGCCTTCAAGTTCGTTAGTGTCAACAATATTGACGGCGGGACTGTAGGAAACGGGAAGTACGGAACCGCGTTCAAGGAGCAGTTTTTCCGCTTCGGCGAGTGTGGCCCAACGAGTCTCACCTTCTTCATACATGGATTTTTCCATAAGGGCTTCGTAATCATCATCGTTATACCGTGCGTCGTTCAGGTTGGAATCTCTGCGCCACATTTGCAGAAAGGTATACGGATCGGCAAAATCGCCAATCCATGTGGAAAATCCCACGGTGTAGCCGTCTACTTTAAGCGATTGAAAATAACGGCCGTAGGGGACAACCTCCGCGCGTGTGGAAATCCCCATCCGTTTCCATGCGTTTGCCATAATATCGGTAATGCGGGCCGCTTCGGGTGAAGGGGTTATCCGCATCACCAATTCGGGAAGGTCCCTGCCGCCGGGGTAACCGGCTTCGGCAAGCAGAGATTCGGCTTCTTCGGGTTCGGTGTCTGAAAGCCCTTCAAGTTCGGGATAACCGGGAAGGGGGTAAATTAACGTTTTGGCGGGGAGGAAATGGTCGGATCGGATCTCGTCCCAGGGCAGCGCGAGAATCAAGGCGCGGCGGACGCGGGAATCGTTCCAGGGTTTTTCCGATGAGCGGATAAAATAGTAATGGGTGGCAAACATGGCGTTTACCTGTATGCCGCTGCGGTCGGTCAGTTTGTCAAAATTTACTTCGCTGGAAATCCAGCGCGCTTCACCCGAGTTCCAGAGGCTGCTTGCCTCGTCCCCGTTTTCGGTATACTTAACGATAATTTTTTTAAGGGAAATATTACGGACATCCCAGTATTCATCGTTTTTTTCAAAGATAATTTTATCTTCATCCATTTCCGCGATACGAAACGGGCCGTTGGAAACGGGCGGGGAAATAGACCAATCCTCTTTATCCGCCATGGAGGGGTGTATGGGGCTGAACGAATGGTGACACAGCATGGCCGGGAAAAAAGACGCCGGTGCGTTCAATTTTACTACCAGGGTTTTCGGTCCCAATGTGATAATGCCTATTTTATCTGTATCGCGTAACGTACCGGTCCTGTACTCTCTGGCCCCTTCGATAATATCGAACAGGCTGGAATAAGGGGCTTCTTTATCCGGAGACAGTATCGAAAGCCATGCGGCGCGAAAATCATTCGCCGTTACAGGATCGCCGTTCCAGTAATTGGCGTTCTGCTTTAAAGTGAAGGTCCACTGTTTTTTATCATCAGAAAGTTCGGCCCTTTCCGCGACACCGAAAACGGGTGCCATGGAAAAGGGGTGATATGAATAAAGCCCCTCGTATATCGCCGTATAAAGCTGCGCCTCGCTTGCCAGGTATGATTTTCGAAAATCCAGTTCGACTTCGGATTTGGAAAATACAACGGTAAGTTCGTCACGGATCCTCACATCAGGGCGCGGTTCGGCAAATTCCGGTTTTGCGGGTGCGTCCCGGGGGATCAAAGGTGCGTCTCGAAACAGCTCTTCCCTGATGCCCGCCGCAAAAACCGTTAACACATTTGCAAAAAGAATCAAAACACAGATTATTTTTTTCATACTACAGGATCCTTAAAAATTTGTTTGCTGCAATCAGGTATCGGGATTTATACCCAGGCGTTTCATCTGCTCTTCTTCTTCTTTGGCGGCGCTGTATTCGTAACGGAGCTGGTTTGCCCTGAGAATGCAGTTTTTAATCGAAGCCAGTTCGGGTTTTATTCCTTTTATTTTTCCCCGGTCCTCTCTGGGTGCGGCACTTTTGAAGTAATCGTCAAGGGCTGTCAGAATTTTGAAGATGTTTCGCACATCCCGGATTGTCCGTTCCAGGTAGCCGGTAATTTGTTCTTCTTTCATGGCCGCAAGCTTTGTCATTACAGGGCCGCGTGAACCCATCCCTGTAAGTATTTTAATTTTTTTGTCCAGATCGGCGCGAAACTGATGGAAATTAAGATTCTCCCTGGTTGATGTTCCTTTTTCCTGGTCAATGTATACCAGTTCAACCAGCACTTCTTCGGGATCAGATCTCAGCATCGCACGAATCAGCTTCAGCAGCTTTTCCCAAAAACTCTTCTTCCGGTTTTCCATGACAATCTGGTTTTCATCCATCTTTTGAGCGCTCTCGGTCATTATGGATGCCGCCGATCCGATTGCTTGAATTCCGTCCAGCAATATGTCTTTGTATGAAACCTGCGGTTTAACAACCTTCGGTTTTTCTTCCGCAACTTGAAGCAATTTAAGAACCGCTTCCTTTAAAGAGGGACCGTCTTTGGAATAATCTTCCTTAACCATCTCCTCAATGTATTCCTGAATAAACGGAACACCGGGCATTTGCGAGCTCATTTTTTTCTTGATATTGGCCGTGGCGGTTTCGGCGACCGGCATTTCACCGAGGGCGGCACGGACATTGAGCTTGTAGATTTCCTTGTGGTATGTTGCAAGGTCCTTTAAAATTTTAAGCGCCGCCGCAGTGCATTTGGGGAGTTTGGTCAGCGACTCGCCGATAATGCTGAGGTTCAGCGGATCAGCCCCCGATTTGGCGTTGTTGACAAATTCAGCGACCATCTTGGTATTAACAGACTGGGAATCAGGCGTCAAATTGACCCAGTCGATAAAACGCACCAGACCGAGAATACGCCTTAGGCGCTCAAGGTTGAGATAATCCACCCCGAATTGACAGAAGTTTACCAGAAAATCGAGTTGATTATCGTAATTGGCAAGTCTTAGTGAAATTTGCTCCATCTTCTTTGCTTCATTGAAAGGCCCGGTTTCGGGTATTTCAAGCTCGCTGATCTTCGCTTCCTGTTTGTACGGATCCTCATTAATCAGCTTTTTCTTGAGAAACATATTGTACAAAACCGAATACGATATCTGAAAGAGGCGGAGTTCTTCCTTTAACTTGGCAAGTTCGGATTTCTCGAGCCAGTCTCTTCGCGCAAGAAGCGCTTGTTGGAGGGTATCGTTATAGTTGGGTGTAGGTGTAGCAGTATCAGCCATCATTATTAAGTATGATATATAAAGGGGAAATAAGCAACATTTCCGGTGATTTCTTGGGGAAATGACTAATGCAAAACGGCGTTTTTTGCCATATAAATAATATGAAAAGTTATATTTTTGCATTAGTTTTATGCGCGGGGCTTTTTCCGGCCGGCTGTAGAGATTCCCCTGTAGACCCGGAATATGTCTTGAAACTGCCCGATATTCCACAGGGCTGGCAGGCTGTACTCGGTGAACCCAAATGGCAGGCGGAATGGTTCAACGACAGGGGACTGAAGAAAACGGCGATTATTCACGGGACAGGCGGTATCGAGGTATCCCTGCTCCAAACACAGGCCGGTGCCGTTTTGGCCCTGCCATTTTGGCCTGAAAAAGGGATAAGACCGGGTGTTTTTAGGCCCGCCGGGGCTATTTTCCCCTTTGACGTTTCCGGCAAAGCCGTAGTATTAAGCTGGCGGGGCGGGGTGGATGCCGTTTTGTTTCGGGAACTTGCCTCGGCGGGGAACACCGCAGGCTCAGCCGGCAACCGGCTGCCGCAAAATTTTGACTGGCCCCGCTTCCGTCTGCTTTTTGACGACCCTGCACTGAACGCGGAAGTGCGCGGAGACCCGTGGCTTGCCGACTGGAGCGGAATAGCAAAAAAAACAGTCCAATCGGGTTTTGACAGGCGCCGGCTTGTTCCGGAAACGCGGGGTATGTTAAAAGTATCCGCAGGTACTGGTCCCTGGATAGGCACATCCCCTTTCGCCGCCCCCCTGTTATTTGAAAGCGATCCGGTTTTTCCAGTCAGACCGGATGTGGATACCTGGGTATCAGAGGAGGGTCTTTTACATTGTAATACGGAGACGTGGATATTGCATAAATGGTAAAAATTACGCCCCGATTTCCCGTGCAACCCGGGCGAATTCGTTCTTTACATTGCGGAAAACATCTATCAAAACGGGATCAAAGTGCGTGCCTGCGCTTTCTTCAATAATTTTGACTGCTTCCTCATGGGTGAACGCCTTTTTATAGGGACGCTCGGAAACCAGCGCGTCATATACATCCGCAATGGCCATCAGCCTCCCCTCAAGGGGGATGTCTTCCCCTTTTAACCCCGCAGGGTAACCCGAACCGTCCCATTTTTCGTGGTGGGTTCCGGCGATTAAAAGTGCGTGGTGTAAAAAAGCATGACTCTCGGTGTTGCGCATTATCCTTTCTATAGCGGTTACCCCCACCGCCACGTGGGTTTTCATTATTTCGAATTCCTCCGGGGTAAGTTTGCCGGGTTTATTCAGAATGAGGTCGGATATGGCGATTTTGCCCACATCGTGCAACTGTACCGAAGGCAGGAAAAAATCCATGTCCCAATTGGATACTTCTTCTTTGTATATTTCCTGACGGATCAATTCCTCGAACAGCGCCTTAACGTAAAGCATGGTACGGGTAACGTGGCCGCCGGTGGCTTTATCCCGGAATTCAACCAAGTCGGCAACGGTCTCAAGCACGGCGCTTTGCAAATTAAACACTTCTTTTGTTTTATCACGTACTTTAATTTCCAGATTATCCGCATAATCCTCCAAAGCCGCCTTGCTGTCCAGGATAGCTTTTTTCTGCTGGACAATCAAAAGATGGTTGGCGATACGTTTTAGCAAGAGCGGCCCGGAAAAAGGTTTGGATACATAATCTACCGCACCAAGATTGAAGCCTTCCAGTTCACTGGATTCATCGTTTTTCGCCGTAAGAAAAATAACCGGAATATCGGAAAAGCGCCGATCGGCTTTTAATTTTTTTATAGCTTCGTAGCCGTTCAATTCCGGCATTTCTATATCCAGAAGAATCAGATCGGGAAGAACGTTTTCCAGTATCTCAAAAAGCTTAAGAGCGGATGGTGCGGGGTAAACCTGATAAAATGTTTTAAGCAGATTTCTCCCCATGGTCAAATTGGCCATATTGTCATCCACTATAACAACTTTATTGCGGGTATCTTCCATGGCATTTTCTCCTTAATCAATCTTTGTTGTCGAAAGTCTTTGTATGATTCCTTCGAGATTCAACCTGTCGGTGTTTTCCCGCAACCATGCAGCAAGATCGTTGTCTGACTTATATTCATAAGCCTCAATTTCCGCCATCGCCGCATCCACACCGTCAATATAACCATTTTTACAGGACTCAAGCAACCTGAAAAGTACCTCCCGATCGGGTTTGTCCTTTTCGGGTTTCGTCTTTGTTACGGCCGTTTTTTCGAGCATTTCCTCAATGTCCGTTATCAGTTGCGAAAGAGTCTCGATAAAGACGGGGTTATTGGCGGAAATAAAATCGAAATCCCCGGCACCGGCCGCTTTTTCCAGATCTTCCGCCTGATCGCCGGCCTCATCTGCACCAATACTCTTGCTTGATCCCTTTATTCCGTGAACGGTAACGATGTAATCGTTTAAATTGTCCTTATTTACCTCCTTCATGGTATCCAGAACGGGCCGGGTGTTCAATGCGAAAGAATGCAGTACCTGCAGGTAGGATTCCTCGTCTCCGCCGAAACGGTCAAGCCCCTTGTTTAAATCAAGCCCCGGTATTATGTTACCGAAAATTCGCCGATCCTGCCCGCTTCTCCTGTTTAAAACGATCTGGCGCCTGTCCTGTCCGCTGCGGGTATCAAGAATATCCTGTCCGTCCACATTGACCTTGGCAAGCGATTTTTCCAGTTCTTTATCACGAACCCAATGCCGGATCACGGAATCGAGGCGGCTAAGTTCAATGGGTTTGGGAATAAAAGCCTGGAACCCTTTGCTGAGAAACATTTCTTCGTTCCCCATGATGGCGTTGGCGGTAAGGGCTATTATTGGTACGGTTTTGGCGTATTCGGTTCCGATTTCCTCGCGGATAATCCGGGCGGCTTCTATTCCGTCCATTTCGGGCATCATGTGATCCATAAAAATCGCATTGTAACGGACATTCTCTTCACGAATGGTGTCAATTGCCTCTTGTCCGCTTGTTACACAGTCTATCTGCATGCCGTAGGGTTTCATCATACCTTTGGCTACATCGAGGTTGGTTACCACATCGTCCACCACCAGTACCCGTGCATAGGGCAGACTGACCCGTGTTATCCGGGAATTCCGGCGGCGCTTATGATCGGAGTATCTGAAGTTTTTCAGAGTGTCCGCCACTTCCGCCCCGATTACGGCATCGGTGACAAATTGCTGCCTGATCTTCACTGTAAAAACGCTGCCTTTTCCGTATTCGCTTTCCACGGTAATTGAGCCGTCCATCATCTCGGCGATGTTCTTGGTAATGGACAGTCCCAGACCGGTTCCCTCTACTTTACGGTTTAATATCTTGTCCGCCTGTGTGTAATCGGCAAAAAGTTTTTTCTGGTCCTCGCTCAGAATGCCGATACCTGTATCGCTGATACGGATGGTTAGCCAAACGGCGTCATCTGCACGTTCACAACTCAGGCCCAGTTCTACCGTTCCTTCCTGGGTGTATTTAAAAGCATTGGACAAAAGGTTGTTCAAAATCTGCTTAATCCGGAGGTCGTCTCCGAAAAGGCGTGCGGGGAGATTCTCGCTGATATTCAAAACAAACTTAACGGGTTTTTCTCCGATACGTAAAGTGTTTTGGGTGATTGCGTCATTAATCAGGCTGGGAATATCATATTCAACCGGTAAAAGTTCAAACTTTCCCGCTTCTATTTTTGAGATATCCAGAATATCGTTGACCGTGCTGAGGAG
>Ga0082212_10006150_pt1 | contig 16202 bp, 11 predicted proteins | sample TergutNt197P3_FD_71548 | JGI IMG/M metagenome (GOLD analysis project Ga0082212, IMG submission 71548) | Neocapritermes taracua P3 segment gut microbial communities from Petit-Saut dam, French Guiana - Nt197 P3 | ecosystem: Host-associated > Arthropoda: Insects > Digestive system > Gut ... | reverse complement strand
AAAGCGGCGATTTGACCATTAACGGCAACCGGACAAACATACTCATTACCCGAAATCAAAATGGCACACCCGAAATCGGACGCATTGATTTGACGGATCCTGCCGTGTTTGCTTCGCCTTATTATTATTTGCAGCAAAACGATGTGATCTATGTGGAGCCTAATGACGCCAAGAAACGAAATGCCAATTACAGTTCGGCGCAACAATATACATTGACCATTGTTTCTACGATCATGACAGGCGTGTCGATTGTTGCCACCATTATATTAGCCATTTCAAAAACAAAATAGTATGGATAAGCAACATAAAGAAAATATTGGTTTAAGGCCTATCATCGTTGATTATTTGCGTCATTGGAGGCTAATCCTTGGGACAGGCATTTTTTCGCTTATTGTAGCTGTTTTATATCTACTTATTTATCCTGTCACGTATGAAACAATGGCGCGGGTGCAGATTCAGGAAGATCGTGACCTGATGTCAACAGGAAGTTTGGGTTTGGGTGAAGCCGCCGGCGTAATGAAATCCTTTGGTTTGGGAGGTTTGGCGAGTGGAGGCGTAAACATTGATGATGAAATTCTGACATTCTATTCGAGTAGTTTGATGAGCAAAGCAGTTAATAAATTGGGATTATATGTAGAATATACAAAACCGTATATTTTTTGGTACAAAATGTATGGCGAAGAACCTGTCAGGGTAATATGCGACCCTACGACACTGTCGGATATGCACGAATCCATCACATTTTATATTACTGCAGAGGGCAACGGGAAAATCAAGATTAAGTCAAAGACAAAAAAGGAAACCCGTAAATTTCAATTTGATGCGTTTCCCGCAGTTATTGAGGTAAAACAGGGTCGATTTGTTTTTACCAAAAATCCTGATATTTCAACATCTTCCTTCAAACTGAAAGCTGAAGTCTTTCCGCCAAGTTGGGTTGCCGAAATGCTGGCCAAGGATATGAATATCGAAGATTATTCAAAATCTTCCGATATGATAGAATTTACTTATCGCGATCATAAGATACAACGGTCAAAAGATATTATGAATACCTTGATTACCTTGTATAATGAAGACGCCTTTTCGTACAAGAAAAAACTCGGTAATGCATCGCTTGCATTTTTGGAAGGAAGGATTGAGAGTATAGTGACGGATTTGAACGATGTGGAACGTCAGATCGAAATCTATAAAACAGCCAATAAATTAACGGATGTTCAGTACGATATTCAGTATTATGGCGAATATATGAGAGATTTGAGAGTAAAGATTCTTGAGATTGAGACACAGACCAAAATGTTTGAATTGATGGATGAATTTGTGAAAAATCCGAAAAACAGATACGAACTGATCCCTTCATTATATACCTCAAATTCAGAAACCGAAGCCAGTCCGATAAGTCTTTATAATGTAACTTTAATGGAACGTGAACGTGTCCTTAAAAGTTCGACTGAAGACAATCCTGTCGTAATCAATCTTACCATGCAGATTGACCTTTTACGGGAAAGCGTATTTCAGATGATAGATAATTCGCATCAAGCCATGGTGCTGGCTAAAAAAAATCTGGAAGACAATGAAAAGCAATTATTAAAGAGAATGGGCGAAGTACCTGAACAGGAAAGAATTTATTTTGATTATAAGCGTCAGCAGGAAATATTTCAGGGCGTTTACCTGATACTGCTTCAAAAACGGGAAGAAATTGCATTATCTATTGGTCAAAACATTGATAAAGCCAAAGTGATTGACGCCGCTTTTGTGATGAAAAAACCTGTGCAACCCCGCAAATTATATGCTGCAATAGTAGTCATTATATTCACCTTGGCGCTGTCCGTTGCGTGGATATTAGTGAAAGACACTTTCCTGTCTTTCAGGGAGGAATTTAAACGAACTGCCTGACATGCCCTTGTTCAAAATAAATTTTGGACGATTTGCGCCCATATTTAAAAATGCCTCATGGCTTTCTATTTTTGAATTAATGCGCATGGCAATGCCTTTTATTGCGTTGCCCTATCTTTTCGGTACAGTTGGCGCGAAAAATTATGGGACGGTTGTTTTTGTTCAGTCCATCATTGCCTGCTTTGCTTTGCTAATCAACTTTGGTTTTGATGTTTCGGAGGTAAGGGAAGTCGCTGTTTTTCGCAATGATAAAAAACAGCTTGCTCAAATCGTTTCCTCCATCATCATTATCAAAACACTGCTTGCCTGTATTTCTTTTATGCTGCTGACCTGTGTTTTGGCGGTTGTTCCCAAATTAGGAGCTTTATCGACCGTTTTTTATTTTGCTTTTATTACGTGCATATCCGACATTTTGTTGCCGGTATGGTATTTTCAAGGGAAAGAGGAGATGAAAAAATTGACTGTTGTGAAATTTTTTTCGATAACATTCTACACGGTATCCATCTTCGTATTCATCAAAAAACCGGAAGATTATCCCTATATTGCACTTTTGCAATCATGTAGCATGGTGTTGTCGGCAACCATAGCCTGTTATTTTGTTTTTGTAAAAGATAAAGTCCGTATCCAAATTCCTCCGCCGGCATTGCTGAAGGAGATGCTTAAAAAGGCAAGTCCGTTTTTTTTGTCGCGTGCGTCGTTGACCGTAAATTCATATATGGCCAAGATAATGAGCGGTTTTTTCCTTTCCGAAACGATTGTTGCTGCCTTTGATGTAGCACAAAAAATAATCAGCGGCGGCATGATGCCTGTCCAGATGTTTAATCAGGCGCTGTATCCGAACATGTCGAAGTCGCAGGATAAAAACATGTTGCGTCGCGGTTTCGGGATAGTGGCTGTTTACACATTATGCGTGTCTGTCGGCGTCTTTTTGCTGTCTGATTTTGTAGTTCCTTTCTTATCTCACGGTGAAGCGCACGAAGCAGTCATCATACTGCGTATTTTGTGCTTGTACCTGTTTTTTTCCGGTTTTTCCGTCTTTATGGGCACCTCTTCCCTCGTTGCTTTTGGGCATCAAAAACCATTCAATGTAAGTGTAGTGTGGTCGACTGTGGTATTGACAGCCTGTTATTTATTGATGATAATTTCGGACAACAATTCCATTTATTTGTATGCCTTCGCCCTTGTTGCAGCAGAATGTATGGTTTTTGGTTATCGTTATTATTTCTGCCACAAGTATGGACTACTTTCTTTTCGGAAAATAACCCCACTACTAAAAAACAGTTATGGGGTTAAAGGTAAGTAAAAATGTTTTCAACTTTCTTTATATTGCATGATTTTTATATGCCCTGTACGCATCCCATTCGGAGGAGGCTGCATGTAGTTTCCGTATAATGCCGACAAATAGGCATCGGCATTTTCTACGCCTGTCAGTGTAATGTTTTCAAATGAATAGGATAGCGGATGTCCGAATATTTGCTTTCGCATAACTTCTTTTTTCTTCCATCTGCCATAATAATTGATCAAAAAGTCTGATTTTTCGTTTGCATGTTTAACAATCAAATTGTCAATATATTTCAATCTTTTTTTAATGGAAATCAGATTTGTTTTGCGTACAGTTATGGCCACAATTTTTTTGAATCCTCGACGGAATTTCGGATCAAAATACAAATAATCTTTTAGGATAAGAAGAAAAGAAATATACATGGCAAAGAACATCGTTTGACAATAATTTTTTCCCCCTTTATCAAGCGGAAATATGTCAATACTGATACCGCCACCCATTGGGTTATCGTGCCAATAATCAATGATTTCTGTGCGAGAATCTTCGATTTTGAAGAAATTGGAAAATATATGGTCGCTGTTATCTAATGTTCTTATTTTGAGATGTTCGGGAAGTTCTTCGGAAAGCGCTTTGAGCAGTTTGGGAAAATACTTTCGTTCCACGCCAAAATCCATATCGTCATCCCACGGTATAAAACCTTTATGACGCATAGCGCCAAGCATTGTTCCGCCAAGCATATAATAGGGGATATGATGTCGTTTACATAGCTCATCAAATGCAGCAGCCAACTTTATCAATATATTATGACATTCATTAATATCAATATCTTTCATTCTTTGTCTTTTTTATTAGCTCACTGTATATATGCGCTGTGTCTTTAGCTATCTGCTCCCAGTTATATTTATCTAAATTGTACTCGGTTTTTGATAGTTTATATTTCATTTTTTCTTCTAATAATATGGATAGGGCAGTTTCATCGCCCGATGGAAAATAACAATCTTTCGGCAAATCAACAAGATGCGTTGCAGGGATATCACTTACAACGACCGGCAAGCAATAGCTCATTGCTTCTAATAAGACGATCGGAAATCCTTCATTGGTTGATGACAGGACAAATAATTCCGCGTTGCTGTAAAGTTGCTGTAAAGGTTCGCCGCATACGAATCCGGTAAATACGATACGTTCAGGATCTGCCGAATCAATAAGTTTTTTCAGATAGCCGGTTTCTGACTCTGCACTTCCGGCAATGACTAACTTATAATCGGTATCAATCCTTAAAAATGCATTGATCAGCACGTCAAAGCCTTTTTCCGGAGTTATTCTACCTACGGCAAGAATATATTTAGCTATTGTTAATCCCCATTTTTTCAACAAATGATCATTTGATGAGGTAGCTGATTTTTCAATTCCATTGGGGATATAATAAAATTTGTTTGCATGGATTGTATTTTTAAATTTGTCCATCTGGAATTTGTTGACAAAAATTACAGCATGGGCATTGTGTAATGCTATTGATTCACTGATTTTTAGCATGAATCGGGCAAAGGCATTCCATTTCTTGTGTTCATAATTAGGGCTGTGGTAAGTGAGTATAATACGCTTGCCGGCAAATCTCAATAATGGAGAGAAAAAAGCCGGGCCGATATTGTGGATATGTACAATGTCAGTATGGCTAAAAAGGACGTGAAGAGTAGCAAAAAAAGAATTCAATAAAGTTTCAAAACCTTTTATTTTTGTGGAAGCCAAGTCGATAAAACGAATATTTTCATATTGTTGATCTGAACACACATAGGGTTTTTTTCTGTAGATCGTGATATTGTTTTCACGGGCGAGACATTGGTATAGATGCTCGCAATGTTTCTCTACCCCTCCTTGTATAGCAGGAAAACCTCTTGTTCCGAATACACTAACATTCATTATTTACCAACAGATGGTTGACTAACGGAAATATCATATATTTCAATCAGTTTTTTATAGAACGTTTCGGGTGAAAATTTATTTTGTGCCTGTTCGGTTATTTTTTCAAAATCGAATTTGTCATGAAAATGGCTAAAGCATAATTCAATTTTTTTCTTGAGGTCAGGTATGTTTTTGGGTGTAAAAAGAAAGCCGTTGACCCCTTCTTCGATCAATTCAGGGATACCTCCTATGCGTGCGCCGAGAACGGGAGTACCCATATTTAACGCTTCTATCACACTGAATGGGTTGTTTTCATACCACACTGAAGGCAACACTACACATCTTGCTTCTCTAACAATTTCGTAAACTTTCTCCAGGGGCAAGTGTCCTAAAAAATCGATATTCTTTTGCGTGAACTCGCTGCGGAAAGCCTCTAATAAAGGTCCGCCTCCGATCACTTTAAGAGAATAAGGTAATTGTGCTGCCGCTTTGAGCAATGTATCAATTCCTTTTTCTTCCGAAATACGTCCTACATAGCAGTAATAATCTTTTTTGGATATAGCCGGATTAAATTGGGGGGGCATGAAATTCGGTATCACCTCAATTTTTTCCGCAGGATAACCGGCTTCTGTCATTTTTGTTTTAAGAAACCGGCTAGGACTGATAAAACGATCGGTTATTTTTGTCAATACCTCTTTATTCCAGCATATTGCTTCTATCCATCCGAAAAAACTTGTCAAATAGCTATTTTTCATACACTTATTCACAAATACATTGGCTTTGCCGGTAAAGCAGCGTTCGCATATTTCTCCGTTTCGAAGACATGTATATGCAGGGCAAATCAGTTTATAATCGTGCAATGTCCACACAACACGGATACCTTTTTGGTGTGCTATTTCAGCTACAACCGGTGAAATATAGGAATGGATATTATGTAAATGCAATACATCGGGTTTGAAATCATTCAACAGGATATTGAATTTTTTGACCACATCTTGAGGTCTGAACAAACGAGATACAGCGCGTTTCATATTGGACAGGTTTTGGCGCGAAAAAAAGCATATTTCATCCGGAAAATAACTTTCCCATTCCGATGGAAAATTTTTTCCGTACTTCATGCTAAATACAGCTACTTCATGTCCTTTTGCTTTTAAGAGTTGTTCTGTACTTTGCATGGCAGTAAAATCTCCACCTCTGTTATAGTAAAATTTATTAACGAGTACTATCTTTGCCATTTTCGTCAACTTTTTGTTTAGCCAATTCTTCTTTCATTGTTTGTTTCTTCTGTATGTCCGAGAAAATCATTCCCAAAAGCATCATCAAAAATATCCCGCGATTATGTGTGATTGTAGAGTCGGATGTACATTCAATGAGAAAAAATACAATGATCATAAAACTGATGATTACTTCTTGCCTGCAATCCTTACTGTATGCTTTGATTCCTTTATAGGCCAAATGCCCCCAGAAAAGAAAAAACAAAACTACTCCAACTACTCCGAATTGTGCCAATGCCGGATAATATGTGTCAGAGATAAATTTAGGGTCTGCTTTTGTCAACCCATATAAATTATTCATATATAATTTATCATAGATTGGAGAATAATATACGCCTGAAGCATACGTGGCATAAGAAGCAAAACCGGAGCCGAAAGGTATGTATTCCATAAAAACAGACACCGAAAAATAGTATAGCGCCATACGGGCATATAAATCTTCAGTTGCACGTGTGTTTCCCAATCCTCCTTCAATAAAATATAACTGTATCTTATCTCTTGCCACAAAAGCTGTGAGTGCAATTGCCAAAAGAAGAAAAAAAGTGTTTTTGGTATTTAATTTCATCTTGAACGAATCGTTCATATACAACAACATCAGTACACACATAGCCAGGAAACCAAACAGTTTTGCCCGTCCGGATAATAAGCCGATTGAAAGCAACAAAACAAATACGAATTTGTCAATTTTAGTGTAATCACCGCAGTATAAATATAACAGTGAAAGTATTGTTGCTGCTGTTGCAAAGCGTGATTCATGGCCAAAAAGCACCTTTACCAATCCGTCATTAAAACCGAAACTGATAAATCCGACCAATAATAAATAAAAACCGAAAACAAGTACCGTCTGTCGGATAATCTTTTTTTGATTCACATTCAATTCGGGTTTAAGGGCAAGTACGCAAAAGAAAGAAATATAGGGTTTCGCCTGTATGAAAAAATCCATCAATATGCCCTGTATTACATTACTTCCTATGGCAATTGAATAAATCAAATAGAACGTAATGATGCCTATGAAGATAAGAAATGTTCTGTTAAATTCCCATTTCGGAGATTTATAAACTTTGGCGATATAGAGAATCAGAACTAATAGAACACATATTTCATCCGTATAGCTAAATCCTAATTGCCTATCAATCATGTCGTAAAACATCACCCCGAATAGAAAGGTGAATAACAATAGAATGAAGAAACTTTTATTTATAAACTCCTGCATGAATGATTGTCTCCCTTTTTACTCGTTTTTTTCTAAACGTATTTTAGGGGATTTTATTATAAATACTGCAATGCCAAAACTTGCGGATAATAAAAACGTGTTGCACCAAAAAAGGTTACATAGATAATTTTGTTTTTTGTATCGATTGCGTAAAGATTGAATGTGTTATTTTGTAATCCGGTATCAGTTCGTTCAATATGGGTTGTAGGGCTTTTATCGCTTGAAGACATATTGTTTGCAATAATCATAATTTGATTCGGCAGTGCAGTATTGGTTGAACTTTTTACTTTATAATGGAGATAGGTATGCAGATGTCCTCCCATATAACAAATAAATTCACCGGGAGCATTGTGGAAAGATACATCTACGGTTATACTGTCGGATACGAGAAGTTTATTCTGATATTTTCCAAAAACCGCCTCTTTGGTACGGAATGCTTCAATAATTTCAGGCATTATATTCCAGTTGTATAGAAAATCATTATGTATAGTTAATTGTTCATCGTCAGGAGGAAGCGGGTGATGAATCAGCATGATTACACTGTGACTATCCGTCATGTCTTTTTTCAATGCCGTATGGCAAAGCCAGTCGATTTGTTTTTGGGATAGAATCGCATTATGTTGGGTGTTATAAAGCATATGATCTTGATCTGTTACATCCAATGCAATGATACGAATCACTCCACCCATTGGATTTGGCAAGTCTGCATAGTAATAGTTTTCAATTCCTTCTACATTGATAGGGTAATTTATTTTCGACGTCAAGTGATTAAATAATTCCGGTTTACTTATGGCGAATAAATCAAAATTTGGGTTAATCATATTCACATCATGATTTCCGGTAGATGTGAATGTAGGTATTCGATTGTTTTTATACAGCGTATTCGTAAAAATATCTAAAAAATCCATGGCTTCGCTACGTGTGGTGGCGATATGATTACCGATATGATCGCCTGTGGCAACCATTGCATTTATTTTTGTAGCCGCTTCATTGGCAAAACGAACGGCTTCTTTCAAATTATTCGGATTATGTGCGTTATTTCCTTGCGACCATTTAGAAACGTGCGCGTCAGAGATATGGACTATTTTGAACAATTCTTCATGCATATTGTCCCGATTGTTGTACATTACGGGAGCAAATAATTCCAGACTTTTTTGTTTGTTTAGTTCATAATCTTCAATTCTTTTTTCTTCGGGATAAGAATCTTTATTACAACTTGATAAAAAACCAATAATGAGCGCAGAGACAATAATCAGTATATATCTATTCGTCATTATTGTTTATCAAATCATATAATTATACGGCTCTTCAGGGAAGTCATCGTCGCGATTAACTTCTGCAACAAAAACAGCTTTATTCGGTTTTACTTCTTCCGGTTGATTGAATGTATAAGTCATGGCAGGCGTATAAGTATTTATTGTATAACTTTGTAATGGGGCGCTGAATAACGTGACTTTTTCTTCTTTAATTTCAGATATATCTATTACTGCTATCTGTGCGGGTGAAACATTTTTCGCCTCTACGTTTTCTTCTTTAGCTTCTTCTTTTACCTCAATCTTTGTCGTATAATCACTTTCTTTGCAGACAATTTCTTTTACAATATCATCAGCTACTTCCCAATCATCTTCATCGTCATCTTCAAAATCGTCTTCCCATTCAAATTCATCATCAGTGTATTCGTATAACATTTCTTCAGATGCTTGAATATTCGTATCATTGGGAAGTTTTTCTTGTATAATAGCCTCTTTTTGAGTATCATTAACTGTTTCTTCTTGCTTTCCCAAAAGTGTATTTGAGATTTCAGGCGCAAGCATGTCATCTTTATTGACAGAAAGTGTATTGATGGCTTCAACTTCATTTTGGACCACCGGCATATATTTTCGATGATCCGTTGTATTACCATGGTTTGTGCCAATCTTTACATCTCGAATCTCATCTGCTATCACTTTTTTTGTCGGTACAGAAGGTATCAGGTAGGTAATTTCTTTATTGTCAGCATGCGAAGCGCTCTTCCTGCGTATTAACCAAAATGCCTGTAACGCCGCAAATCTTTTTTTCTTATTGGTTGTTTTATCGGAGAATAAAACCATATTACTTTCCTCTTCAGGCCTACCCAAAAGAAGCCCAATAAACATCATCATAAAATAACCTTTATTGCTTGTAAAAAAAGCATCTGAAATGTTTTCGAGAAAAATAAAAACAGCAAGTAAGAGAACAATGATAAATGGCTGTATGTCATTTTTTTGTTTGAATTGAATAATTGATATTGCAACAATATACATCCAAAAAGACAAATAGAGGATGATGCCGATCAACCCAAGTTGAGCCAAAAAAGGATAATAAGATGTTGAGCCTGAGAACCATTCCTGATGCATAAAGCCATTGATCGGATTGAAACCGCTATTATTTAGTTGTGAAAAAAAACCGGCAGATGTCTGAGTAGTAAAGCTTGCAAATCCGCCACCGGTAATACCGGCAGAGAAGAGGTTGTTTAAAATTTCCGCCTTCGAAACGTATATTATCAAGCCCGTCATTGAGGCTAAGGCAAATCCGGTTTTCAGATTGCTTTTCAAAACATCAGCATGATGAAAATACATTAATAGACCACACACAACAAGGAAGAAGATATAGAACCGGGAATGAATGGTAATCAATCCGGCAGCAAGCATGAAAATAAAAGTAAGTTTGTCCTTAACCGTAAATTTACTGCAAAACAAATACACAATGGCCAAGCAGGTAATACAAGCTGTGTAATTTGAAGGTTGATCCATCAATGAGTTTAAAAACGAAGAATTTACAATTGCTAATAGACCAATTGGAATATAAAACAACCATATATAAAAACAAATCTTTTTAAGCGCTATCTTTTGCTTTTCAGTAAAAGTAGGCGACATCTGTAAAACCAAAAAGAATGCAACGTAAGGCCTTAATTGTGTCAAGAAATCAATAGCAATGGCATTCAATGAATTATTGGCAATATAAAACGAATAGTTAAGGAAAAATAAAAAGACAAGAAGAACAGCGATAAATCCGATATGAAAACTTCTGTTTTTCGTCCCAATGATAAAAACCAAATACAATACAACCAAAATCAGACTTGATACCACATCCAAGCCCTTGAAACCTGTAGTATTGTATAGTAAAACACCGAAACACAGTGTAAATACATACAAATAAAAGAAGTATTTATTTATAAAATTATTTATCATTTATACACCTCTTTAGGGGCTGCAAAGATACGAAAGAAAATGATAATTTTGTTGGAAAATCATAAAAAAAACATAATTTTGAAAAAAAAACCCCTACTTTTGTCCTATAATTCTAAAAAAAAACTGAAATTTATGAAAATAGCAATCGTTGGAACCGGATATGTTGGGTTGGTAACAGGCACTTGTTTTGCAGAAATGGGGATTGAAGTTTATTGTGTTGATATAGACCGTAAGAAAATAGAAAACCTGAAAAAAGGAGTTATTCCGATTTATGAGCCCGGATTGGAGGAAATGGTTGTAAGGAATTATGAGGTCGGGCGTCTGCATTTTGAAACAGACCTGAAAACGATCTTGCATGAGATTGATATTTTATTTTCGGCGGTAGGTACTCCTTCCGACGAAGATGGTAGCGCTGATTTGAAATATGTATTGGATGTGGCGCGGACGGTAGGGCAGGCTATGAACAAATACCTGTTGGTTGTAACGAAAAGCACGGTACCTGTAGGGACGGCTCAAATAGTTAAACAGGCGATTCTGGACGAACAGGCCAAACGCGGCGTTTCCATTGATTTTGATATTGCTTCCAATCCCGAATTTTTGAAAGAAGGTGCTGCTATAAAAGATTGTATGCATCCCGACCGGATTGTAGTGGGGGTAGAAACCGAAAGGGCTAAGAAGTTGATGGAAAAATTATATCATCCGTTTATGCTGAACAATTTCAAGATAATTTATATGGATGTATCGTCGGCCGAAATGACCAAGTACGCGGCAAATGCCATGTTAGCCACGCGTATCAGTTTTATGAATGATATGGCAAATCTCTGTGAAATCGTTGGAGCCGACGTTAATATGGTAAGAACAGGAATTGGTACCGACCCCCGTATTGGAGGAAGTTTTCTATATGCCGGTTGCGGATATGGCGGCTCCTGTTTTCCGAAAGATGTAAAAGCCTTGATTAAGACTGCCGAAGCCAACCAACATCCCATGCGTATATTGAAAGCTGTTGAAGAAGTAAACGAAGAACAAAAACAAATACTGTTCAAAAAACTCCAACATCATTATTCCGGCGACTTGACAGGCAAAATGGTGGCAATTTGGGGATTGGCTTTTAAACCTGAAACCGACGATATGCGCGAAGCGCCCTCTCTTGCTTTAATAGATTTATTACTGAAAGCCGGTTGTTGTGTGAATGTTTACGACCCGGTTGCAATGCCGGAAGCTAAACGACGTATTGGCGACAGGGTTAATTATGCCCGAAACATCTATGATGCTGTTGACGGAGTTGATGCATTGTTGATTGTCACCGAATGGAAAGAATTCAGATTACCCATGTGGTCTGATATAAAAAAACGCATGAAACAACTACTAATTTTAGACGGCAGAAATATATACAATCCGACTGAAATGCAAGAATATGGATTTGTCTATTACGGTATTGGTCGATAAATATATTACAAATTAAACCAATAATTCAACTTGACCATAAACACATTCGTCGAAGGCAAGCCAAACATGCGATCTATATTTTCACCCCATCCCGGTAAGTAACCTCCGACACGATTCGACATCGAATGTCCCCAGACAAGATAAAGCGTGGAACCGGGTAAATATTCCCAACGGGCTACAAAATTCGACTTAAATTCGTTGAAGTTAAAGTCCGGATTCGAAAACGAATATCTTTCCGAATCGTTTTGGACAGTATATCTACCTTCTGACAGGTTAATCTCATTCGATGAAAATGTATGGAAACGGTCGTCACGTACACGAGATGCAGGATCCATTGCCTTTTTGAAATTATTGTATTTAGCAGTCGATGTAAAAGGCGCTCCATACCATTGCAACGAAATATCAGGCGTAAGATTTACTTTTAGATTTATGGTCAGTCCGTATGTTTGCTGCTCCATATTCCCGACAATATAAACCGGATCGGACTGTGAGGAAATAGTAGATACATATTGCAATTTGTCTAAATTCCGGGCATACGTGAATTTTCCTGTCAGGTATACATGATTCCCCATACGAAGAGATAAGGTCGGTGAAAAAGAGTTAAGACTGTAATCACCGGATAAGTTATAATCGCCTGAGTATTGCAATGTAAGCACAACACGCTGTGCCCTGTCTGTATTGAGCGTGACGCTGGGGCTATACCATTCGCCGAAACGGATATCCGGCCCTCCGCGTAAACGCCTCGTATCAACTTTGTTCAATCCGTATGTTTGGCTGATATTTGCTTCGTAGCGGTTAAACAACATCGATCTCCAACTCAAAGCTAAACTGTTTCCTACGGACTGACCACCATAATTCCATTGGTTGAGTTGCGATAAGGAAAATGTATTGCTTCTGAATCTTTTCCATGGATTTGTCTGGCGAAATTCAACTGTTGTTTCATTTTTTAACATGTCCGCTTGTCTCAGATAACCGACATTATTCAAATCGAAGCCGGGTGAAAACCAACTAAAATTCTCTACAAAAGACCATTTGGCATTTCCTTTGCGTCCGAAATTCACATATCCGCCGGTTCCATTTAATGAGGTGCGGTTCTCATCAACTCCCAAATAATCCCTGCCGGAAGTACGCTGATAATAGTGTACCGCATTCCTTTGCAGCCGCGTAATAGCTTCAGGACTTCCGTTCAACGAACTGAACATACCTTTCATTTCGATATAATAAAGACGATTGTTGAAGAATTGGGTGAAATCCACACCGGCTGTATATGCGTTCTGAACTAAATTTTCCTTCAGGCGCGGTTCGTCGAGCGCCCGATTGACCATGGTAAACATGCCGCCTAATAATGTATTCCCTTCCCAATTTTTCTGAACACGGGCTACGGTGAAATTCGTTAAAGGCTCTAATACTTCCTTGTCGTAAGAGTCGCGTACTTCGGGACCTGAAGATGAAGGATTTCCTGTTCGCATCACATTAACTGATGAACGGGCTGTAACGCTTTGCACGATTCCCAATGTTACTCCATGGATGTTAGTACCCGTCAGCTTCATAGCGCCTATAATAGGCACATTATTAACTGTTTCGGCAAATTTATTGATATTATCTACGCCTTGAGGGCTTAATGAAGGAACTGCGCCAATACGCCGTGTATGAAACATCATGTCGCTTCCCATCTGAAAATCCGTGATATGTTTTCCCTCCAAAAAAAACGGACGTTTTTCAGTATAGAATGTTTCGTATGAAGTCAAATTCATTACTGACGGATCAACATCGACTTGTCCGAAATCAGGATTTACGGTCATGTCGAGGGTATAATCCGATAAACCTACTTTCACGTCCAAACCCGCATTTCCTCCCCACAGATACCCTTTCTGATAGGGGCTACCCAGTATTGCAGGATCTCTTTTGTATTTCCCCATCACATAAGGCAAAAATTCGATTCCCCGTGATTTGGGTAGATCGGTCATACCGTGCATTTCGCCGAAAGAAAACACATGACCGTTGTTTTTCAATGGGATAAGGCTCCAGTTTTGCGTTTCGTTGACGCTCCGAATAATACGCCTGATATGAAGTCCCCAAATATCGGAGTCGGATATTTGATTGTACCGGAGTTGATTGAAAGGAATTTTTAATTCGGCTGTCCATGAAGAGTCCGCCATATTTACATGCGTTCGCCCCTCCCATACGGCATTCCAGTCTCTGTTCACAGTTAGTTTGTCGGTAACAATCAAATCCGTCTTGCTTCCGCCCAGATTCAAATTAAATTCCGTCGCGGCACGAAAATCGTGATAGGTATCGAATGCTATGCTGATCAGATCGCCAACGTTGTTTTCATCGCGATTGCCGACAAACCGGTTCATTTTTTCGGGGAAAGCGTCTTTACAGTAAACACCTACATAGATATATTTATTGTCATACAATATTTTTGCTATTGTAGGAGATGAAGATATAACACGTTCGTAAGGACTTACCTGAACAAACTGTTCAGTCCATTCCCCATGTTTTGTCCAGAAATCATCATCTAACCGACCGTCTATCACAGGCCGGCTTCCATCAGTAACTTTCGTTACATTATAAACTCGCTTATAAGCATTTGCGAAAGGAATAATGGAGTCAATTTGTGCATATCCAACAGCACAAAACGCAATCATGAACAATAGGTATACATATTTCATAATAATAGATATATAATTTCTGCAAAAATAATAATTTTATCATTACCGATCAACAAAATAATAAAAAAAACCTGCCATGTAAAAAAACAATGCTAAAAGCTAACTTTACCGTATTCCCCGGCGGTTTAGTTCGGCGCGGTATCGGTCGGCGTTACGGTTGTGTTCCGAAAGGGTTACGGCAAAATTATGACGGCCTGAAAAATCTTCTTTTGCACACATATACAGATAATTGTGCTTGGTATAGTTAAGTACGGCATCAATGCACTGGATAGAAGGGATGCGTATGGGGCCGGGTGGTAATCCTTTATGCAGGTAGGTGTTATAGGGCGAATCTATCGCTTTGTGTATGTTTAATATACGGCGAATCGTAAAATCACCAATAGCATATTTGAGCGTTGGATCAGCTTGTAGTAACATACCTTTGTATAAACGGTTCAAATACAATCCTGCGACAATAGGGTATTCATCTGTTTCGGCAGTCTCTTCTTCAACAATGGAAGCTAAAATGGATACTTCTATCGGCGACAGTCGCAGGTTGGAGGCTTTCTTTAAACGGCTTTCGTTCCAGAAAACAGCATATTCGCGTTTCATTCGCTCCAACAATTTTTCGGCTGATATCGTCCAATAGACCTCATATGTATTGGGAATAAACAGGGTAGCAATCGTATTTTGTGTAAAGCCAAGCGCTTGACACTGTTTTTCGTTTTCGAGGCAGGATAGCAATTGCTCCCCACGAATCATCAACGGCTCTGTCAGACGTTCGGCTAAATCTCCTATAAGACGAACATTATTAAAGGTTAAGCGGACAGGCGATTGCTGACCGATGCGTAATCGGTTCAATAACGTTTGATTGTTCAGCTCCGGTTCAATAGCGTATCGTCCAGCTTTCATTTTTTCGGGATAGTCACGAATTTCGGCTAACCATTTAAATAATTGAATCTGCCGACATCCTGCGGAATCGCATAATACTTCACACAACGAGGTAAAATCTTTTTTTTCCTCATAGACGTAAATATACTTTGTTTCTGAAACCGAAAAATTAGGTTGATACATTAGCAAATAAACGACAGTACCGACTAACACGGCAACAACCGTACTAAAAATCAATACAAAAATTATCAGCCTTTTTCGCATTACTATTTTACCTGTTCAACGGCTCAAATGCTGTTGTTACTTCTATCATTGCAACGATGTAGATGCCGCGTCGTCTCTTTTGTAAATTTACTCACTACGATGATTGTAATAATTGATATCGGCAAAGCGAAGACGATTGGATCAATTGCATACCATGGGTATTTACTGATTAAAAAATCA
>Ga0082212_10006149_pt1 | contig 16206 bp, 16 predicted proteins | sample TergutNt197P3_FD_71548 | JGI IMG/M metagenome (GOLD analysis project Ga0082212, IMG submission 71548) | Neocapritermes taracua P3 segment gut microbial communities from Petit-Saut dam, French Guiana - Nt197 P3 | ecosystem: Host-associated > Arthropoda: Insects > Digestive system > Gut ... | reverse complement strand
CGTCGAGAACGACAGCCTCCGCGACGCCGCCCGCCGCTCCCCCCTTTCGGATTATAATAAGAAGTAGAACAGGGGTCAGGGGCCAGGGGTCAGGACCCCCGCTTAACCAATACCCGCTAACCTACCAAGGTTTATAAGCGCTGGCTTCCTCGTATAAGCGGACGTAGCTTGCGTGGCGGGAGCGCATGAGGTCGCCTCGCTCCAGCGCGCCGAGCACCGCGCAGTCCGGCTCTTTGATATGCGCGCAATCGCTGAAGCGGCATTGCCCGACAAACGGCTCGATATCCGGGAATAAAAACTGCAGGTCCTCCTTTGCCGCCGTACCCTCAGTTTCATACGCGGAAAAACCCGGCGTATCTGCAATGAGCACATCGCCCGGCAGCTTGAAAAGCTCGACATGCCTCGTCGTATGCCTGCCGCGCCCCAACTTCTTGCTTACCTCACCCGTAGCAATCCCGAAATCGCTGTCAAGCTTATTGAGGATACTGGACTTCCCCACCCCGGAGTTACCTGTCAGCGCGCATATCCCGCCGCGCATCGCAAAGAGCATCTCATCAAGCCCCTCGCCGGTTTTCGCGCTGGTGCGGATCGTTGTGAACCCGGCGGCGCTATACGTGTCAAACAGCGTCCCCGCCATGTCGAGGTCGCATTTATTTATGCATATAATAGCCTCGCAGCCGTTATTACATGCCGTGACCGTCAGCCTGTCTATAAGGAACGGGTCTGTGACCGGGATAACAGCGGAAGCGACGATTATCATCTTTTCGATATTCGCAACAGGTGGCCTGACGAACACATTTTTACGCGGAAGTATGGAAGTAAGGTATCCCTTCCCCGGTTCAGTCGGTTTGAACTCTACCCTGTCGCCCACGAGCGGGGCATTTTTTTCCAGACGGAAACGGCCGCGCGCTCTGCACTCAGCCGTTTCATTGTCTGTCTCAACATAATAGAAGCCGCTTAAAGCTTTGTATACTATACCTTCCGCCATAAGCCCTATCCCGCCGGTTCGTCAGGAACTGTGCTGTCGGTCGGCGGCGGATCGGTTGGAGGCGGCGGCGAAGTATCCGTGGGCGGGGGCTGCGTATCTGTCGGAGGCGGTGAAGTATCAGTAGGCGGCGGCGCTGTGTCTGTCGGAGGCGGCTCCGTCGGCGGCGATGGAGTATCCGTAGGCGGCGGCGTCTCAGTAGGCGTTTCCGTCGGAGTCTCTGTCGGAGGCGGTGAAGTATCCGTAGGCGGAGGCGCTGTGTCTGTCGGAGGCGGGTCTGTCGGGATTTCGACATTGGCATACGGAGAGCCTTCAGATAAATACACGATTATCCTCGTGCCTTCAGGCACCTCGGCGCCTATGCGCGCAATATAAGTAACAGTTCCCGCGTCGGCGTCGTTCGGGAAATAACTGAAAGCCGGCGTCAGCCCAAGCGTCTCGAACTCGGCCTCAAGCTCCTCCCGCGTGCAGCCAACAATATCGGGAACGGTTACCATATTCGTTTCAAGCCCCGCGCTATACCTGATGACCACTATATTCCCGCGCGAGAGCGACACGCCTGCAACGGGTATCGTCTCGATGACAAATCCGGCCGGAATATCGTTGTTTACAACGGAAACCATATCGATGTTAAGCCCCAGGCGGAGGTTCTCGACGATATTATGCGCCTCGGAATAGTGCTTGCCTATAAGCTCAGGCATAGGCACCGGTATCTGGTCGGGAGGCTCTTGCGCCACAGTCAGCCTGACCTCTGTTTTTTTGCCCGCGTCCGGCGCTATCTGCTGCCGCTCCGCCTGCGGAAATTGCATGATTATTGTACCTTCCGGGTGTTCCTCGTCTATCTCAAAAGTCTCGACAAAGCTGTAGATCTCCCTGTAGTCGGGGTTTCTGATGACGTCCTCGTATTTCTGGCCGATAAATGTCGGGATAGTTATCATCTCTGGTTCAGCCGGATTGAAGATGTCCTTCAAAATGTAATTCCACATGAAAACAAGGACTACGACTATGAAAACGATAATGCTGAATATGCCTACCAGAGTCGACGTGCTCGTGGCACGTTTTCTCGCAGTGCGGTATTCGTCGCTGGTCATCTCCGGCTTGTTTTCGATTCTTCGCCGGACAGGAGCAAGGCGCTCGTTCCTTGTCCTTGACCTTGCCGCAGGCGCTGCTGGAACGGCAGCCGGCACGGCGGCTTTCAGCGATGAAGGGATGACCTTTGTCGCCTGCTCGAGAAAATCATCGTCGTCATACTCGTCATAATCGCCGTTCTGGCTCTGCTGCGGTTCGGATACTGCATAGTTGAACACGATAGCAGGGTTTTTACGGAATTCTTCCAAATCGTTGAGCATTTCGTCCGTTGTCATAAAACGCAGATTCAAGTCCGGCTCCATGGCGTGCATGGTAATATCTTCGAGGCCGGCCGGTATTTCGGGGTTTATATCGCGCGGCATAAGAGGGATCGCGCTGATATGCTGGATCGCGACAGAAACAGGCGAGTCCCCGACGAACGGCAGGCGGCTCGTGAGCATTTCATACATCACGACGCCGAGCGAGTAAATGTCGGAGCGGGCGTCTACATAACCGCCCTTGGCCTGTTCGGGAGAAATATAATGGACGGAGCCGAGGGCTTGCTGCGTCAGCGTGTTTTGCACAGTGAGCAGCCGGGCTATGCCGAAGTCGGCGACTTTTACGCTCCCGTCCTTGAGTATCATTATATTATGCGGTTTGATGTCGCGGTGGATGATGCCGCGCGAATGCGCGTGAGTGAGGGCTTTAGATATCAGAGTCGCAAAATGCAGAGCCTCTTTCCAGCTCAAAAGCCCTTTTCTGTTTATGTACTGCTTGAGCGATATTCCCTCGATCAGCTCCATTACGATGTACTCGATATTTCCCGAGTGGCTGACGTCGTACACTGCGACGATATTGGGGTGCGACAGCATCGCTACAGCTTGTGATTCTGTATGGAAACGCCGGCGAAAATCCTCGTCGCCGGAAAGGTCCTCTTTCAGTATTTTTACGGCGACCATCCTGTTGAGCCTGTGGCAACGCGCTTTATACACATTTGCCATCCCGCCCGCGCCGATGAGCTCCAGTATCTCGTATCTGTTATCCAGTATTCTGCCGACATACTTGTCGCTGCCGTCCATCAACATACCTCCTTCCGGCGGACTTTGCCGTGTTGCGCTATTTACGTAAAATGACCGCAGTCACATTATCGGGAGCACCCCGCGTGAGCGCCATATCCAGAAGATTGAAGCTGCTCTCGCGGACGCCTGAGCTGTGCTGCAGCTCGAACAATATCTCGCTCTCCATCACCAGATTCGACAGACCGTCTGAGCAAAGCAGGACATGGTCGCCCTGCTCTATCTCGAGGAAAAACACGTCCGGCTCCTCGTCGAGGTTCGTTCCAAGCGCCCTTGTTATGAGGTTTTTTTTGGGATGCCTGCGCGCTTCCGCCCTGGTAAGATCCCCTCTTGTGATCATATCTTCAACGACTGTGTGGTCGGTCGTGACTTGCTTTATGGAGCTGCTGGTGATGTGGTACACGCGGCTGTCGCCGATATTTACGACCACTTCCCCGTTTGTAGTCGATATAAGCGCGGCCAGCGTAGTTCCCATGCCCTCGTATATATCCTCGCTGAGGCTCTTCTCATACACCGAATTGTTTGCAGCAATGACCGCGTCCGCCATCTTCATGGCTATATCGCTCTGCTCGCCGATGTTTTCGATGTATCTGCCCATATAGCGCATAAAAGTCTCGGCTGCAAGCGCGCTTGCGACATTGCCGGCCCTGGCGCCGCCCATACCGTCGCAGACAACGAGGACGGCAGCATTTTTATCGACGTCGTAAAGAGTCCTGAAGACATCCTGATTCTGACGCCTGACTTTACCGCTGTCAGTTATACCCCATATATCCATGACTACCTCGCCGCATATGATAAGTATCAGTCCTCTTAGACCTACTGTGTAACTGACTGCGAAAAACCCTCTCTTCTCCTGAGTTGCCCGCAGGACGCTTCTATATCGCCGCCAAGTTTTCGGCGGATGGTGAAATTCACGCCTTTTTGCTTGAGCACTTCCGTGAAAGCTTTCAGATCTTCCCGCGAACTCGCAGCCGCAGCCTGTTCCGGCACGTCGTTGAGCAGAATCAAATTAAGGTGGCTCCCGGTGTTTTTGAGCTTCTCCGAAAGCGATACGGCGTGATGCGGAGTATCATTTATTCCATGGATCATGGCATATTCATATGACACGCGCCTGCCGGTCGCACTGAAGTATCTTCGGCAGGAATCGAGCAAAGCGTCCACACCATAGCGGCGGTTGACCGGCATCAAGCTTGTTCTCGTCTCGTCGTCAGGCGCGTGAAGCGACACCGTTAACGTTAATTTTATATCATATTCCGCCAGTTTGTCAATGTTTTCTATTATGCCGCAAGTGGAAAGCGAGATCCTGCGGGCGCCTATGCCCAAGCCGGACTCATGCGTGACGAGCCGCAAAAAACGTATCACATTGTCAAAATTATCCAGCGGTTCACCAATGCCCATCAGCACTACGTTGGATATCCTTTGCCCTGAGTCCATCTGCGAAAAAAGTATCTGGTCCTCCATTTCTGAGGCAGTCAGGTTCCGGCTCAGCCCGCCTATCGTCGATGCGCAGAATGTGCAGCCCATGCGGCAGCCGGCCTGCGTTGAGATGCATATCGTTTTTCCATGCTCATATTCCATAAGCACGCTTTCGACCGCGTTGCCGTCTTGCATGCCCCAGAGGTACTTGATCGTTCCGTCAGCTTTGGAAACCTGCTTTTTTATAAGCGAAGGTATATTGATGCAAAACTCCGCGTCAAGCCTGCCGCGCAGCTTTTCCGGCAGGTTCGTCATTTGCGCGAAAGTCGCCGCGCCGCCATGCAGCCACCTGAATACCTGCTCCGCCCGAAAAGCCTTCTCCCCTATCGAGCCAAAGTACTCCCCCAACTCCGTCAGCAACATAGACTTAATATCAGTTTTCATAAATCTATTTCCTAGTTCCTAACCCCTAACTCCTACGCGCCTATGGCGCGTCTCGCCTCATTTTACAAATATAGAAACCATCCGTTCCGTGGATGTGGGGCAAAAGCGTACATTCGCCGCTTGTAATGCGCCCGATGTGGGGCAATTCAAACTCTTCTTTGCGAAAATCATCGTTGCAACCCACAAACCAGCCAGTAACGGCCTCGTTTTCGCGTTCCAGCAGCGAGCATGTCGAATAAAGAAGCACCCCGCCCGGTTTTACATATGCCGAGAGGCTTTGCAGCAGGCTCTTCTGAATATCCGGCAAGCCGCTCACCGACTGTTCAGTCTTATAACGTATCTCCGGTTTCTTGCGTATCACGCCGAACCCCGAACACGGCACGTCGGCGATCACTATGTCGGCCTTTCCGGCATGATCCGCGGCAGGAGCCGCCGCATCGCGTATCTCAGCGCTTACGATCTCAAGTTTCAGCCTGTTGGCCCCATCGCTGATGCGCCCTGCCTTGTCCTGCGTCAAATCAAACGCCGCTATCTTGCCTGTGTTTTTCATCATTACCGCCGCAGCGAACGATTTGCCGCCCGGCGCCGCGCAGCCGTCTATGACAAACATCCCCGGCTCCGGGCTCGCCGCATGCACCGCAAGCCTTGCCGCCGCGTCCTGAATGTATATATGCCCTTTTTTGAATGAGCTGAGCCGGGTCATATCCCCTGTTGCGCTCATTTCCACGCATGCGTCCAGCCATTCATGCCGCCGCGCTGTCACGCCGTCGTTTTCCAGTTCCCGTATCACATCCTCTGCGCTCGCAAGCAAGGTGTTGACCTGGGCTGTTACGGGTAGGCTGTCGGCATTGTTCGCGCGCAGAAGAGCTTCGGCAGAGTCTTCTCCGAAGCTTGCAATGAACTCCTTCACCAGCCACTCGGGATGGCTATACTTTATTGATAGTATCTGTGCAGCGCTGTCCGCTGCGACTTGCGGCAGACTCATTTTGCCGGATGCGTCGGCGGCTTTGCGCAGCAGCGCATTAACAAAACCCGCTGCGCGCGGGTTGGCGTTCACGGACGCAAGCTTGACCCCTTCGTCCACAGCCGCGCTATGCGGGATTTTCGTCATGAATGCAAGCTGGTAAATTGATAGCCGCAGTATGTCAAGCACACGCGGCTCGATTTTCTTCAATTTGATCGATGAGAAGCTGCTGATATAGTAGTCTATAAGAGCCGCGTTTTGCAGCACGCCGTTGACTATGCGCATAGCCAGCGCAGCATCCGGCGGCGTCAACTCTTTGCTCATGCCGCCAAGCGCGACGCCCGGCAGCGCGCCCCCCCTGCGGTAACCCCCCAGGACCTTGAACGCAGCCTCCCTCGCCGTCATACTATGCATTCTGAACCAGCAAAGCATGGCCCCTGAGATAATCCGCTGCGTGCATTCGCCTGCCGCCCGGGGCTTGCAGCTCTTTGATCACGACGGCAGCATCCGCGCAAGCGATCTTTATCCCCTGCTGTCCGGCGGAAATGACCTCGCCGGGCATCTTATCAGACTCGTTTGCCTCAATATCCACAGAGAACACCCTTAAAACACAGCCGCCGACAGAGGCTGTCGCGACAGGCCAGGGCGTCAGGCCGCGTACGGCGCATTGTATCTCAAAAGCCGTCTTGTTCCAGTCTATGGGCGACATATCCTTGGTGAGCGAAGGCGCGTATGTAGCCTCAGCCTCGATTTGCGGCGCCCGCACAGTCTCCCCGCGTGAAATTGCCGCGGCAGTCTCGCTTAAAAGCTGCGCGCCCAGCGTGCTGAGCCTGTCGTAAAGCTCCGCAGCGGTTTCTTCATCTTTTATCCCGGTTCTTTTCGCAAGCAGGATATCCCCGGAGTCAAGCTCCTTTGACATGTATATCGCAGTAACGCCCGTCTCTTTTTCGCCGCTTAGCACTGCCCATTGCACCGGCGCCGCGCCCCTGTACTTCGGCAGCAGCGATGCGTGGATGTTGACGCACCCCAGCGGCGGTATCGAAAGTATCTCGCACGGCAGCAATTTGCCGTAGGCGACTACGACTATCAAATCGCAGCGCAGCGCGGCAAGCTGAGCATGCACTTCGGTCTCGCGAAGCGACGATGGCTGAAAAACCGGCGTGCCATGCGCAAGCGCCGTTTCCTTAACAGGGCTGTAACTGACCTTCATCCCGCGTTTGCGCGCCTTATCAGGCTGCGTAAACACTCCGGCAACATCATATCCGTCTGTGTACAGCCGCTCAAGCGACATTGCCGCAAAATCCGGCGTACCCATAAAAACAATTCTCAAATAAAACTCCTATTTTCGTTCCCCTAATTTTGAATTCTGAATTCTGATTTCTGCATTTTGGTTCCCCCGTATCCCTCGTCCTCACTAACTCCTAACTCCTAGTTCCTCCGCGCCGCTGGCGCGTTGCCACTAGCCACTAGCCACTAGCCACTCGTATGACCCCTGACCCCTAGCCGCTGGCGCTCTCACCCTCGGCGCTCTCACGCTCGCGCTCCTCCGAAAGCTTCTCGATCTCTTCCTCTGTGAGCAGCCTTTCCGCCAGCGAAGTGAACATTACGCCGTCCAGATGGTCTATCTCATGGCAAATGGCGCGCGCAGTCAAACCTTTGCCCCAAATCTCAAACAATTCACCATTCCTGTCCTGAGCCTTCACCTTCACAAAATCCGGGCGCGTCACCATACCGTAGACCCCCGGCACACTCAGACAGCCCTCGCTGCCGGACTGCTCGCCCGATTTGGCAATGATCTCAGGATTGATAAGCTCGACTAGCTGCTCTTCCAGCGAGTCGTCCTCGCCGATCTCAATACTCGTATCGACGATAATCACGACCCTTCGGAGAATACCGACCTGCGGCGCCGCAAGCCCCAGCCCGTTTGCGTCTATCAGCGTCTCGCGCATATCGTCTATGAGCATATGCAGCCGTTTATTGAAATCAGCGACCGCCCTGCTCTTCTTGAGCAGCCCCGAATCATTTTCACGCAAAATATTCCTCATTGCCATATTTCTACCTCACAGGCGCGAGTATTCTCTGCGGAGAATACATTTGCACCAAATTTGAGTTCCTTCGCATCCCCCGTCCTCACTAGCTCCTAAATCCTAACTCCTAACTCCTACGCGCCTACTGGCGCGTTACCCCTGTTTACTAATACGGGTCTGCGTCGGCGAATACAGATACACCGCGGCTGTGCTTATCGCGCGAAAAAACCCTGATAGCATGCGACACAGTGTTCCTGAAACCCTTAGAGTTGGCACAGCTCAAAAAAAGCCTGTACCTGTACCTATTATTGACCTTCGGCACCGGAAACGGCGCCGGCCCGAGAATCTTGACGTCGCCCGCGTCCCGGAAAAACCCGTCCAGCATCGCCTTGAGCAAATTGCATGCAGCGATCACAGCATCTTCATCAGCGCCGGAGACGCTCACCATAAAAAGATCGCGCGCAGGCGGGCTGCCAATAGCGTTCCTCAGCGAAATCTCACGTTCAAAAAAACCGTCGTAGTCCTGCTTCGAGGCAAGCGCTATGACCTCATGCCCCGGCGTGAACGTCTGGATCACCGCCCTGCCCTGCTTATCGCCCCTGCCCGAACGCCCGATGACCTGCGTAATGAGCGAAAAAGCCTTCTCATGCGCTCTGTAATCTCCTAAATACAGCGAAGCGTCGGCGGACAAAACGCCAACCAGCGTCACATTCTCAAAATCAAGCCCCTTCGTGACCATCTGCGTGCCCAGCAGGATCGAAGCCTCGCCCGCCCGGAAACGGGAGAGCAGCCTGTCATGCGAGTTGACCCGCGAAACAGTGTCCGCGTCCATACGGATCACGCCGGCCTCGGGAAAAAGCTCCTTCAGCTCAGCCTCCGCTTTCTGTGTGCCCGCGCCGATGAACTTCAGCTTCCCCGCGCATTCGGGGCAAGCGCCGGGCAGCGCGATCGAATATCCGCAATAATGGCACAGGAGCCGCGAATCCGCCGAATGATACGTCATCGAAACGCTGCAGAAGCGGCACTGGAAAATGAACCCGCACTCCCCGCAGGCTACGAGCGGGCTTGTGCCGCGGCGGTTTATGAATAAAATGCTTTGCTCGTCATTACTTATGTTACGCTCTATCTCACGCTGCAGCACCGAGCTGATCAGCCCGCCATTTCCGTTTTTCAGCTCGCGCTTCATGTCCGCGACGATCACAGGCGGCAGTTCCATCTCGTTGAACCGGTTCTCAATGCGCACCAGCCGGTACTTCCCTGTTTTCGCGCAGTGCATGCTCTCGACGGACGGCGTCGCGGACGAAAGCAGCAGCAGCGCGTTGGCCCGCGTGACGCGGTATTTGGCGACTTCGCGCGCATGATAGCGCGGATTATTGTCAGACTTATATGTATGCTCTTGCTCCTCGTCTATCACGATGAGCCCCAGATTCTCCAGAGGAGCAAAAACCGCAGAGCGCGTTCCGACGACGACGCGTACAGCTCCGGTGCGTATGCGTTTCCACTCGTCATATCTCTCACCCGTTCCCAGAGCGCTGTGCAAAACCGCCACGCTCTCGCCGAAGTATGAGGAGAACAAGCTTACGACCTGCGGCGTCAGCGCGATCTCGGGAACAAGCACGATAGCGGTCAAGCCCAGTTCGATGGCTTTTTCGATAAGCTTGATGTAGACCAGCGTTTTCCCGCTTCCCGTCACGCCGTAAAGCAGCGCAGCTTCAGGCTTGCCTTTGCCGAGGAGCGCCGACATTTCTTCGAGGACGCCTCGCTGCTCGCTGTTAAGGTTTATCGGCCCGGCTTGCTTGTACTTGCTTATTACAGGCCTCCTGTAGACCTCCTTTTCTTCCAGTGACAGGACGCCTGATCCGACCAGCGCATTGATCGACGCTCCGGAAGCGCCTGTAAAAAAGCATATATCTTTCACAGACATGCTGCGCGTGCCTGAAAGGAGCTCCAGGACCGAGGCCTGCTGCGGAGCGCGCGCCGCCTTCTTCTGTGCGAGCGCGGCGGCCTCTTGAGGGTCGATGGCAAGCGACGCGATTTTTATCATCTTGTCGCCGAGCTTGCGGGCCCCGTCTTTATGCCATACGCCCGCGGGCAGCATGGCATGCAAAGCGTCAAAGACAGTGCAGAAGAACCTGTCGCTCATCCAAATAGCGAGCCTCAAGCTCTCGCCGCTGAGCAGCGGCGTCTCGTCGATCAAAGAATCGAGCGATTTCAGTTTCTCATGCTCGCTTGACGCGGCAATCGAGAAGATCACGCCCTCGCTTTTCCTGTTGCCGGCGCCGAAAGGTACCAGCGCTCTCATGCCCGCAACTGCGCCGCCGGTCATCTCTTCAGGCACGAGATAGTCGTAAGGTTTGTCAATTGAGTATGTTGCGGCGGAAACAGCCACCCTCGCAATGATGCGGGCGCTGCTAGTCATCGGGGATCGTCACGCGCAGCTCGCCGGCTGCAATTTCGTCAATTGCCTGGGAAACAGGTTTTTCGCAATATACGTCGTCCATGTCCGTGACATATCCCGAAATATCCCTTGCGCGTCTTGCGATGATGTTGACGAGCAGATACCGGCTATTTACCTGTTCCAGCAATGTTGACAGTGAAGGGTAAAGCAAATCCAATCATCCTTTCTTGTAACTGTTCTTTCTACTTACAGGCTAACGCTTTTCTTTATCGATTATTTCAAGAATCTCTTCCGCAGCGCGGACTACTTCGTCGTTTACCACAATGTGCATATACTCGTCTTTGTGTTCGAGCTCCGCGCGCGCGATCCTCAAACGCTCCTTGAGCTTGTCCTCGGAATCCGTGCCGCGCCCGCGCAAGCGCCTTTCAAGCTCATCCATATCAGGCGGAACGATAAATATCGAAACCGCGCCCTGCACCAGGGACATCACCTGCCGCGCGCCCTTTACCTCGATTTCAAGCAAAACATCCGCCCCGCCGTCCATACTGCGCAAAACAGGTTCCTTCGGCGTACCATAGTGGTCGCCAGCATACTCCGCGTATTCAAGGAATTCGCCGCGCTCGATCATTTCCATGAACTTGCCTGATTTAATAAAATGATACGACTCCCCGTCGACTTCGCCCACGCGGGGCAATCGCGTCGTCGCGGAAACCGACATTACCAGCTCCGGCCGCAGCTCCATCATCTTGGCGATAACTGTGCCCTTGCCGGTGCCGGACGGCGCGGAAATAACAATAAGCCGGCCATTACCATCACTCATCGGAAACACTCTCCAAACTCTGGTCGCCCTTACCCGCAAGCCGCCCCGCTACTGTCTCCGGCTGGATAGCAGACAACACAATACAACCATTATCCGTAATGATCACCGCCCGCGTCCGCCGCCCGTATGTAGCATCGATCAGCTGAAACTTCTCGCGCGCATCCGTTATGATACGCTTGATAGGCGCCGACTCCGGGCTGACGATCGCAATGATCCGCTCCGCTGAAACCATATTCCCGAAACCAATATTGATCATTTTCATTTCTAAACACCTACACGGCAGAGAATACTCGCGCCTCTATTCTACATTCTGCGCTTGTTCGCGGATTTTTTCGATCTCCGCCTTCAAATCGACAACCACCTTCGCCATCTGCGCGTCGTTCCCCTTGGACCCGATCGTGTTTGCTTCCCTGTTGAACTCCTGCACCAAAAAATCCATCTTCCTGCCCACAGGCTCGGCACTCTCAAGCAAATCGCGCAACTGTGACATATGGCTGCGCAGCCTGACAGTCTCCTCATTTATAGCCGTACGATCGGCAAAAAGCGCCGCCTCCGTAAGGACCCGCGACTCGTCGAGCTCGACAGACTGCAGAATATCGCGCATCCGCGCCTCCAGCTTTTCCCTGTACTCAGCAACAGTCTTCGGGGAGATCTCCTCCGTCATCGCAGTCAGCCTGTCTATCTCATCAAGCCTCGCTGCGACGTCGAGCTGCATCCTGCCGCCCTCTCTTGCGCGCATTTCATCGAAATCTTTGAGCGCATCCTCAAGCACCGCGCAAATATCAGCGCCCAGCCGCTCAATATCCGTTTCCTTTTTTTCTGCCAGCAGAATATCGGGAAACCTGGCAATATCCGTCACATTGAAGTTTTCCGGCAAACCAAACCGGGCGGACAGCTCCTTCAAAGCAGCGACATAAGCGTCAGCCAGCGGCACGTTCACCTTGATATCTATATCACCCGCATTCGACGAATCTATAGAAACGAAAACATCGACCTTACCCCTTGAAATATGCTTGTGTACCGCAGACTTCATCGTCTCCTCAAAAGGCGAATAGACGCGGGGCATTTTTATCGCGCAGTCGAAATGCCTGTTATTCACGCTCTTTATCTCAATCGATATCCCGACCATACCCGACGCGCCCTCCGCGCGCCCATACCCCGTCATACTCTTGATCATTCTACCCCCTAATTGAACCTAACGCTTAAATTTACCGTGCACCCTATCCATATAGAGCCAAATCACTTTAGAAAAACCATAGTCGAAAAATGCCAAAAGCGCGCTGCCGGCTGTGCAGATAACGAGCAAACCGGGAGAATAATCGCCGAAATCAAAAACAATATCTTTGACGAAAAAGTAAATGGCAACCAGCGCGCAATTATAGACGGCAAGCTTTAAAACCCACTGTAATACGACCGGCCGGACACGTTCGATAAAACTCTTCAAAACAGGATAATAACCAAAGAACGCCGCAAAGAAAAGAGGAGACGGCACACCCGGAAAAAGAATCAAACCAAGAACGCTGCCGCACACATACACATACAGCCCTGCGGAAATACCCTCCTCAATTATAGCCGCTGCGACAAAAATCGACGAAAACGCAGCCAATGCAAGCTCTCCCGACGGCCACACGGCAGCAAAAAAAAGCGATACGACCACCAGCGCGGAAAAAACAGCGGATAACGTGAGCTTACGTGTTTGCTTGGTCATTTAGTTGCACCGGCAGCACATATTCATACACATCATCGCGGCGCAAATATCGCAAGCGTCACAGCCATTTTGCCGCACAGCGCCGCCCCCGAACGGGCTGTACGCAGCGCCGCCCCGGTTCATATAAGCCATAGCCTGCCTGTACTCGGCATTGCCGGGCTCCATCGAAGACGCAGTCTGATAATACTGCAAAGCATCGTCAAGCCAGCCTCTGCGGTAACAAATGCTGCCCATCAAAAAATGCCATTCCGCCGTCCGCGCAGAAAACCTGCGGAGCAGCTCCTCCGCATGGTCAAGATTACCCGAATTTATCGCCGAGCGCACCTGATTGCCCTCCGTGCTCCCGGACGATGCTCCGGAATACCCGCCGCCGGGATTGAACCCGCTGCCCCCGCCTTCGCGGATGCGCATAATATCATTATAAGCCTCATTGACCTCCTTCATCTTCTCCTGCGCAAGGTCGGCCAAAGGGTTATCATGATAATTATCGGGATGATACTTGCGCGCAAGCTCCCGATACGCCTTCTTCACTTCTTCATCGCTGGCATTAGCGGGAACGCCGAGTACGCCGTACGGATCATTCATAAGTTGTTAATTTCCTTTTACCGGCCAATTACCGTTCATTACATGTAAGCACACATCAGGCATACCCAGATAAATAGTATTCCTTACCACCTGCGACCACTCATTGTCCGGCAGTAACTCGAATGCCGAGCAAACAAGATTGTTGGAATGAGCAAGCGTCGTGCCGATCCTGCTTTTGCCCTCCGCAGGCAAACACCCCCGCTCCGGCGGGAACCGCACAGCGACCGCATTGTACCGCTTGGCAGAAACGTCGCTCTCGTAATCGTCGCAAGCATCTATAATATATATCCACCGTCCGAGATGATACAGCAGCTCAGCCATCGGGCGCGCAACGGAATCCGGCGCCGCACTGCCGGCAACGCTGCGCAAAATCATAGCAAACTTATCTGCAGCGCCGTCCAGCGTCGCCTCCGCGCCCTTTTCATACTCAGCAAGCTGCCCCAGACACACTCTCGCCGCCTCGTCAAAGCCCGGATACTCGCGCGACGCCTTCCTGTACGCCCTGCGCAGCAGCAGGGCAAGCGCCCTATACGGTAAAGCCCTGAAAAAGGCCGAGTCATTTATCGTATCGCGCAGCTTCCACCACGAAAGCACCACATTGTACCCTGCGCTGTCGTTCATAGCCGCATTCGGCGCAAAATACCTTTTCTTACGGCACGGGCTTGCCATGCACCGCCCGCTCCTGATAACGGACTCCTCGTCACCGCTCCATAAAAGCATCGAAAGAAAGACAAGCTCATAACTGAGCGCAAACCTCGCCGCCTGCCCGTACTTCTTTCCAAGCGTCCGGCACAGGCCGCAATAACACGCTTTGAACCGCTCCAGCTCGCGGACCTTCAGCTCCCCCTGCGCAGGGCGTAAATACCCGAACATAACGCCTTACTGCGCCTTGACGAGCCTGACGGTGATCCTGTAATCACCGATGGCGCCGATGTCGCCGACGTCGCCGTCAATATATACCCGCGCCGGAACCATCGATGTGCCGGTGCTGTAGTCCGTCAAATCGGCGACTACCCTGACATTGAGCGGGGTATCGATACTCTCAAGATCGTCCGTATTAAGCCTGTCGAGATCCTCTTTGCTGCCCCGCAGCTTTACGTCGACGCTCTGCGTAATTATCATCGCATCCAAATCCCGCGGCTCATTGATCACATGCAGGTTTGTGACGCTCAGATGCTTGATCTCGAGGCCGCGCACTTCAACTGTGACGAGCGCCTCGGTCACATTCGATACATTTGTGAATGTGTTTTGAATGATTATCGGGAACATCGAAGCCTGCATTAAGTCGAACCTAGTCACATCTATCGTCCCGAGCGTTATGCTGTTATAGTCGGAAATCGCCTCCGGGTCGCCGGAAAGTGAGATCAGGGGCGGGTCTATGCTGACAATGGTATTCTGGGCAGTCGCCCCCGCGCCGTAAACAAGCTCGACATACAAAGCCACTTCCTTGAGCAGGCTTATCGGAACTGTGACGTGTACTCTTTCGTGGTCAAACATCAGCGAGTCGTACACCGATTCGTCCAGCTCCTCGCCGTCTTCGTCTATAAGGATGAACGGGAAGTCTTCCCTGAGCGTCGTGGACAAGCTTTCGCGTACGATGGGTACTTTTGCTTTCACTATCCCCGAAATCACGGCCTCCGGACCAAACACTGTGAGCATTTGAGGGCTGAACTCAGGTGTTTCCGCAATGAAGTCGCTTGACGACGTCCCGCCGTTGTATATCACTTCGACGGGGATTTGCCTGTCATGCAAGATGTCCACGTTGAGCGCGATATTCTCCACCGACCTGCTCGTCCTGCTTATGTCGTTGCTCGTTATCCCTTGCGGGTATACGATCGTATACGGCCTGTAAAAGTACCCGTTTGAGTTTATGTTCTGAAGGTCCACCGTTACCGAGACGGTCCTGTTGTTCAACCGCGACGCCACATTTCTTGAGCAGTCCAGCGTCAGCGTGACTGTTTGCGGCGTCCTTGACGCTATGACGAGGTTCCTGTCGCGGAAGATGTCCTCGTTCAAATATTCTATCTGGACGCCCTCGATCCTGTGCTGAACGGGGCGGTTTTCGTTTATTTCAACGTATATCCACAGCACTGCGGATATGACGAGCGAAAACACGATATAGAAGGCCTTGCTGGAAAACGCTTTACTCAGCTTTTCTGTAATCATGTCTTCTTCACCTTTTGCTTGCGGGCGTCCGCCTTCGCACGTTTAGAGCTTCCCTGGAGCAGCTCGCTATCGAGCAGCGATTTGAATGTGTCTCCTGATAGGCGCCGTTTCAGCATGCCGTCGATGGCGACCGATATAGAGCCTGTCTGCTCGGATACGATCACCGCGATGGCGTCCGACCGTTCGCTGATGCCGAGGCCTGCCCTGTGCCTCATGCCGAGTTCTCTATGCAGGTTCAGGTTGTTCGAAAGCGGCAGCATGCATGCGGCTGCAAGCATTCGCCCGTCGCGGATGAGCAGTGCTCCGTCGTGGAGCGGCGAGTTGTGGTAGAAGATGCTCATGATGAGTTCCTGTGTCGTGACTGCGTCCGTCTTCATCCCTGTGGCCGCATAGTCGCTCAGTCCAATTTCACGCTCGAATATGATCAGTGCGCCCGTTTTCGCTTTTGCCATTGCATGGGCGGCGGCGACGACGCTGTCTATGACTGTTTCCATGTCTTCATGGCGCACGCGCCTTCTGAACATGTCTCCCAGTTTTCGTATGCCCATT
>Ga0082212_10006148_pt1 | contig 16208 bp, 13 predicted proteins | sample TergutNt197P3_FD_71548 | JGI IMG/M metagenome (GOLD analysis project Ga0082212, IMG submission 71548) | Neocapritermes taracua P3 segment gut microbial communities from Petit-Saut dam, French Guiana - Nt197 P3 | ecosystem: Host-associated > Arthropoda: Insects > Digestive system > Gut ... | reverse complement strand
TCAGGATGTATAAGTCTCCGGAACTTGAGTTTGTCGTCAATCAGGATATCTGTTTCCACGGAGAGACCCGCTTTGCGGATGTGATCCTTCCCGCATGTACAAATCTCGAAAGACAGGATATAGGCGAGCTGTGCGGAGTCGGCAGCGGCGGCGGCTCGCAAAACGCCAACAGTTGGCAGTTGATCGTGTTTCAGGACAAGGCGATTGAACCGATGTGGGAGTCCCGCTCTGATTACCGGATTTTCGCGGAGACAGCGAAACGGCTCGGATTCGGCGACGAGTACACTGAAGGCCGTACTGAGCTTGACTGGTGCAAGCGCTTCTGGGAGAAGTCGGACCTGTGTGAAAGGATATCATGGGAAGACTTCATGAAGAAAGGCTATTATGTCGTCAGCGTACCCGAAAGCCGCGAGCGTTACCCTGCTTTCCGCTGGTTTGCGGAAGGTTATCCGTGCGATACATCCAGCCATAAACCTTTCCAGGAAGAAGGGAAACTGGGAACATTCACGGGCAAGTTTGAGTTCGTTTCCGAGAGCCTGCTGTATTACGCGCCGCATGATCCTACCAGGTCGCCGATAGCTGCTTATAAGCACTCGTGGGAGGGTCATCATTCGATCAAGGTCCGGAAATATCCGTTCCATCTCGTCTCGCCTCATCCGAGGTTCGACTACCATACGCACTTCACACAATCGACGCCCTGGACCTGGGAAATACCGGAAAACAGGAGGTACATCTACGGTAATCCCTATCTTATAGCGCGCATTCACCCGTCGAGGGCGGCTGAAAAGGGCATAAGGGACGGGGACTTTGTCCTTTTGTTCAACGAGCGCGGTTCCGCGGTCTGCGTCGCCCGTGTTACATATAGGGTCGAGGAGCACAGCATCCATGCTTTTTGCTCGTCCGGTATTTACAATCCTGTCGTTCCGGGCGAGGCGTCGATGGAGATCGGCGGCAGTATCAATGTCCTGACGCCGGGCAGGATGATGGGCGATATGGTTCCCGGAATGGCTCCAAACTCATGCCTTATCGACATTTGCAAGTACGAGGGCGAACTGCCGTCAAGCCAGCTTTTCGAGCACAAACTCGATAAGGTCGCGAGGGAAGCGGATCCCGAAGCAGTGACCTGCCTCGAGCTTATTTCCGGCCATGGCTTTGAGAGACTTCTCTGCACTCCCGGTAAGTAGACAGTTCGCGGGGCGCCGGGGATGAACTCTGATGAGGCGTGAATCGTCAGGCGGAGGCCGGCAGACGCACATCCCGGGTCAGGGATAAAGCGATGGTGGAAAATTGGGGCCGGCCACGCGACTTTCACGCGAATCAGAGTACAGCCGCGGCGCTCCGTGAGCTGTTACAATGCGTTTCCAAAAAGTTTGATTTAACGGCGAAAGGCTGGTATAATTTTAGAAAAATCAGCGTTCACTAAAGGAAAGGACTGGTCAAAGCCATGCATACTCTTTTATACCCCAACCTGCTCAAACCGATAAAAATCCGGAACTTGCTTGTGAAAAATCGCATAATGTCGGCGCCCAACATGCTGTTCCGCACGATCGGAGGGAGGCCGGACGAGTACTATGTGAAGTATCTTGAACATAAGGCCCGGGGAGGCGCAGGCATTATCACACTCGGCGAAGCGAACGTCTGCGACGGCGGCAATCACACGCCGGGAATGCAAACGACCCTGGAAAATCTGGCCGTTTACTCGGAGATGGCGCAGGCCATACACGAACACGGCGCCGCGGCAAACGTCGAACTGACTCACGGCGGGACTAACGCTAAGCCGCAGTTCAACAAGGACCTCAATCTGATCATGGGCCCCTGCGAGGCCGATAACCCGATGACAGGGGCGCATATACGCGCGATGACAGAAGCCGATATGGAATATGTCGCCGACGGCTTCGCGGAAACCGCCGAGTACTACTTTCACGCCGGATTCGACGCCGTCATGCTGCACTGCGGGCACGGCTGGCTGCTTACGCAGTTTCTGTCGCCGATAATCAACACGCGTACGGACGAATACGGAGGAAGCCCGGAAAACCGTATGCGCTTCCCTCTGCATGTGCTGAAAAAGGTTCGCGAGCGCGTGGGCGACTCGAAACCTGTAATGCTCCGCCTCTCCGGCTCCGAACGCCATCCCGACGGTTTTACGACGGACGACATAACAGTTTTCCTGTCCAAAGCGCAGGAGTATGTCGATATGGCGGAGATTTCTACCGAGAATATGGTCTATGTGTTTTCTTCGACCTACATGCCGCGCGGAGTTAACGTCTCAATGGCGGAAGCGATAAAGAAGTCGGGCTGCGTGAACATCCCGATCTATACGATCGGCTCGATCCTTGAACCTGACCAGGCGGAGGAGATCATCGCTTCCGGGGCGGCGGACGGCGTATCCATGTCCCGCGCGCTCATCGCCGACCCCTTCCTGCCCCGGAAAGCTATTACGGGAAGGATAGATGAGATCACCCCGTGCCTGCGCTGCCTCAACTGCACCGGCAGCGACAACGACGAGCGTCATTTCGTTTGCAGCGTAAATCCTCTGATCGCCCGCGAGGCGAGGCACGGCTTCGGGGACACTGTCGAAGAAGCAAAGAGCAGAAAGAACGTTCTGATAGCCGGCGGCGGACCCGCCGGGATGCAGGCCGCGATAACCGCTTCCGAGCGCGGCCACAGAGTCACGCTTGCCGAACGCGGCGCGTCGCTGGGCGGACTTCTGAGGTTCACGGAGACAGACAGTATAAAGCACGACCTTCGCCGCTTCACGGAATACCTCATCCGAAAGACTAACAGGTCGGGAGTAAGGATACTTCTGAACACCGAGGTAACAGACGACCTGGTCGAAAAACTCGGTCCCGACCATATAATTATCGCAGTCGGCAGCATTCCTGTCGTCCCGGGAATACCCGGAATCGAGAAAGCCCGCCACGCCTCGGATGTTTACTTCGATCCCGAGTTTGAAGCAGGCGGGCGCGTCGTCATTATCGGCGGCGGGCTTGTGGGAGTCGAGACCGGGCTGCATCTGACGAATCTCGGCAAAAAAGTCACCGTGCTTGAACTCATGGACGATTACGCGCGCGACGCCAGAAGGCTCAACCGTTTCGGGCTTGAGGAACTGCTTCGCGAGCGGGGCGTCGACGTCGTTACAAGCGCCGAAACGTTTGATATCGCCGGCGCAGGCGCGGAAAGCGGCGGAAGCGGCCTTCTTGTCACATATAAAAAAGACGGGGGCGCCGTCACGATCCCCGCTGATTCCGTCCTCTACGCCGTCGGTATGCGGCCGAGCGAGAGGCTTTACTTTGAACTATATGACAAGGCTCCGTTCGTCACTCTTATCGGAGACGCGAAAGCTCCCGGAAAGGTGGACGGCGCGATCAACGGCGGCTTCTACGCGGCGATGAACATATAATAATCAGAAATCCGGGCTAGCGCTGAGATATTTCGACGATTTTTCGAAGCCGGTGGTTCAGGCATGATTTTGTAACCGGCGGGGTCGACATTTCCGCGAGGTCCTTTATGCTGAGTTCGGGGTTTTGCATCCGCAAAACCGCAGTCTGTCTCAGCTTCTCCGGCAGCGCTTCAAACTCCCCCGCCGTCTCTATTCTCTTAATAGCTTCAATCTGCGCCGCGGCTGCGTCAATCGTTTTGGTTACGTTCGCCGTGTCGCAGTTTACTTTTCTATTGACGCTGTTGCGCATATCTTTCTCTATTTTCGCGGACATCAGTTCCATAGCGTGCAGCGGAGCGCCGATAAGCGCCAGAAAGTCTTCGATAGCTGAGCTTTGCTTGAAATACAGGATGTAGTTGCCGCCGCGCGCCGTCTCTTTTGGTAAAAACCCTTCGTCGAGCAGGAGCGAGTACGTCTCCCTGCTCACATTGTAATGGTCGGTCACGAGCTCAAGATGATAGCTCTTAGCCGGATCGGTTATCGCGCCGCCGGTCAGAAACGCGCCCCGTACAAAGCTTCTCCTGCAACACTCTTCCTCAAGGACGCCCAGATTTACATGATGAGCGAGCAGGCTCTCGGGCGACGCTCCGTAAGTTTCAAATACGCGGCTCAGCTTGTCCTGATTGTTGATAATATATGCTTGCTTTCCGGTTCTGTTCTGTTCAGGCAGTATGTCGAACGTAATCGAAAAAGCGCGCTGAAACTGCTGCGTCATACGCTGGCCCAGCCGCTGGTTCCCCGTTATTATCCTTATTTCACGCGCGCTGAACGTATTGCAATACAGCAGCATCCCATAGCATTCAGCTACGGCGCAGCAGTTGCTTTCCGGTGTGAGCCTGCATAATTCTGTTTTCGTGTCATAGGAAAAAGACATATGCTGTACCAAATTTTCTACGGATAATCCCGCTCAATGTCCCTGTGTACGCAATTTACCGGATAACCCTGTTCACTTAAGTGTTCGCCGAGCGCTTCCGAAATAGCCGGCGCCCTGTGCTTGCCCCCTGTGCAGCCAATACATATTATCAGATACCGCTTGCCTTCCTCAATGTAAAACGGCATCAGAAAATCGATCATGCCGATAAGTCTTGAAAAGAATTCATTGCTCGCGTCAGAACTGAAGACATAGTCTTTAACTTGATCGTCGAGACCGGTTTTTTCGGCAAGGCCGGGAACGTAAAACGGGTTCGGCAGAAAGCGGACGTCAAACAGCAGATCCGCTTCGATCGGCAGCCCGCGCTTGAACCCGAATGATTTGATCGTTATGTTCAGCGACTTGTTGTCCTGTCCTACCATGAACTTGTTGTAAAGGACGCGCTGCAGTTTATTCAGCGTCAGGCCGGTGGTATCGATGACCTCGTCCGCTACGTCCCTGACAGGCGCAAGCATCAGCATCTCAGTCTTTACCGTTTCCTCGAGGCTGCGTCCCGCTGTCTCAAGCGGATGACGCCTGCGAGTCTCCTTGTACCGCCTGACGATCGTTTCCATCTCGGCTTCAATGAACAGTATCTTGAGCCCGCATCCGAGTTCGCGCATTTCTGTAAGAGAGGTGAATAACTCGCTTATATTTTCGCGCGCGCGGACGTCCGTGACAAGCGCGACGCTTTCATATCTGCCTTGAGTGGCGAGACACAGTTCCGCGAACTTCGGCATCATCGACACCGGCATGTTGTCTACGCAGTAAAAATCCATGTCCTCAAGTACTGCCGCGACGCGGCTTTTCCCCGCGCCGGATAACCCTGATATTATTACAATTTCCATTATTATCTCCCCGGCGTCTATCTGATGATCTTTACTTCAGGCTCCAACTCGACGCCGGTCTGAAGATAAACTGTATCGCGGACGCGCTCCATGAGTCTCATTATGTCTTCAAATGTCGCGTTTCCCCTGTTTACTATAAAGCCTGAATGCTTGTCCGAGACTTGCGCGCCTCCGACTGTCTCGCCTTTTAGCCCCGCCTGCTCTATGAGCGCCGCCGCGTATCCGTTTTTCGGACGCTTGAACGTGCTGCCCGCGCTCGGCATATCCAGCGGCTGGCTCTCGCGGCGCCGCGCGCTGAGTGTTTCCATCTCCGCCCCTATATGCTCCCTGATTCCCTTCCGCAGCCTGAACGTTGATGATATCACGATCTCGTCAGAGTCCGTGAACCGGCTGCGTCTGTAAGAAAAGGAGTGTTCGCCGGCTGTTATCGCCCGCATACCCGACTCGCGGCTGTAGACAGCCGTGCGGTAAACGACGCCGCTCATATCACGTTCGTACGCTCCCGCGTTCATTGATACCGCCCCTCCGACCGATCCCGGTATCCCGTACGCGAACTCAAGCCCGGTCAGCTCACTGTCACGCGCGAAGCCCGCGAGTTGAGATAGCGGCGCCCCCGCGTCCGCCGTCACTTCGTTATCACCGCTGAGCTCAACAGAGCAGAGTCCGGTCGTCTTGATCACGGCTATTTCAAGCGGCCTGTCGCTTATCAGCATGTTCGTGCCGTTTCCTATTATCAGGACCGCGGCTTCATACTCCCGCAGCGTTTCGTACAGCGCCGTCAGTTCACCGGCGCTTTTAGGCAGATACATTACGCGCGCGAGTCCGCCGATCCGGAACGACGTATGCTCTTTCATGGGCTCGTCGAGCCTGTAGTCAACCGCAGGCAATCTGTCCCTGACAGCCGCCGCGGCCCGCGAAATACAATCCATTCCGCTCAACCCTCACAACTTAACAATCCTAACTCACTTCACACTTCACACTTCACACTTCACACTTCACACTTCTCTTACCCGTCCGTGTTCATCTCAAAGTGCCGCTCGATTTGCTTCGTAAACTCGACTGCCGTATTGTATCCCAGAAGTTTCTGGCGCTGGTTCATTGCCGCCACTTCGATAATTACAGCCAGATTGCGGCCCGGCTTTACCGGTATCGTTACCGTAGCGATTTTGACCCCCATGATGTCAACGGTGTTCTCGTCTATTCCCAGCCTGTCGTAGTTCGCGTCGTCCCTCCATTGCTCGAGGTTGACGACAAGATGGATGTTCTGGAATTCCTTTACCGCCCCGGCGCCGAATATCTGCCGCACATCTATTACGCCGAGGCCGCGAAGTTCGACGTAGTGTCGGATGAGCGCGGGCGACGTACCCTGAACCACGTTGACGTCTATCGCCTTTATCTCGACCGCGTCGTCAGCTATCAGCCGGTGGCCTCGTTTCAGCAGTTCGATCGCGGTTTCGCTTTTTCCGACACCGCTCTCGCCCAGAAGCAGCAGTCCCATACCGTAAACCTCGACGAGTACGCCGGGGAGCGTTATCCGGGGAGCGACCGCCCTCTTAACTATCCTTATGATCGCCGACATGACTTCAGTCGTGTGCGCCATTGTTCCAAGCACCGTAACGTCATACTTTCCGGCGGCTGTAATGAGTTCGTCTGTTATATCGGAGCCGTGGCACATTATCAGCGCGGGGATTTTCCGCTCGAGCAGCATCTCCCACTTTCTCATGCGCTCATCCTCCGGATGCATTTTCATGTACGCGGTTTCCATAATTCCGATCAGTTGTATCCGCGTCGGCTCAAAATAGTCATAAAACCCGGCGAGTTGCAGCCCCGGGCGGTGAACGTCCCCTGTATATATCAGCACGTCGTCGAAATCCGCGGACTTGTATATCATATCTGCTTTCAGGTCGTCCGCCAGTTTTGACAACTTGTAACTGTATTTCTGATCCACGATAATGCCTGCTCCCTTCCGCGCCCCTGTTTCCTGACAAGAGTTTACCCAAAACCACCGCCTTTTGCAAGTTTTTTTGCATATTCTTAAAAATTAGCTTGCATTTCATATTTCGCTTATGTTATTATAAGGGGCGCTGTTTGGATATCCCATGTCAAGGAGGTGCGATTTTTTGGCTAAATGTGATTATTGCGGTAAGGGCGTTTCTTTCGGTATTAAAGTCAGCCACTCCCACAGACGCAGCAACCGCATGTGGAAACCTAATGTAAAACGCGTCGCGGCGGTTGTTAACGGGACGCCCAAACATGTCCATGTTTGCACGCGTTGTCTCCGAAGCGGTAAAGTTACCCGCGCTGTTTGACTGCAATAAAGTCTTGCGCGACCGCCTTCCGGAATTTGTATTATTGATAATTAGTGAAAAACCCCAAAATGGGGTTTTTCACTTTCCTGTAATACGAACTGTTTTGTTGACTTCACGCTATTATGGTGTTACCATTTATTCAGTCGGTAAATCGGAGGAACGCTTAATGAAAATCGGTATTATAGGATTCGGTAATCTCGGAAGGGCCCTTGCCGCGGGGCTTTTGAAGTCGGGCAGCGCCGCCGGCGGAAATCTTTTTATATGCGATATAAGCCCGGAAGCGCGCGAAGACGCCGAAAAAGAACCATATAACGCTCATGCGTCGGATGACGCCGGCTTCGTCGCCGGAAAAGCGGACGTTATATTCCTGACTGTCAAGGGCTATGTTTTCGAGGAGCTGGCCCCCGGTATCCGGAAGGGCGGCCTTGACGGGAAAACAGTGGTCAGTTTCATGGCCGGCGTGCAGTTTGAGAATATATACCGGCTTATAGGCGATGTGACGCTTGTCCGGGCGATGCCGTCCCTCGCGATCGCTTCCTGCGACGGCGTCATCGGATACACGGCGGCCCCGGCGGACGTCGCGGATATTCTTAACAAGCTTGGTTACGCTTTTGAAACGGAACCCGGTAACATTGAGAAGGTTATGGCGTTTTCCTCGTGCGGGCTCGGCTTCACAGCCTATCTGATCGACGCGTTCGCGTCTGCCGGGCAGGCCATGGGGTTCCCGCCGGAAACCGCCGCTCGCATTGCGTCGCTGACGTTCAAAAACGCGGTAGACAGAGGCGGCTTCCGGGACACTGTCAGGGCCGTCGCGACTCCCGGCGGCGCGACTGAACAGGGCGTAAAGCACATGGATGAGCATGATGTCTACGGGATCGTTTCCGGCGCTGTCCAAAAAGCTTACGACCGCATGGCCGGAGGGGGTTAGAGCGTGAGCGCTGTTCCGAAAAGCGAGCTTGATACGCGTCTCAAGCGTTTCACGGATGAGATGGACCGCGCGTTCAAAGACTGGGAACTGTGCGCGATCGCAGGCGGAGTCAACCTGTATTACATGACCGGAACGCTCTGCGACGGAATGCTGCTGATCCGCCGGGACGCAGGCGCGGTACTTTGGGTGCGGCGCAGTTATGAGCGCGCGCTGATCGAGTCGCGCTTCAGCGACGTCCGCCGTATGTCAAGCTTCCGCGACGCCGCCGACGCAAACGCGTCGCTGCCTGGCACGCTTTACCTCGATATGGCGCACGCTTCGATGGAATGGTACTCATTACTCGGAAAATACATGCGATTCAAAAACGTCCTGCCGGTCGACAGCGTGATGCTCAAGATCAGGGCGGTGAAAAGCGATTATGAGCTCGAACGGATGCGCGTCGCCGGAGCCGCGATAGACCGGCTTCTCCGGGAAGAGTTTCCCGCGTTCGCGCGGGACGGGATCTCAGAGGTAGACCTTGGCGCGGAATTGTTCGCGCTTTTCCTGAAGAACGGCTATCACGGCGCCACCAGGTTTTCGATGCGGAACACGGCCGAGCTTCTCGGTCATGTAGCCTTTGGCGAGAGTTCGCTTTTCCCTTCAGTTTTCAACGGCGCGTCCGGTATTGCCGGTTTGTGCCCGGCCGTGCCGGCCTTAGGCAGCCGCGACCGGCTGCTGCGGCCAGGAGACCTGATCTATCTCGACATCGGTTTTGGCGTCGACGGTTATAATGTAGACAAAACGCTTGTTTTCAGCTACAGGCAGCCGCAGCCCGCGCATATCGCCGACGCGCACGATCACTGTCTCGAGCTTGAACGCGAAGCAGCGGCTTTACTCATCCCGGGGAACAAGCCTGCTGAAATATACGAAAAAATCCTCGGTATGGTCAGGCCTGAATACAAGGAACGCTTTATGGGCGCTCCGGGAAGGACGGTGCCCTTTATCGGGCACAGCGTCGGCCTTTATGTTGATGAAACCCCCGTCATAGCGCGAGGCTTCACCGAACCGCTTGAGGAAGGGATGACTATCGCGATCGAACCGAAAATGGGATTCGAAGGCGCCGGGGTAGTCGGCAGCGAGAACACATACCTTGTTACATCCGGCGGCGGAGTCAGCCTGACCGGTAAATCGTCGGGAATAATAATATTGTAAGAAAGACAATGTGATGGTGTCTGTGAAAGTTATCACAATGATAACTTTCACAGACACTGTTTCTTTTTTATTATATATTGACATACATTAGCATATATTGTAATATATTAACATACATTATTTCACAAAGGGGGTTTGTTATGGACATATTGCAATAGGAATGCGGCTGGTTGCCGCGTCCTCTATTGCGGGAGGCGGAAAACCCGCGCGCGCAGCATCCGGACGCCATCAACAATGTATTATTTAGAAAAGAGGGATAAGTTTGATTAGTCCAGGCTCTGACAGTTATAATGAGAAGCTTGAAAGGCTTGACAGATGCGCCAAACTCGAAAAAGTCGACCGCGTGCCTATCGGTGTAGCGACGACATATTTTCCCGCGAAGTACTCCGGAATCACGTATGAAGAAATGTATTATGACAACGAGAAGTATAGCGCCGCCGCGCTGAAGTTCGCCCGCGACTTTAACTGGGACGCTGCTTGTATGCTCCGCTCGTTTGAGACGCTGACTCTGGGGCTTGCGCTCGCCGGAACAGACGCGGGGACAGCGGTTCCGGTTGCCGCGGCTTCGGTCCTCGGGGGCGGATTCGCGCATGACATACTGAAAGACGTTTACTCCTCTCAGCCCGGGCGGGAGGTACCCGCCGATGTGGAGTCGCAATTTGTCATCAAAGGGACAGTAATGACCGAAGATGAGTATGACGACTTAATTGAAGACCCGTTTGGTTTCCTGAACAATGTAGTAGTACCGCGGGTCTACGGGGCGCTGAGCGAACCCGGAAGCGGCGAGGCGACAACGGCGCTGGTCAATTTGGGCATGGGACTGAGCTCCGCGCTGGGCGACGTTCAGAAGTTTACGGGAGCAATGAGGGAGTCGGGCTGTCCGCCGTGGTATATGGCGCTCAATCCGAATCCGCTGGACGTTCTCGGAGCGTTCCTCAGGAATTTTGACAGCGTTCTTTTTGATATTCGCCGCGTACCTGAGAAAGTGAAAAAAGTCTGCGAGATGATCGCGCCTGTTCTCGCGGCGGTCGGCAAAGCGACCGGCGATATCTCGTATCAACTGACAGGCTCGCGCAGGGTGTTCTGCCCGGTATGGTACAACAGCTTTTTGTCCGAAAGGCAGTTCCGTGAGTTCCACTGGCCCTATCTGAAGTACATATGCGAAGAGCTTATTGCTGCGGATTTCACGCCGCTCCTGTCCCTGCAGGGTACGTATGACCACCTGCTTGATACGCTGCTCGAGCTGCCTGCCGGGAAAGCGATCGCCTGGTTTGACCGGACCGACCCGGTGAAAGCCCGAAGAGTTTTGGGCGATCATATGTGCGTCGCGGGAGGAATATCACCGGCTGTGTTGATCGGCGGAACCTGCGAGGACGTCGATTCGCAGGTAAAAACGCTTCTTAGCGACGTAAAGGGCGATGGCGGTTTTATTTTTACGCTGCCATTCAACGCGATCGGGCCGGCAAAGGTTGAAAATGTATTCGCCATGACAGAAGCAGTCCGCAACTACGGCGTCTACTAAGATTGGAGGTATATCTATGTTGGATTTACAAATACTGGCTAAGGCCATCGGAGACCTAGATGAAGAAAAAGCGCTGACTATGCTGCGTGAGTTTGCCGCGGGCAACCCGACGGAAGAAGAAGCAAACGAAGCGCTTAAGGCCTGCCAGGAAGGGATGGGAATCGTTGGACGACTGTTTGAAACGGGCGAATACTTTATCGGGGACCTTATATTCTCCGGCAGACTCCTGACTGAAGCAGTAGATGAACTGAAACCTGTAATAGGGGCGCGAAATGATCAGGCGGCAGGTAAAATCGTTCTCGGAACCGTCCGCGGCGATTTGCACGATATCGGGAAAAACATTTTCAAAGGCATGTCCGAAGCCTCCGGATTCACCGTGTACGACCTGGGAATCGACGTGCCCGCCGAAGTCTTCGTCGAAAAAGTACGGGAGATATCCCCGGATATCGTCGGGCTGAGCGGAGTTCTGACAATGGCTATCGCAGCGATGAAGGATACCGTGGACGCGCTGAAAGACGCCGGGCTGAGAGACAAAGTAAAAATAGTTATCGGAGGCGCGTGCGCCAGCCATGACGCGATGATAGTATCGGGCGCCGATAAATGGTCGACGAACGCCGCTGAAGCAGTAGGCGTCTGTCTGGACTGGATGAAAGAAGCTGGATAAGCAAGGGGACTTATTGGCATGATCATAATAGGTGAGAAGATCAACGGAGCTGTTCCAAGCGTTAAAACCGCGATCGAATCGCGCGATGAAGCGTTCATCAGTAAACTGGCAAAGGATCAAACGGCGGCGGGGGCGCGCTACCTGGATATATGCGCCGGTACAGCGCCCGAAAAAGAATGTGGAGCCCTGAAATGGCTGATAGATGTAGTTCAGGCTGCCGTCGACACGCCGCTTTGCATTGACAGCCCTGATTCCGGTACGATCGAACGCGTGATTGCCGGCGTCTCACAGACAGGAATAGTCAACTCGATCTCGGCTGAAAGCGAAAGGAGCGACGCAATACTCTCATTGCTCAAGGGGTCGCAGTGGCAGGTGATAGCGCAGACCATGGATAAAGACGGAATCCCGGGCGGGGCCGGGGGCCGCCTCGCCATTGCGGAAGCAATCATAGAGAAGGCGGCGAGGTATGGCATACCTCCGGACAGGATCCACATTGACCCTCTTGTCGCGGCGCTCTCCGCTGACAATCAGTCGGCGCTCACATTCGTCGCGGCGGCAAACGCGATCAAAACCGCGAATCCGGCAGTTAAGCTGACCGCGGCAATAAGCAACATCTCGTTCGGGATGCCGCTGAGAAAGTTCCTCAATATGCAGTTTTATTCGATGGCTGTCGTTGCCGGTCTCGACTCAGCAATACTCGACCCGTGCGACAATGATATGAGGTTTTCCGTATTGGCAGCGGAAGCGCTGATGAGCCGCGATATGCTATGCAGGAACTTCACGAACGCATACCGCAAAAACCGCGCGGATCGCTGATCAGGACGAGTGGGAAGCAAAACGAGGGGACGTATCCCCTCGTTTTGCTTCCCTCGCCTTTCGCTACTGTCTCAGCAGTCTGCACTGATCGTCGCTATAGAAAGCAACGCCGCTGTGGTAAGTCATTAGAGTGATCATCTTATCGAAATGTTCCCTGTTACCGCTGTCTTCGACCGAATACGGGCAAACGCCGATCACAGGCAGGTTTTTGATCGCGTCGTTCAACTTAGCCTCAAAGTTGAGAAGTTTCACGGGATCGCTTTCGCAGCAATACATACTCGGCGAACCCGAAGCCCAAAGGCGCGGCGCCCCCCGGGAAATCGCCAGGTCAATGTTTGACCTCCAGGCCTTTACGGGTCCGTCTACGCCTTCGTTCTTATATAGTTTATTGAAATTGATTATCGTCATTACTCCGTTCTCTATAAGAGAAGCGGCGTCCAGACCGAACCGCGCGTATTGCCCGACGACCTCATCCTCATCCTGCCACCAGCAGCCTTTCATGAGCATTGCACCCTCTTCAAGGCCCATCTTGAAAAACGCCGCTTCAAATTTCGCGATTTCAGCGTTTTTATCCGTTATAAGGATAATATGCTCGTTCTTTTTGAGCTGCTCCCGGAAGTGCGCGAACGACCCGGCCGCGCTCCTGCCGCGCCTGAGAACCGCGTCCAGCAAAGACTCTTCAATTCTCCACTCTTTTCCTATTTTCACCGCTGTGAGAGTGCCTTCTTTGATCCATCTGTAAACAGTAGTAGTTGTTGTTTTTAAGTAATCCGCGACTTCAGCGACTGTCAATAAACCGGTCATACAAAAATCAATGTTCCTTCCCTGCAAGTTATGCGTTCGCGAAATCAGTTAGCTAAAATCTGCCGACGTCGCGCGCGATATTATACGCAAGGCGCGTCGCATCAAAGATGTTCTTCGGCGTCAGGCAGTCCCCTATCTGATAAAACTCCGGCGCCGAGTCGTTCAGGACGCACGCTTCCGCGCGCAAAGGCATCTGCCCCGCCGCGTAGATCACCGTATCGGCAGCAAATAGTTTCTCACCGTCAGGACCATCGCCGATGAGCCCTCCGGCGTTTATCCCTGTAGCCTTTACCGAAAGGTTGACGGTCACGTTCTTACGCGCGAGTTCAAGCCTTATGGCAAGAGCGTGCAGCATATTTCCGCCGCTGCCCAGCTCCGGCGCCATCTCAACGATTTCGACTTTCCGCCCAAGTCCTGAGAGGTAGATCGCAAGCTCGGCGCCGACAAGGCCTCCGCCCAGTATCACGACGCTCTTCCCCGCCAGGCCTGGATCGGCGTAGACTTCCTCCGCGCCGAATACGTTTACGCCGTCTATACCCGGGATGTCCGGCCGGACCGGACGCGAGCCGAGCGCTGCGATGATCACGTCAGGGGCGAGCTCAGCGGCGAGCTCCTTCGTCACTTCCGTATCCATCCTGACGTCCGCGCCCGATCCCGCTACGATACGCGCTTGGCGCGCGATATACTCCGCGAGCGGCTTTTTAAACGGCACATTCTGTTCGCACAGGAGCGCCCCGCCCAGTCTACCCGTCTTTTCACACAGGATCACGTCATGACCGCGCTGAGCAGACGTTATGGCGGCTTGCATTCCTCCGATCCCGCCTCCGGCGACAAGTATCCTCTTTTTTGAAGCAGGTTGTATCACCCACTTATTTTCGATCTCCCTGCCGATTACGGGGTTTATCGAGCATGCAAAGTGACCCGTAGTGATATGGCTGGAGAAGCACCACAGACAGCGCATGCATTTGTTGATCTCGTCCTCCCTGCCGGTCCGCGCTTTCAGCGGCAGGTCGGGGTCCGCTATAAGCCCGCGCGCGACCTCGACGACGTCAGCCTGCCCGGACGCGATTATCTCCTCCATCAGATCGGGGTCAGCCAGCGCGCCGACAGTCGAGACCGCTGTCTTGACATGCTTTTTGATCTCCGCCGCGTACTTGACATTCACGCCGTCCGGCAGGAACATATCGGGGTGCGTGACTGTGAAAACGTCCCAGACCTCGTGACTTCCCGCCGAGACATGAATGAGGTCAAGATGCCCGTCGAGCTGTTTTGCTATCTCTATCCCTTCATCGATATCGTATCCGGCGGGATTACACTCCGAGCCGGATATTCTCATTTCGATCGGAAACGCGGGTCCGACCGCCTTGCGCACGGCTTTGCAAATCTCGACCGCAAAACGGCAACGGTTCTCCGGGGAGCCTCCCCATCTGTCAGTCCGTCTGTTCGATACGGGCGACATGAACTCTGTCAGTAACCAGCCGTGGCCCCCGTGTATCGTTACCATTCCGAAACCGCATTGTTTGGCCCACAGCGCCGCTTTAGCGAACTGTTCTACGACCGCATAGATCCTCTCTTCGCTCATCGCCTCGACGCGAAAGCCCGCCTCGGTGACATACTCCATCGGTCCGTAGAGCTGGTTTCCCTCTCTGCCGGAAGAGTGCGCGTGGCTGCCGCTATGCGACAGTTCGATCGAAGCGACGGCGCCATGCCTTGTAATCGAGTCTGAAAGCCTGGTGAGCGACGACTGCGCCCCCGGATCGTCAAGCGCGAGATGGCTGTTGTTGAACCGTCCGTGTTTGGAACATACCACCGCGTCTCCTACGCAGACGGACGCCGCGCCGCCTATCGCTTTACGCTCATAGTACGCGTTCGTCTCCTGTACGGGAAAGTGCTCGCCCGTCATGTACGCGGTGCCCGTCGGGGACGCGAAGATACGGTTGCGGAACAAAGTGCCCGCCAGAGTCACGGGTTCAAATAAATGCGGGTATTTCAAGCTGCTCATTTACGTCACGCTCCTTTTTTAAATGTAAAATGTATAACGGGGGACCGCGATCATGCAGAAGACATAGACCTTAGCTTACTCACTACTCACACCGGTAGATCTTTTTTCTGGAGTTATTATAGACTGCCGCGCGGAAAATGTAAAGAAGGAGGAATGACGAAATCGTTGATTGTTCCGGACGTTTTACTTGCAATAGGTATGAATTTGTGGTGTAATTATCGCTGCGCAGTCATCATATATTAATTTCAGCCCTATCTCACCACGCTGCGCGCGCAGAGAAACGGATAAAGATGAAAATACTTGTAATGTCGGACTCGCACCGTAATATAAGCAGCATGCTTTCTACCGCCGGGCAGGTCAAACCGGACGTCATCATACATTTGGGCGACCATATAATAGACGCCCGCGAACTCCAGCGGCAGTACCCCGAACCGGTGTATTACTCGGTACCGGGAAACTGTGACTCCGCTTCCGCCGGTGAAGCGGAAATGCTCCTCACGCTGGACGGCGTACTGATTTTCCTGACTCACGGGCACAGATACAGCGTAAAGAGCAGTCTGCAGCCGCTGATAGAAGCCGCTCGCGGCAGAGGCGCGGCCCTTGCCCTGTTCGGTCACACGCACAACGCGCTTGTCAGGCAGTTGCCGGGGCTTTGGCTGTTAAACCCGGGTCAGATGGCCGGATACGGAGGCGCTATGTACGCGTCTTACGGAATAATAAACACCGGGAACGGTCTGTTTGACTGCGGGATCGTGTATCGAGCGTAGAGTTATCA
>Ga0082212_10006147_pt1 | contig 16209 bp, 10 predicted proteins | sample TergutNt197P3_FD_71548 | JGI IMG/M metagenome (GOLD analysis project Ga0082212, IMG submission 71548) | Neocapritermes taracua P3 segment gut microbial communities from Petit-Saut dam, French Guiana - Nt197 P3 | ecosystem: Host-associated > Arthropoda: Insects > Digestive system > Gut ... | reverse complement strand
GGAGGCGAAAGCCACTGCTCATATACCCCGGAACATTTGTAGAAGCCTCAAAAAAGCATCTCCCGGACACCCCTCTGAAGTGTAACACAGCGCAACATAAACCACACGCCATGCAACATAATCTTGAAATTTTCCATGAAAAAGCGTATAATACCGTCAAGTTATGAGCGTGAGGTGCTGTTGTGCGAGATAACGAAATACATGAAACCGCGGCGCAGGCAAATCTGCTTCGCACAATGAACGATGTTTCCGTCTTGCTGCTTGCGCCTGAGTATGAGAAAGGTTTCGAGGAGTCACTCCTCGAGGGCATTAAGCTGATCGCCGAGTGCGTGGACGTAGACCGTATCCATATATGGTCCAACGAAGTAACAGACGGGCGTCTTTGCTATGTAAACAAATACCAGTGGCATGAGGAAAAAGGCCTTTGGAAACAGGACGCTCCTGACAGGCTGTCCCACGAGGAGTTCCCGACATGGGGCCCGATGTTTATGCAAAACGAGTGCGTAAACAGCCCTGTTTCGCGCATGGCTCCGCAGGAGCGCTCTATACTGGAACAGCAGGGGATAAAATCACTGCTTGCGATACCGCTTTTCCATCAAAGCGAGTTTTACGGATTTTTGAGTTTTGACGACTGCCGGCGGGAGCGAGTTTTTACGAATGACGAAATCGACATTCTCCACTCCGGCGGCCTTATGATAGTTAACGCGATGCTGAGCAACGAAATGACGCAAAAGCTTCATGACGCCAATGAAGCTAAAACCAACTTCCTCGCAAAAATGAGCCACGAGATGCGCACCCCGCTTAACGCGATAATCGGCTTCTGCGGGCTGACTCTTGAAGACGGCGGACTTAACGAGAACGCCCGATCGAACATTGAGAAGGTCTCAAACGCGGGTGAAGTCCTTCTGAGTTTGGTCAACGATATTCTGGACATCTCTAAAATTGAGGCTGCAAGACTTGAACTGCTGCCGAATGAGTACGATGTGCCGAGCATTATCAATGATACAGTCACAAGCAATATCCTGCGTATAGGCGAAAACCCGGTACAGTTTATTCTGAGTATCGACGAGTCTTTACCCGCATATCTGTACGGTGATGATATGCGGGTCAGGCAGATTCTGAGTAATCTGCTCTCAAACGCATTCAAATACACGAAAGAGGGAACTGTAGAACTCGGTATCCGCTGTGAGCGTGACGCAGGTGACATGTGGGTAACTGTATGGGTCAGTGACACGGGTCAGGGCGTTAAGCCTGATGATCTGGAGAACTTGTTTTCCGATTACGCTCAAATGGATATGAACGCGAACAAGAGTATCGAAGGAACGGGTCTGGGCCTTCCGATCACAAAAATGCTGGTGGAAATGATGGACGGCTCCATCTCGGTGAAGAGTAAGTACGGTGAAGGCAGCACGTTCACAGCAAAAATCAAACAGGGGTACGTGAATGATACGGTCATTGGCCCGGAAGCAACGAAAAACCTGCAGGAACTGCGCTATTATGACGAAAACCGGCGGCAGAGCGCGCAGCTGAAGAGGATCAGCCTGCCCTACGCGCGCGTGCTTGTGGTCGACGATATGCCGAACAATCTGGACGTCACGCGCGGGATGATAAAGCCGTACAAAATGCAAGTAGACACCGCGGCGAACGGGCAGCAGGCTATCGACGCGGTGCGCAGCGGGAACGTTGAATACGACGCAATATTTATGGATCACATGATGCCCGGGATGAGCGGCATTGAAGCAGTTGAATCGATACGTGAAATCGGAACGGAATACGCAAAGAACGTCCCGATCATAGCGCTGACGGCCTATGCCCTGACGGGCAACGAGCAAATGTTCCTGAGCAAAGGGTTTCAGGCGTTCATATCAAAACCGATCGAGCGCGCGCGTCTTGACGCGGTCATCCATCGCTTTCTGAGGGACGAAACCAAAGAAAAGCAGTATCTGGAACAGCAAAAAGAGGCGGAAATGTCGTCCGGGGAGAACCGGGCCGCAGCCATGAAACGCGTCGGCCTGACCAGGCGAAGCGGGATCGACCGCAGGGTGCTTAGCCTGGGTATCAACGGGCTGGATACGGAGAAGGCGATAGGGAAGTTTGACGGTGACGCCGATCTGTACTCAGATATTCTGCGTTCATATGTGATGAACACGCCGCCGCTGATCGACCGGTGTGAGAACGTAACCGTTGAAAATTTAGTCGAGTATGGCAGGATCGTACACGGAATTAAAGGATCGAGCCGCGGTATATGCGCCGACGAGTTCGCAAACATTGCGGAAAGGCTTGAGAAAGCGGTAAAAGACGGCGATCTTGATTTCATCGCGCAGTACAACCCTCTGTTTCTGAACGCGGCGCGCGACCTGCTGTCCGGAATAAGGGACATGCTCGAAAATACGTCGCTTGAAATCCCGAGAAAAAAAGCGGAGAGGCCGGACGCTGTACTGCTCGCGAAACTCCGGTCCGCCTGCGGAGCATACGATATGGTAACCGTGGACGCGATACTTAACCTACTCGAAACATTTGAGTATGAATGTGAAGGCGATCTTGTTCTCTGGCTCAGGAGTAACGCGGAACAACTTAATCTGGACGTGATTATTGAAAGGTTATCCGTACTGTAATCAAACGCGGAGCTTCGCCCCACAACCCAACGACTTACTTACCGCCCCACAACCCAACGTCGAGCTCCGCCCCACAACCTAACGACTTACTTACCGCCAAACAGGATATGGAGGACAGCCATATGGTAGAAATAATCAAATCAAAAACCGAGTCCTGTACGGGGTGTAACCGCTGCGTCCGGGAATGCCCAATGGAAACGGTCAATATCACCTATCAGGACCAGGACGGCAACATCAAGGTCCGGATCGACCAAGATAAGTGTATAGGATGCGGCCGGTGCATCACCGCGTGCAAGCATGACGCGCGGTATTACGCGGACGATATTGAACTGTTCTTTGACGACCTGTCTAACGGCGTCCCCATATCCCTGATCGCAGCGCCGTCGATACGGACAAACATTCCTGAATACAAGCGGTTGTTCACGTACCTTAAACAGCTGGGCGTCAAGCAGATATATGATGTGTCGCTCGGAGCGGATATCAGCATTTGGGGGTATATACGCTATCTCGAAAAGAACAAAGGCGCGCACATTATTACCCAGCCCTGCCCGGTGGTCGTCTCATACTGCGAAATGTACCGCCATGATCTGCTCCCGAAGCTATCGCCGGTACACAGCCCGATGGCCTGCGCCTCGATATATATGAAGGAGTATCAGGGCATAACCGACCGTATCGCCGCTTTATCGCCGTGTATCGCAAAAAAAGCCGAGTTCGAGGCTACGAAGCTTGCAGAGTACAACATAACATTTGCCAGATTACTATCCTGGATGAAGGATAACGACATTTCGCTCCCCGCAGAGGAGACCGACTTCGACCACGACGAAAGCGGCCTTGGGTCGCTGTTCCCCATGCCGGGCGGCCTGAAAGAGAACCTCGAATACTTTCTCGGTAAAAAGCATTATATTACGAAGGCCGAAGGATTCAACCTGTATGATAAACTTGACCAGTATGCGGTAACGCCTGAGATATTCCTTCCAGAAGTTTTCGATGTACTCAACTGCGAAGACGGCTGCAACATCGGCACTGCTGTTTTGCATGACAGGAATCCGTTCGAGATCGACAAAACGATGGATGAGAACAGAAAGAAGGCGACAGAGGAGCGTAAGCGTGACTACTACGAATCAGTTTATAAGAAGTACGATAAGACCTTTGAGCTTTCGCGCTTCTTAAGAGAGTATAAGCCGGTCCCGGCGTCGCTCCCGGTCATCACCGACGCTGACATAGAAGAAGCCTTTACCCTGCTTGGAAAAACCACATACGATAAACAGCATGTGGACTGCGGCACCTGCGGCAGCGATTCTTGCTACAAAATGGCCCGCAAAATCGCTCTTGGGGTAAACATCCCGGATAACTGCGTATTCAAGACAAAGGAAGACGCAAGTATTGAGCATAAAGAAAACGTAAGTATGCTTGAACGCTTTGAGCTTATATGGGGCAACGTTGAGGGCGGAATCACGATCGTAGACGCCGAGACCCGCGAAATTCTGGACGTAAATCCGGCTGCCGTCCGTATCTTTAATGGCGTAAGGGAGGACATGATCGGAAGAAAGTGCCAGGATGTTTTATGCCCGGCGCAGAAGTGCCCGGTCCTGGACCTTGGGCAGAATGTAGACCGCAGCGAGCGGATTTTCGTAAAGTCGGACGGAACGGAGATCCCGATCATAAAATCAGTGGTAAAAATCAACTACAGCGGCCGCCCGGCGCTGCTCGAAAGTTACTCCGATATATCACACATGAAATCGGCTAATGAGCAAAAGAATATGCTTGAAATAGGCGAGCGCATGAGGCTGATACTCACCGAAAGCCCTCAGATCAACTTCCTGTTCGACAGCAACTTCAGAGTGATCGAATGCAATCCCGCGGCGGTGGAGTTCATGGGCTTTAAGACAAAAGAAGAGACGATCGCTGGCTTTGCCGAGCGCATGACGGCGAGCATCCCGCCATTTCAGCCTGACGGAAGAGCTTCGATCCCCTTGGCTGAGAGGCTCATAACCACCGTGAAAGAGGGCCATGTCAGATTTGAGACAGAGTTGATAATGGGCAACGAAAACAAGAACATCGTTGTGGAGTTCAAGAAAATACCATATGAAGATAGTTTTGCGATCGTCGGCTATGTTTTCGATATGACCGATATCCACCTGCGTGAACAGGCGCTCAAACATGCTCATGAGCTGAATGAGCTTCAGCTCACGAAGTTGACTCTTGTCGTACAGGCGTCGAAAATCGGATTATGGGATATGGAAATCGTGAACGGCGATACCACTAACCCGGATAACCTCGCGTCATGGTCGGACGAGTTCAGGCATATGCTGGGATATGAAGATTTGAATGACTTCCCGAATTCTGTGGGCGCGCTGCAGGCAATACTGCATCCGGAAGATATAGACAGCGCGACTGAAGCGTTCGGTAATCACCTTATGGATAAAACCGGGAAAACTCCTTACGACACCGAGTTCAGGCTCAGAAAAAAGAGCGGGGAGTATGTCTACTTCCACGCCACCGGTGAAACCATCCGCGACAAAGACGGAAACCCGCTGCGCGTAGCCGGCGCGCTGATGGATATATCCGAGTCCAAGAACATCCTGCTTGACTCGGAGCGGCAGAGAATGGAAGCGGATGAGGCGAGTAGGTCAAAAAGCGTTTTCCTTGCAAACATGAGTCACGAAATACGCACGCCCATGAACGCGATAATCGGCATGACCTCCATTGCGGAGAGTTCCGACAGAGTAGAGCGCAAGAATTACGCCATTGCGAAAATAAAGGAAGCTGCGGTACACTTGCTTGGCGTTATAAACGATATTCTTGACGTATCAAAAATCGAGTCAGGCAAACTCGAGCTTTCTCCTGTGGATTTTAACTTCGAGAGTATGCTCAAGCGTGTCGTAACGGTAAATAATCTGCGTGTTATCGAGAAGAAGCAAAAACTGATGATCCACATAGACAAGTCCATCCCGGGTCAGTTGCTGGGCGACGAACAGCGGCTGACGCAGGTCATAACAAACCTGTTGAGCAACGCGATCAAGTTCACGCCCGAGGGCGGCGACATCAGCATTTCCGCCAATCTTCTGGAGGAAAACAATGGTATGTGCACGCTGCAGATAGGAGTGGCTGACTCGGGTATAGGAATCAGCCCCGAGCAGCAGTCCAAACTGTTCCAGTCATTCCAGCAGGCGGAAAGCAGCACGACGCGAAAATACGGCGGTACGGGGCTCGGGCTCGTCATATCAAAAAACATCGTTGAAATGATGGGCGGAGAGATATGGATCGAGTCAGAACTCGGGGAAGGCGCAACCTTTTCCTTTACGATACAGATGCAGCGCCTCGAGGACAAAAACTACTCGGCGCCGGACTTGAAAAATCTGCGTTTCCTCGCTGTGGATGACAATCTCGTGATTCTGGAATACTTCAACAAGATCGCAGAAAGGTACGGAGCGCTGTGCCATACGGCTGTAACCGCCGAGGACGCGATCAGGCTGAGAGAGAAACATGGCCCGTATAATCTCTACTTCGTTGACTACCAGATGCCGGGAATGAGCGGAATGGAGCTGACGCGTATTTTAAAGGAGATGGACTCTGAAAAGGCGTATGTCATCATGATGTCCGGGATGGAATGGAATTCGATAGAAGAAGAGGCGAGGAACACCGGCGTCGACAAGTTCCTGCTGAAACCGATTTTCCCGTCAAACATTGTGGACTCCGTTAACGAGTATCTTGGCGCCGGGCAGTATAGGGACGAAGTTACCAAAGATACCATTGACAGGTTTGAGGGATGCACCATCATGCTCGTCGAAGACATCGAAATAAATCGCGAGATCGTGCTGACGCTGCTTGAAGATACTCTGCTGACTATAGACTGCGCTGAAAACGGCAGGATCGCAGTCGAAAAGTTCAGCAGGAATCCCGAAAAGTATGACGCGATTTTCATGGACATTCAGATGCCCGAAATGGACGGCTACGAAGCGACGGAAATAATAAGGGCGCTCGATTTGCCGAACGCAAAGGACGTTCCTATTATCGCCATGACCGCTAACGCATTTCGTGAGGATATTGAAAAATGCCTCGAAGTTGGAATGAACAGCCATGTCGGGAAGCCGATCGACTTTAGTGAAGTGCTGGAAATGCTGCGTACATACCTGAAGGTACATTAGGGGGGCGGGAGTATGTGGTTTCGCGTTATCTGTTTATGTTGTGCCGGTGTAAGCGGACTAATACTGTAACTGTTCAGGAAAGGAAATCTATACTATGAGAGCATTGGAAGGACTACAGCCGGAGAACGTGTTCCGCTTTTTTGAGGAGTTCAGCGCTATACCGAGAGGATCGTGGAACGAGAAGCAAATCAGCGACTACGTTGTCGGTTTCGCAGAGCAAAGAGGCCTGAAGTATTATCAGGATGAAGTGTTCAACGTGATAATATATAAGCCGGGTTCGGCGGGATACGAGAACGCTCCCCCGGTCATTGTGCAGGCGCACCTTGATATGGTATGCGAAAAGAACGCGGGCACAGAGCATGACTTTGAAAAGGATCCTCTGAAGCTTGTCGTCGACGGCGACTTCGTGAAAGCCTCCGGTACGACTCTCGGGGCCGATAATGGCGCCGGAGTGGCTTACGCGCTGGCGCTGCTTGACTCGAAGGACATTGCGCACCCGCCGCTCGAAATCGTTCTGACAGTCGCCGAGGAAACCGGTCTGGAGGGCGCGGCTCTGATAGACGCCGGTAAACTGAACGCAAAGCGCATGATCAACACGGACTGCGGCGGTGAGGGCGTGTTCACCACAAGCTGCGCGGGCGGGCTGCGCGTGTCTCTGAGTTTCGACGCTGAAAGAACGGCCGCGCCCGACGGCTCCGTTTTCGTCAAGCTGATGATCAAAGGCCTGGCGGGCGGGCACTCCGGCGGCGATATACACCTGGAGAGGGCTAACGCCAACGTCCTGATGGGGCGGCTGTTATATTATCTCAGCGCAGAGCACGATATTTACCTTGCGGATATAAACGGAGGCGACAAGGATAACGCTATTCCAAGGGAGTCTAGTGCATTTCTGGCCGTCAGGGAGCAGGAGCTTGACGCGCTTCTGTCTGACGCTGAAAGCATGGCCGCCGTGTTCAGCAATGAATACGCAAGCTCAGATCCGGGCGTAACGCTTGTCACGGAGCGCCTGTCATATGATTTCGCTCCGCGCACGGTGTTTTCCGGGAAGTTGTTCAAAGCAGTCGTTGCCGCAATATTGCTGACTCCAAACGGCGTCCAGGCTATGGATACGAACATCGACGGTATGGTCGAGACGTCGAGTAATCTTGGTTCTGTAAAAACGACGGAAACCGGCGTTGTCCTTTCAAACGCCCTTCGCAGCTCAAGTACGTCAAGGAAAAAGATGGTCGAAGCCAGACTGCACGCCCTGGCGGAGAGTCTCGGCGCCACGGCTGTCAGCGGCAGCGATTATCCGGCGTGGGAGTACAGTAAAGATTCCGCTATCAGAAAGGTATGCGTTGAAACATACGCTGAGATGTACGGCGCAGAGCCTGTCGTCACGGGGATCCACGCGGGGCTTGAATGCGGCGTGCTGGGAGGTAAGATCCCGGGGCTTGACATCATCGCGTTCGGCCCCGACACCATGGGGATCCACACACCGGAGGAGCGAATGAGCATTTCCTCCGTCGCAAGGGTCTGGGACTTCCTTGTTGAGGTCATGAAGCGGTTGAAATGAAGCTGAGGCTGGCGAGCTGTTACAGCTCAGCGGGTATCTGAATAGATACACTACTTGTCGTTACAGTTCAGAGGGGTATCCGGGAGATGCTTTTTTGAGGCTTCTACAAATGTTCCGGGGTATATGGGCAGTGGCTACCGCCTTCTGCTGCAAGTTCAGCCTCAAAAAAGGCAGTCTCCCGGATACCCCTCTAAACTGTAACTACTTGTCAGCATCCAACTCGCTTCGCAAACAAATATTTTGACAAACGCCAGCGAATGTGTTAGTATGCACAAGCTGTCCATGATCTTGGTTTCGGGACAAAGCCGGCGCAGCCGGTATCTTTTCCGCCCGATACTCAGACATTTGGACAAACCCTGCTCCGGGAGATACTTCTAAGACAACCCGGCGGCAACAGTTTCGGGCTGCGTGATGTGTGCGTAATATATGCGTTTTGTATGCGTACTGCATTGGCCGAACTGCGCAATACATGGTTGCGCGCCCCGAAGCAAAAAGAAAAGAAAGGATATACACCCATGATAACGAAAGATGAAAAAACAGCGGTCATCGAGAACAACCGCACACACGAAACCGATACCGGGTCACCGGAAGTGCAGATCGCGATTCTTACAGAACGCATCAAACAGCTCACCGAACACCTGAAAGTCCACAAGAAGGACAAGCACAGCGAGCTGGGTCTGCTGAAGATGGTAGGCCGCCGCCGCAGCCAGCTTGACTATTTGAAGAAAAAAGACGTCGAGCGCTACAGGGCGTGCATCGCAAAACTCGGTATAAGAAGGTAACACAGTATCGGAGCCGGACTGTATACATGTCCGGCTCCTGTGACGTTACAGGTCACATTGCCCGGGTTAGCCCGGAGCGCAGTCCCATAGCAATTGAAAATGAGTCTGAACGCGGCGGCGGAAACGCCGGAGCATCACTGTTCAGGGTTATTTTCAAGTGCTAAGAGATCTGCCGCTCCGTGATAATAATATAAAGCCGCCCGCGGGAGCGCGGCGGCGAAATGAAAAGGAGTAATATAAATGATCATTAGCAAACGGGATTTTACAAACGAGAAGAAGTACACAATGGACCTCGCGGGGCGTTCCTTAACGCTCGAGACCGGCAAGCTTGCTGAACTCGCCGGCGCCGCCGTACTTGTCAGATACGGCGAGACTGTGGTCCTCGTTACCGCGACAGCGTCTGCGCGTCCGCGCGACGGGATCGATTTTTTCCCGCTATCCGTGGACTTTGAAGAAAAACTATACGCCGTCGGAAGGATACCTGGCGGCTATCTGAGGCGCGAGGGCAGGCCCTCCGAACGCGCCGTACTCGCGGGGCGCATGATAGACAGGCCGATGCGCCCGCTGTTCCCCTCAGACCTGCGAAACGACGTCGCGATATGCTGCACCATTATGTCAGTCGATCACGACTGCTCGCCGGAGATCGCCGCCATGATCGGCGCTTCCGCCGCCGTGTCGATATCGGACATCCCGTTCAACGGGCCTATCGCCGGAGTGGGGCTTGGCTACAAAGACGGTGCGTACCTTATCAATCCTACGTCGAGCGAGCGGGCAACGTCTGAAATGTATTGCACGATCGCGTCGACCGCTGAAAAAGTCGTCATGATCGAAGCCGCGGCCAATGAGATTCCGGACGATATCATGCTGGAAGGTATAAGGCAGGCCCACGAGGCGATTCAGCCGGTTGTAGCGCTTATCAACCGTATGGTGGAAGAGGTCGGCAAGAAGAAGTTTGAGTATGCCAAAGCCTCATTCAACGAGGAACTTTTCGCAAAACTGGTCGACAAGTATCTTGAAGACGTTAAGTTTTCGATGGATACAGACGATAAAAACGTCCGCGAAGAGAGGTACAACGCCGTAGTCGAGCGCATGCTCAGCGAGTTCGGCGAAGAATACCCGGAGATCTCCGCCCAGCTTGAAGAGATCACATACAGGATCCAAAAGAAAGTCGTAAAAGCCTGGCTTATGCAGGGCAAACGAGTCGACGGCAGGGCTATGAACGAGATCCGCCCGCTGGCCGCCGAGGTTGGCATACTGCCGCGCGTACACGGTTCGGGCCTGTTCACCCGCGGGCAGACGCAGGTACTTTCTGTGGCTACGCTGGGTACTATTTCAAACGCACAGCGGCTCGACACGATCTACGAAGAAGAGTCGAAGCGCTATATGCATCACTACAACTTCCCTTCATTCTCCGTCGGCGAAGCGCGCGGTTCGCGTTCGACGTCACGGCGCGAGTACGGGCACGGCGCCCTTGCGGAAAAAGCGCTTGAGCCGGTACTTCCCAGTGTAGAGGACTTCCCCTACACAATCAGGGTCGTCTCGGAAGTGCTATCCTCGAACGGTTCGACCTCGCAGGGCTCCATATGCGGCTCGACGCTGGCGCTGATGGACGCGGGCGTACCGATAACCGCGCCCGTTGCCGGTATATCCTGCGGGCTCATCTCCGACGGCGACGACTGGACCACGTTCGTCGACATCCAGGGAGTCGAAGATTTCCACGGCGAGATGGACTTTAAAGTAGGCGGGACAAAGAAAGGCATAACTGCCATTCAAATGGACCTGAAGAACGACGGTCTTACTATGGCGATCATAAAATCCGCTTTCGATATGACGCTTGAAGCAAGGGTCCAGATACTTGACGAGGTCATGCTGCCGGTCATTCCGGAGCCTCGTTCTGAGCTTGCTCCGACAGCGCCGAAGATGATAATGATGAAGATCCACCCCGACAAGATCAGGGAAGTCATCGGCTCCGGCGGCAAAGTCATCCAGAAGATCACGGCGGATACCGGCGCGAAGATCGACATCGAGGACGACGGCAGCATATACATCGCTTCAATCGATATCGAGGCTTGCCGCGCCGCAAAGCAGATGATAGACAACATCATTTTTGAGCCGGAGATAGGCGGTCTGTACTACGGCAAGGTTGTCCGCGTCATTCCGATAGGCGCTTTCGTCGAGCTGGCGCCCGGCAAGGATGGCATGATCCACATATCAAAGCTTGAGAACCGCCGCGTTGAAAAGGTCGAAGACGTACTCAACGAAGGCGATATGACCTGGGTCAAAGTTACGGAGATAGACGACCGCGGCCGGATCAACCTTTCACGTAAAGACGCGATTAAGGAGAGGCAGGACAAAGGCCTGAATTAGCTGAAAAGTTATCGAAAGAGGATGGCGGACATTATGACCGCCATCCTCTTTGTTAATTGCTCTTTGCTCGTTGTTCTTTTCTCGTCTATCTGTTATTTGCTCTTTGCTCTTTGCTCGTTGTTCTTTGCTCGTCTATCCGAAAGTTCGTCTGTTTGTCTGTTCGCCTGTTCGTTATTTATTTCCCGTAAAACTTCGCCTCATACTCGCTGCGCGTCATATCCGCCTCGAAAAACAACGCTACTGTGCCCGGGCCTACGTGAGCGCCAATAACAGGCCCCATCATAACGATGATGATTTCGCGCACGCTCACCTCCAGGCGGACCAGGTTAGCAAGCGTCTCCGCATCCTCCAGGCAGTCGGTGTGGCTGATTATCACAGTGTCAAGTTTCGCGCCGGGGTTCAGACTGCGCGTCATCTGGCTGACAAGCTGCTTCAGGGCCGAAGCCCTGCCGCGGGCTTTATCCTTTAGCTGCAGCGTACCGTCCGGGGCTACGTTCAACAGCGGCTTGACGCCGATGATCGAACCGGCGATCGCCGAAAGCTTGCTGAGCCTGCCTCCCCTGTGCAGATACATCAGGTCGTTGACGGTGAAAAGCGAAATGCACTTCATCTTAGCGGTTTCGAGCCATGCTGCGGTCTCCTCCGCAGACAACCCGTCCCCGCGCTTCCTGACGGCGAGCATAGTAACAAGCCCCGCGCCCCCCGCAGCTGTGCTGCAATCTACAACATGGATGTTGCAGTCCGGGTATTTTGCCTTTACGTCGTCGAGCGCGATAATGGAGTTCTGATATGTGCCGGACAAGCCGCTGCTCAGCGTCAGTACCAGAAGCGGTTCTTTCTTTTCAGCGTACTCTGTAAAGACCCGCAAATAAGATTCCGGATTGATGAGCGCAGTACCCGCGACGCCTCCGCTGCGAAGCGCGTCGTAGAACTCCTTGTCCGTTATCTCCTGCCAGCTCCCGCCGCTGTGCTGCGCGCCGTCCAGATTGAACGGGATGGGTATCGTCTTAATATCATTTTCCACATAATAATCCTGCGGCAAATCGCAATTGGTGTCGACAAGGATCGTAAAATTAAACATTTTGTTTGCCTGTAACCTTTCCGAATACAGCGCAATATCAGCGCTGACTCTAACGTCAACGCTGATTATCTCATTAATTGATGAAAATTACAAGTCTTAGTAAAAAAGTTTAGAAAAGCAGATTATGGAGGTGCATACAACATGCCAAACATAAGACCTATCTCGGAGTTGCGAAATTACGGCGCGGTGCTGCGCGACGTCGCTGTCGGTTCCCCTGTCTTCCTTACAAAGAACGGACATAGGCGCTATGCGGTCATGGATATTGAGGAGTATAGGGTATATGAGAAAATGCTTGCGTGGCGCATCTTGAAGGCGGAACTGGACAAAGGCGAACGTTCCGGCGAAGAACACGGATGGTTAAGCGCCGAGGAAGTCAGGGCAAGCCTTGAGGAGCGGTATAGTGGCAGCAATAAGGTATTCTAAAGAAAGGAAGCGTCAGATCCAATTTCACTATGACGACGTGTAGTCGAGCACATAGTCCTTGTAAACTGTCGTCGTCTGGTTCAGGTTCCCGCCCGCTGCCATTATCAGTTCTATGGGCAGGCGGTAGACGACGTCGCCCTCGCCCGGCGTCGCGTCGGGGTCTATGCTTATCACAAGCGGCTGGTCCTGTATGGGGAAGTCGCCCGGCTGCAGGGGGTTGCCTCCGCCGCCGCCATTTTGCTGCTGCGTGGTTATGAGGCTCATGACGTAAGTTTCGATGTCAAGCGAGTATATGTCTGCGAAGTCCTCGAAGGAGTACAGCCCCGTGATGTCGTTTACGTTCGTGTAGCCGTAGGCGTTCTTCTTTACGATCATCGTGTTGCCGATGAGATAGCCGAGCCCGTTGTAGCGGTACATGCTCACTTCGCCGATCTCGTTCGTGCCGGCGACCATCCTGTTCGTGGCGTCATACTCGTATGCTTCCGATATATTGCTTTGATTCTGGTTTTTGTGGTATGTGCCCTGTATGAGGTTGCCCCTGTTATCGAATGCGTATGTGTACAGGTCCTTGTTGTCAACTTTCTTCTGCACTTGCTGGTTGAGTTCGTTGTACCAGTACTCAGTGCCCTTGTTGTGGATCTGCTCGTATGTGAGGTTCCCCAGGCTGTCGTATTGATATCCGTGGGCTTTGTAGCCCTGATCGCCTGTTGTGCCTGTGAGCCTGTTCAGGGCGTCGTAGGCGTGCGTCAGGTTGTACCTTTCCATGCCGTGGGAGCCGCTTCGGTACTCTGTGAGGACGTTACCGTTGTTATCGTAGGTGTACAGCCTCTCAACCGCCTTGTTCGACGCGTTCGACGGGTCTACTGAGGGGCTACTGGAAATATCAGACTGGCATTAACATCATGGAAGTGTACATCCGTTTTCAAGTTCAATATGATAATTGTTACTCTCTAACCAATCTTTATAATTTGTCCAGGATATCATGTCATGATTCTTCGTATCAATACAGTACTCAATAATTGGAGAGGTGATTTCAGCAAAATCCTCATATGCAATATACAATGGTTCAGTATCTGCTAAGCGCGAAATTCTATACCTTTTATTCCAAGCATCTTCTTCGAAGAACAAGTAGTAACTGTACTCCAAAGTGCTGCTAAACTCAATATAGTATCGCGCTTTACTTCCTTCATTATTATGCGCCCAGTACTCCGTGTATATTGCCAAATTATTGAGTAACTCAGTTTCTCGCGGGTAACCATCAACAAAACGTATTTCATCGTCATAATATGTATAGATCTCGTAGTACCGGGCACGAAAATGCAGCTCAGGTATACCGTCATGATTGATATCTATAATTGTAAATTCACTCTCATCAAATGGATAGTTCCCACAATTACTAAAAATGCCAATTCCTTCCGTGCATGTTCGTATTCCCAATAATAACTCTCTATAGGCTTCGCGTGCATTTGCATGTATGCTTGTGCTAATCGTTGTACTCTCAGCTTGTCTTATCGATTCTCCCAATATCAGCATTTCGCATGTGTCAATACTTTCATATGTCTCGCTTTTTATCGCAGTATTTTTTCTGATTTCCATACACCCACAAAGAGAAAGTAAAGAAAGCATAGAAAGTGATAATACAGATAAAGCTGTTCTCATAACTCGTCTCTCCTAATATGTGAGAATGTTAACTAACTTGTACTGGCTTAGATTGTTACTAGAGGGCTTTCCAATGAACTCAATTATCGAAGCATTTCCATCTGTTAGCTTTCCCTCCCCCGTTTGAACGGAAAGACCGGTCTGATATATTCCTTGACCGTCTACATACTTACTTGTTCCGTTACTGTACCTGAATGTACCCGCGCCTGTATGCTCCTTTGTGTCTCCAACCACACAATAGAGATAATACCGCTTACCACTATCTTCACCTCCAATTTTCTCAATAACAACATCGATTTCTCTACCGCGTCGGTCTACGCCATACATACTATCAAGAAGGCTTTCACTGGCATTGCTTTGTACATTCATGCCCTGAGTATACGCTCCAAAGACACCAGGTCCTACTGCTACCCAATATCTACTGTTTCCATTTACCCTCATACCTCCACCATAAGGGTCAGGATTATTCACTGGATTATTTACATTAGAGTTTATGTAAGAGTTGAATGTATATGAGAACCAGTCGCAAGTCATTATCTGTGCATTCTTTATTTGACTGTCTATAAAGCTATACCAATCACTTGGTTTATTGACAATGCTTTTAGGTGATGCGTAACTAGGTTCTGAGTGTCCAGTAAGCCATCCACTGATACATACTGTACTGTCATTATTACTGCCATCTTCAGCGTAATTAACTACTGGTTTTGAAGAGTCGATAGCTCTACCAATCGAACACATCATCGTGTGGAAATAGTCAATGTTGAAAACGAGTTTTCCCCCAAATGAGTAAGCTGGGGTGAACCTAAAAGTACCAGGCACTTTGATGCCATCAGATGTAAACGTATATGACGTTACATAATCTGATTTTTTAGGATCGCTCGTTTTTGTGATAGTGATTTCAATGTATTTAGTTTGATCAGTAGAGTAAGCAGTAAAAACCCGATTGATTGTCCCTCCTCCTCCGACATACATATTTCCATAAGTATATGGTATATCATAAAGGGCAAACATATCCATGAGACTGGCGAAAACTCCGCCTGTACCCGCATCAATATAGACATCAGTTATCTGCCTGCCTTGATAATCAATTGTCGTATTATCTACCTTTTCAGGTCTTTGACCTGTGCAATCTATATAACGTACAGGATTAAGTATAGAATAGTTATATCTATTTGATGTTTGTGGAACAAGCAGATTACTCCCCGCCCAATCCATCGCCATGAACCTTCTGTCCCCCGCGTTGTACATCCTCGCCTGCGCGAAGTATACGCCCAGTACATGGTCGTACGGGTGCACCGTGTATTGCGTGACAAGGTCCAGTTCCCGTATCCCGAGCTTGAGGATCGCCTTCATGGTCAGGGCGCCCCAATCGTCATAGCTGACATAGCTTGTCACTTTCCCCTGCACGTTGTCGGTGAGGAAATCAACGCTGCCGAGCCTGTCATGATGGTACCATAGCTTCACCCTGCCGTTCTGCACGATGCTTCCCGCCCCGTTCGTTACGGGCGATATGGATACGGACAGCTTCTCAAGGCCGTATACATAACGGTACGTCAGGCTTCCGCCTCCTGATTCGTAC
>Ga0082212_10006146_pt1 | contig 16209 bp, 18 predicted proteins | sample TergutNt197P3_FD_71548 | JGI IMG/M metagenome (GOLD analysis project Ga0082212, IMG submission 71548) | Neocapritermes taracua P3 segment gut microbial communities from Petit-Saut dam, French Guiana - Nt197 P3 | ecosystem: Host-associated > Arthropoda: Insects > Digestive system > Gut ... | reverse complement strand
TGCGCCCTCCGCTTCTCTGCGTCTCTGCGTGAGAATATTACCTAAACATCTTCAAACCGTATGCCTTCGCCGTTGGGGATAAATTGGCGGGGGACACGCAGAGTGTCAGTCACCGGATTTGCCTAGTGCCTTATGCGTAATTATACGCTACCCATAGCGTCGGTTAACGCTTGGTGCCTGACACCGTTCCAAAGCCCAAATATTAAAATAAACCAAAAATTATTACCTGTCAAGGTATCTGATGCCGGCAACCGGCGGGTGCCTGACACCGTCCCAAAGCCCACGTATCCTCCGAGGGAGTCCCAGAAATTTTTTGTCGCGCCCGCGCCGCCCGCCCCTCCGGGGCATTGCAAAACGCGCCTAAACAGTGCCTGTCACCGTTTTCCGAACAGAAAACCTCGTTTTTTTAATGTTTTTTCTACGCTTTCGGTATATTTTTTTAACATTTCATGAAGTTCAAGGGTTAATTCCATCACAACTTCTGCCGGAATCGCTTCACCGGACGTAATTTCAGGAATAAAAAGACGATATGTGTCAGTTTTTAGGGCAATTGAGAGGTTTTTAAGCGTTCTATCGCTTACCCATGTACGGCAACCCTCAATATCATTCATCATAGCCGCAGAAATTCCGGCTTTTCCTGCTAAATTTTCCTGGGTTATCCCGAGTTTTTCACGCTGTTTTTTGATGTTTATGGCAAGAATTTTCCTTAAATCCAGCTTTTTATCTTCCATACCTACGGAAGCAATAGTATATTCCTTTTATTTTTTCATACACCGGATAATATTTAACTAAATGTTGATATTATCATATTTTCAGGATATAATAACAGGTAGAAATGTTTCGCAAATTTGGTGTCAACCAACGCTTTTTTGTGTTACTATCTTGACAGAACAAATTTAAAGGAGATTTTGCTATGACAAACGAAACAAAACAGAATATTGGGAAAGTGTTAATGCCACTCGCAGCCGCCTTCATTATTTTTGCCCTAACCGGCTGTCCTGATGATAATACGTCAAAACCGCAATGCGAATGCACGGTGAACTGGCATTACGAAGGCGACAATTGTTGTGAAAATAACAACGGCGCAAAGGCTGAGAATTGCGCGTGTGTGACAGGTATCTCGCCGACGTGCGAGCATGCGGCCGGCACAATTCACCTGGTTGGCGAGGATCCCGACGAATGCTATGTCATTATCGACGGCCAAAGAAAAGAATTGAGAAAAGATGACCAATGTGAGCGCGGCGTTCCGGGAAAACGTGTTGAAACCGTCGCGGTTACAAATCGTAATAACAACCTAATAGATTTCAATGCCGTTACAATCGACATACAGGCTGCATTTGATAGGATGATAAGTCGTGGTTGGGCGGCGCAGTTGGCTGTATTTAAAAATAATGTTAAAGAAATATCTCCAGTTACCGGTGCTATATATTCTACAAGGTATTATAAGGATGGAGAAAAGTACATTTTTGAAGTGGAAGAGGGCGTTAGTTACGTAGCTCTTGCGATTGCTTTTAGGGATTTTGCAGATGACAATCCTCATTTAACAGCGGTGATTGCGCCACAACCCGGACACGCAGAGTGACCGGACACGCAGAGTGTCAGTCACCGAATTTGCCTAGTGTCGTTATTCTAAGAAATACGCTACCTGTAGTGTAGGTGTTACTGGCAGCGGCTGTTACCTTAAAACCATTGGTATTTTGAATATTAGCCGTCCTTCGGGACGGCTTTTTTTATCAAAAAAATAAAATAATTTTCAAAACTATAAAGCAAATCGCAACTTTACGCCATATGTAATATAAAAAGCACAGCAACAGCTGTGTCTCTTAATAAAAGGCAACATTACAAGAGCCCAAATAATGGCTTCTGTAAAAAGAATGTGAGCTTGCTTTAGCAAGCGTAGGGGCGATGGTATGAGTAGAAAAAACCGTGAGTTTTCCCAGGCTGATTTCTATCACGTTACCTCCAGGACAAACGACAAAATTCGTGTCTTTGAAAATAAACTGGGACGAAAAATTATGCTTATGGTCTTACAGGACGCAAAAGCAAAATTCCATTTTATATTGGCTAATTTTTGTGTCATGCCTACTCATATACATTTGCTCATACAGCCAAGGGAAGGAACCAGTTTGAGCAAGATAATGCAGTGGATAAAAACAAACTCTGCAAAAAGCTGGAACCGCATACATGGCTCAATCGATCACTTATGGGGCGATAGATATTTTGCACGGACTGTCAGAACTCCTCAAGAATTCGATTTTGTAATGAATTATATTGACCAAAATCCGGTAACCGTGGGGCTTGCCCCGACACCCGCCGACTGGAAAGCGTCAGGGGCATATTACATAGCACGAAATATCCCCGATTTAGTGGATTTCAATCTTACTGAACGAACCAACTATGTAAAACTTCTTTCACCAATACCCCCTGCAGTTTCCCGCCTTATTCCGCATAAACAGTTAGCGTATATTACTCAATATTATGGTGCATACGCCGAAGCCATAGATCACCTCTACCAGGCAGTCAAAATAATACCAAAGATATGCGATATGGAAACCGTTCCAAAACCTCATGTCTATTTACATTATTTTACCGGAACTGCGGACTATTTCATAAGCGAGTATGACGGCAATGATACCATGTGGGGGAAAGTCCGCTTTAATGTGTACCACCCCAATGAAACCCAATATCGGAAATTCAGTCTATCCAACCTTAAAAGCAACCAGCATATTGAACTGGATTTATCGTGGCGTTCTTGACATGCAATTATCATTTTCCATTTATTAAACGGTTTTTAATTCCCCTAAACTATATCCTTCAATTCCAGGATGTATTACATGTTTTGCTTTATAGTTGTGGCTTTTTACCCGATGTCAGGATGCAAATATCGTAAAATCATTCAACTTCTCGAATAAAGTAAGCGTATGGCCCCTCATTGTCAATAAAAAAATACGAGTTGCCATCTGAATCTTTTTCAATTTTTCCTACAATATTATATCTTCTTAACTTATCATCTGAAATAATTGCAGTTTTATCTTCTGAAAAATAATGTAATCTCCCTTCTGTTTTTATTCCTGGTCCATTATGGGTAAACCTGTAATGTGAACCGTCAAAAGAAATAGTAAAGAAAATATCTTTATGTATCTTTCCGTCATCATTATAAATACGTCTGAATTGCACCCAGTTACCTAAAAAAACTTCCAGGGGGTGGTGTTCGTATTCCATAAAATTTTTTACTTCGTCGTATAAATCTTGTGTATTATAAATAATCAAATTTCGGTCAGTTTCTGAAATATTCTTGTCAAAAGCAAAAATGCTATAGTCTGGATTATTATATTTATATTCTTCAAGTTCTAATTCATACCACGATGATTCCAAATACCCTCCGAACACCCAGCCGTACCCATCTCCTATCGCCAACGAGTACCAATAGCTTGTAATACCGTCAATAGTCGAAGAATCTTTACTCTCTTCAATAAAGGAAAACTGTTTTTTATATTCCAATACACCAATAACATTACTATTAATATCTGGCTTGTCCCTGACTCGCAGCCCCTCTTTTGCACTCACAAATCTCAGTTTCGCATTCCTTTGGGTGCCTGTCACCGGCTCACCAACAGTATGTTCAGTCTCATCAATTTTTGGTATATCCGATATATTCATTTCTTTGGTGTTTCCAGTTATTTTCGCAAAATGTGTTTCATTTACAGTGAGTTCTTCTTTATTTTCCGGCAATTTGTTATTTTTAGAACAACAGACAATAAATACACATAGTAAAGTGAAAGATATTTTCTTCATAATGTAGCCCTACCTAGAAAATACGAAAATTTTTACCAATCGGCAAATTTTGTGCCTGACACCCTTTTGGCATGGTTTTTGCTAACGCGGCGGTCAACGCCGCGCAAAAACCACGCCAACCCCAAGGAACCTTCGGTTCCAGGAACCTACGGTTCCAGGGGACAGGGCTTTTTTCCACCCCGCAAACATTGGCATTTTCTCGCTCCATCAGCGGCATATTTGCGCCGGTATGTGGCTACCGTGGCGCTGCCGGTGTCTGGTGGTTTTTCCCCGGACGGGGCGGACCCTTTGGGGGTTCAAGTGTGGCCCCCAAAAGGCCCGCCCCTTAAACCGGGGAAAAACAAAGGGGGGCTTTCATCCGTAAGCTGTATAGCTTGCGTCATATCTTTTGTTAGGAGTTGCTTATGTCATGGCTGCGGCACTTCATCGGTATTCACAGCGTTATCAAGTACGCTGGAATGTTCTCAATGGTTGCGGATATGCGGGAAGCGTTATCGCTCGTTCTCCGCTATCACATCAAATCGGAAATAATAGGGCAATGGCTCTATTGTTTTACCACTCCGCTCATAGGTTTCCAATTGGAGCTAATCGGTTTCTGGTACAGCTTCAAACATGGCGCTTGGATTTTTTCAGGTACTGAAAGGGAAGGTACAGCAGACAGCGAAACCTTGGACGAAATCCGCTCGCGCCTCGGAAGCTTTAAAGTAAAGGAGGAAAAATATGTATAGCCCCAATTTTTCAGAGCTTGCCGCCGTTTCCGTCCGCCGCCTCGCCTGGGCTATGGGCGCTAACATGGGGCAAGCCGTAGACGCGATGGTATTGTTGCTGCCTGGACACATCAACCAAGAAAAAATTTGTACTGCTTGCAAGGACAGCACCAAATGCGTATCTTGCATTTTCAAAGCCTGTGCAGTTCCGCCCCTGGCCTTGCTCGACTTGCTCAAGTAAGTAGCACCCCCCGCTTATGCGGGGGTATTTTTCTTCCAAAGGTGAATTCTATGAAAGAAGTACTTGAAACAATCCCGCCCGAAGTTGCCGCCATCATTCCGAAGGCGCAGCTAAAAATAACCAAAGAATATTTGCAGGCGTTTTCAGACGGCATCTTAAAGCTGCAAGCCCAATTGGATAAATGCCCGAACATACACGAAACAGACAATGGGAAGGAACACCCGGCCATTTTTCATTATTTCTACGGCTCCACTGACATTTTTATCTGTGAGTATGACCGAAAAGACTATATGTTCGGTTATGCCATTCTTGGCGGCGACCTTCCGAATTCCGAATGGGGGTATTTTTATCTGCCGGACTTGACCAGAATTCCACAGTACAATATTGATTATTATTTTTCGGAACAAAGCATCGAAGCCGCCCTATATGCCGCATATCCCCATTACTTCAAAAAGCCGCCATCATTATCGGCATAGCAAAAATATTGCCGCCCGGCGGATCACCCCGCCGGACGGCCTTCCCACTCATTCCTCATTCCTCATTCCCCATTGCTTCAGGCGGCAAGGACGCCGCTGTTTCAATTGCTTCAGGGTGGAGTTTGCATAGCAAACTCCGATCCTAAAAATCAGCATGGATGCTGATTTTTAGGAAGCTTTAGTTTTCAGCACCACCATATTGTTTTTAGGGCGGGTAACAAGAAAACCGTCCCGCTTGCGGAACCGCAGAAACAGTTCCCCGTATTCAAGGCTTTCTGTGGTCTGGTCAAACCGTTTCAGCTCTATGCCCCTGCGGTTGCCGTGCAGTATCCGTTTGGGATTCATGAAGATCGCAAAGGTTGTGTTCGCGCCAATGTCCGCAATCTGCGGCATGATAGAAACCTCATGATAGGGGTACAAGTCCAGCCGCCCCGGCATTGCCTCGGTAGGCCGCCGCCATATCGGGCGGCCTGTCGTATCCTCGATGTTGGCGATATGGTTCAGTACCGTTTCATTGAGGAACCAGCAGCAGTCCTTCCGCTCCTCGGCGGGAACTTTATACACGGCGTCGCGGAAGTCCTTCCACGTCAGGTCGTTAATCGTTGCCCCCTTGATACTCACTTCCGAAACGTCCGAACACGCCATAGCCCCCGTGAACGGATCATCGTCTGCGGTCAGGCATTGCCGGTCAAATTCCTGTCCGTAGGTCTCGATGAATTCGCTCACGAACATTGCCCCCAGGTCGATGAACACATCTTCCTCGAATTCGTCAAACCACGGAATGTAGCCCGCCAGCGTATACGCCTTAAGCTCGACCCGCTCCGCCCCCTTGGGCTTGCTCCCCTCGATTTTCTGCCCGTAGGCGGTGAGCCAGTTCAACTGAACCCCGCCCCGATCCCTGGTGGGAAGGAAGATAGAAGGACCCGTCATCGGCCTGTGCCGGACAAGGCTCATCATCACCGATTTTTTGGCGGCTTCGGACATTATCTCCGTTTCGTAGACAGGGTTGATCAAGTACTGGTCATTCGTTGCCATGTTCCCCATCGGCTCGCCAAGGAGCGTTCCGCTCCCGGCGGCTTTGCTGACCGTCCAGCCCCGCTCCCCCCATGCCACGTCTTTCGGGTTTGTCCAATTTTCCGATTTCAGATTAGGACTAAAAGCCAAATCCGCTAAAGCCTTGTGATTTCCCGACCACGCCGCCGCAATCCCCTTGCCGAGATTGTAGTGCAGTTCGCGGCTGGTCAATTCCTTCGGGTATTTGACCTGCGTTTTCAGTTCGTCACGCAGCCCCTTGATAGTCCCCTCCAGAGCCGCAATCTGCGTAGACTGGCTATCGGCAACGGTCTCCAGCGTTTTTGCCATTTCCTCCAGCAGTATTTCCTTATCCTGAAAATACTCCGCCGCCTTCGCCGGATCGGAAAATCCGGTACTCTCGATTTTTTTCATGCCGGCCAATTTCTGCCTGATAGCTTTCAGCACTTCGTCCATAGTTCGCTCCTATTGGTTATGTATTAGACTTCCCCAGAACGGAGAAGCTTTATTGCCTGTTACTTGTTCTTTATTATTTGCCAAAGCCCACGGGTTAGCCGGAACATTGCAAATACTGAATTCCAAAAGCTCCTGTTTGCGGAAAATTAATGTTGTGCCATCTTTTCCATTTTCCTTCGACGGAATTTCAATCTCAATCGGACGGAACCCCACCGACCCCGCCCGAATAACTCCCGCATGAACCCGCTGCCCGATGCCCCACCCGAAAGCGTCATATTCCTTGCCGTTGAAAACAACAACGCCATGCAGCCCATCGTCATCAATGGTCATCCCTTCGATCTTCCCGATAGCCGGAATATCGTACCGGTGCGCCCACTGCACAACCGGATTGAGCATATACCGCTTAAAGTCCCACCCCTTCGGATCAATCCGTTCATCGTACCGGTCCAAATCAAACGTACTTAAAGTCCATGCAACACCGGATATTTCTTTTTCACTGTTACTTGTTACCTGTTCTTTGGTAATTGAAATGGGCGCAATCAGTTCCACATCGGCGGCAACTTTCTGAACCCCCGCCGCTTCTTTCACCCCCAAAAAATCCAGCAGCACGCTTGCATTGTGCGCCCGAAATTCCCCGCTCTTAGTCCTGATAATCATAATTTCTCCTCTGCTTTAATCTTATTCATCCTCATTTTCGCCGCCGCCCAGTCGGGCAGTTGGGAATAATCATTTTTACGGTCGTAAAACCGCACGTCTTCCGGCGCAACCAATCCCATCTGCCACGCCAGCGCAACCATCTCTTCGCGGCTCTTAACATGAAAAACCTTATACAGGCTGTCCAGATGGTTATGCACCGTCTTGCGCGATATGTGCAGCTTCTCGCCGATACGCTCAGGCACATACCCGCTGCACAGCATCAGCAGACATTCCCTGTGCCGCTTCGTCATTTTGTTGTTGGTGTCCGGCCATTCGCCGCTATTGTCGATAAGGTTCTGCACCATCGGGGAAATGTATTGTTTCCCCTGCCGTATCATCTGCAAACCCTGATAAAACTGTTTATCCCCTTCCCAGAAAGAAACATACGACTGTATTCCATACCATTTAAACCATACGGCGCTGCTCACCGGATAGTCATGCACCGCGACCGCCGCGATATTCAGCTGCGGGAATCTTTTATACAGTTCCCCCGCCATGTGCGGCGTTCCCAATTCATAAAATCCCGCCGCTATCAATAACAATCGGGGGTTAACTTTGTTTATTTCCATATTCAAGGCATCTTTTTCAGCGCCGGTTACGGTTACATCGTTGAAGCCCAATTGCTCAAGCCTCGTTTTTATCCAGGAGTGAATTAAAACCGCCCTGCTTACAAACAGCGTCCCCCCTGCCATCATTCCCCCGCATTTCCATCGGGCTTGCAATCACAAGTTGAAATTAAATTTTTAGGCTTATGCCACACGTCTCCCCATGGCTTCGGTTCCTTGCCCCGTTCTTTCAGCACATCGTTGATTGTTTTGATACCGGCGGTTATCTCCGCTATATCCCGCTTGCTCTGTGAATCTTCGTTTTCTGCAAGTTCGGGTATATCCCACAGGTCAAACCGCCCGCTTTCGCGCAGGTTAAACCGCATGAAAAAACTGCTTTCAAGAATTTGCTCGAATTGCCGCAGCAGCGGGATAAGGGTGTACTGCCAAAACGCCGAGTGCTGCTCTTTAGTGTCCTTGCCGCTCAAAGCCGTGGACTTGTCGCTAATGTTCGCCACCCGCGGCGGTATGCCAAACTTGGCAAGTATCGTGTACAGGTTCCAGCGTTTCAGTTCAAACAGTTTGACAACGTCAGGGTTAAACGACAGAGCTTCAAAACTGGTACCCTTGCCGAGTACGGCGATTTTCCGCCCCGCCTTCACCTGCCCGTATTTGCTTTCCCACCGCCGTTCCAGCGCGTCCGCTTCTTCCGGCCGCAATGTCTGGTCTGTTTTCAGCAAGCCCTGGGGAATGGCGTTATTTTTCAGCAGCGTCGAATTGGCTTTATTGGCGAAATAATCCTGCTCAAGTTCCAGCGATAGGGCCGCTAAAGGGTTAACCCCCCGCAGCGGGTTCCACGGGTTCCAGTCCCGGAAGTGGATAAGCTCGTCAGAGAAAATCGGAATACGTTCTGCGCCGGATTGGTAAAACCATCGCCGCCGAACGTTCATGAATTCATCATATACGCCCCCCCCACCGGTAATTTCCGCATACAGGTTGCGGGGGTTAAGAATATACAGTTGTTTCGGCAGCCCGCCGGAATAATCCGGCCCGAACCACCAAAACGCCTCGCCCTCTAACAGCCACCATGCGGCGGTCTCTTTCCACAGGTCGTATCGGCTCAGGTGTTCATTCGGTCGATGGAATAACGAATAGAGGGGGCCGCCTGTTATTTCAACCCCGTCCCGTTCCAGCACAAAATCCGCCCTCGCCAGATTGCGGATCAAGATATTTACCGCAATATTGATCCATGCGCTGTATAAGTATGGATCGACATTGCCCTCTCTATATAAAATATGCAGATCATCGTCATTCGACAAATAATTGCGGAAACTATTTTTTCCGCCGCTGTTTTTTTCGGACGGCTGTCCCTTGCGGCTGTCATTGTGTCGCTGCTTGTTAGGTGCGAACAGGGCAAAGGGGTTCATGATAACCTCTCCCTAGTGCGGCTGGAGAGCCGCACAGTTAAACCGAACATGAAACTTCGTTTCATGCAAAAATCACTCCCTGCTGCACGTCGGAAAATATCGCATAACGCAGAGCGTCAAGGTAATGGTCGTTAACCTTGACGATCTGCCCCGCCTCGTCCCTGCAGTAGTCCCAAATCTCCGAAAGGACGCCGTTGCAGGTTTCGCACACAAAAAATTGCTTGCGCTCTATTTTCGCGTTGATAAAGTCAATGCCGCTTTCGACGCTGTTATTGGCTTTCACGCCTCCGGTAATCTCTTGAATTCTCTCCCCTCCCGCCGGATCGCAGTACACCGGAAAACTTCCGCCGCCAAACAGGCCCCGCGCCGCAACCTCCTCGTTGAAGCTCTGGGTCGTCATGTTGAATGCCCCATAATCGCCCAGGACGTAAATCACATCGCCAACCCATCCGATTTTGACGAACGTAATATTCAGCCCAAAATCCTGCCCCGCCGCCATGCGGTCAAACTGTTTGGGAAGGTCGGCAGTTTTGACAATCATCGTTTCATCAAAGCGGTCGTAGATAACGCCTTCGGCTTTTACCCACAAGCCATCACGGAAGCGGGCTTTTTGTTTTTCCGGCAGCACGTCCAGAATGTCGGCGATGTAGTCTTCCGGCAGATTTTCGCGGTTGTCTTCGGGGTTCAGCAGCATGGATTGGTACAGTTCCGGTTTTTCCAATCGTTCGCCGGAAAGGAACTGCCGCTTCAAAACAAAAACCTTGTACGCCCAATGGAGCGGGCTGCCCGGATTGCAGTCGTAGTAAAACAGGTTCCGGCAGCCATCGACACGCATTGCAAGCCGTGAATAAGCAGTAGTAACCGCCGCATAACTCAACTGTGAAATTTCGTTGAAGTAGATAGTGCAATACTCATGCCCGAGAATTTTGTCCGCCTGCTCCCTGTCCCCCAGGCCGCCGATCCATATTTCCGAGCCGTTGAAAAGGGTAATCATGCTTTCATGAGCCAGGTAGGTATACCCGCTTTTTCCCACGGTATTATCGAGCCACGGCAGCAAGGTTTCCCGCATAACCGATGATCGGGCGTCCTTCGCACGGTAACGGCAAATCAAATGGCGAGAACCCGCATACCGCAACGCCCGAAAAATAATCGCCATAACCAGCACGGTCGTTTTCCCGCTTCTCGAACCCCCGAACAGCAGAATATGTTTCGCCCCGCTTTTGAGCAATGCAAGGGCTTTCCGCTGTACCGCCGTAGGCTTAAAAATCACCGAAGTCCCCATTCCTCATTCCTCATTTTCCCTACAGCCCTTGAAAGTCAGGGACGAATTGCAATTCGCCCTGTTTCGGCGTGGAGGTTCGACCTGTCGAAACTCCGAGGCAATTTGCGTCAGCAAATTGCCCCGCTTCACGTTCCGCACGTATAGCGGTCTGCACCCATTCGGTTACATTGCCCTGTGCCAGCTCCGCAGGGTTCATCAAGTCCAGTTTCTTTTCAACAAGGCCAAGCATTTTTCCGGTAACGGCGCGGTGCTTCTCGCCCTGCGCCTCGATGGTCTTCCGCAGTTCCCCCTGTTTCAGCTTCTCAAGGTATCCGTCGTAATCCCCCGCGCGTTCCCGCCAGCGGAACATGGTAGACCAGTTGCGCCACACCCCATATTTCCGTGTTTGTTCCCTGCCGTCTTTTTCAACGCTTTCAACCGCCCTGCGGATATTCCGGCCAGATCCCAAATCGCGGAAGGCGCAGAACGCCGCGAACGCCGCCGCGCTTTCGCCGGTCAGCCGCTCCCAGCTCTCAAACGGCAATACCTCCGTTTTGATCTGCTCGATGATTTTGTCTATGTCCGTCATTCCGCCTCCTCGCCAGCCTGACAGCCCTCGCCGCGGTCCAGATCATCAAGCGGCACAGCGTCTTCAAACAAATCGTTTTCAATGCCTTCGCATTCGTCCAAAGCGAACAGTTGTTCGCTGTTTTCAACCCACCATTCGATTTCCGATGGCTTAAAGCGTATTGCCCGGTTAATTTTGTGAAATGGAATTTCCCTTTTCAGCACATAGCGGCGAATCGTCTGCACCGAAAGTTTTACCGCCGCCGCAACTTCCTGAATTGTCAAATAGGCTTCCATGCTCCCTCCGTTCGCGTTCTACCCAAAAGATACGAAAAGCGGGAAATGGAAGAATTAGGCAAAGTGTGTAATTTTTGAGTTCCGCCCGTTGCGTGGGCATAAAAAAACCCCCGCCGAACGGCAGGGGCTAACGGTAATGCGGCTATTGGGCCTGTCTGCCCTGTTTCTTAGCTTCGCGCTTGGGGAAGGGCAATACCTTCGCGTTTTTCCCTGCGCCGTCCATGCCGCCCGCTTTTTCCGCCTTTTTATCCGGCTTTTTCTGTTCGGGGCATAGCAGGGTTTCCTGCACCGCCTTAGCCTTGGCAAAATCAGAAGCGTCAAAATGGCAGTACCATTCCGTCATACGGTCCGATTTATGCCCGGTAATCGCCTGGGCTTGCGGTATCGACAACCCGCCCTTTAAAAGTTCCGTATTAAAGAAATGCCGCCAGCCGTGCAAGTGCAGCCGCCTTTGCTTAATCTCGGTATCGGTCATGCCGATACTCCGCAGCGCCTTATGCAGTCCGGTATACATGATATAACGGCTCACCGGCGTTGCCCCGCCATCCACGGAAAATACAAAACCGTCACCGTTTATCTTTTTCAGTTCGTTCAGGTCGGCAATCAGGGCAGCCGGAAGCGGAATATTATGTTTGTCCTTGGTTTTAGTGTCCCGGTAGCCCCAATCGTCGTACTGCTTGCACAGGTAAATATGCTCATCGTACACAAACGCCCCTTTCAGCCCCAGCACCTCCCCGGCCCTCATGCCGGTCAAAGCCGCCAGTTTATTCGCCGCAGCGACAACCCGGTCATTGTCCCATACCTTCCGCCAGTTGCCGGTAAACAGCTTTTTGAATTCCTCCGGCGTAATTATCCGTATTTCCCGCTGGTTTTTGACCAGCTTCCGCATTTTCTCCGTAGGGTTTTTGTCGATTACTTTTCGTTCCACCGCCTCAATCAGCATGGTTTTCAGGGAACTATAGATAGTGTTTACGGTTGTATTCCGGTATTCCTTGTTAATAAGGCTGTCAACAAAGCCTTCGACAACCTCCTGGGTAATCTTGTCCATAGGCATACTGCCAAAGTAGTCCAGCAGATGGTTATCCAGTACTTTTTTGTTTTGATGGGCATAACCCTGGGTCAGGTTAGCCCGCTTGCGCCGCTTTTTGAGGTAGGCGCAGGTTTCCCATTCCCACCAGCCCTTGGCGTATTCGGCAAAAGTCACCACATAGTCCTGTTTCGGAACCAACGCCCCTTCCCGCATAAGCCTATTGCACTTGACCCGCGCCGCCGTCAGGGTCGTTTCCCCCGTAGACCTGCCGACCAGCCGCCTGCCGTTCTCGTCATAGGCATAGTAGTAGACAACCCGTTTCCCCGAAGGAACAACCCGAAAATAGAGCGTAAAGTCATTATGAATCTTCATAATACCCTCGTTTTGGGAATATGATGTCATTGCTGGATACATCATTTCCCCCTTGTTTTTGGCATACTTGATCAGCAACGCTAAATCCTTGTAGGATAAGCAATTAGCATGAACCACCAAAAACGTAATTGGGTATTTTGTGTAAATTACCTAATTACGCGAATGAAGAAGAGAATTAGGGTTTGTTGTTCGATATACCAGAGTACAGGTCGGAAGCAATTCCATCTTCCGAATAACCATCCCTGATTTCCCATTCGTTTACATTCGTGTGGTTCGGAAGATTGCAGAAATTACGTACATACAAAATAGTTAGGCCTCATAAATACTTATCCTGTAAGGATTTAGCGTTGCTGGTCAAGTATGCTAAAAATTCGGGAAATGGTGTGTATTCAGATATGACATCATATTTCCAAAATGAGGTATTTATGAAGATACACAATGATTTTACGCTGTATTTTCGGGTTGTCCCTTCGGGAAAGCGGGTCGTGTACTACTACGCTTATGACGAGAGCGGCAGGCGTATGTACGGAAAATCCACCGGCGAAGTTACCATGACGGCCGCAAGGAAGAAATGCAACAGGCTTTTGAAGGAAGGGGGGCTGGTTCCTCAAAAGGGGCGTACGCCGACTTTTGCCGAGTATGCGGTGAACTGGTGGGATTGGGATAAGTGCGGTTATGTAAAGGGCAGGCGGAAACGGTACGAGCTGACCAGAAGTTACACCGACAGGGGCAGGCGGATTTTGGAAATGGTGCTGCTGCCCTACTTTGGTAAAATGCGCATGGATCAAATAACCAAGGAAACGGTCGAAGGGTTTATCGACAGTTACTTGAATCAGGGTTATAAAAACTCGACGATTAACAGCTATTACAGCGTTTTGAAAACCATGCTGATTGAAGCTGAGGAACGTGAAGTTATCGCCAAAAACCCGACGGCGAAAATGAGAAAACTGGTAAAGAACACCAAGAAAATTCAGATTATTACGCCGACGGAATTCAAAAAGCTGTTTGTCGGGGATTGGGAGAAAGTCTGGGACGGCGATTTGATTTCATACACCGCCAATAAACTGGCCGCCCTTACCGGAATGAGGGCTTCGGAAGTTTTAGGCTTGAAAGGGTGCTATGTGTACGACAAGCATATTTACTTGTGTATGCAGCATGACAGGTACGGATACCGTCCGACCAAAACGAAAGATACCTGTAACTTGCCGATACCGGATTCCCTGATGAAAAACCTGCAAGACCTTAAAAAGCTGAACGGCGACGGGTATTTGTTTTCCAAGAACGGCGGGGAGAAACCGTTGGACCGATCGACGGTATACGTCAACTTTCACAAGGCTTTAGTAAATATCGGCATGACCAAAGAAGTGATAGCCGAGCGGAAAATACATCTGCACAGTTGGCGGCATTTCTTTAATACGCAGCTTTTGAAGGGCGGGCTTTCGGTTAAGCAGACGCAGGCGGTTACGAGGCACAAGAGCGAGGATATGACGGACAACTATTTGCATTTTGACGAAAGCGATTTTGCCAAAGCTAAGGAAGTCCAGGATTCGCTTTTGGAGCCGGTACAGGAAGAGCAACAGGAAGAAACGGCAGGTGAAAGTAAAACGCAGAGATTTACAGTTGTTTCATTTGAAGGCAGGAAAACAGCGTAAATCTGCAGGATTACCCCCAAATACCGTTTGACGCGGTTTTGGGGGGCTTTTTGCCGCTTTGTTATGTAAAATTGTCTGTTTTCTTGGCGGTTGGCCATAATTTTTGTATATTTTAATATAGATGAATCAAATTTTACTCTATGATGTAATTCCTGATGATTTCAAACCGGCGGGGGCTTTGGAGGATTGCTTTACCTGCTATCCTCATTTTGCCGATGATTTTGAACTTCTGGTAAAGGAAGGGTATGTAAAAATTACCAGCCCGAAAACCTGTAAATGGCTCAAAAGCAAAACGTGCCTGGCGGAATATTTATATTTGATAAACGGATTTTACAGCATAGACGATGATGACAAAGGTTATTACGATTATTACGAAGAAGGCGATCTTAAACCGGATAAAATAAAAAAACCGCATATTCCGGGCGGGTTTTGGGCTCCGGTAGAAAAAACTTTTGAAACGGAACGGCATTCTTTGAGGAAGCTTGTCGGAATGAACGGCAATGATTGTAAACCTAAAAAATCCAGGGCTTATAAAAAAATTAAACCGTTATTAATCAGGCATAGAACGCTTTTAGAGATACGGCAAGAGCAAAATGAAAAAGAATTAAAAATCATAGAACGGGTAAAAAATACGATTGCCGCAGAGCTTGATATTGAAAAACCGGAAACCATAAGCCGGACATTGAAAAAAATCCGCTCCCTTGTTGTAAAAAATGTGGACAAAAAACCGAAAAGTCTTTGAATAAAATGTAATTTTTTGATTACTCATGAGTACTCAGGACATATCAGAGGATATCAGGAGATGTATCTACGTGTCAGTTTACTGCTTTGTTATAATTCTGGTTTTGTCCTAATGTTTAAATTCTTTACTGCGGTACATTTTAAGTAACTTACTATTTGGGAGAAATGATGTATGGCGGAAAATGAAGTTTTGCTTGATGTTGGGCAGGTGGCGGCGATGCTTAAAATATCAACAGCTACGGTCAGGCGGTGGGTGGTTTTTGTGCCCCTCACATCCATGGGGCAAAAACCTCCCGCCGCCCAAAGTAAGACGGAGTGATTTTGCCGAAACTTTGAATAAGCTGCAAATTTACGAAGTTACATATTTTTGAGGAATTGAATAGGTTTTTTTATTTGGAGCAAGGCTGGAGCATTGAGAGGCTTCTTTATCTGTTACCTGTAACAGTGGTTGAAATTTAAGGTTAAATGTCCGATAATTTATTTAGGGAAACCTTATGACACCTGAAACTACCGTAATTCCAGATTGGAACAATTTTGGTATACTACCGCCAATTCGTCCCGGTGCGGCCGGAAGTAGTATTGATCGCTCACCTTATACTGCGGAACCTGTAGAACTCATAGATCGTTTTGGTACTTCTCCAGAGCGTATACGTATTCTTGAAGGTCTGTTTCAGTTTCGCGCCGATCTTAACCGTATCGGAATCGTATCAGGGTTTCAATGGATCGATGGCAGTTTTCTGGAACAGGTTGAGATGATTGAAAGCCGGCCACCCAATGACATGGATGTGGTAACTTTTATGGATCTAACTGGTTTAAATCAACAACTGCTTTTACAGCAATATTCTACCATGTTTGATCACAAACAAATAAAAGCACAGTATACTGTAGACGCTTATTTTGTTGAATTAGGCAAT
>Ga0082212_10006145_pt1 | contig 16212 bp, 14 predicted proteins | sample TergutNt197P3_FD_71548 | JGI IMG/M metagenome (GOLD analysis project Ga0082212, IMG submission 71548) | Neocapritermes taracua P3 segment gut microbial communities from Petit-Saut dam, French Guiana - Nt197 P3 | ecosystem: Host-associated > Arthropoda: Insects > Digestive system > Gut ... | reverse complement strand
CTTTTTTTATCGCTCTTTCCACATTTTCCTTCGGCATATTTTCTTTTTTCGACTGTTGAACCAGCACACGCAAACGCGGATTGGTGTCGGGGTCGGAACCGCCTTCTTTCACGGCGATTGTGATTTGCTTACCCAATTTGGTAAATACACGCGCCATATTGCCCCACCTTTTCATCTTAGTCGCTTTTCTGTATTCAAATGCTCTTCCCATCTTTTATTAATTAAAAATTAAGAATTAAGAATTAATATAAATTTAGACGCCAAAAGTACAAAAAATATTTGGAAATTTTTCACTTCCAAAAAGAATTAACTCGTCGGAGCACTCTCGACGCCGTTTTTTGTCCGGTCGTCAATCAGGGAATCGCCTTTGTTCAGATTCTTATGATGCGATATAATCAATCGTTTGATTGTATATAAATACTTACCATCTTCTAACATTGACTGGAGGATAAAAAGCATCTTCTATATGGTCGATTTCGAAATTCGGGTAATTTCCTACCACAGAAATAATATCGAATCGCGCCGGCAGATCAATGTCAAAATACTTGATATAAATGTCGGCAGCGGTAATGATATGACTGATTTTTTGGTTGGTCACTGCATCTTCCGGATTGGTTATACTGCCGCCAGAGCGAGTTTTTACTTCGATAATCACCAATTCGTCATCGGTTTGAGCAACAATATCCAATTCAAAACTACCCTGCCGCCAATTCGTATGCAAAATACGATATCCATTTTCTTTCAAATAGTTAATGGCGGCAACTTCACCGTCTTTTCCTAATATATTATGTTCGGCCATAGGTATATATAATTAATGCAACTTTCGCAAGTTTCATAACTTGCTGATTTATATAAAAAAGTAGCATTCAATTTTTACAAACTGCTGAAATTCAGTAGCTTTGTGTTGCAAAACAAAAAACAAATGCTACGATACAAAGATAGCATAAAATCCCCAATTATACATAAACGGATAAAAATTTTTCTGGATTGCTTCGCTTCGCTCGCAATGACGTATATAATTCTTTGACACTGCTACGTCATTGCGAGCGAAGCGAAGCAATCTATAGAATTTATAGGGGAAATGTACAGAATTTATTTCAGAACTCAAAAATTATTTCAAACGCTTTTCACAGCGGTGCGTTCTTTGAAAATTTCCGTCAAACATCATTAAAGGATATGTGATGAAACAAGTTTTGGATTTTTTACTGGAAAAAGGATTCATTAACGATAACTGCAAAGAGTATTTTATCCGTGATTCTATTGAAAGGCGATTGGATAGCGCACTATAAAACCGACAAGCAAATTCCTTAATTTTCCTTAAATCTTCGTTAAATAAAGTTAATAACTATAATTTATAGTTGACAAACTAAAAAATATAGTTACCTTTGCTTCGTAAATAAGATAAAACAGAAAAATCATGAAACGACTCACAGCAAAGGAAGAAGAAATTATGGACTTTTTTTGGAAAAAAGGACCTCTCTTCATTCGGCAACTGACCGAAGAATACGATGAGCCGAGACCGCACTACAATACCCTGTCCACAATTGTTAGGGGATTGGAAGAGAAAGGATATATCGGTTATACGGCATTTGGAAATACCTACCAATATCATGCCCTGATTTCCGAAGAAGAATACAGCCGGAAAAACCTGAAGAATGTCGTATCCCGCTATTTCGACAACTCTTATACGCGGGTAGTGTCTGCATTAATCGCAGAAGAAAATATTTCTATCGAAGAATTACAGGCATTGATACAACAAATTAAAAATCAAAAATCCTGATGATACCTTTCCTGATTTATATTATCAAATCGACAATCTGCCTGACATTTTTTTATTTGTTTTTCAAGGCATTGTTAAGCGGGGAAACCTTTTTTCGTTTCAACCGTTTCATACTGCTCACAGGAATGGCGATTTGTGCTGTTCTTCCGTTCATTGAGATTAAAGTATCGAAGGCTACCGTCATTCAAGAACCGCTGGCAAAAATTGAAGAATTTTTCATCCATTCGCAGCCTTCGTATGCTGAAATAACACCAAACGACCATTCATTCATCATTCCGGAAACAGATATTTCCGAATACCTTGAAACCGGCGGAGAATTTTTTTCTTCATCTTCTACTTCATTCTCCATTATCCGTACAGTTGCAATCATCTACAGAACAGGTTTTTTCATCGCTTCATTTCTATTACTCATCTCTATTTATAAAATGATAAAAATCATTCGTAGAGGAAGAAAAATAGAGAAAGGAAAATACACGATAGTCTGTATTCCCAAACCCATTTGTCCGTTTAGTTGGGGAAAGTATATTGTGATAAATGAAAATGATTATCAAACAAATCCGGACGAAATACTGATTCACGAAGCAGCACATATTTGCAAACAACATTCCTTAGATTTACTGTTTGCCGAACTTTTTATTCTGTTTCACTGGTTCAATCCGGTAGTGTGGCTGTTAAAGCGAGAATTGCAGGATATTCATGAATATGAAGCGGATAAAGAAGTAATTAATCAAGGCATAGATGCAACTAAATATCAATTAATGTTATTAAAAAAAACTGTCGGCTCAAGGTCCTACGCTATTGCCAACAGTTTCAATCACAGTAAAATTAAAAACAGAATTACCATGATGTTAAAAAGAAAATCAACCCGTTGGGCAGGGCTTAAACTATTGTTGTTTGCCCCCTTAGCCGTAGTATTACTACAGGCTTTCGCCCGTCCGGAAATTACCGGAGCAGAAGAATTGCTTTCAACAAGCGAAGTTACAACAATTTTTCAACAATCCCAACAGACAACAAAGGATTTTGATGAAAAAATTGATGCGTATTTGGAGAAATTTAATGGCAACACAAGCGAAAGTAGAGAATGGACTACAATGCGTGTTGATCTAACTGATGAAAAGTGGTTTTTGACATATTATCCGCCGCAACCCCAAAGGGTGAATAGTAATATTCCGACTTGGCGTGTAACACTTAGCGGATATACAAAGACGAATGAAGGTAAGATAGCGACACTCGACAAAATGGTTACCTATTTGAAAGATAGAGAAAAAGAACGATGCGGAAAAAACCTGCATTCCCCCTCTATTGTTTATCTTACTGCCGAAGACGTATCGGATCCGGATGTTCAGTTCATATTAGATGCTTTAAGATCGCTTAATGAAGAATTTACCAAAGCAAGGGAAGAACAGATACAAAAAGCAAAAAACAGTAGCGTAAAATCCACATTTACTGAAATGTACTCTGATATTCCTGTCTATGTAGCGATTAATGAACGAATAAAGCATTTTCCTGCTCCAAAACAGGTTCAAACGATGGAAAAACAAAAATCCGCAGTAATCACCGACACTTTGCAAGACATCCAATCGAAGCATAAAATAGAAGGAATATGTGATTCAATTATAGTCAAAGGGCTTCCCGAATCTGCAAAAAACTCACTATCAAAGGCACAGCTACGTTTTATTGACTTGGAAAAGATGTTGCCTAAAGAGAGATTCTCTTCCGATAGCATTTTACCATCCCAATTGGCTAAAGAACAAGAGAAGGTATTGGAGGAAATAATATCCGAATTACAAAAAAAAGCAAATGAACTAAATTTAGAGGAATATTTCAAACGCATTGAAGATTTCAAACGCATTGAAGAATTGTTAACACAAGTTGAAAACATACAAAAAGAGAATTAATTTAACGTCAGTTCGACAAATTAATCACCTATACAACAAAAAAATACAGGGGCGTTTCGACAAATCCGGTTTTTGCTTTTTCCAATCCGACACGCTGAGGGTTTTGATGTATTCGCTTTCCAATGTGATGTCGGCGGCAATACAAAGTTTGGTGGCCGGTTTACACGTTTTTAGAATGTCGTTAAAGATTTTATCGTTGCGATAAGGGGTTTCTATAAATAATTGGGTCTGGTTTTCGGCATATATTCGTTGCTCCAATTTTTTCAGCGTTTCTTTTCGCTGTTCATTATCAATGGGTAAATAGCCTTGAAAAGCGAAATGCTGACCGTTGAATCCCGATGCCATCAACGCCAATAATATGGACGAAGGACCCACCAAGGGAATTACCCGGATATTTTTCTGTTGAGCCAATGCCACCACTTCAGCGCCGGGGTCGGCAATGGCAGGACAACCGGCTTCGGAAATAATCCCGACAGAATAGCCTTCTTCAATCGGTTTCAGAAAATCGGATATGGACTCTTTCAATGTATGTTTGTTGAGTTCAAAGAAAGTCAATGTGTTAATGTCTATACTCGGTTCCGTCTGTTTAAGGAAACGGCGGGCTGTCCGTATGTTTTCGACAATAAAATATTTAATCGATAAAATAACGGTTTTATTGTAATCCGGAAGTACTTTTGAAATTGCCGTATCGCCCAAGGTTGCCGGAATTAAAAAAAGATTTGCTGCCATTGTACTGTTTTTTGGCAAAATTACAATATATTTGTAAAAAATAAACAATGCAGTTACCGGAAACATTTATTATTCGTACAAAAGAAGCGCTTGGCGATGAATGGACGGCTTTTGAACAGGCTTTGAACGAAGAAAGTCCGGTAAGCATTCGCTTGAATCCACGCAAGGCAAATCGGGACAGTTTGTCAGAAACCCTGCCGCTGTCCGAATCTGTCCCCTGGGCTACTGACGGCTATTATCTGAACAGTCGCCCCTCATTCACATCAGACCCTTTGTTTCACGCCGGTTGTTATTATGTGCAGGAAGCATCGTCGATGATTTTGGAACATTTTGTCCGAAAATATTTTCCCAAACCGGCAAAAGTATTGGATTTATGCGCTGCTCCGGGTGGAAAATCCACCCATTTATCGGCACTTTTACCGGACGAAAGTTTGCTGGTAGCCAATGAAGTGATACGATCGCGCGTCCACATCTTGTCGGAAAATTTGGTCAAATGGGGAAATCCGAATACGATTGTTATCCACAACGATCCGGTGGTAATCGGGAAGGCGTTACCCGGATTCTTTGATGTGATTGTTGCCGATTTACCCTGTTCCGGCGAAGGTATGTTCCGCAAAGATCCTGCTGCCATTGCCGAATGGTCGGAAAACGGCGTAAAGCATTGTGCCGAGCGCCAGCGCCGGATTGTGGCAGATATTTGGCAAACTTTGAAACCTGACGGTATCCTGATTTACAGCACCTGTACCTACAACCGAGAGGAAAATGAAGACAATCTCGAATGGATTTGTCAAACCTTGAATGCCGAACTTTTGGAAGTTCCTCGCCGGTTGATGCCGCATAAAATCAAAGGCGAAGGCTTTTTTATTGCCGGACTTCGGAAAAAGGGAAATGCTTTTACCCCTCCCCACAAGGGAGGGGCGGGAAGGATGCTTCATTCAAATTTGACGTATCATCCAAAGAACTCCACCCCTCCCTTGTGGGGAGGGGTTGGGGCTGGGGTGGAATTTTCTTATATCTCGGACAACAACCATTGGATAGCCATTCCGACCATACATTATCCTGCTTATATTCAAGTGAAAAATCGTTTGAAAATCATTTCCGCAGGAGTAGCTTTGGGAGAAATGAAAGGAAAAGACCGGATACCGGCGCATCACTTGGCGATGTCGAATGTTTTATCCGATACAGCCTTTCCGCAATGGGAAGTCAATAGAGAAACAGCATTGGCTTATTTACGGAAAGAAGCATTGCAAAACGTTCCACCGGAACTCCCCAAAGGCTATCTCTTAATCACATATAAAAAATACCCTTTGGGATTTGTCAAAAACATCGGAACGCGAGCCAATAATTTATATCCGCAGGAGTGGCGAATCCGGATGAAAAATTTGTAATCATCCGATTTATTTACTAATTTTGCCGTAAAATATTTTAACTTTTATCATTATGAAACGATTATTTATTCAATTAAGTTCGGTAGTCTTACTACTGACAGTATTTTCGTTCCATTCTCAAGGACAATATAATCTGGAATACAATCTTGAGATAGGGAAAACCTATAAACAACTTTCTGTTACGGATATGAACATGGAAATGGACGCTATGGGTCAAAAGGTACAAATGAATGTAAAACAGGAAACGGGTTTCCATTACAGTGTCGTGGCTCTAAATGCTGACGTTTACGATATTCAACTGACTTATCAGAAATTTAAAGTCAGCATGGATGTACCTGCTCCATTTACCATCGATACGGATGCACCGGAAAATTCTACCGATGCGAATATGGGTAACGCTTTTAAATCAATCATTGGAATCCCGATTGACATTCAAATGACTAAACAAGGCAAAATCACATCTATTAGAGGTATAGATAAGTTGAAGGAAAATTTAAGCGCTACAGGTAATCCGCAATTAAATCAAATGTTTGATCAGCTGTTTTCGGAAGAAATTATTCAAAAGCAAATAGAACATTCATCTGCATATTTTCCGGGCAAACCGGTAGCCATAGGCGACAGTTGGGATGTAGTATCAAGCGTCAATAATCAAGGTATTGATATTATCAGTAAAATGAATTTAACCTTGAAAGAAGTAACGAATAATATGGCTACTCTGGGAGTTACCGGTACCCTTTATACACCGGAAGGAGGCATAGTTACCAACATTCAAGGTATGGAAGCAAGTGTTTCTGTAGATGGGAAACAAGCGGGAAGTATGCAAATAGACCTGAAAACCGGTTGGATCGAGCGAGCCGATATAACTCAAAATTTTAAACCAAACGTGGAAATTATGGGTCAAACTATGCAACAAGACATCGCTATAAAAATGACGATAACTGCAGAATAATTTACAGTTTCACCGTTTTGGATTTTCCTTTCGTTTCGTTGTGAAAACGATCGACTGAAGTAACCACATATTTATATTTCATCGTTCCTTTTTCGTAGGGTAAGAGGAACGATGTTTCTTTTGTCAGAGCAACAATTTTGGATGGATTGTTCAACTGTGTTTTCTCTCCGTTTCTGAAACGATAAACCACATAATACTGTGCCTTTTCAGGGTCTCTTATGTCACCATTTCTCTGCCATTGCAAAAGATAACCTTTCGGTGTCCATTCGGCTTTCAGAGATTTCACATCTTTTGGCGCTTTTTTGTGCAAATGCGTATATGCCGGAATCAGCGCCGGATAAGCCTGATAATTATTCCGAAGGCTATCGGCAATTCCTTCAACATTTCTAATCAAAGAATATCCGGGCCACCAACAAGTTCCGTCAATACCCGGAAGCATCCGTTCCAACTGTTTTTTTCGCGGCAGCTGATTCCTCCTCGGATATTGCAAATCGGCGGCTTTCACCGTTCGATCAACGCTTTGACCTATGTAGATTTGACTATTGCTTCGTTGCTTACTCCACCAATTGACAAGTGTTTCGTAATCTGCCGCCTGATGCCCTATTTCCCAATAAAGTTGCGGAACGCAATAATCGATCCAGCCTTTTTTCATCCAAAGCAAAATATCGGCATACAAATCGTCGTAATTCTGTAAACCGTTGGTGTTACTCCCCGAACCGTCGGGCGTACTTTTCTTGTTCCGGTAAATACCAAACGGACTAATTCCAAACCGCACCCAAGGTTTAGTAGCTACTATTGTGTGCCTTATTTGCTCAATCAACAGATTCACATTATTCCTTCGCCAGTCGCCAACCTGATTGGAAGTAAATCCCTGTTGCGGAGCATAGCGCCTGAAACTGTTTTCGTCAGGGAAGCGTTCTCCGGCAATAGGATACGGATAGAAATAATCATCCATGTGTATAGCGTCCACATCGTAACGACTGATGATATCTTTCACTACTTTACAAATATGACTCCGGTTTTCAGGTAAACCCGGATCGAAAAACAATTGTTTGCCGTATTTCAAAAATCGTTCGGGATAGCGGTAGTAGATATGTGAATTTGATAAAACATCATTCTCCGAAGAAGTTACTCGGTAAGGATTCAGCCAGGCATGAAACTCCATCATCCGTTTATGTGCTTCTGTCAGCACAAATGCCATAGGGTCGAAGCCGCTATCGGGCGCTTTGCCCTGCGTTCCTGTCAGAAAATGGCTCCAAGGCTCCAAATCCGAATGATAACAGGCATCTGCCATCGGCCGTACCTGAAAAATAACGGCATTCACATGATAAGATTGAAGACTATCGAGCATGTTAATAAAGTACCTTTTCATTTCTTGTGAAGACATATCTTTGTATTGACCCTGACCAATGACATGTATCCACGCGCCGCGAAACTCACGCTTAGGCGCTGTCTGCGAAAAGACTGACAGAGAAAAAATACCGGCAAGTAATAAAGCAATTGAACGTTTCATTGTTTCTTTTTTTTACAAAGATAGCATTAAATCACTACATTATTTTCACAAAATAAGATATTACATCTGTATCCGTGAAAATTTTTACGTAAAAAAACCGCGCCAGGCAAATCTGTCAAAGCCTCGTGGATGTTTCAACTACCATGATTTAGAATAATTCACCAAAGGGGATGAAAATAGTCGATTGTATGTACATCAAAAACAAAAGAGGCTCACAATTCTTCGTAAACCCCTCTGTTCTAAGTAGCGCGACCCAGGATTGAACTGGGGACCTCATGATTATGAATCATGCGCTCTAACCAGCTGAGCTATCGCGCCACTTTTTTTGCGGCACAAAAGTAATGGTTTTTTTCGGAGATTCCAAATATTATAAATTTATTTTATGCATATAGTTCATATTAAATGATTTATAGTTATTATTCAGACAGAAAATCTTGTAAAAAATTGCGATGTTGATTCTTATTCCACCAATTAGTATTTATTTCATTTGAAAATTTTTGAAAATAAAATTCTTTTATCTATTTTTGTAGTAATTCTGAAAATCAAAGAGTTGATTAAAGAGGGAAATAAGGTAATAAAAGCGTTTTGAAGATATTATTTTGTCTAAGAAAATCCCCAGTTTTCTGAACGGAACAAAGTAGTAACAACAGGAAACGCTCATGCTCTATGTATATACTTGTTATATATATGAGCGTGAGGCTGTTGTTTGTATTTGTTCCGTAGGTATGGGGATACCTCTTAGACAGATAAGACATAAAAGCGGTTCTCACGCTTTTTTATTTTAAAATTATGTATAACAATTATAACTAAATGAAATATGAACGAACAAAAAAACAATTTCAATTATGAATACCTCGTGGGGCTTGTACTGTCATTTATACCTATATTTCGGGTAAGTGAAGACAACAGGGATGCTGAAAACTGATATAGAGTAGGCAAAAAAATCAAAACAATAGAGCGGAGTTTTTTTCTGTCAATAAAACAGTTTTAAAAGACAAATCGTGGGTGTTTTTGTTAATTCAACTAATCATAAACCAACCCATTTGGCGTTGCTTATTTAATTTTTCCAATTGTTTATTTAATAGGCTGTTTTCCGGTTTTTGGAGCAGAGTGTCGTCTTCCAATATTTCGAGCGCTATATCGCGGGCAAACGTGAGCACATCGCCATCTCTGACTAAATCGGCAATCTTCAGGTTAAAGGCGATTCCGCTTTGTTGGGTGCCGTCAATATCGCCGGGTCCTCGCAGTTTCAGGTCTTCTTCGGCTATAACAAATCCATCGTTGGTTTCGGTCATAATCGCTAAGCGGCGGCGGGTGTTTTCCGATAATTCATACTCAGTGATTAATATACAAAACGATTGATCAGCGCCCCGCCCTACCCTGCCCCGCAACTGGTGCAATTGGGAAAGTCCGAAGCGTTCGGCATTTTCTATAATCATCACAGATGCGTTCGGGACGTCCACTCCTACTTCTATCACAGTCGTTGCCACCATTATTTGCGTTTCACCGGAAACAAACTGCTGCATGGCAGCCTCTTTTTCAGCCGGTTTCATTTTTCCATGAACCATAGAGACTTTGTATTCGGGAAAAATTTCTTGGGTGGTTTTAAATCCTTCCTGAAGGTTTTTCAAATCCATAGCCTCGCTTTCTTCAATCAGCGGATACACGATATACACTTGCCTGCCTTCCCGAAGTTGCCTGCGAACAGAGGCATACAGATTGTTTCGTTTGGCGCTGTAGATATGCATCGTTTTAATTGGCTTTCTGCCGGGAGGTAATTCGTCGATTACGGAAACGTCCAAATCACCATACAGCGTCATGGCTAAGGTGCGGGGAATCGGCGTGGCAGTCATTACCAAAATATGCGGAGGCAGGTTGTTTTTCTTCCAAAGTTTCGCCCGTTGAGCCACTCCGAAACGATGCTGTTCGTCGATGACTACCAAACCCAAATTGCCGAACAAAACCGTATCTTCAATCAAAGCGTGTGTGCCGATAAGCAATTGTATTTTCCCGTTCTGTACGTCCGGCAGTAGGGTTTCCCGTTCTTTTTTACGGGTAGAACCGGTCAGCAGGCGAACTTCGATGTCTAACCCGTCCAACAACCGGTTGATGGTTTCAAAATGTTGCGTAGCCAATATTTCCGTAGGCGCCATCAAAGCAGCTTGATAACCGTTGTCGATGGCAATCAGAATAGACAGCAAAGCAACCAAAGTTTTTCCGCTTCCCACATCGCCTTGAAGCAGCCGGTTCATCTGTCTGCCGCTGTTCATATCGCGGCGAATTTCCTTAACCACACGCTTTTGGGCATTGGTCAGTTCAAATGGCAGGTTTTGAAAATAAAACCGGTTGAAGCAGTCGCCGACTTGGGTAAAACAAAAACCGCCGATGCGTTTCTCTCTGTATTTAGTAACCCGCAACAGTTGGAGTTGTAAATAGAACAGTTCTTCAAATTTCAAGCGGAATTGTGCCTGCCGCAGTAGAGCAGGCGAAACAGGCAGGTGAATGTTGCGAAGCGCCTCGTCCAAAGAAATTACGTGCGCCTTGCGAATCAAATACTCCGGAAGCGTTTCGGGAAGCTTTTCCTTGCTATTTTCCAAAACGGCAACGATGAGTTTTTGCAAAACCCGCGAATGCAGGAAAGCATCTTTCATCTTCTCCGAAGTGTTGTATTGCCCCTGAATACCTACTTCACCATTAAAAAATTGGTCTTCCGTTTCCAATTCCGGGTGAGCCACCTGTATGTTCCCATTGAAAACAGACGGTTTCCCGAATAAAATATACGCTGTTCCCTGTTTATAATGATTTTGAATGAATTTTAAGTTTTGAAACCAGATCAAGTCGATTTCTCCCGTATCATCGCGAAAAGTAGCAGTTAGCCGCCGTTTGCGTCCTTCGCCAAGGAGTTCATATCCATAGATTTTCCCTTTGAGTTGAATATGAGGCATATTTCCGTCTATCTCCCGAATTTTGAAAATTTTACTCCGGTCGATGTATTTGTATGGAAAATAATACAACAAATCTTCCCAAGTAGAAACATCAATTTCCTTACGGAGTACGTCTGCTTTCCTGGGACCGACTCCCGGTAGATACATGATATTTTGTAGGCTTAAATCCTGCATTTCATTAAAGTTTCGGCAAGCATCATATCAATCGCTGTAGTGATTTTGATATTATTGGGATTTCCTTCAACCATTACCGGACGAATGGTCTGAGCGGCTTCTACCACAGAAACATCATCGGTAAAATCGGCCTCGTAATCCTGTTTGTAGGCATCTATCAAAATATCCGAATGGAAGACCTGCGGCGTTTGCACCAAACGGTATTTCGACCGGTCGACCGCATGGGATTCTTCGGGATTTTCTAATTCCCGAATTGAATCAACCAAAGGGATAACCGGAAAGGCGCCTTTCCGCTCTGCCGCCATTGCATAGACTTTCGCTATCAGTTGCCGGTCAATCAAAGGACGGACGCCGTCGTGCACGCCGACAAGCGTTCCTCTTTCCACTTTCTCCAAGCCTTTCCGAACCGAATGAAACCGCGTGCTTCCACCTGTTAACACCTGACACGGAATATCAAATTTGAAATCGTTGCAGAGTTGCGACCAATGCGCGGTATGTTCTTCCGGAAGAACAAGAACGATGTGCATCGAAGGGTCGTATTCGTGAAAGGCAGCGATTGTGTGCATCAACACCGGACGACCATTCAAAAGCATAAATTGTTTGGGTAGATCCCAACCCGTTCTAAGTCCTTTTCCTCCGGCAACAATGATTATGTAGTTAGAAATCATCCTCCAAAATCTTTTTCGTCTCTTCATTGACAGAGAACAGTTTCTCTTTGCAAATTTTCAGCAATACTGACGCCTCTTTGAGTTTATCGTTTAAATCATCTACATCCAAACGGTTGCTTTCGATCAACGACTGTATTTCTTCCAAACGTGCGTATGCTTCTTTGTAAGATAATTCTTTTTTAGCCATATATTATTCATTTGATAGTTGGATACAAAGGTAAGGAATTTTATTTCTTTTAAAAATTGTTTTATCTTTGCTCCGAAAATTTTTACTAATTTATCATTTTATCAATTTAACAATTTATCATTATTATCCATACAGTCATGAAACATTTTTTTCTTATTTTACTATCATTCTGTCTTTTACCGGCTGTTGTTCCGGCACAGTTGATAAAAAAAACGTATACTCAAGAAGAGATCCTGAAAGACAAAGACTATATCGCTTTGCAGGCGCAAATGAAACCTGTGGAAGAAAAAATGAACGCTATCAGGAAAGAATATGAGCAGGCGACCTCGGCGAAAAAGAACGATCCGTCTTATCAAACAGCAATTCAGAATCGTTATTCTTCAGCTGTTAAAGAAGTTACGACTATATTGCAGTCTTTCATCACCAAAAATCCCAATTCATATATCAGTTTAATGGCATTGGGAGAATTGATGCAAGCAGACGGAATCGAAGTTGCTACCCTTACTAATTTATATAAAGGTTTATCCGAATCAGTAAAAAGAACGGATTTTGGTGAAGAATTGGGAGCACAGTTACTTTCAGAAAGCCTAACGGCAATCGGGGTGGTCGCGCCTGATTTTACGCAAAACGATCCGAACGGTAAACCTGTCAAACTTTCTGATTTCAGAGGTAAATATGTATTAATTGATTTTTGGGCTTCGTGGTGTGGCCCTTGCCGGAAAGAAAATCCAACTGTGGTGAAAGCCTACGCCCAGTTCAAGAATAAAAATTTTGAAATACTGGGTGTTTCCTTAGATAATCCCAATGCGAAGGCCGCCTGGCTGAAAGCTATTGAAACTGACAAATTGACTTGGACCCAGGTATCCGATTTACAAGGCTGGAATAACAAGGTAGCCGTGCTGTATGGCGTCAAAGGTATTCCACAGAATTTTTTACTCGATCCGAAAGGCGTGATTATTGCTAAAAATCTGCGCGGGGACGAATTAATTCAGACGCTAAGCACTGCTTTGAAATGATTAGTGCTTAGTGTCATCCCGCGCTTGACTATTGTCATCCCGCGCTTGACTATTGTCATCCCGCGCTTGACGCGGGATCTCCTGAAAATATCAGGGGATTGCGGGTCAAGCCCGCAATGACAAGTGGTGTCAGGGGATGCGGGTCACAAGCCCGCAATGACAAATGCACTCATAATTTTTAATTTACAATTTTTAATTCTCCTTCTATATACGCTTTTCGTTTTTTTTACGTTATTATTTACATATTAGCTAATAAAAAACGGTATGTTGGATTATATTAAGGGAGAAATTGCTGAATTAACTCCGGCTTCGGTTGTGATTGAAACCGGTGGTCTTGGGTATATCGCCCATATTTCATTGAATACATACAGTGCGCTTAATGGATTGAAATCATGTAAATTATATATTTACGAATCCATTCGGGAAGACGCGCATCAATTGTTCGGATTCATGGAAAAGCGGGAGCGGGAATTGTTCCTGCATCTGATTTCCGTATCCGGAGTCGGAGCAAATACTGCCCGTATGGTTCTATCATCTATTGCATCCTACGAATTGGAAGGAATCATTTCTTCCGGCAATGCCAATGCCCTGAAAACAGTGAAAGGCATCGGCAGTAAAACAGCGGAACGAATCATCATCGACTTGAAAGATAAAATCAAAGTAAACGGAGGTTCCAGCGCTTCATCGGCTCCTTCCGGCGCTTCAAGCGAAGCGGCAAAAGAGGCAGTATCAGCGCTTACAATGTTGGGATTTAATCTTTTAGCCTCTCAAAAAGTAGTTTCTAAAATTGAAAAAGAACATCCGTCATTCACCGTAGAAGAAATAATCAAACACGCATTAAAAATGCTTTGATGAGATTCCGAAAAAAATATATACTGCTGAACGGTTTAGTACTTTTGTTAACCGGAGGAATTTACGGTTTAAATACCGGTAAATCTACCGATAACTTCGACTTACCCAAAGCGACACCTCTTGTAGAGGAACCACAGTCAGTTGTTGTCAGTGATACTGTTCCTCCTGCATTTCCGGTGAGAAAGACAATTGTTCCGAATGAATATGAAGATCTGAAAGAGGTTTATCCGATTGATTTGAAAACACCACAAGCGCTTGATAACGATTTTCAATACAATCCGCAAACCAACCGTTACGAATTGCGTATAAAAATAGGCGATACAGACCTCACGACCCCATATTCACTTACACCCGAAGAATATTTTGAATATAGTTTGCAAAAAAGTATGGGTTCTTTTTTCAGGAACAGATATTCTGAAGAACGTCAGCGACAAGATTCTGCCGGAAACAGGGATATACTTTCTGCTTTTGATTTCAAATTCGATTTGGGACCGGCGAATAAAGTATTCGGACCGGGCGGCGTTCAGTTAAAAGCCGGTGGAAGCATTACTACAAAAATGGGATTTTCACGTACTTCTTCCGGAAACCCAACCTTGACCGAACGACAAAGAAACCGGACGGCTTTCGATTTTGATTCGCAAATCCAAACGGACATCGATGCTTCGGTCGGAGATAAACTCAATTATAGAATGAAGTACAATACCCAATCCACTTTTGGTTTCGACACTAAGCAACTCAAATTGGCTTATGTTGGGAAAGAAGACGAAATTGTCAAGGTATTGGAAGCCGGTAATGTAAGCATGAATACGACCAATTCATTGATTCGGGGAGGTGCGGCACTTTTCGGCTTCAAAACGGAATTACAGTTCGGCAAACTTACGGTGGGTGCTATTTTTTCCCAGCAAGAGTCGCAGTCGCGAACCACTTCGTCCAGAGGAAATATCCAAACAACTCCGTTTGAAATTTCCGCCGATATGTATGATGAAAATATGCACTATTTTTTAGGCAATTATTTTTATGACGATTACGATGATGCAATGAGTTCCCTGCCTTTCATTCGGTCGGGAATTAAAATCGACCGCATTGAAGTTTGGGTAACCAATAAAAACGCCGATTTCGATGAGGCACGAAACATAGTCGCTTTTACGGATTTGGGAGAAAACGTACATATTCATAATGAAGTATTTACGCAATCCAATCCTTCCTCCGGTTTTTTCCCGTCTAACAATGCAAATAACTTATATGCTAACATTGTCAATCTCGGCGTGAGGAACATCGGTAGCGTAAACCAAATATTGGGAACAACCGTTTTGGTCGGAGGAACCGATTTTGAAAAAATAGAAAGTGCACGCAAATTGAGAGCCACAGAATATACCCTTCACCCGCAATTGGGCTACATTTCACTACGAAGACCTTTACTCGCCGACGAAGTATTGGCAGTCGCTTACGCCTATTCTCTCGGCAGTTCTACCTATCAAGTCGGCGAATTTTCGACAGATAATCCTTCAAGCACCCAGGATAACCTGTATGTCAAACTGTTGAAAGGAACAACCGTATTGCCCGAATCTCCCACGTGGAAATTGATGATGAAAAACGTATATTCCATTACAAACGGACAAAATTTAGACAGAGAACAATTCCGGTTCAATATCAAACACCAGAACGATACCACCGGAGTCTATCTCAACTACATCACCGAAGGCGACATCGCCAATGAACTTTTGCTGCGTGTAATGAATTTAGACCGGCTTAATTCGCGAAACGAACCGCACCCCGATGGATTCTTCGATTTTGTAGATGGATTGACCGTTTTCCCGCAGTACGGTAAAATTATTTTTCCGGTAGTTCAGCCCTTCGGAGAACATTTGCGGAAAAAAATCAATAATGACGCCATCGCTGATAAGTATGTTTTTCAAGAATTGTATGATGAAACGCTGACGATAGCCCGTCAAGCCGCAGAAAAAAACAAATTCATTCTTCAAGGAGAATACAAAGGAGGCAACTCAAATATTGATTTGGGAGGATATAACGTAGCCAAAGGCTCTGTGGTGGTTTCGGCAAATGGCGTTCGTCTGCAAGAAAACCGAGACTACATTGTAGACTACACAACGGG
>Ga0082212_10006144_pt1 | contig 16214 bp, 14 predicted proteins | sample TergutNt197P3_FD_71548 | JGI IMG/M metagenome (GOLD analysis project Ga0082212, IMG submission 71548) | Neocapritermes taracua P3 segment gut microbial communities from Petit-Saut dam, French Guiana - Nt197 P3 | ecosystem: Host-associated > Arthropoda: Insects > Digestive system > Gut ... | reverse complement strand
GACGTATGCCGAGCGTATCGAAAGCCCCCGAAAGCGCCAGACTTTCCATTACTTTTTTATTGCACGACGTCAGGCTGACCCTTTCAATGAAATCATATATATTCTGATACGGTCCGTTGTTATTGCGTTCATCGATAATATTTTGTACGGCGCCTTCGCCTATTCCCTTGACGGCCACAAGTCCGAAACGTATGTCGCCTTTTTTGTTGACGCCAAACTTGCGGTACGATTCGTTTACATCCGGCCCGAGTACCAGTAAGCCCATCGCCTTGCACTCGTCCATCGATTTGGTTATTTCCTTGATATTAGAAAGGTTACGGCTTAAGACAGCAGCCATGTATTCCGATGGGTAATTGGCTTTCAGGTAGGCGGTCTGATAGGCAATCCACGAATAGCACGTGGCATGACTCTTATTAAAGGCGTAGGATGCAAATTTTTCCCAGTCGCCCCAGATTTTTTCGAGCGTCCGGCGGTTATGTCCGTTTGCCTCGCCACCCTGGAAGAACTTTTCCTTCATTTCTTCCATCTTATCCTTTTGCTTCTTACCCATTGCCTTACGTAGCGTGTCGCTTTCGCCGCGGGTGAAGCCCGCCAGCAAACGCGATAGAAGCATCACCTGCTCCTGATATACCGTAATTCCGTAAGTATCTTCAAGATAACGTTTCATCACCGGGATGTCGTAGACAATTTCTGAACGTCCGTGCTTGCGCGCGATAAACGAGGGGATGTAATCCATCGGACCGGGACGGTACAATGCGTTCATCGCAATCAGGTCTTCAAACTTGGACGGCTGCAACTCTTTGAGGTATTTCTGCATGCCCGCCGATTCAAACTGGAAAGTAGCCGTTGTGCGTCCCTGACAGTATAACTGATACGTCTTTTCGTCCTTATTGTCAATGTGGTCAATATCAATTGCCCGACCGGTTGTCTGCTGAATATTTTCAAGCGCTTCCTTGATAATGGACAACGTTCTGAGACCGAGAAAATCCATTTTGATAAGCCCGGTTTCCTCGATGACAGTGCCTTCAAATTGCGTAACCAACTGTTTTTCGCCCGTTTCCTTATCGTCGGCGGTCGAGACAGGCACAAAATCCGATATGTCCTGACGCCCGATGATGATTCCGCAGGCATGAACGCCGGTTCCGCGAACCGAACCTTCTAACTGGCGCGCAAACTCCAGCGTCTTTGTTATCAGCGGATTGCCTTTCTTCAACTCGGCTTTAAATTCAGGCAGGAACTTCAGGCAATTGGCGAGATTCAGTTTCTGTTCTTTCCCTTCATAGTTAGGCATCCGGTCGGGTACCAGTTTGGCTAACCGGTTCGATTCGGACAGGGGTAATTCCAGCACGCGGGCAACATCCTTGATCGCTGATTTCGACGCCATCGTGCCATATGTGATAATATGCGCCACACGGTCGTAGCCGTATTTATCCGTTACCCATTTCAAAACATCACGGCGTCCGTCGTCGTCGAAATCGATATCGACATCGGGCATGGATATACGGTCGGGGTTCAGAAAACGTTCAAAAAGCAAATCGTACCGTATGGGATCGATGTCTGTTATTCCCAGACAGTAAGCCACCACCGAGCCGGCAGCCGAACCCCGTCCGGGGCCAACCGACACACGCATTCTTCGGGCTACCGAGATGAAATCCTGCACAATCAGGAAGTAACCCGGAAAACCCATCGTCTTGATGGTATTAAGTTCAAATTCAATGCGTTCCTTTATTTCATCCGATAATTCGCCCGGATACCGGTCGCCGACTTTCTGATATGTAAGATACGCCAAATAATCAGCCTCCAATTTGATCCGTATCACTTTCTCATAGCCGCCGAGACGCAGGTAATTTCCCTCCTCGAACTCGTCCATGAGCGCCCGCGCCTTATACCGTTCCCGATATTCACTTTCGGTAGCAAACGAGGCGTCGATTTCAAAAAATGGCATCAGTGCCGACGAATCAATGTCATAAAACGAGATTTTATCCGCTATCTCAACCGTATTGCTTAATGCTTCGGGTATATCCTTGAAAATCAAGTTCATCTCTTCCGTTGTTTTGAACCATTCCTGCCGCGTGTACCGCATCCGCGTCGGGTCGTTAATGGTTTTGTTCGTACTGAGGCAAAGCAAAATCTCATGGGCGTCGGCGTCATCCGCATTTACAAAGTGAACGTCATTGGATGCTATCAGCTTAATCTTATGCTTGCGCGCTAACTCAATCAAAGCATTATTCACTTCCACCTGTCGCGTATAGACGTCCTGTTCAGCATTTTGGTCATCCGTTTTATGACGTTGAATTTCAATGTAATAATCGTCTCCAAAAAGATTTTTAAACCACAATACCGATTCTTCGGCTTTCCGCATATCGCCGTTCTGAATATAACGCGGTATCTCGCCGGCCAGGCAGGCCGAACAGGCAATGATACCTTCGTGATACTGTTCAAGCAACGCCTTGTCAATGCGCGGACGTCCGTAAAATCCCTCCTTCCACGAAATGGATACCATCTTGATAAGGTTCTTATAACCTTTCAGCGACTTGGCAAGCAGGATCAGATGCCACCCGCTAAGGTCGTCCTTTGCCGTTTTATTATGCCGTCCGTTACGCGCACAATAACATTCGCATCCGATGATCGGCTTAAACAGCTGCTTTTTTATTTCGTAAATCTTTTTGGACAGTTTCCCGATACGGTCATCATCTTCCGTCGTCGTATTGGCCTTTACATTCAACTGATGCAGTTCCGTTTCGCAATCCTTCAGGACACCCAGGTGCTTACTGTTCCTCTTCTTCACCTTATTAAAAAACTCCTTTATCCCGAACATATTTCCATGGTCGGTCACGGCAAACGCCTTCATCCCGTCTTTCTGCGCCTTCTCAATCAGCGCATCAATAGACGCCTGCCCGTCGAGCAGCGAAAACTGCGTGTGAACGTGTAAGTGTACAAATGACTCCATAACGCCGCAAAAATAATGATAAAATCGTTGCCTCCCTAAAAAAGTTTTCAACAACCAGCCAAATCACCGTCTACGGCTGCAATATTGTTTTTGAAAAAATAATTTGGAATTCCAAATAAAAAAATAAATTATTTTTGTTTTTAGATAAATTAACCGTACCTTTGCAAGCCGTTTTTTGCGATTTTGCATCAACATGCCCGTTTTGCGAAGTACATGAAAGCGACTTAAACAATTATTAATTAACTATTTAAAATGAATTAAAACAGTGGACACGTTAAGTTATAAGACCGTTTCTGCAAACAAAGCAACTGTAAAAAAGGAATGGGTTGTAGTGGACGCAACAGGACAGCACCTTGGACGTATGGGGTCGAAAGTGGCGAAACTTTTGCGGGGGAAATACAAACCCGACTTTACCCCGCACGTTGATTGTGGTGATAATGTGATTATTATCAATGCAGACAAAGTAGTTTTAACGGGAAAGAAATGGAACGACCGTATTTATTATTCGTATTCTGGCTATCCGGGAGGGCAAAAGCAGACAACTCCAGCCCAGTTACAGGCAAAAGGAGATGATCGCCTGTTGCGTAAAGTAGTGAAGGGCATGTTGCCCAAAAACAAGTTGGGCGCCAAATTACTTGGAAATTTATATGTTTATGCAGGCAGTGAACATAAACATGAGGCGCAACAGCCGAAATCAATTGATATAAATTCACTTAAATAACTATTATGGAAGTTGTAAATGCAATAGGACGACGTAAAGCGGCAGTTGCCCGTGTATATGTGAAAGACGGTAGCGGCAAGATCACGATCAACAAGCGCGAGTTGGAAAGTTATTTCCCATCACCCCTTCTGCAGTATGTTGTAAAACAACCTTTGACAACCTTGAGCGTAACCGATCAATTCGACATTAATATCAATCTGTTCGGTGGTGGTTTCAAAGGACAGTCGGAAGCGATCCGGTTAGCGATTACCCGTGCGTTGATAAAAATCAATCCTGAAACAAAACCGGCGTTGAAAGCCGAAGGTTTCACAACGCGTGATCCCCGTTCTGTAGAGCGTAAAAAACCGGGCAGACCTAAAGCGCGTAAACGGTTCCAGTTCAGTAAACGTTAATATTTAAAAAAATGTCAAGAGTAAGTTTTGAACAGTTATTAGACGCAGGCGTACATTTTGGACACTTGAAAAGTAAATGGAACCCTGCTATGGCTCCTTACATATTTATGGAGCGCAACGGTATTCATATCATCGATTTGAATAAAACGGTTGTTAAAATCGATGAAGCAGCCGAAGCATTGAAAAATATCGTCAGATCGGGACGGAAAATCCTTTTTGTGGCTACGAAGAAGCAAGCCAAACAAATCATTGCCGATATGGCAACCGCAGTCAATATGCCTTATGTTATTGAGCGTTGGCCCGGAGGGATGTTAACTAACTTCCCGACTATTCGTAAAGCCGTCAAGAAAATGTCGACCATCGACAAGATGTCAGGCGACGGCACCTTTGACAATCTTTCTAAACGCGAAAAACTGCAAATCACCCGTCAGCGTGCTAAACTTGAAAAGAATCTCGGTTCAATAGCCGATATGGGACGTCTTCCTGCAGCATTGTTTATTGTTGATGTGATGAAAGAGCATATCGCCGTTCGGGAAGCCAACCGTCTTGGGATACCCGTGTTTGGATTGGTTGATACGAACTCCGACCCTTCCAATATCGATTTTATTATTCCTGCTAATGACGATGCAACGAAATCGGTAGAACTGATATTAGGCGTCATTTGCAAAGCCATTCAGGAAGCGATCATGGAAAGCAAAACAGAGCAATCAAACAAAGAGGAAAGAGATAGCGATGCAACTCCGTCGCGACGTGAACGCAAATCACGCGCCAGAAAAACTGAGGAAGCGGTTGTTGAAGATTTAAAAGATGATGAAGAAGAGGATGAGGAAATTGAAGAAGAAATTTCCAGTGAAGAGTAAAAATTAATAAAAGAATACATTATTATGGCAGTAACATTAGCAGATATAACCCGCTTGCGTAAAATGTGCGGAGCAGGTATGATGGATTGTAAAAGCGCGCTTGAAGAAGCCGGATGCGACTTCGACAAAGCAATGGAAATAATCCGTAAAAAAGGACAGGCGGTAGCGGCAAAACGATCCGACCGCGATGCGTCCGAAGGTTGCGTCTTAGCAGCAGAAAACGGCGATTTCGCCTCAGTTGTCGCCTTAAAATGCGAAACGGATTTTGTTGCAAAAAACGCCGATTTCATTGCATTGACGAAAAGTTTCCTTGACTTGGCAATGACTAACAAGCCGGCAACAAAAGAAGAATTACTCGCATTGCCATTAAGCGATGGACGTTCGGTTGAAAACCATATCACAGACCGTATCGGTGTGACTGGAGAAAAAATGGAACTTGGTTACTATGAATTTGTATGTGGTGTTTCTACCATTTCTTATATCCATCCCGGCAACAAACTTGCGACGATTATAGCCTTTAATATGCCGCTTGAACGTCAGGTTGCACGTGATGTGGCAATGCAGGTTGCCGCTATGAACCCTGTTTCCATCACGCCGGAAGAGGTTCCGCAAAAAGTGATTGACACGGAGATGGAAATTGCCCGCGACAAAGCCCGTCAAGCCGGTAAACCCGAAAATATGCTTGACAGGATTGCACAGGGAGCAGTACAAAAGTTTTATAAAGAAAGTACGCTACTGCAACAGGAATTTATTAAAGACTCCTCATTAACGATCGATCAGTATCTTAAAAAGCAACACCAAGAGTTGACGGTTACATCTTTTAAACGCGTCACACTTAACGTGGACTGATTTTAAGGGAGTTACAAGTTAAAACCGAAGGTTTTTTTAGAAAAACCTTCGGTTTTTATTTCATAATTCATCATTCATAATTGCATTGTCCCCGATTATCTTTATTTGTTTTACGCTTTACACGATAGCCTTGTTTGCCGTTACAAGGTTAACTACCCGAAAAGGGAACGCGTCATCCAACGAAGCCTATTTCAGAGCCAACAGAAAATCACCCTGGCTGGTAGTCGCTTATGGAGGGATTGGCGCTTCGCTTTCAGGCGTTACTTTCATGTCTGTACCGGGATATGTGCAAAGTAGCGCTTTTACTTATTTCGGTGTTGTTGTTGGCAATATGATTGGTTATTTGCTTGTGGCGCTCATATTTCTGCCTTTGTATTACAAGCTGAATCTCACTTCGATTTATGTTTACCTGAATCGCCGGTTCGGTTTTTGGGCACAACGTACGGGGTCATCGTTTTTTTTTCTGTCGCGTCTGTTAGGGTCAGCCTTGAGGATGTACCTGGTAGTCTATGTCCTGTACGAATTTGCTTTCAAAGTCATGGGTATTCCATTCTGGTTACCTGCAGTAGTCTTTATTGTCATCATTCTACTGTACACGCTCCGCGGCGGCATTCGCATTATTATCTGGACAGATACGCTCCAGACTACATTTATGTTGTTAGCCACCCTGCTGACTTTGTTTTTCATTCTTCGGGAAGTCGATTTATCCTTTGCAGGTTTTCTGAAAGCTTCTACAACTGAAGGTTATACCAAAATGATAGAAACCGACTGGCGCGCCAATAATTTTTATATAAAACAAATAGTAAGCGGTATCTTTCTGACCATTGCATTGAACGGTCTGGATCAGGACATGATTCAAAAAAATCTAAGTTGCCGGACGCTGAAAGACGCGCAAAAAAATCTGTTTACACTTAGTGCGTCCCTGATTGTGGTAAATCTCTTATTTTTAATATTAGGAGCGGCATTATTGTATTATGCAAAAACAACAGGATTCATGTTACCTGAAAATCCCGATTCGATTTTTCCCGCTATAGCATTCAACCTGTCGAATGTCACAATGGTTCTTTTCATTGTCGGATTATTGGCTGCCGGATATTCCAGCGCCGACGGCACACTCACAGCTCTTACCACTGTCGTTTGTTTTGATTTTCTTGGCTTTGCCGATAAAAGTCACATCACTGAAAAACAAAAAACCAAAATACGGAAAATTGTTCATGTCATCTGTGCATTTCTTTTCCTCTGTGTGATTATCCTGTTTCGACCGTTTCACGACGAGTCGTTGATCAAAACAATTTTGAGTATAGCCTCTCTCTCGTACGGACCGCTGTTGGGAATGTTCTGTTTCGGTTTGTTTACAAAATGGAAAATCAATCCCCATTATGAAAAATACATTCCGTTAATCGCCGTGTTGGCGCCTGTGATCAGTTATCTCCTGAAATTTTTTTCAGCCGAATTGTTCAATGGGTATCAATTCGGATTTGAATTGCTGATTATTAATGGCTTACTAACCTTTACAGGGATGTGCCTTCTGATTAATAAGAATCACGTATAATCATTCATAAGTCTGTTAGGTATTTGTATCTTTCCGAACAAATAGCAAGCATGGTTTTTTCCCCACGATACGACCCGCAGTTATATACAACACCTTTTTTATGTAATAAATCCAGGCATTTTGCGGCAGTTTGCTGTTCTCCGGTACGGTCGTAATCATCAAGTAATATCACAAAATTGTCGTCTAGCAAATCATATTCGATGATGTCAATCAATTGACTTCGTGAAAAGTTCGGAGAGCCGACAGGTCCGTCTATCAATACCAAATCATACTTTTGTCCGGATATGTTTTCAATCAAGTTTGAATACACACTTGTTTCATAACTGTAAACGTTTCTCTTTTCAACGGGCAACATCTTGACATTTTTTGTTATGCCTGGAACTTCTACAACAAAAAAATCAAACCAGTCCTGATTTTGTTCTATGACCTGCAGTTTCACATCAGGAAATGATTGAACATATTGAAAAGTCATTCTGGTGCTTTCGCCCAGTCCAAACTCAATGATTGATTTTGGCTTAATGGCGTTCAAAACCCGAAACAAGATATAAAGCGCAGGAAAACCCAAAGCCCAATGTCCTACATTGAAATTTGCTTTGACTAACCATTTAGAACCACGAATGGCAAATGAAAATTTCTGCCCCCAGTAAACCTCTTGTATCCATCTTCTATTTTCATATATTGCTTGATGGATTTGTTCGATTTTTTCATTTTTGTTTTTAAACATATATATGTGATTAATAATTATCTAATCTTATTTCATTTTTTAACTGGGTGATATACCCTGTTTTTTACTAACCTTTCATCGACCTCCGCCCTGTTAAATTCAGGTCGGAATCGCATGGTACTACCCAGATAATAGTAATTATTCACATCCGGACTTGTCAAATAAACCGAGTTTTCATTTCCTTGTATAACAAACTCGCCAATCCCTCCCCAATCATTTATTGTATAGCCTAAATAGTTTAATACAGTAGGTATCATAACTTCGTGATGACCGGCATTTCCTTCCGATAAAACCTTGTCTAACAGCGCCATTGCCTTATTTGAAATCCTGTAGATAGGATTAAACGATTTGACATATTCAACTTTTGGAATATCAATCGTTTTTAATTGAAGACTGTCCCACCACATCCATTCCGGCGTTTGGGGGTATCGTTCTATATGCGATGAAATAAAATCTGATGCAACAGTCTTATACCTGTCAAATAACAAACGCCATTCACCGTTCATGTAAACATCGTATTCTATGTTCCAGTAATAATCATATTGTGGAAAAGTCCGGTAAAATTGAAACAATTGAAAATGATTGCTGCCTGGTATGATGGCTTCTGCTATCGGAATATAACTAAGCTCGTTCAATGTATCAATTGTAAAAGGAAAATATTTTATCCGTTCAGAAATAGTGAAATAATCGCTCTTTACTTCTATTAAAAGGTACATGTCCATGTCTCCACGCAGTGATGCCTGTAATTTGTCATATGCGGAAATAACGTAGTCATTAATAAAATAAGAGGACAGCAATATTACTTGTTTCTTGGTTTGCATGCGGTATCCGATTTCTTATTCGCCACTTATAATGCATTATACAGTTTCAACATATTCTCTCGCATCATTATCGAAGCATATAGCGTCTCATACCGTTTTCTGGCATTTCGCCCCATATCCTTCCGTTCTTTACTGTTTTGAAGTAAATATCCAATTTTATCTGCAAGTAATTCCGTGTCAATTTCTTCCCTGTCCGGATACTCAATTACTGGAACATGCAAACCTGTAACACCATCCTCAACCATTTCTTTCAATCCGGTAGTCGTGCTGGCAATAAGCGGTATGCCATGCATCATCATTTCGATGGCAACATAACTGCATTGTTCGTGAAAAGAGGGAATAACACCTATATCTGCGATCTTGTATAACTCATACAACTCTCTCTTTTTCAGTAATCCGGTAAATGTAATGGTTGCCCATATTCCCTCGCAGTCTTTCATATACATATCATAATAACCGCTGCCTGCAATAATCAAACGGCAATCGGGGAAAAATTCCAATACTTTGCGGAATGATCGAATCAAGTATGTTAATCCTTTGACGCCATGGAGCCGTCCGACAAAAACAACCAGTAATTCTTTTTCGGAGATATGCCATTTATGCCTCATAACATCCCGGTTGTCTTCTTTCGCATTACTGACGTCCTCTAATCCATTAGGAATGTATGACACTTTTCCCGGATCAATTTCATATTTGCCGTATAATAGTTTTTTCGTGTTTTGAGATAGGGTAATCACCCGATCCACACCTTTAAAAAGTAGGCTTTTATAAATATCTGTTCTTTTGAGTAATGTCTCAAACGAGCTCATTTGATCGTCGGGTTTGGATAATAGAGCGTAAAAACGGGTTAAATTTCCATGCAGTTCAAGTTGCCATTTGATATAATGTATAGTAGCAACGGTCTTGCATTTAAATGCCGTTTTTAGCCCTTTCGCGAGTGCTTGGCAAAGATTGAAATTTAAATGGAAAATCAAACCTGTTGTGTCTTTGATATGAAGTCGAAGTAGAAAAATCACATTGCGGTAGTAATCTTCCATTTTTTGAACAAAACCGTCAAAAAAAGTTTCATGGCTACTGGTCATGGGAATATGCCAATTTTCAATTTCATCTACTTTCATTATTTCAAATTCCGGTCGAGTAGAATGTAGATGTACAATTCGAATATGGATGTTAGCGTCTTTCAGGGCGCTTGTCAATTCGCGGAGATATGTTCCGATGCCAAATGTGGCAGCGCTATCATTATCGTTAAACAGGTAAAGATTCATCAGGTAATGGCGTTAATTCATTCGGGAAAAGCGAAATCCACGAATGATCGTTATCAATTTCAGTTAATAAAGTTATGCCTAAACCGACAAGCCCGTTTTCAATCCCAAAGTTGAGGTTATTATGATCGAAGTAATCGTTTTTCGAGACAAGTTCTAATATATGTTCGCGTGCGTCTGATTTTGAAACTTGTGGCTTGTCTCTGCTGAATACTTGATTCCATTCCGGAATTTTTGGAAGATCATGTATGTTGATTGTCTTTTCAGTCTCGATCATATCTTGTAAAGCAGAAATAGCCGGATGTTTCAATCCATGTATCAAAAGCCTTTGTTGTATGGCGGCAATGATTGATGGAAGTTGGGTATTCAAAAAAAAGTCCTTTTTAGAACTCCTTCCCGACATTCTCCAGATAATATAATACGCCATACCCAATATTTCTTCAAATGACAATTGAAGCAGGTTATGAATGGAATTTATCCGATTATCGAAATCACATAGTAATTCATCTGTATCTGCTTCAATATAACCCTCTTGTACAAGGTGTTCGATTGCCGAGCCAATACCGGTAACACCCTGCTTGTAACCGATCGGCATTTTAACATGGATTCGTTCATGAACAATCTGCATTAATTCGAAACCGCAATCTGAAAACAATTTATTTTGCGTATGGCGCGCGTAACGCAAGAAAAACACTACGAGTCCCATCTCGCCGGTATACAATCCCGGATTATCTAAAAAACCTACATTAATCAACAAAATGTTGGCTATCCGATTCAAATACGTTGCTATCAGTTGTTTCATTCAATATCAATAATCATTAATACAGGATTATCATCTTCATTTATGTCCGGAAGAAATTCCATAGCCTGCTCGGCGTCCAGCACGCTATATAGTTTACCGTCAAAATAGCTCACAATAGGGATAAATAGTACTTCACCTGTTGGAGTAAGATATTTTGCAAAACCACTTTCATCGTTTGTAGAAGCGGTAACATCAGTAGTTTCTTTAAAATGTCCCCCGTTGATATTAGCGATAAACGTGGAAGCTTGTTTGTTCCAAATAACACAATACTCCATATTTCTGTATCTATATTTTATAAAAAAGTACTTTGGGGTTTCTAATATTACACGATGAATGGTTATATAATCATCCTGATTTCTTGTTGTTTGATTGGAAATTTTTTTTATTGTAGGCGCTTTAGAACCTCTGTTTAATATTATGTATGGCTTGATGTCATCCTTACTCTTTATGCAATAAATGGTGTCGTTGAATATGTCTTGAAACAGAACATCGCCGGTATAGCTGGGATATAATTGAGAAAAAACGACTCCTGCATCCGGGATATCATAAGTATGTCCTATTTGATTAAGTAATGTGTGGATAATTTCTCCTGCCTGATTACGAAAATGCAGATATGGAACAAGTGTATCTCCTGTTCCTTCAAAAGATGGCTGATCAACAACAGTCCCGTCGTTCAACAAACATGGATAGAAGGTACTGACTCCAAAATTGTATTTTTTTGTTGTATTTGTTTCAAACGAATGAAAAAGTATTTGATTAAATGATGAAGCGCATAACAATTGTGCATTACGGTTAATAGACCAAAAAATAATCATCGGCAGTTCTTGAGGTCCCTGCCCTCTTTGTATCAGGTTAGCAATGAAACGTCCATTTGAATCAAACTCCATTATAGAATTTTTTATGCGGTCTCTCGACCATGATATATAATAGCGTTCTTTTATCTTTGCAACTTTAAAAAATTGTGTTGACAATAATGACTCATTCGTAGTTTCAAGCGGAATAAAAGTAATATTTTTAGCAAGGCTGTTAATTGTAAATGTATCCGCCTTCGTATTTTTCGCGATCTGCTCAATATCTATATAATAAATCTTATCAGAATCAGCACTATAATTTATTTGGCTTAATTGCCGATTGTTTCTATTTCCGCATCCTGAAAAAAGTATAACAATGCAACCTGAAAATAATATTGTTTTTCTCATGATATAAAAGGTACTCAAATTATTCATCCGCAAAAATAAAACATAATAATGAATATTACAATTTTTCTTATAATAAAAGCCCCGTATAGTCTTTGTAATAATTTAAGAGGCTATTAAAAAAACCAATTCCATTTACCATGAATACAAAGTAAAATGAAAAATAGACTTTTTAATAGCCTCTATAAAAATTAACACTTAACAATTTCCATAACTGGCAGATCCACAACTATCGCAACACCAGTTACCCTGACAGTTTGTACCGTTGGAACCAGAACAGACAGCCATATGAACAGCCACACCTTGTGAGACTCCACATTCACAAACGCCAGATGCTGTTTTATAACAACACGACCCAAAACTTGAACCATAGCCATAACTACCGCCAATCACTTGTTTCATCTGTCCGTCTGATAATCTGTCGGACACGCTTTTCCATGTAAATTTCATAATAAAAAAATTTTGTTAGTTAATAAAAAAATAAATAAATCGCTGATATATAATCATTTACAATCATAAATCCAAATTCACAAAATATCGAAAATCTTCAATTTTGTAGATTTCCGGTAAATGAAAGCCGTTTACCAAAATGGTTGGCGTAGACCGCAACCTAGTCTTATCTTTCCATGCTTCATGTTTTTGAAACTCCAGTTCGATTTCCGGATTGTCCATATCCAAGGAAAAATCTTTGAAGTAATTGTCCTTTAACGCTTTTCCTTTCTCAAACCAGTCAGATAGGAAGCCTTCCCCAGCCCCTCCCATAAAGGGGAGTTGTAAACAGGCGGCTATCAAGTATTTGTTTGTCTGGTTTAGTTCTTCGCCAAAAGAAGAAAGTATGTACTGAACGCTGATAGCGTTGTTTACTTGCTTCATTAATGTTTCTATCCTTTTGTGCATTTTTGCGCATGGATTGCAGTAGGGATTGCTGAGAACTGTTATATGCAACTTACTTTTCGGATTTCCGAAACGAATGACTGATTGACAGTCGGCTGTTTCGTAATAGGGTTGTTGCTTCAATAAGGTTGTAAAAACGCTTTCGTCGGCTTTCATGCTGTTTAGGGATTGTTTAAAATACTGGATTGTTTTTTCAGTATCGAGTTTTGGCACAAGCATGTTGATTGCTAAGATTGCAATGCAATAAAAGGTCGCAACAACGAATAAACTAATAAGGGATTGCGGATCAATGCCTGCAATGGCGGAATGATCGAAGCCCGTAATGACGATACTATCTATTCCTTCAATGATGTAGCCAAAGAACAAGTTGACGATAAAGATAGTCCACAACAGAACCTGAACAATCAGGCACAACATGCACCATTGTCTGGCTTTTGCCCGCTGATACCATACGCTCCAAAAGGCATACGGGAGCGTAAGGATATTAATCAGAGCGATATAGGTAATCAAGGATGGGCTGAACAAGATCAGCAATACATTTGTCAGGAAATAGCCGAAACCGATTTCACTCCAGCCAACAACTCCCCATAACTTGGATGCTTCGGATTCCAAAACGTTGTTGCAATCCTTTTGCTTGAACAGTGAGCATATCTTGTCGGCGTACTGGCTTTGTATGTGCATTTGCTTCAACAGTAATAACCAACTGATGTACAGGCCAGCCATATTAACGAATAACAGAATGGAAATCCCTACATTAAAATAATATGCCTGATGAATGTATGCTATTACCGCAATCAATCCGCAGGCGGAAAAGAGAACTGCTTTTTTCAGGAGATCAATCAGTTCCGTCTTCCTGTGCTTTTCATAGTCCGGTTCGACGGATTTTTTGGAGGATTCGGCTAACAGTACAATTCCTGTCCATGATTCAATGAATGATGCCATCGGCAACTCATGATTCATGCCTTTCCATAAAAAAGAGACCTGGTCGAGTTCCACATTATGAACCGCCACGAAATCACCGCTGAACTGGGCGATAAAAGGCGTTTCTATTTCTGTTATGTCTTTTTCCTTATCAGGAATACGTGTCGCTGCATTATCAATTCCATAGTCCGAAAGCATCTTCGATAGTCCGAACAAATTGTATTTGTGAGGATGCTCGTTGAATGTTTGATCGGAAAACAACTGAGTATGCTTTACTTTCAACAATTCCAAAAAAGCGACAAATGTATTTTTCATTTCCCTTTCGATTAAAAAACGCGACAAAGGTATGGAATCGAAAAAAAACCGAAAATAGCCATTTTGGGATGTATTTAAAGTCGGGAAGTTAATTGTTATAATTTGATTTTCCGATGCTTGTTTTTTTCGTTTTGAACGGCTTGGAAATAAACAGCAAGCGATGGTTTAATGAATAGACTACCGCTTGTATCCGGTTATTCATTTTAAGTTTCCCGAAAATCTTCTTTTTGATATTACTTATCGTATCTTTTACAACAATCATCGTATCGGCTTGTTCTTGCCGGTTCATCCCTTGAATCTCCAACATGATAAATTCTCTTTCGCGAGGGCTTAATTTCTCAGTATCCCCCCATTCCCATTTTTTGAATTGTGTCGAATATTCTTTATAACATCTTTCTCCTTTAAAATAAACGCGTAAGTTTCCTGATGTTTTAACTGGAGAACACGAAAACAGGCAAAGCCCGTATTTCAATTGCTCGTTTATCCATATTGGCTTTAGTTTCAGATAAGCCATTAAATACTCAAGTTTCCCACCTTATCTAAATAGTTGATAACAGGGAAAAATATTTTTAAAAAGAGTGGTGATATTTAAAAATAAATTATTATCTTTGAGGCAATTACAAACAAAGTCATAATAAATTTAAAACATCACCACAATGGGCGCAAAATTAGGCATTTTAAATGAATTGAGCAATATTTTAAGCAAAAAAGAGAAGTGGTAAGTTCAATTAGTAAATGCAACTTTTAGGAGATAAATATTGATTATTTTTTCAGAAGAAAGAGGTGAGAAAAATCTCACGCTCTTCTTCCGACGGAAAAAATGACTATATTTGTCTCCGTTCAAAAGTTGTAAAATATGAGTCATATTACCGGGGAACAAAGGTACGAAATTGCAAGGATGTTGCAAGCGGGTTGTGCAAGAAAAGTTATTTGCATAGCCATTGGGAAAGACAAATCCGTACTCTCACGCGAGTTGAAACGGAACAGTTCAAAACGGGGTTATTCGCCGGGACTGGCTAATGAATATGCCAATGAACGTAAAGAGCGTTTCCGAAGGAACCGGAAATTAACAGGGGAAATGAAAATTCACATTGTCAAATGCATAACGGGAGAACAGTGGTCGCCGGAGCAGATTGTCGGAGATGCGGAGCGTCGGGGCATAAATATGGTTTCCATCGAACGTATCTATCAGTTTATCAGGGAAGACAAACGTAATGGAGGGACGCTTTATAAACATTGCAGGCACCGGCTCAAACACCGGAAGAGGCCGGTTGGCGGTAAAAAAGTAATCATCCCCGATAAGGTATCAATAGATGAAAGACCGGCTGTTATCAATGAAAAGCAACGCTTCGGGGACTGGGAAATCGACACAATTGTCGGCCCCGAAAATAACGGCGCCATTCTTACGGCAACCGAAAGAACCACAGGCTTCCTGCTGATGAAAAAACTGCCCGAAGGGAAAAATGCCAAAGCGCTTGCAAAAGAATTGTTTTATATGCTTTTACCCTTTAAACAGTCAGTCCTCTCCATCACTTCCGACAACGGAACCGAATTCTACGAACACAAACGGATCGCTGAAATGTTGAACACAGATTATTATTTTGCACATCCGTATTCCTCATGGGAGAGAGGGTTGAACGAATATACCAATGGACTGATTAGACAGTATATCCCTAAAAAAGAACAGTTTACAAAGTTTTCCGATAAAGATGTTGAAAATTTCCAATACAAAATCAACCGAAGACCGAGAAAATTGCTTAACTTTGACACACCAAAAAAAAGGTTCTTTAATTTATTAATCTGAAAAGTTGCATTTGTAAGTTGAATCTGCGTTCGTCAGGACGAATAAGGGTGCATTTCAATTTTCAATTAAAAACCATTATCTTTGCGCCCTGTTAGACACTTCATTATATATGCTGGGATTAGCAATTAAGGGTTTTATTATTGGTGTTTTG
>Ga0082212_10006143_pt1 | contig 16217 bp, 14 predicted proteins | sample TergutNt197P3_FD_71548 | JGI IMG/M metagenome (GOLD analysis project Ga0082212, IMG submission 71548) | Neocapritermes taracua P3 segment gut microbial communities from Petit-Saut dam, French Guiana - Nt197 P3 | ecosystem: Host-associated > Arthropoda: Insects > Digestive system > Gut ... | reverse complement strand
ATGTCCAAATCTTCAAGTTGAGCGTCTTTTAAGGCTTCCATCGTGTAAGGCCGAAGTCCAAGCGCTAACCAGTTGATAGCGAAAAGGTGATTGCCATCTTCACCATTTGGCCGCTTCTTAAGCACATCCACTATTTCGTATTCACCGTTTGGTCCAGTTTGGTAGACGTCCGAATTGACACGTACCGGCGAAATTTCTGAAGCTATTTCGGAGATGACTTTGTTCATTAGGTCGTTGCCATGCCCTGCCGGATAGGCGCACCATAAGGTGATTGGGGCATTTGGCCAGCCGTCGTTAAGCGGCTGAAGTTTTCCGTCAACTACCTTCGGCGAATCGTCAACAGGGGTTGAGGCGACAGGAGTCGATGGATCACCAGACGGTGTTGTTGGCGGCGTAGTGGTACACGCCGTAGTGATGAGGGCGAGGGCCGCAACCCCGAGAGCGGCACGCCCGAAGAATCCGCGATATTTCATAACGTTCTTCTCTTTCTTGTATGAGTTATTTGGCTTTGGGGGCAGCTATCCTGCCCGTTGTTGTTGCTATTTTTGAAGTATTTCGATGCGGAGTTGGTCTGGACCTTCGATGAAAGCCACCCAAACTCCAGGTCTGAGTTCCGTAGGTTCGTCGGTAACGCTAGCGCCACGAGATTTTAGATCAGCAACGGCCGCGATAATATCTGGAACTAGGAAGCCGACATGATCAAGGCCGAAGTATTGACCTATCGCCTCTTGGAGCACTTCGTCGTCACGTAGCGGGCGCAGCAAGAAGGTGAGACCACCCACTGCTGCGACTGCTGTGACCGGTTGACCTGGTTTGGTCGGTCTGCGATATACCTCGGCTCCCAGCACTTCGGAAAACCAGCGTTCGCTTGCCTCAAGGTCGGAGCAGAAAATGTGCGCGTGGTCGAACCGTGCCGTTGCTGCGAATATGTTCATTTGTTGCTCGGTCATGTGAGACTCCTTTCCAGTTCACCGAACTGTATTTAGGTGGTGCGGCACACATTGCGAAGTGTGCCAAGTGTTTCGACCTCGGTTTCTAAGACGTCGCCATCTTTGAGGAATTCCCGTGGTGTTCGCCCTGATCCCACACCGCTTGGAGTGCCGGTGGAGATTATGTCTCCGGGCAGCAGCGTCATTACTCGACTGATGTCGCAGATCAGAAACGGTATGTCGAACATCATTAGCGAAGTGTTGCTCTGCTGCTTTGTGATGCCGTTTACCCTGCAAGTGATATCAAGGTTCGTCGGGTCTATCGAATCGTCCAGAACTGTTAACCAGGGCCCAAACGGTGAGGAGCGATCTGCGCTCTTACCCTTGAACCATTGGTCGGCGTAAGAGTGCTGAATGTCACGTGCGGAGACATCGTTAAAGACCGCCAAACTATGGACGTAGTTCATAGCCTCCTGCTCGGCAATATTTCGCCCCTCAGTTCCAATGACTATGGCCAATTCTGCTTCCCAGTCAAACTTTTGCGAAACTGTGGCGGTTAGGAGCAGATCGTCATATGGTCCACAAACACTGGTCGTCGCTTTCGTGAACCATGTTGGAGTCGGCGGCATTTCGTCGGGTCGATCATGATTGCGATTACCTTCGATAACGTGTTCAGCGTAGTTACGTCCCACGCACAAAATATTCCTGATGGGCTTTGGAATCGGTGCCATTAGCGTAACTTCTGTCACCGAGATTCTGAGTGCCGCAGACTGCAATATTGCCTTTATGTCGCTGATAGCGCTCTCGCCAGCTTCGATCACGTCTAGCATCGACTGCCGTCCGTCACCGATTTCGACTACTTGGTCGTCGACAAGGACGCCAACTGATTGACGACCTTGATGCTCGAAGGTGACTAATCGCATGTCTCCTGGTTCCTTTCCAAATATGCGGTCAAAACTTAGTTAGAGACCCATAATCTGTCGCGCTTGTTCTGGTGTGGCTATCGGTCGGCCAAGGCGAGTCGAAATGTCGGCGATCATCGTCACCAGTTGGGCATTGCTCTCTACTGGAACCCCAGGGCTCAACTCTGGACGATCTTCCCGTCCAGTACGGACGTTTCCGCCTTTAAGGATTGCGTAGGTAAGCAGTCGAGTGTGGTCATCGGGTGTCGATGGTTCAACGATGTAGTCCTTGACGGGATGAATAAACGCAGTCAGATGCCAGTTGCTACCTTCGGGAAGCAGGTTGACTCTGTAGTCGATCTCCTCGTGCGTGCGCGGACCCCAACCACCACCTTCGTGATAAAGGCAGATATTTGCCCAATAAGGAGCGCGCAAGAAGCCTTTCTTGATCAAATAGCGCATATTCCAGGAAGCTCCGGCATGGAAAATCTCCAATTCTGGGACGACATTATGATCGAGGCAGAATTGCAGCATTTCTTCCCATTCGGCGCGATCGCGATGGTTCGCAGGGATGCCGCTTGAATCGTATTTATCGTTGTCTGACAAGGTGAGAGACATCATGTCGACAGGAATGGCATCTATTAACGCCATCCGTGAAGAATTAGTGGCAGTGGTCTTGCCCACCTGAATGATGGCACCAGGGCAACGCTCCCTGACCTCTTTAATGATCCGAATGCTGCGTTCAATGTCGAACTCAAGGTATTTTCCTGGTTCCAGCGGTTTGAAAACTAGGTGCAGATGGATGATGGCAGCACCAGCTTTGTATGCGCCTTCTGCTTCGGCGATGATGTCTTCCACTTCATTCGGACCCGCGGGGAGGCGGGGGTCGGCTGCAGTGATGATTAGTGGTTTCATGGAGTTCTCCCTTATTTGTTGTTCTGTTGTGTTGGATTGTGGTGGTTAATAACTACGTAGTAGGTCTTGGTTTTCGAGTCAGTTAGTAGGTTTCTGCTTTGGCGCGTTCGATGGTGCGTGCTTTATGACGTCTTACCGTCTCCTCAATAACGATGGCGGGTGCTGATTCACGAATGAGTTGCAACAGCTCGCGATGTTCGGCGAGGGAGGCATGTGGGCGACTGGTGGCGTTATGGAAAAATGACCTTCTGCCAACGTGCGTACGTTCGGCGGTCTTTTGAAGCAGCTCAAGTAGCCAAAGGTTTGGGCAGCGAGAGTGACACGCCTTATGAAATGCGCGGTTGTGTTTGCTGACTGCTTCGATGTCGCCGTCAGCAAGGGCGGTTTCCATCGCCACATTATGCTGTTCTAAGCGCTCTATATCTTCGCAGGTCAGCAAGGGTGCTGCTAGCGCAGTCGCCGCTCCCTCAAGTATTGCCAAAGTTCGTAAAGTGTCTAAAAGCTCACCGCGATCCAAGGCAATTACGGTAGCTCCGACGCTGGGACGATACGACACCAGACCTTCGGCTTCAAGACGTCTGATCGCTTCTCGTACCGGGCCTATGCTCACTCCAGCATCACCGGCCAACTCGGCTGCGGTTAATCGAGCATTGGGGCCGAACTCACCTGACATGATCTTCTGTCGAATCAGGTTGTAGGCATGACGATCTTTTGCCACTCCTAACGTCGTTCCTGGATTCAATGCTTCCTCCAAAACCGATTGAGACTATCTTAAGATATGTTCTAAGATGTATTAAAAGACAGGTTATACGAAAAAAGGCACTCTGAAAAGGGTTTTTAGGAAGTGATGAGATCAATGTGGACTTACCAACAAGACTCCCCAGGAACTTTCACTCGTAAGGAGATTCCTGCACCGACATCAGACAATCTTGAGGCCGGAGAGCTACTGCTGCGCTTTGCTGCTGGCGCGATCTGCGGCAGCGACATTCCCAAATTCCTCGGCACTGTCGATCCCGATAATCCAACGACTGGCCAGCCTGGAGTGCCGTTGCACGAATTGGTGGCCTATGTTGAGCACAGTCAAAATCCGGAGTTTCTCCCAGGTCAAAGAGTAATTAGCCACGTTCCTGGTGCGCGCGGGTTGAATGAATATCTGGTGGGTCATGGCAGGTTTGCGCATGTGCTTTCCCCAGCCCTTGATGATGTTTCAGCCACGATGATTCAACCCTTGTGTACGGTACTCAACTCCTTAGATCGTGTGGGGTCGGTTGCCGGAAAGAACGTTGCAGTCTTGGGGCTTGGTCCGCTGGGGTTGCTCTTTTGCCATGCAGCAGCTACAGCAGGTGCCGCGTCTGTGATCGGTGTTGATCGGGTTGACCGTTCTGATGTGCGTGCAGCCTTCGGCATTGACTATTTGGTTCATAGTGAACCCCGCCGTTGGGCGAAAGAGTTGCACGCCGATCATCCGGTACCCGATGTGGTAATAGACGCAATCGGCCATCGCCAAGAGGTCTTGACTGACGCAATCGAGGTCGTCAAAAACGGGGGACAACTGCTTGTCTTTGGCTTACCGGAAGATTTCTACGTATTCCCAATGCGGAGGTCCTTTCGCAAGGGTCTAGCCTTAGCTGCTGGAGCGATGGCTTCGGGAGTGAATGAGCACTGGCACGACTACCTGACGAAATCCGAGAATTACGTTCTGGCAGCGCCAACGCTTCCCAAGGACTACATCACGCATGTTTTTAATCTTGATGATGTTCAGACCGCCTATCGAACTGCCGCTCAACCAGGTGTTGGTAGATTAAAGGTCGCCATCCGTCCTTAAACTCATACCGATTAGGAGTGGCCCTGGTAGCTTTAACTATCCGAATTGCGAGTTAGTGAGCAAAATGGTTTATTCGGTGCAACCTGTGGCGATCAGCGCACAGGCCGGGGATCTCGTCCGCGAACTAAGGCAACGGGTTCGTGGGGAAGTCTCGACTACCTCGTTACGACGTTCGCAATATGCCTCTGATGCTTCCAACTACCGGCTGCCCCCGCTGGCGGTTGTCTACCCGCTCGACGTGGATGATCTGATCGTTGCGGCTGGGGCTGCCCGAGAGTTTGGCATCCCGCTAACCACTCGGGGCGGCGGCACTTCCGTTGCTGGGAATGCTATTGGAGCCGGTATCGTCGTTGATACTTCGGTTCACCTGAACAACATTTTGGACATTGACCCGACGGCACGAACAGCTCGTGTCCAACCCGGGGTGATATTGACTGATTTGCAGCGCGAAGCGGGGAAACACGGACTGCGTTTCGGACCTGATCCTTCCACCCAAGCCTGGGCGAGTATTGGCGGAATGATTGGCAACAATGCCTGCGGCCCTCATGCCATCGCCTACGGCCGTACTGCGGACAATGTCGTCGAAATGGATGTGCTTGATGGTCATGGCAAGCGGTTCACTGCCGGAAATGATTTGACGGACGTAGCTGGGCTGGAGTCCTTAGTATTGGGTAACCTCGGTGTGATTCGTACCGAGTTGGGTCGATTTTCGCGACAGGTGAGTGGCTACAGCCTGGAACATTTGCTGCCCGAAAACGGTCATAATCTGACCAAGGCATTGGTTGGCACAGAGGGGACGCTGGTTACCGTCTTGGAGGCCACTTTGGCGTTGGTGCCGGTCTCACCTTCGCCGGTGCTGGTGCTGCTCGGCTATCAGGATATGCATATGGCTGCCGATGATGTGCCGCAGCTAGCTGGTCACCGGCCGTTGGCTATGGAAGGAATGGACGCCAGGCTTATCGAGGTGGTGCGTCGCCGCAGGGGCAGTTCTGCCGTGCCGGAAATGCCGACTGGTGGGGGTTGGCTGCTGATCGAAGTCGGCGGCGACAATGAGCAGGAAGCGTTGGAGCGCGCCGAGGCGTTAGTTGCCGATGCTGCCGCTGACACAGTTCGGATTTTGCCTGCGGGAGCCGAAGCTGCGGCTATCTGGCGGATGCGGGCTGATGGCGCTGGTTTGGCTGGCCGTACTGCGCGGGGGAGCCAGGCATGGCCAGGTTGGGAAGATGCTGCGGTGCCGCCAGAAGCGCTCGGGGCATATTTGCGGGAGTTCGACGCTCTGATGGACACATTCGGAGTCGTCGGGGTGCCATATGGACATTTCGGTGATGGTTGCGTCCATGTGCGGGTTGATATTCCGTTGGAAAAAGATGGCGAGCAGTTGCGGGCTTTTACAACGCGTGCTGCTGAATTGGTGATTCGTTATGGTGGTTCCCTTTCCGGTGAGCACGGCGACGGGCGGGCGCGCAGCGAGTTGCTTAAGTTGATGTATTCACCGCAAGCGATTCGACTTTTTGAGGGGTTTAAGGCGCTTTTCGACCCTGGAAATCTGCTAAACCCTGGGGTTATCGTTTCACCTCGCCCACTAGACGAGAATTTACGACGCCCGTTAGCTCACCCTATTGGCACAAGTGCCGGATTTGCTTTTTCAGAAGATGAGGGCGACTTTACGAAAGCGGTACATCGCTGTGTCGGTGTTGGCCGCTGTCGCGGGGATAATGCCGGTTCCGGCGGTTTCATGTGTCCGTCTTTTCGCGCCACTAGCGATGAAACTCATGTGACTAGAGGCCGGGCTAGAGTCCTGCAAGATTTGTCTGCTGGAGCTTTCGGTGCACACGGATGGACAGCTAATGAGGTAGGCCAGGCACTTGACCTTTGTCTGGGGTGTAAGGCATGTGTGGCCGAGTGCCCGGCAGGTGTGGACATGGCCAGGTACAAGTCGGAGGTTCTACATCGCCGCTATCGGGGCAAACTTCGTCCAGCAAGCCATTACTCGTTAGGCAAGCTGCCCACTTGGGCGCGATTGGCCGGTATTGCTCCATGGCTGGTGAATGCCCTGCTCTCGGTGCCGTTAATCTCAAAGGTTGTCTTAGCAGTCGGTGGCATTGATTCGCGGCGTTCGGTACCTCGCTTTGCGGCACATCCCTTCCAGCGCAGCACGGCGGCAACAACACGCCGTCCAGCTACAACCGAGAGTATTTCTGATAAGCCAAAGGTGGCGCTTTGGGTGGATTCTTTTGACAATGCTTTCAGTCCGCACGTCGCCCAGGCGGCGATTGCAGTATTAGAGCACGCCGGTTACCAGGTGCTGATTCCCTCGCGGCCAGCCTGTTGCGGGCTGACTTGGATAACTACTGGCCAGTTGGATGTCGCAAAGCAGCGGCTGCGCGGTTTGTTAGACGTGTATGCTCCCTTTGCTGAAGCGCAGATTCCAATAGCAGGGCTAGAACCATCCTGTACTGCTGTTGTGCGCTCTGACCTGGTCGCTTTGCTTCCAGACGATCCGCGCTCAGCGAAGGTCGCCGCTGCCACGCACACTATCGCCGAATTGTTGACTGGCGAGTCTCCGGCAGGTATTAACGGTTGGACACCTCCAGATTTGAGCGATGTCACGGCGATTGTTCAACCTCATTGTCACCAAAAATCAGTGACTGGTTTCGATGCTGACTTAGAGTTGCTGACCAAGGCTGGAGCGAAACTGACCGTATTGGCCGGATGCTGTGGACTAGCTGGGATTTTCGGTATGGAAAAAGATCACTACGAAACCTCTGTCGCCGTTGCAAATGACCAACTATTACCGGCTTTAGCTACTGCCGAACCAGGCACTCTGTTTTTGGCAGACGGCTTCTCGTGTCGTACTCAGGCCAAGGACTTGGCCGGTGTAACCGGTCTGGCTCTGGTTGAACTTATAGCGTCTCGGCTGCTCCCCTAACTGCGTTAGTTGAGGTTCAAGTGAGGTTGGTATCTGGACTAAGGACGTAGAACTGCGTCAGTTCTACGTGATGAAGGCCACTGGGGGAGTTGGTTGAGAAGACAATGGCAGTTCCCATCATTGCAACGGCACATATCCGGTTTGCTCGATTAATGATTGGCCTTGTGGAGACAGTATCCAGTCAATCAGGAGTTTGGTATTGCCGGTAGGTTCCCCATTCGTTACGGCGTAGAAATCGCCGGTAAACGGGTAGCTTTGGTTTTGGATGTTGGCTATTGAGGGTTCTATTTGGTCAACTTTCAAGAGTTTTACGTCTGGGTTGGCGTACATCGTTGTGGCGTAGTACCGGTATGAATAGCCGATAGCAGGTTGCACACCTTGCCAGCGCACTGATACCTGCTGCATCAAAGAGTTTGTGCCGATCAAACTCGCGTCAGGAAGTGGTTGCGGAACCTGGATCGGAAGTCCAGCCAGAAATGCTTGCAGGCCAGTTTGGCTTCCAGAACCTTCGGGACGTTGAAACGCTATGATTTTCCCGCCCTCACGCCAACCAAGCGTGTCCCAATATGCGGTTTTACCTGAATAAATATTGCGAAGCTGCTGGTTTGTAATGTTCTCGACAGGATTTTCCTTTCCGACCAAGAAAACAAAAGCTTCTCGACCTATAGGAGTAAACCGCAGATCGGCTCCTGCGGCTTGTGCAGCAGCAATTTGTTGCTGGGAGCCGGTTGCTACGAAAATGATGTCACGGGCTCCGGAGATAATTGCTTCATAGGCTCCCAAGGTGTTTGTGCAGCGCACAACATCGGGTGCGAAAGCGCCTTGATCGTATACAGTTTCCGCAAAAGCTGCATAGACCGGATACAGCGCTGTAGCTCCGTCCAATAGTGGAAGCTGATCAGTCAACTGCAAGTGGGATTCTCCATTGAGCTTTGCAGTTTTGGAGCCTTGCGAAAACGGGGCGTATTCTGTCAAATCCGGTGTGGCTTGTGCTTGGTTTGATGTTGTGGGGTTTATCCACCAATTTCCTCGTATCGCTGTCGGGAACAGTGCGACAGCTGTGACTACGAGCACGGCCATGGCTGTTGAAACCGGGATCAGCTGCTTTGTATGTTTCATCCACAAAAGAGCAGTTATTCCGGCGGCGCCAACGAAAACCATTGCGAGTGGAAGCATTCCGACGATGTTGTCAATGTCACTAAAAGCAATCAGATATTCGTATTTGTGAAGGATGTATCCTCCGGCTAGCCAGGTAACGAGCGTAATTGCAGCGCGGACTACAACCGGTATACTTTTCATCTTCTTACATTCTTACATCAATGAGATGATGCCGGTTGCCACACCGATAAAGAAAAAGAGCACAAAGGCCACGAGCGCAAGTGGCAAAGCAATCGCAGCGATTGCGACTATCCTGCCAGCTATTCCGGTTCGTTTTTTTCCGCGGCTAAGGTAGACGAACCCCATGATTATCGCCGCCATTGGTGATATTGCAGCAATAAAGAGAAGCACTGACCCCAGTAGCCCACTATCATTTAGCCTATACCACCCAAGCCACAAAATAGCGACAGGAACCAAATCCAAACCTAACGCTATTAGTGGTAAACCTGAGGTACTTCTTTCTTCCGCAGCGACCTGGAGCACTGCAACCTGTGTGTCGTCGGTAGTGCTTTCCATGTCGATTTTCCCTTGCGATGATCACATCCAAAAGCTGTCGGCTTTGCAGTTTCTGTAAGCATGAGTATAGCGAGATAGAAAAGAGGGGCGGTTCCCGCAGCTTCGCGGAAACGAAACAGGTCTTCGGATTCTGGCGGCAACGAGGCTTGGCTCAGCAGAAACGAAAATAGCGGAGACGGACAGGAATCGAACCTGCCTGACTCGGGAACCGAGTCACATCGGTTTTGAAGACCGTGATGCCCACCAGGAACACTTACGCCTCCCTACGCGCCAGTATATAGTCTGAAGCTGGCGTTTCAGCGACACCATTTAGTTGATACGCAGGTCTTTGACTAGCACTCAACTAGTAGGAGTAGGACAATCAGCGAGGATGCTTCTGCCTGAGCCAAATATTGCCATCAGAGGTTTTCCTGCGTGTCGTTATTGGCTCTTGGCAACTCAGCAAATTTCGCGGCCATCGTAGGGTTGTGTCGCGTTAGTCGTTTGATGGTGACATCTTGTGCTTTGTCGTTCGCCAACCTAAGATTCCGGTCAGTTCCCAGTAGTGCCTCCTTGGTTTTTTGTAGATGGTCTATTGATTTATCGATCTCGTCTATGGCCGTCTTGAAACGGCGCGATGCCAGCTCGTAGTTACGTCCAAATGCTGTCTTGAACGTGTCGAGTTCATCCTCAAAATTTGTGATATCGATATTCTGAGCCCGCACTAGTGCCAGTTCTGCCTTGTAGGCCACCGCATTCGTAGCGGCATTTCGTAGCAATGTGATCATCTGAATGAAGAACTGCGGACGAATGACGTACATCTTCGGGTAGCGATGTGACATGTCAACAATCCCGACGTTGTAAAGATCACTCTCGGACTCAAGCAGCGAGACTAGCACCGCATATTCACAGCCCTTCTGAGTTCGATCTTTGTCAAGCTCCTTCAAGAAATCCTCATTCTTGTGTTTTGTTGCCGTCTCATCGCTCTCGTTCTTCATCTCAAACATGATTGAGACGATTTCTGTACCGGCATCGTCAAAATCCTGGAAAATATAGTCGCCTTTGCTGCCAGCGCGAGCATCATTGTCCTTCTCAAAATAGGCATGGGGAAATGCAGTGGCTCGGATGCGATTGAACTCGATTTCGCAGTGCTGCTCTAAACTTTCACCAACCATCTTGGTTGAAAGTCGAGTCTTCATGTCACGCAGGCGCTCAATGGTATCGTCACGATCTTTCAGTTGGGTTTCGTATTTTTCTTTAAGGGAGCTTTCAGCAAGCTGTTTTTCTAGTTCGAGTCGATCAAAACTGGCATGCAGGTCGTCGCGTTCCTTTTCTACAGCGTTGACCGATTCAATAAGAGCAAGTTTGTGTGCTGTTTCGACTGCGCTCAGCTTTGACTGAAGTTCCCGAATTTCGGCTTCGCTGGCTGCGGCATGTTTCTGTAACTCGTTGGCAAGATTGGCGTCAGCAAGTTCTATTGCGGTTTGTTTTTCATGTTTAACTTGAACAAGTTCGGTAGCCAGCAAGGCACGCTCTTTCTCTGCGGCCGCTAGCGCTTCGTTCACTGCGAGTCGCTGCGTAACTTCGGAAGTGTCAAGGCGGGCTTGGAGCTCTTGGAGCGCGGCATCTTTTGCAGCAACTTGCTGTCCAAACTCTTTGGCTGCATTCGCCTGTGCCAACTCAAGTTCGGTTCTCTTTGCCTGATCAGCCAGTTCCAGCCGCTCCTTGAGCATGCGTTCAAACTCGTCATCTCGAACTTGTCTTGCGATGTCGGCATACCCAGCTTCGTCGATAGCGAATGCTTTGCCGCATTGCGGGCAGGTAATATCGTGCATGTCAGATGCCTTTCAGTTCGCAGAACAACCCTCGTCGATAATAGGAACATCGACCCAGTTTTTGGTCAATATCTTCCACCCGAGGTGCGTAGAAACGATTCTATACACCATCTTGCGGCGCGCGTGATGATTGGATTCTCGGGCACCACAACAATGCCAAATCCGGCACGGCTGATGTTTTCCTCGGCCGGTGTTTGTGTTACCAGAAGCGACGTGCTGGTTTGCATCGGGTTTGACTCTCCTGCTACGGGAGAGCCGATCCTGAATAGGGCTTGAACAATGGAAGGATAGATCACGTGTTTCGGATTGGTGAGTTTTCTAAACTTGCGCGTGTGAGCGTTAAGACGTTGCGCTACTACAGTGACATCGGATTACTGCCACCTGTCCAAATCGATCCGTGGACCGGGTACCGGCTCTACACAACCAGCCAGCTCAGCGACCTGCAACGCATTCTCGCTTTACGGCAAGCCGGACTGTCGATTGATGAGATCGTCCAACTGGGAAGCGGTAGAGATCAAACGTCACTGCTGGCTCGCCGCCGTGAAGAATTGGTTGCCAAACATGCTGACCTAACTCTCCAACTGTCCAGGCTCGACCACTACATCGAAGTCTTATCGGAGGGCGCAATGAAATACCACATCACAATCAAAAAGATTCCAGCTATGACCGTATTCTCGGCTCGAAAAGTTATACCGGATTTCGCAGCACTAAACACGGTGTTCTGTGAAGTTGGAGCGCAGATCAGAAGTGACAACCCACAGCTTCACTGCCCTGACCCGGGATACTGCTTTGCCGCTTTCCACGATCTGGAGTTCACCGAACAGAACATTGATATTGAGATTTGTCAAGAAGTTGATCGTGCCGGTAACGCTGGCGTTGGCTATGTTTTTAAGGATTTACCTGCCACTACCGTCGCCTCGACTGTTCATGTCGGCTCGTTCGATGCGGTCGGCACAGCCTATACGGCGCTATATGAGTGGATTGAAGCTAACGGACATCATCCCAGCGGTTCGATCCGGGAAAGCTACATTGATGGGCCATGGAACAAAGACGACGAAGCTGACTACGTCACCGAAATCCAAGTCCCACTCGTCGACTCCCCAGATCGGCCTAGCTGAGTAGAAAAATCCTGCCTAATCTGGCACGGAACCCGCAGGCGAACAACAGCGCGTCGTTCTTCTTAAGTCCCAAAGTACAAGTTAAGCATCGCGTTTCAGCAGTGACCAGAAACCGAAACCAACCGGGAGCAGAGTCCAGATTAAGGTGGCGATGGTCGTGCTAGCAGTTGTGGCAGGCCAGTCCAGGAATGGTGCCGCATTATCGAATACAGGTGTGTAAATCCCGATTGGTGCCACAGCAGGCAGATGCAGCAAAATCCAATTCGAGATTTTATTGTCTGGTTGCACCACGACAGTTCCTAGTAGGAATAGCAGCGGCAGAACTAGCATCACTCCAAAGTATGCGACTACTGCCACGGCGGTGCTTCGGATTAGAGTCCCCAAACCCAAGCCAAGCATTGCCATGAGCGCTAATACGAACGCGCTGCCTAGCCACACCCGAAGTCCAGACGGCAGGAAAAGGTCGAAGCGCACTGTGTCGGGTAACCCGGGGAAGCTCAATATGGCTCCCAGTAATTCGGCTATGGCAGACGTCACAAAAGCGAATGTTGCAACGACTATTGCTTTGGCTGCCAGGGCAGGCCAGCGTGATGGCGTGACGGTCAGAGTGGTTCGGATCATACCGGACGAATACTCGTTTGTGATACTCAAGATCCCAAGCAGTGTGAGTAAAACCCCTGAGTAGATGGGGGCACCTATCATCGACGATGACAGGTCATTGATGCCTAGATCCCGGTTCAGCTCCGAGTTGACGATATCGATGAAAAATAAGCCGGCTCGTACGCTGGTAGCCGTGGTGTAGAGAGCGAGTCCGAAACTAACGCTGACTAATACCCAAGTTGATGCCATGCTAGCCAGCTTTAGCCATTCTGCGCGTAATAGACCTGCGAAACTGAGTTTCCACGGTTCGAGTGAGGGTGATGCCACGGTTTGCTGGTTGAAGACAGGCGGGGCTGTTTGGGGCGACTGTAGTTGGGAGTCCCCGCTATTTGCGCTCGGCCACGCTGGCTGTGATGTGCTCATGACCACTATCCTCTGTTTTGGTCAGTTGTGGGTGGAAAAACTGACTGCGGTTGGTGGGTTGGGTTCTGCGCTGGTGGCTCAAACGACGGCATATCTGGATAGTTTTCAGATTCAGGGGCAGGCATGGGAGCGGCAGGGGCAGGCGTGGTTGCATGCCAGGTTCGCACTGTAGCGGGGTTTTGCATCGGTGGTGTTGGCTCGCCGGAAATGAATTCGACAGCTCCGGCGGTCAACTGTAGATATGCGTCTTCTAGCGACACTTCGACCCGGTTGAGTCCGTAAATCGTCCACCCTTCATCGCGGGCACGAACGGCGATCTGTTTGACGTCAACGCCTCGGATCTCGATCAGTTCAGGTTCGAGTGTCAACACCTGGACATTCGGTTCGGAAAAGGCGGCTGCAATGCGAGCGGCGTCGGGAGAATTGACGCGGGAAGCAACTCCGGAAGCGGCCTTAATGAAATCAGCCATCGGGGTGGCAGCTAGCAGTCGACCACGGGCGAGTACAATCAAATGGTCTGCGGTATTCTGCATTTCACTCATCAAGTGGCTGGACACAAGCACTGTCTTCCCAAGCGATGCTTGATGACGCAGTAGCGACCGCACCCAGGCCACGCCTTCGGGATCAAGACCGTTCATTGGCTCGTCGAAAAGCAAAATGGAAGGATCACCTAGCAAAGCGGCGGCGATAGCTAGCCGTTGGTTCATGCCCAACGAAAAGGTTTTGATCTTCTGCTGTGCGACCTTTGCTAGCCCGGTCAGTGAAAGAACTTCGTCGATACGGGTGGCCGGAATCCGGTGTGTAGCGGCAAGAATTTCAAGGTGGCGACGAGCTTTGCGATTTTGTTGTATCGCCTTGGTGTCGAGCACGGCACCGATAGTCCGCATCGGCGCGATCGAACGAACGAATGCTTGGCCGTTTACTGTTATGTTGCCGCTGCTCGGCCTGTCGAGCCCAACGATCATGCGCATCGTGGTGGACTTTCCGGCACCATTCGGCCCGAGAAATCCGGTTATCATGCCAGGGCTGATACTTACGGACAGGTCATCGACAGCTACCTTCGATCCGTACATCTTGGTCACACTGAGGAGTTGGATCACGGCCATCACACTAGCGGAGCAGTAGGTTCGGTTCAAAGGAACAGATGTAAATCAGACTCTGGGCGGGTGAGTTAACGTCTTTTTTGGCCTCAAAGCCAGTGGACGGACGGCTCTGATGACGTCGGCGGCGCGGAACTCGTGTACTCCTAGAAATCTACTGTGCATCTTTCCGGGTTTTTGTATGAGGCATAGAAAGCAGTCATCCGGACGGTTTACTATACACAAACGCGGGTATCAAGTGATTGTTGTCGCCACAGCTGGTTTTCTCACCAGTAGGGGAACGAGATACAGAGCCACCATGAGTACGAAAATGACGTCCAGGACACCTAAATTCTGGAGTGCTGTGACACCTTGCGGTAAAAGAAAGTACGGCGTGATCAGTCTGACTAGCCAAAACGCGGTGAGCATCATCAGAGTCATTCTTCCGACTATGGACTGACGTACTGTTTTTCTGCCAACAACTAGAACCAGCCCCACACCAAACAAGAAGGCTACGAAACAGGCATTACACAGCAGAATGAAATCAGCCATGGCGCTCACACCGGCCACTTGTCGACCGCCAGCCTCGGTGGCCATCTCAGACACCAGTTGCGGGATGACTACCACATGGAACACTGCCCACAGCATCGACGTGATTCCACCAGCGAGGATGAGCCGTTCAACGGTTTTATTCATCCAGATCTCCTTTTCCTCCACACCCCAGAGACAGAGGCGTCATCCCCCATGGTTGTACTGTGGCTAAGAAAGAACCACCCCCGGATGGGGGACGGATGGAAAAATCCCCCATATGGGGGAGGGCACGACTCTATTCCCTGGTTTCTATATCGAGGATGCCCAGACGCAGTGCCTCACTGACGGCTTGGGTACGGTTGTCCACACCCAGCTTTGCCAAGATGCTCGACATGTGGGATTTCACAGTTTCACCGGTGATGAAAATTCGTTCAGCGATTTCACGATTGCGAAGACCCTCGGCTACACGGACTAGGATTTCCTGCTCACGCGAAGACAACGCAACCGCAGCAGAATTTGGTCCGCTCGGCGACACCCTCACGCGGGCATGATAAACCCGCTCAGACCCGGCATCGCCAATCTCGTCCACCATCAGGTGGCGAGCCAGCAATCTCAACCACCGTGCCAGTTGGTTGGCCACGTACGGAAGACAGATAAGAAAACCGAAAAAACCCACCGAAAGAAGGAAAGCTGTTGTTTGGCTGATCGATATGGAGACCGCTTCCAAGGAGCGCTCCAAACCCATCATCTGAGCCAGGGCACCAAAACCAATGGGGAGAATGACAACAGTGAGCGCACACACAACCAATCCCAGAAAGAAGTGGAGAAGATTCCATAGCCCACCCAACACAGCCGGTCTCCATCCTCGCGCTGGATTAACCGTGGGAGATGACAAAAGAACCGTCGCCAAACCGAAGGCGTACCTCCTAGAGGTGGGAAGAAAAACCATCGCCATGGCCAGGAACCCGGCAAGACAAAGAAACACTGTGATAGCCCCGACAGGTGCATTCTCAGTGAGGACCTCCCCGGCAAAAGGAGTATTCGCCAAACGCTCAGGTATCAGCATCTGCGCGCAGCGAATGAGACCTGCCAATCCAACCCCTGAAACCAGAGCACCCATGATTAGCCAGATTCACACCGGAAGACAGGTGGTGAACTCTCGCATCCAGTTGAATGCTAGTCGCTTCATCTTACTCCCCGGCCATTTGCTATCTCTGTAGGTTTCTCCTCCCACCTTATACAAGTAGTTCGGAAAACAAGGTACGGCATCAGGTGACAAACACCTGGGGAAAGCCAATGCAGAAAAGGACAACGCAGAGTAAAACTCCTTGTCAGATGGATTACTTATTTGGTACTAAGCCACCTAGGACAAAGGTGTCAAAAATATCCCACCAGAGGATAATATCGACGAAGCCAGGTGTCAAAAGTATCCCGTGGTGGTATAGTGTTGGCATGAATGAGGTTGTTACGATCCTGGA
>Ga0082212_10006142_pt1 | contig 16219 bp, 7 predicted proteins | sample TergutNt197P3_FD_71548 | JGI IMG/M metagenome (GOLD analysis project Ga0082212, IMG submission 71548) | Neocapritermes taracua P3 segment gut microbial communities from Petit-Saut dam, French Guiana - Nt197 P3 | ecosystem: Host-associated > Arthropoda: Insects > Digestive system > Gut ... | reverse complement strand
TGACAGCGCTGTCGCTGCTGACAGCGTTCACGGTCGGGTCGCCTGCCGCAAGCGCGGCGACAGTCGATGTCGGCACCGGCGCCGCGCTGACTTCCGCAATCAGCGCCGCTGCCGCCTCGGGCGACGTGATCCGCCTCACGGCGACGATTAACCTCGCCGGACAAATCCGGGTCGATGCCAAAAGCATCACCATCAACCTCAACAATCACAACCTTACCGTTACCAACAATGCCGGCCCGGCGGTTGACGTAAGCCGCGGCGGCGAACTGAAACTTGAAGGCGAAGTACCCGGAACGTACGAATTTAACGTCATCGCCACCAACGGATACCGCGCCGTCGAAGCGTCAACGTTAGTCGGCACGGTGGGCAACAACAGGCTGACCGTCAGCAATGTGACAAGCACAAACGCCACCGCTCTCAATGCCCGCGGCACGGGGACAGTCGTCAACGTGACCGGCAACGTGACGACTACCGTCGGAAGCTGGTATGGCGTAAATGCCGCCGATGACGCCACTGTCAATGTCGGCGGCAACGTAGCCGGCACCTCTTACGGCATATATACCCTCAACAACGCCACCGTCAACGTGGCAAAAGACGTGACAGGCGATGTCGGCATTTATGCAAAATTCTCGACCATCAGGGTTGACGGAGACGTCACGGGCGCGGTCGGCCCAACCTTAACCGGCGTCAATGCCGATACCGGCGACAACATCACCGTAGGCGGCAACGTCACGGGAGGCGTTAACGGCGTCTATTCAGGCGATGCTTCGACCATCACGGTCAAGGGCAACGTCACCGCAGCGCACGCGAACGGCGTCGGCGTCAAGGCGTCAGGCGCCGACGGCACCGTCATAAGCGTGGAAGGCAACGTCACGGGCGAACTCTACGGTATGGACGTGGTCAACGTAGTGTCCGTCACAGTCGAGGGAGACGTCAAAGCCAATGCGGCGGGCGGCATCGGCGTAAAAGTGACAAGAACCCCCGCAGCCACAAACGCGACGGATGTGAAGGTGGAAGGCGACGTCATCGCCGACGCCATCGGCGTGCAGTGCGGCGGAACGGGCATGACATGTACCGTCACGGTGGACGGCGAAATCAAACCCCTTGCAGCCGCTTTCTCGGGCAGCTACATACAGGTCAACAGCGCGAACAGGGCGCAGAGCCAGCACGAGCTGACTTCATCCAAAGCAAATTATCTTGAATACCTCAACAGCGCCGACCCGGGCAGCAAGGTATGGGTGAAAGACCCCGCAGCCGCTCCGCTCACATTCACCCACAGCGCGGTGTTCAACATTCCCGCATCCACGGCAGGAACGGCAATCACGAACATTGACGTGTCGGGCGGCGTATCGGGCGGCACACCGTCATACACATTCAGCGCCACAGGCCTTCCATCAGGCATCTCCATCAGCGCTGCAGGCGTTATTTCAGGTACGCCGAACACAGCCGGCGGCGCAGGAACGGCAACCGTCACCGTCACAGACGGCGCAGCCGGTACCGCAAGCATCAACATCAGTTACGGCGCGATAGCGGCGGCGGCAGCCAACGTCTGCGAAATTGTCGGCGGCAGTCAGTACCCCGACCTTGCCTCGGCGCTCGGAGCGGTAGCGACAGGACAGACCATCCGCCTGCTGGCCGACATCACCTACGGCGCCCGAATCCGGATTGACGGCATATCCGTCACCTTCGACCTCGACAACCAGTGGACGCTTACCGTAAACAACGGCGCGGGCAACGCAATCGAGGTCATGAACGCAGGCGAACTCCATTTAATCAACGACATACCCGGCACGGCCGAACTCAACGCCACCGGCTCGGTATTCGGTCTGAATGTCTCAAGCGGCAGCAAGGCAACCGTCAGCAACGCCACAGGCAACGACACGGGCGTGTTTGCAGACGGCGCAGGCACAACCGTCTCGGTCAAAGACAACGCAACAGGCACAAATATAGCTGGCGTGCACGCCCTTAACGGCGCTACCGTTACGGTTGCCGGCAATGTCGCAGGCGGCGCTGCGGGTGTGAGCGCTGAAAGTGGCGCAAACGTCACGGTCAACGGAGACGCCGCAGGCGGCGCTTACGGTGTATTAGCTGACGCCGGTTCAACTGTCGCGGTCAGCGGCAACGTAACAGGCACGTTATCTACTAGTTTAGGCGTTTGTGCAGTGGGTATAGGCACGGAAGTAACCGTGGGTGGAGACGTCTCGGGAAGTTCAAACGGTATCTATTGCGGCAACGCCGGAGACGCAAGCAAAGTAACCGTGAACGGCGAAGTCAAACCCCTCGCAGCCGCTTTCACAGCCAGCTACATACAGATCAACAACGTAAGCAAGGCGCAGAACGGCCACGAGACGACTTCGTCCGTAGCGGGCTATCTCGAATACCTCAACAGCGCCGATCCGGGCAGTATCGTATGGGTGAAAAACACCGCCAACGTATGCGAAATCGTCGGCGGCAGTCAGTATGCCGACCTTGCCTCGGCGCTCGGAGCGGTAGCGACAGGACAGACCATCCGTCTGCTGGCCGACATCACCTACGGCGCCCAAATCCTGATTAGCGGCATATCCGTCACCTTCGACCTCGACAACCAGTGGACGCTTACCGTAAACAACGGCACGGGCAGCGCAGTCGAGGTCATGAACGCAGGCGAACTCCATTTAATCAACGACATACCCGGAACGGCCGAACTCAACGCCACCGGCTCGGTATTCGGTCTTGTTGCCTCAAACGGCAGCAAGGCAACCGTCAGCAACGCCACAGGCGACAACAATGGCGTCCATGCCGACGGCGCAGGCGTAACCGTTGCAGTCAGGAGCAACGTAACAGGCCCAATCGCAGCCTCGTATGGCGTAAACGCCTATAACGGCGCTGACGTCACGGTGGGCGGCGACGTCGCAGGCGGCAATGCAGGCGTGACGGTCCTTAGCGGCGCAAGCGTCACGGTCGTCGGCAATGTCGCAGGCATCGTCAACGGCGTTCATGCCGACGGCGCAGGCACAACCGTCGCAGTAAGCGGCAACGCCACAGGCACAGGCGTAGGCGGCAAAGGCGTGCTTGCTGAAAACGGCGCAACCGTCATGGTGGGCAGCGACGCCGCAGGCGACTATAGCAGTGTGATCGCTACAGGCGGCGCAAGCGTAACGGTCATCGGCAACGCCACAGGCGGCAACACCGGCGTGATCGCTTCTTTCGGCGCTGCGATAGCGGTCCTCGGCAACATCTCCGGCACGGCAGCCGACAGTAGAGGCGTTCATGCAGAGGGTACAGGCTCGGAAGTAATCGTGGGCGGCGACGTCACGGGAGGCTTCACGGGTATCTGGTGCGGCGGCAGCGCCGCCAGCACGGCCAAAGTAACCGTGGACGGCGAAGTCAAACCCCTCGCAGCCGCTTTCACCACCGGATTTTTTGCCTACGTCAACGGCGCGGGTAAAACACCGGCTGACTTCGAGGCTGCAAGCACGAAGGCGGGCTATCTCGAATACCTGAACAGCGCCGGCCCGGGCAGTTTCGTATGGGTGAAAAACACCGCCAGCGTATGCGAAATCGTCGGCGGCAGTCAGTACCCCGACCTTGCCTCGGCGCTTCTGGCAGTAACGACGGGACAGACCATCCGCCTGCTGACCAACGTCACGCACGGATCCGCCATCTATATTAGCGGTATATCCGTTACCGTCGACCTCGACAACCAGTGGACGCTTACCGTAAACAACAGCACGGGCAGCGCAGTCGCGGTTGACAACAGCGGCGAACTCCTGTTAGTCAACGACGCGCCCGGAACGGCCGAACTCAACGCCACCGGCTCGTCATCCGGTCTGTATGTCACAGGCGGCGGCAAGGCAACCGTCAGCAACGTCACAGGCAATACTTCAGGCGTGTATGCCGACGGCGCAGGCTCAACCGCCACGGTCAAAGGCAATGTCACAGGCACAACCGTGCATGGCGTGAACGCCCTTAACGGCGCTTCCGTCACGGTGGACGGCGACGTCGCAGGCAACGCCGCAGCCGGCGGCGCGGGCGCGAACGCTACCGGCGGCGCTATCGTCGCTGTCAAGGGCGACGCCGCAGGTAGCACGGCGCTCATAGCCAGCGGCGCAGGCTCAACCGTTACGCTCGACGGCGACGCCATCGGCGTCCAGACAGGCGTACGCGCTGCCGGCGGTGCAAGCGTCACAGTCAAGGGCGACGCTTCAGGCGACAGTTACGGCGTGGTCGCTACCTTAGGCGCAACCGTCGCGGTCGGCGGCAACATCGCCGGCAAGGCAACAGGCAGTTCAGGCATTTATGCAACAGGTTCAAACACGGAAATAACCGCAGGCGGCGACGTCGAGGGTGATTTCCAGGGTATCTGGTGCGGCGATCCGGGCGACGCAAGCAAAGTAACCGTGAACGGCGACATCAAACCCCTTGCAGCCGCTTTCAACACCGGATTCGGTATCTACGTCAACGGCGCGGGCAAATTACCGGCGAACTTCGAGGCTACGAGCACGAAGGCGGGCTATCTCGAATACATCAACAGCGCCAACACGGGCAGTATCGTATGGGTGAAAGACCCCGCAGCCGTTATCCCGCTCACGTTCACCCACAGCGCAGCGTTCGACATTCCCGCATCCACGGCAGGGACGGCCATCGCGAACATTGACGTGTCGGGCGGCGCATCGGGCGGTACGCCTCCCTACTCATTCACCGCCACGGGACTTCCCGCAGGCATCACAATCAGCGCGGCAGGCATTATTTCGGGTACGCCGAACGCAGCCGCCGCCGCGGGAACGGCAACCGTCACCGTCACAGACGCCGCATCCGGTTCCGATAACATCGCCATCAGTTACGGCGCGATAGCGGCAGCACCCGTCTACGTATGCGAAATCGTTGGCGGCAGCCAGTATGCCGACCTTGCCTCGGCGCTTGCGGCTGTGACGACCGGACAGACCATCCGTCTGCTGGCCGACATCACGCACAACAGCCTCATCTCTATTGACGGCATATCCGTTACCATCGACCTCGACAATCAGTGGACGCTTACCGTAAACAACAGCGCGGCTCACGCAATCGAGGCTGTCAACGCCGGCGAACTCCTGTTGGCCAACGACGTACCCGGAACGGCCGAACTCAACGCCAACGGCTTGTCATCCGGTCTGGTAGTCGCAAGCGGCGGCAAGGCAACCGTCAGCAATGCCGCAGGCAACAATGATGGCGTGTATGCCGCCGGCGCAGGCGTAACCGTAGCAATCAAAGGCAACGCCACAGGCACAGTCTCGTATGGCGTGGAAGTCCTTAACGGCGCTACCGTTACAGTGGGCGGCAATGTCGCAGGCGGCCATAGAGGCGTGTTTGCCGACGGCGCAGGTACAATCGTCACGGTCAATGGCAACGCCACAGGCGACAGTTTCGGCGTGTTTGCTACTGCCGGTTCAAATGTCGCAGTTCACGGCAACGCCACAGGCACAGGCGCAGGCGCGAATGGCGTGAACGCCGATAACGGCGCTACCGTTACAGTGGGCGGTAATGTCGCAGGCAGCAGCACAGGCGTGAACGCTGATAGCAACGCAAGCGTCACGGTCAACGGCGATGCTACAGGCGGCAGTTTCGGCGTGTTTGCTTCTACCGGCGCAACCGTCGCGGTCAGCGGCAACGTCTCCGGCACGGCAACCGGCAGTCGCGGCATTTATGTAACGGGGACAGGTACGGAAGTAACCGCGGGCGGCGACGTCACAGGAGATAGCAGAGGTATCTATTGCGGCGATGCCGGTGACGCAAGCAAAGTAACCGTGAACGGCGAACTCATACCGCTCTCGGGCGCTTTCACCTCCGTATACTGTATCTCCGTCAATAATGCGGGCAAAACACCGGCGGACTACGAGGCTGCAAGCACGAAAGCGGGCTATCTCGAATACGTCAACAGCGCCAGCCCGGGCAGTTTCGTATGGGTGAAAGACCCCGCCGTCACTTCCCTCGTTACCGCGCGGACAATCAACGGCGTCATTTCGCCGGTGGCGGGAGCGGCGCCGAGCACGGCAATAACCGGCGGCTCAGGCTTCACGGCAGCGATTGCATGGAACGGCAACCCCGCAACATTCGTCCTCGCGACCCAATATACGGCAACCGTCACCCTCACCGCCAACCCGGGCTATACCTTCGATACAGGCGCGGGCGAGTATGCCTCTACGGCTGACATCATATCCTTCACCGTCAACGGCATCACCCCTGTATGGATAAGCAACACCGGCGCAACGCTTGAGTTCGCAGTCACCTTCCCGCCCGCCGCAGCTCCGGCCATAGCCCCGACAATTACTTCAGCCGGCAACGCAACCGTAGCAAGCGGCACGGGTGGCACGTATCAGGTCACGGCCACAGGCACGGCGCCGATCACGTTCGCTCTGTCGGCCACAGCGCCCGCAGGCGTGAGCATCAACAGCACAAGCGGACTTATTACAGTCGCGGCAACTGTTCCGGCCGGCGTTTATACATTTACCGTTACAGCCTCCAACGGCGCATTGCCTGACGCTTCGCAAACGTTTACGCTGAACGTGACGTCTGCAACCACTCCGCCGAATCATCCCGGACAGTATGCCGTCAATATCGGCGCCTTTACGGGTGGCGCTGTCGCGACAAACCATGCGACCGCAGCAGCAGGACAAACCGTCACGCTGACCGTCAGTCAGTTGGCAGGCTATGAATTGAGTACGATCACGGTATCCCGTACAAGTTCGCCGTCAACAACCGTTTCGTTAAGCGGCACAGGCCTTTCGCGCTCGTTCACGATGCCTGCCTATAACGTAACCGTTGACGCCACATTTGCCAAGACCGCCGCGCAGACGCTGTGGGAGCAGGCGCTCGCAATCATCGAAGCGGCCGCATACAACGCGCCGAAGTCGGCAGCCGCCACCGAAGTCGAACTTGCCGCATGGCTTGCCGACTATGTCAACGAACTGCTGAAAGCCGCCGGCATCAACCAGACCGTTACGGTAGCCGATGTCTATATACAGTCCGGCAGTTTCACACCCGCAATGGCAACCGCAAACGGCACGTTCACATTCTTTGTCCTTCCGCCCAACGTAACAGGATCAACCCTTCTCAACGGCACGATCCTCTCGACCGTAGGCAATGTAAAGACGGATAATTATCCGTCTCTACAAGCGTGGACACAGAACGGCGTGTTGTATGTCAGCGGCCTGTCGGCAGGACAGTCATGGAGCGTATATAGCATTGCCGGCACGCCGGTTTATCATGGCGTTGCCACCGGCGATAAGGCGGAAATCGCACTGCCCGGACGCGGAGTTTACATCGTAACTGAAGGCAACGCAACGGCAGTGAAAGTCGTGAATTAACAGCAAGGGGATTAATCCCCTTGTTTTTCACGTCATTGAGAGAAGAAAATGACAGCAGAGAAAAGGATACAAAGGGGTCACGAGTGACACACACGGACAGAAAAGTAATCATAAGCACAATAAGTCGTTTCGTGAAACCCTTTGTGTCTCCTTTGCTGAAAGCAAGAGGGACAGAGAAAAAAAACTATTAGCTCTTATCTCTTAACTCAAAAAAGCGTTCTTTGACATATTGGTTTACACGCAATTTAATGGTTAACGGTTAGTGGTTAATGGTTAGTGGGATTTAAAGATTTAAAGATTTAAAGAAAAATGATTCTTAATTTTTAATTGCTTCCGTTCCGAAAGCCAAACATTTTTTGATTTTTACACTATTGAATAGTCTTAATTCTTAATTGATTTTCGTATCTTTGTGGCGGTAATACAAAAATAGAGCTATGACACAGATAATATTAAAAAACAGGATTGATAATATGCAGATGAGCATATTGATGAGGCTTTTTGATTCGTGGAATGTGAACGTGGAAATAGCAGATGAAACAGCAGGTAAAAAAATACCTGACAATAGAAGTTTCTCTCAACTTTTTTCAAAAACCCGCGGTATGTGGCAAGATTATGATATTGACGGAAGTAAACTGCGTAACGAAGCATGGGGATTAAATGAAAAAACGGCAATATGATACTTGTTGATACAAATATATTTATTGAGTATTACAAAAACAATCCTGCAGTTTGTGAAATTTTAGAGCAGATAAATCTGCAGGATATAGCGGTTAATGATGTTGTCTGTGCCGAATTGTATTTTGGCGCCCGAAACAGGCAGGAATTGGCTGATTTAGTTTCCGACATGAAAAAACTGACTGTGCTGGCTATTTCTACACAAATTTCCAGACTTGCGGTAGATTTGGTCAGGCAATATTGTCTGTCGCATAAATTAAAATTACCGGATGCGCAAATTGCGGCAACAGCCATTTTTTATAACGCAGAACTTTTTACCCTTAACAGAAGAGATTTTGCGTATATTTCTGACTTGAAACTGTATGATCATATTTCGGGATGATGTGACGCATTGAATTACTGCCATACGAAGCGAAAGCGTGTAAACCAATTAATGTGTTTACACGCTTTTTTTGTTGGGGGAAGTCAGTTATGAGTTACGGGTTACAAGACCGGATTGCTTCGCAGGCTCGCAAAGAACTGTGAAAAGGAAACAATATGAAAAGAAATATACGATACGTTTTTTGTTTTGTCGCGTTCATTATTGCGTGCGGCTGTGGATTGAACTACACTAATAAGGGTGTTGCGACCACATTCGTTTTGTTGCCTGCTCCGGTTGCATCGCTAATCGCTTGGCGGTATGCGGTTGATAAAAAGAAGCTTGCCGAACGGCAAATCAAATTTGCCAATCAAAAAATCATACAGCTCGAACAGGAAAAGCAACTTGTCGCCACGCAATCCGTGCTTGACGGCGAAACACGCGAACGCGCTCGTTTAGCGCGCGACCTGCACGACAGTCTGGGCAGTATGCTGACGGGCGTCAAACTCAATCTGCTCGAAATGAAACAGGGAGCCAAGCTGGAATATACCGATGTGGAACGTTTCAACAGGGCGTTGGGATTGCTCGACAAGTCGGTACAGGAAATGCGCCGCGTAGCACACCATCTGATGCCCGATTCGCTCAGCCGCTTCGGACTGAAACCTGCCGTAAACGATTTTTGTAACAACCTGCCTTCCGTACAATTCATGTACTATGGAGACGACTCACGAATCGAACCCAATCTCGAAGTGATGATTTACCGCACAATCCACGAATTGGTCAATAACGCACTCAAACACGCGGGAGCCGAACAAATCATGGTGCAAATCCTCCGCGAAGACGAACGCATCGCCTTTACCGTACAGGATGACGGTTGCGGCTTCGACCCTGATACAATAACCCAAGGCATGGGTTTGGAGAATATCCGTAACCGCGTAGCAGCCTACAACGGCATCATTAACATCGACTCAAGTGCAGACGAAGGAACGGAAATCAATGTAGAGTTGAGGGTAGTGGCAGTTACGAGTTACGAGTTACAAGTTACAAGTTTCGAGACCGGATTGCTTCGCAGGCTCGGATGACGGAAGAGGAAAGGAAAAACGAAGAAAGAAAAAAACTCTTGGGTACTTCTAAAAACCCTGTTTGTCGCGCTCCCGTCATTGCGGGCTTGACCCGCAATCTCCTGAAAACGAGGAGATGCTGAAACAAGTTCAGCATGACGTTTTGAGTTTTTAGAAGTCTCCTCTTAACTCTTAACTCATAACTCTTAACTCTTATCTCTTAACTCATAACTCTTTCCCCCCCCACGCGCTACGTAGTTGCGCCGCAAATCAAACAAATCAATAAAAAATATCACATAACTTATTCGATTGGGAACTGTTTCTCTATCGTTGCAACACCGCTACGCGGCGTATTTCGGGGAATTTCGCCTATTCCGTGTGCTGTCACGCACGGCTATAAACACACAAGCGCTAACGCGCTTCGTAATTGCTTCCCTTCGGAACTATCCATAATGAAAAAATCAAAGAATGTGTCTCTTTCCGAAGGGAAGAAAAGCCAAACATTATTTAATTTTTAACACTAATGTAAAGTCATAATTCGTAATTCTCAATTGATTGTCAAGCACGGCTATAAACACGTAAGCGCCAACGCGCCTCTTATGTCTCGGAGCGCCAAACATGTAAGTGCTAACACGCTTGTCGCTACTATCGTTGAATAGCCATATTTTACAAAACACGGGATTTTCCCGGTGATCCGGAATTTACCATATCCGTATAGTAGGAATTTACTATGTCATACAGTAGGAATTTACTATTGACAAGGGGAGTTGGAGGCGGTAATTTTGCAGCAAATTTAAACGTAAAGAAATTACAGGTATGCACACAATAAGAACGTCAATCGCGCGCCTCTGTTTCGACATAACGTCGTGCGTGACATGTTTGTCGATTTTCAATTAAATCCATATTTTTGCAGTACGGTAATTAAAAGAAAAATATAATGAAAGAAAAAATTTTATTACTTGCCGCGGCGTTATTGTCCGCCTGTTTTTATTACGGTTGCAATGCGCCGGACGCCGCCGCACCGATACCGCAAACCGCATCATTTGTGCCCGATTCGCTGTGGACGCCAACCGGCAATGCGCAACTCGACAGCCTCCTGCAGCTGGCTGCAGTCGCCCCGCAGGATACCGTTCTTGCCAGGCTGTATTATGATATAGGCGATGCCTACCTGTTTAACCTGAACGATTTCGAAAAGGCAAAGGAATACTATCTCGCGACAAAAACGCTGAGCGACAGGCTGAACTGGAACGAAGGCCGCTACCTGTATGCGTCAGGTATTACGGATATACTTAACAGGGAAGGGCTTATGGATTCATCCATTGTCATTCACAGGGAAGCGCTCGAACTGGCAAAAAGGGAAATGAACGAACTGAAAATTGCCGTCATATCGGCAAATCTGGGGAACTGTTACCAGTATAAAAGATGGTATGAAACCGCCCTGACATATTACCATGAAGCATTGTCCGTGCTTGAAAAACGGGATGACCGGTTCCGGCTTGCACAGCTGTATCATTTGACGGGAAGTACGTATAATTATATGAACATGTATGACGAAAGCACGGAATTATTCGAAAAAGCCCTTGCCATACTGAACGAAAAACCTGATACGCTGATAAGGGTTCCCGCGCTGCTTAATTATGCTTATGCACTCATGTTCATGAATGAACTTGACAGGGCGGAAGACTGCCTGACGGAGGCAGCCCGCATTTGCGAACTTCACGGCTACAGGTATTATCTAATCCAAATTTACGCCAATTCGGGTAATATTGCGCTGAAAAGAAACGATTTTGACAGGGATGAAATGTATTTGCGTAAAATGATTGACATTAACAGCGAAATCGGCAATGTGGAAGGTCACTGCATTGCATACAGGGGTCTGGCTGCAGCTGAACTGTACAGGGGACATTTCAGTCAGTCGGAAGAATATGTGCTGGAAGCGCTGGAAACCGCCGTAGAATATGATCTGCCGGAAGAAAAGATGAAATGCTACCGGCTTCTTGCGGATCTGGCAACTGCGCGGCACGATTATCTTGCCTACCGCATGTATGCCGAAAAATCCGATTCTATCGGCAATGCGCTGATATCCGAACAGACCCGGCTGAATGCCAAGGAAATGGAAGCTAAATACGAAACCGAGAAGAAAGATTTCGAGATTGAACGTCAGCAAAGCGTCATCGCCCGTCACCGGATGCAGCAGGGGCTATTGGCGGGGGCCGTCGCAGTTTGTGCCGTATTCCTTGTGCTGCTGTGGCTGATGCTTCGCCTGCGCTCGCGCCGCAATACCGCGCTGACGGAACGCAACGACGCACTCTCGGAACGTAATACCGCGCTTTCTGAACGCAATACCGCGCTGGACGAACTTACCGTTGCCCTTTCGGAACGCAATACCGCCCTGACCGAGCGCAACGACGCCCTGTCGGACATGAACACGACCAAGGACAGGTTTTTCAACATCATCTCGCACGACCTGAAAAACCCCGCCCTCGCGCTGAACGACGCCCTCCGGGTACTCGTTAAAAAGGGTCTCCTGTGGGATGCCGACACGCTGACCGGATACTACGGCGATCTGCTGCTCTCGTCCGAAAACCATGTCGAACTTATCCTTCATCTGCTGAACTGGGCAAAGGCGCAAACCGGACGTATCACCTGCTCGCCCAAAAAGTTCTACCTCGCCGACCGCCTTCACCCCGACGTTGCGCAGGTACGCGGCATGGCGCAGAAAAAAGCCGTTGCGCTCGTCGACGCCGTCCACGAAGATACGGTCGTCGACGCCGATCCCGACATAATCGCCACCGTCGTCCGCAACCTGCTGACGAACGCCGTCAAGTTCACACGCGCGGACGGAACGGTCACGCTGTCGGCTACGCCCTCCGCCGACGGACGGCTCACCGTCGCCGTCAGCGACACCGGCGTCGGCATGTCAGAAGAACAAATCCAAAACCTGTTCCGACTCGACAGCGCCCGCTCGAAGCCCGGCACGGCAGGCGAACAGGGCACGGGTCTCGGCCTCATCGTCTGCCGCGACCTCCTCGAAAAGCATGGCGCTACGCTACATGTCGAAAGCTGTCAGGGCGAAGGGAGCAGGTTTTCTTTTGAATTGAGAACTTTTTGAATTGAGAATTGAGAACTTTTTGAATTGAGAATTAAGAGAAATGTGTACAACCGTCATTGCGTGTACCAATGACGTTCCCGCCCATCCGTCATTGCGAGGAACGAAGCAATCCAGTATACCGCGCCGTCATTGCGGGCTTGACCCGCAATCCCCTCGCTTGCGCGATCCTGAATCAAGTTCAGGATGACGAAAGGGCTGGATTGTTTCACCGGCAAGCCGGTTCGCAATGACGGAAGAAAGAAAAAAAGAAAACTAAAAGATAAAATTATGGATACTGAAAATTTTGGTGAAATCGTCCTGTATCATCCCGACGAATCAATCCGGCTGGAAGTCAGACTGGAAGAAGAAACGGTCTGGCTTAACCGACAGCAAATGGCAACACTTTTTGACAGGGACGTTAAAACAATAGGAAAGCACGTCAACAACGCCTTACGCGAGGAATTACGCGATTATTCAACTGTCGCAAATTTTGCGACAGTTCAAGGTAATGCCTTGTTGGAAGAGCGGCAGGCATTTCAAGTTGTCGCAAAATTTGCGACAACTGCCGCGAACGGAAAAGTTTATCAAATGGAATACTATAACCTTGACATGATTTTATCTGTCGGCTATCGTGTGAAATCTCAAAGGAGCATTCAATTCCGCCAGTGGTCAAACCGCGTATTAAAAGAATATCTGCTTAGGGGATATGCTATTAAAAAACAGATTGAACAGTTTGAAAAATTCACAGTCGAAACCGGACGGCAGGTAACGGAAATCAGCGTAAAACTGGATTTTTTGAAACAGTACATTGAAAGTATCGTAACCGATCAGAACGATATAAACGAAGACACGCGGATGCAACTTGACATAATCGGCAGGGAACTTGCGGAGTTGCAGGTAAGGCATCGCGAACTGAACCGTCCGCGCACCCCGATAGGATTTATAAAACCGGAAACCGACAGGTAGCAGTTTGCAGTAAAAAAATTAATATACAATAAAATATAATCGTTATGAAAAAGAACAATACGGCTAAAAAAGAAACCATAACCGTGCAGGGAACGGAAATAACGGTAATCACATCAAAAGAGAATGATTATATTTCGCTGACCGATATGGCAAACGCCAAAGCAGGACAGGCACGGGCCGCAGACATTATCAAAAACTGGATACGGACACGTACAACGCTTGAGTTTTTGGGCACTTGGGAGCAACTGTACAATCCCGATTTTAACGTGGTCGAATTTGACCACTTTAGAATGCAGGCGGGATTGCCCTCGTTTGTTCTCGGCACGGGCGAATGGATTGCAAAAACCAATGCAACAGGAATATATGTCAGGCAGGGTAAATACGGAGGAACGTATGCGCACAAGGATATTGCCTTTGAATTTGGCTCGGCAATCAGCGCAGTTTTCCGTCTGTTTTTAATCAAGGAATTTCAGCGGTTGAAAGAAGATGAAACCCGTCGTCTGTCCCTCGAATGGAACCTGCAGCGCACACTTTCCAAAATCAATTACCGTATTCATACCGATGCGATTAAGGAACATATTATCCCGAACGCCGTTACCAAAGAACAGATTGCATACAAATATGCCGAAGAAGCCGACTTACTGAATGTGGCGCTGTTTGGCATGACGGCAAAACAGTGGCGCGACGCCAATCCCGATACAAAAGGAAATGTCCGCGATTATGCCACACTGGAGCAGCTGGTTGTTCTCTCGAATATGGAAATGTTGTGCAAACGAGTGCAGAGCCGAACTTGTTCGGGCTATGCCGAGTGCAGCCAACATTCTCGGAAGAAAAGTATTAACGCTTTGCTAATCGGACAGCAACTCCCGCAGAGCGAACGGCTTGTACAACTCAATAAGGTGGCCATTACTCAAATGCGCTCGCTGGTGGAAAACAGGAATATAAAACAGTTGAAATAATTGTAAAAACATCAAAAAAATGGAAAAAAATAAATATCAAGTAGATTTGGATTGCTTCGTTCCTCGCAACGTGCCTAAACAAAATCAATCAACCGACGCACGAAGCGGGAGCAGAGACTATTTGGTCATTGAGCCAGCCGAAATGCAGGCTATGCCCCGCAAGAAGGAGGAAACCCAAAAGGAAATGTGTCGCTTTCCGCAGGGAAGCAATGACGGAAGAAAAGAGACGCAATGACGGAAGAAAATAGAAAAAAGGAAAATAAATAAATATAAAATATTATGAAAGAGAATGTTGTGAGAGAAAAACCGTATATGTCTGCTTTGAGAATGATGGCAGGCATCGTAAAAACCTCAAAAGAAAAACTGAAAACTAATGCACCATTGATTTTGCTATTGTTCCTGGCGGCATGTAACAGCGCCCCCGACGCCTCCGCCCCCGATAATTCTCAATTCTCAATTCTCAATTCTCAATTGAATAAGTTCTCAATTCTCAATTCTCAATTGAATAAGTTCTCAATTCTCAATTCTCAATTGAATAAGTTCTCAATTCTCAATTCAATCGAGCCTACCGGCAACGCGCAGTTAGACAGCCTCCTGCAACTGGCTGCCGTCGCCCCGCAGGATACCGTTCTTGCCAGGCTGTATTATAAAATAGGCGATATGTACGACGATAATGATTATGAAAAAGCAAAAGCATATTATCAGAAACTGGGAAACCTGAGCGAACAGTTGGACTGGAACGAAGGACGTTACCTGTTTGCTGCAGGCTTTGCGCTAATACTCACCCGCGAAGGATTAATGGACTCGTCTTTAGTGATATTTCAGAAAGCATACGAACTGGCTGTACGTGAAAATAATGAATCGTGGGCAGCCAATATGAATATAAACATCGGTAACGCTTATATGGTGAAAGGATGGCATGAAACTGCTTTAGTCCATTATATGGAAGTGCTGCCTATCCTTGAAAGAGAAAATAACGCCCATCAACTTCAAGTTTTATATTACATGATGTCTCAACTATACACAAACATCAATGCTGTTGAAAAAGCCGTTGAATACGCCGAAAAATCGGTTGCACTGAACAGGGAAGACCCGTATGCTCTTCTTGCGCTGGGTGATGCCTATTCAAGTAAACGTCAAGATGAAAAGTCACAGGGTTATTACGAGGAGGCGTTGCGGCTTTGCGAGATGCAAAACAACATCTATCTGACGGGATTTATATACTTACGTCTTGCGGGTGACGCCATGGCTGTTTTTGATTTGGAAAGGGCTGAAAAGTATGCGCATCAAATGCTGGAAATCAACGGTCAGTTAGATTGTGCAAACTGTTTTGAAAATTACGTTCTGCTCGGTAAGATAGAAATGTTAAAGGGCAATTACGGCAAATCGGAAGAATATATTAGCGAGGCGCTGGAAATGGCAGTTGAAGCAGGATCGCTTGAAGGACAGCGGTATTGCTACACAATACTTTCCGAGCTTGCCGCCGGCCAGCGCAGGTATCGCGAAAACTATCAGTACTGGGATAAAAGAGATTCGGTTGAGATAGAAAGAGCAGCAGAAACGGCCCTCCGCGCTTCCGAAGAGATGGAGGCGAAATACGAAACCGAGAAGAAAGACCTCGAAATAGCGCATCAGCAAAGCATCATCGCCCGTCACCGGATGCAGCAGGGGCTATTGGCGGGGGCCGTCGCAGTTTGTGCCGTATTCCTTGTGCTGCTGTGGCTGATGCTCCGCCTGCGCTCGCGCCGCAATACCGCGCTGACGGAACGCAACGACGCACTCTCGGA
>Ga0082212_10006141_pt1 | contig 16219 bp, 13 predicted proteins | sample TergutNt197P3_FD_71548 | JGI IMG/M metagenome (GOLD analysis project Ga0082212, IMG submission 71548) | Neocapritermes taracua P3 segment gut microbial communities from Petit-Saut dam, French Guiana - Nt197 P3 | ecosystem: Host-associated > Arthropoda: Insects > Digestive system > Gut ... | reverse complement strand
CGTTCCTGAAGGCTGCCGACTTCGGTTGCTAATGTCGGTTGGTAACCGACGGCGCTGGGTACGCGCCCGAGCAGCGCCGATACCTCGGAGCCTGCCTGCACGTAACGGAAGATATTGTCTATAAACAGCAGCACGTTCTGTAGGGCTACGTCGCGGAAGTATTCTGCTATCGTCAGACCCGAAAAAGCGACGCGCATCCTCGCTCCGGGAGGCTCGTTCATCTGGCCGAAGACAAGCGCTGCTTTACTGATGACGCCTGAGTTGTTCATGTCGTTGTATAGGTCGATACCCTCGCGGGTACGTTCCCCGACGCCTGCGAAAACTGAATATCCGCCGTGCTCCGTCGCTATGTTGCGGATCAGCTCCATTATAATGACTGTTTTGCCGACGCCGGCGCCTCCGAACAGTCCTATCTTACCGCCCTTGGAATAAGGGCACAGCAGGTCTATAGCCTTTATGCCGGTCTCCAGCATTTCGGTAGTAGCCGTTTGATCTGCAAAACCCGGCGAGGTGCGGTGTATAGACCAGTGCTCTTTCGTCTCAGGCTCCGGTTTATTGTCGATTGCTCTGCCGAGGACATTTACCATGCGCCCCAGCATCCCATCCCCGACAGGGACGGAAATCGGCGCGCCGGTATCCACGGCGTCCATCCCACGTACGAGCCCGTCCGTGGAATTCATTGAAACGCATCGTACAACATTATCCCCGAGATGCTGCGCGACCTCGAACACGACTGTGTTCTCGCCGCTTTTTACCTCGATGGCGTTGTACAGCGCCGGCAGCACGGAATCAAATTTCACGTCGACCACCGCGCCGGTGATCTGTAATATCCGGCCTATGCTTTGTTCAGCCAAACCAATCTCTCCTTCCGCTATTGCGCTGGACTATTGTATAGCGTTCGCGCCGCTAACGATTTCGGTGATTTCTTGCGTTATCATGTTTTGCCTTTTGCGGTTGTATTCGAGTGTTAAATCGTCTATTATCTCCGCCGCGTTCTGCGTAGCGGCGTCCATGCTAGTCATACGCGCCGCCTGCTCGCATGTCATCGACTCTATCATAGCGCCGTATATGGTTGTGCTCAGGTACATCGGAACAGCGTAAGATATGAATGTGCTGACGTCCGGGTCGTATGTCATCAATGAGAAAGCATGCGGCGAGTCCCCGTCTGCGGTTTCCGCCTTTATCGGTAGGATCTTTACTGTACTGGGGACATGGCTCAGTATAGTCTCAAAATGAGTATACACCAGATACACTTCATCGACTTCGCCGGAGGTATACATATCCGCGGCGTGTTTGCCGATCTGCTCCGCGTTCTCATATGTCGTGGCTTCGGAAGGGCCGGCGTATCTGTGGACTACGTTTTTGCCCCTGCGTTTGAAATAATCCCAGCCTTTTGAGCCCACGGCGATGATCTTTTCTTCGGCGTCCTTGTTGGAGTTTATGGTGACAAGCGCTTCTTTCGATACGTTGGTGTTATATCCGCCGCAAAGGCCGCGGTCGCTCGTGAGTACGATATACGCTATGCTTTTCACTTTGCGGTCCTGGGCGTAAGCAATATTGTCGTCCGCGCTGATCCCCGCTTTTATCCCGTCCATCACCAGTTGGATGTTATCGTACAAAGGGCGGATGTCATCCAGCTGGAGCTTGGCCTTCTGCAGTTTTGACGCCGAGACAAGATCCATCGCTTTCATGATCTTTTTTGTGTTATTCACGCTGGATATACGTTTTTTGATAGCTTTCATTGTAGCCATCGCGTCACCCCATCATACTGCCGGTCTGCTTAGCAGCCAGAGTTTTGGATTTCGGGTTTTGAATGCCGCCCGCGCTGATTTGCCGGCAGGCAGCTCAAAACTTTACAGGCTTTTTACGAACTCGTCGCACGCGTCCCTCATGCGCTCTTCCAACTCGCGCGAAACTGTCCTGGTCTCGCGGATCTCTTTGCCGACGTCATTGTAACGGTCCTCCATGAACAACAGAAATTCGTCTGAAGTTTTAAGGACGTTTTCGACGTTCACGCCTGAGAAATACTTGTTTGTAAGCATAAACAGCAGCAATACCTGATTTTCTACCGAAAGCGGCGCGTACTGCGGCTGCTTGAGCATCTCCACTATGCGCTCGCCGTGTTTGAGACGTTCAAGAGTGTCTTTACTGAGGTCTGAGCCGAACTGCGCGAACGAAGCAAGTTCCCTGTATTGCGCCAGTTCGATACGGAGCGGGCCGGCTATTCTTTTCATAGCCGGTATCTGAGCCGCGCCGCCGACGCGGGATACGGAAAAGCCGGGGTTGATGGCGGGGCGTATACCGTTGTTGAACAACTCGGTCTCCAGATATATCTGGCCGTCCGTTATCGAGATGACATTCGTCGGTATGTAAGCCGATATGTCGCCCGCCTGCGTCTCGATTATAGGCAGCGCGGTGAGCGAACCGCCTCCGCGTACCTCGCTGAGTTTCGCGGCGCGCTCTAAAAGCCTTGAGTGCAGATAGAAGACGTCGCCGGGATAAGCCTCGCGGCCCGGAGGCCTGCGAAGCAGCAGACTGAGCGCGCGGTAAGCGACGGCGTGCTTGGAAAGGTCGTCGTAGATGACAAGGACGTCCTTGCCTTCCTCCATCCATTCCTCTCCGATCGCGCAGCCGGCGTAAGGCGCAATGTACTGAAGAGGGGAGGAGTCGCTGGCGGCCGCTACGACCACCGTCGTGTAATCCATCGCGCCCGCTTCTTCGAGAGTCCTGACGATACGCGCAACGGTCGATATTTTTTGTCCGATAGCGACGTAAATGCAATAAACTCCGGCGCCCTTCTGGTTTATAATAGTGTCGACGCCAAGAGCCGTTTTACCGGTCTGGCGGTCGCCTATGATGAGTTCGCGCTGGCCGCGTCCGACAGGTATCATAGCGTCGATAGCCTTTATGCCTGTCTGTAAAGGCACGTTGACTTCACCGCGCTCGATCACGCCGGGCGCCTGCCTTTCGATCTGCCTCGTCCTGCTGGTTGCTATAGGGCCTTTGCCGTCGACCGGTTCGCCGATCGCCGAGACGACCCTTCCCAGCATGGCGTCGCCTACTGGAACCTCCGCTATGCGGCCGGTCCTTTTGACGACGTCGCCTTCTTTGACCGCTGAGTCCGCGCCCAAAAGAACAACGCCGATACTGTCTTCATCAAGATTGAACGCAATGCCGTAAACACCGCTGGAAAACTCCAGCAGTTCACTGCTCATCGCGTTGTCCAGTCCGTAAACGCGGGCAATACCGTCGCCGACCTGGATGACCGTACCCGCTTCCGAAACATCAAGTTTCGCGGAGTATGCCTGGATCTGTTGTTTTATGACCGAACTTATTTCGTCGGGTTTGAGAGTCACGCGCTGCACCCCTCTTTCATTTGAACCGTCAAATCGCGCAGCCGCTTTTTAACTGTCCAGTCTAAGTAATAACCGTCCACAAATATATATGGACCGCCGATCACGGACGGATCTACATTCACGGAAACCTCGACTTGCTTGTCGAGTTTTTCCGAAAGCAGGTCCTTCATAGCCGCGAGCTGTTTGTCATCGATAGCCGCCGCGAAATAGACTTCCGCCGTAACTTTTCTCATCGAACGCTCGATCATGCTTATAAGCGCGTCAAGCGCAGTCATGATGAAAGTTTCACGGTTTTTATCGACGACCAGAAACAGGAACGCCAGGAGATCCTTATCGATATCCGAGCCGAATACCTTTGTGAAAAATTCGCGTTTCTCGTTGGTCGTGATATGCGGGTGGACCAATATACGCTGGCAATCCGGGTCTTTCAGTGAATCGCGCATAAGAACAGCCTGATCCAGAAAACCGGCGACCGCGTCTTTTGAAGACGCCAGGTCGTAGAGTGCGGACGCATAGAGTAAGCTTAACTTATCCATGTCATCCTCCCCAGGTCTGCCATGGTTTCTTCGTAAATCCTGTCCTGGGTATCTTTGTTGATAGCAAGCGTTATGAATTTCTCGGCCATCACAGACGATATCTCAATGATCGCCGTTTTCATTTCAGCTTCGGCGCGCTCCCATTCCAGTTCCACGTTCGCGGCGGTGCGCTCTTTCACGGCGTCCGCTTCTTTTCGGGCTTCCGCTATGAGGCGCTGACTGGTCTCAGAAGCCATTTTCCGCGCTTCGTTGAGAATATCGTCGCGTTCCTGCTGGACTTCCTCGATCTTCTGCTCGTACAGGAGCTTGAGTTCGTTTGCTTTAGCCATGTCTTCCTCTGCCTGCGCGAGTTGCCCTTGTATCTTCTCAGTCCGCTTGCCGAGGACTTTGCGTACAGGTTTATACAGAAGTTTCGCCATGACGAAGGCCAGAATGGCAATGTTTATCAGATGCGCCAGAGCCTGCAGGATCGTTTGGGCGTCCATCCCGAAAACGCGTCCCGGCGGCGCCGCGGCAAGCAGGATTTCTAAAGCCAATATTGTCACCCCTTTCCACTGATGGTCTGATTCACAGCCCAAGTGTCGCGCGTTGGGTCATGAGAGTTGAGTCCGGTACCGCGGTATGTGCTACGCTCTGTTCGGATATGCCTTTAATACGCCTGTGTCAATGTGAGGCATGCTCCGTAAACCGGGCTTAACCCACTAGTCCCGCGACTGAGATAAATCTGTTCATCAGCGGATTTGCGAACAACAGGAGCAGCGCGATGACGAGGCCGTAAATACCGTTCGTTTCAGCCATGGCAAGCGTGATGATCATGGCGGAGTTTATTGAGCCTCTCGCTTCGGGCTGGCGCGCCATCGACTCTATCGCCGTTGAAGCGATCTTGCCTTGCCCGAGTGTGGTGAGCAGCCCGCCGTAAATCGCCAGAGCAGCCGCGATTTGCCCGTAGGATATGATTTTAGCCAGACCTTCCAGTGCAACTGCAGTTTCCATTGATTATTCCTCCGATTCATTGATATGTGTTTATATAAATGTATTAATGCGCTAGATTAGGAATTAGGAATTAGGAATTAGGAGTTAGGAATTAGGAGACGGGGGGACAGGGGGTGTCTGCAAGACGCTTTTCGCCCTCCGAAAAGGTCAAGATGGTTACGCTTCCGGGGCGAGGGAAGAGTTGTTTATAAATGACAAGCTGAGCGTACAGAATATGTACGTCTGCAAAACTCCGGAGAAAAGGTCGAAGTAAACGTGGAGAGCCGCCGGTATCACGAAATGCGCGAAGATCGGGGTCACTTCATAAATGAGCGTCATCATAACAAGGCCGCCCAGCATGTTGCCGAAAAGACGGAAACTCAGCGATATCGGCCGCGCGATCTCCCCGATGATGTTAACTGGCAGGAATACGAAGATAGGATCCAGGAAACTTCTGAGGTATTCGCCCTTGCGGAACCTGAGCGCCATTATCTGGATCATAAAGAACGTCACCAGCGCGATCGCTATCGTGAAAGACCAGTCCGCGGTGGGCGCGCGCATGTTCCATACGCCGCTGATGTTGGCAATCAGTATAAACGCGAACAATGTGAAAAACCAGTTGCCGAGGAACATGAGGTTGTCCCGCGTAGTGCCCCTCATGTAATTGTCGAACGTTTCGACGAGAAATTCAATAACATTCTGGAAGCCTTTTGGTATTTCTTTAAATTTCTTCAGCTTGATTCGCGTGACAATGGCGAGCGCGATGAGGATCCCCATGATGATCCATGTGTTTACCATCGTTTGGGTTATCCACAACTCCAGCCCGCCAATTTTCAGTACTCCATAGTTTTTGATGTCAAAATTCAAAACTTATCGCATCCTCTGATACGCGGTCAAACCGCTTAATTATCACTGAGATTTGAAACGTTTAGTGGTTCATCAATTTTTCAACTAAAAGAATTATAGAATGTAGAATCTGTATTGTCAACAAATTTTGTACGCAAATATATTTTAGTCGTGATTCCGTTACTGTTCAGACATCGTTATAGGCGGCACTGCGAAGCATGTACGTCCAGATTTTTTCGGTCAGTTCCGGGATAAAACCGGAATTCCCTCAAAAATCTGGACGCACATGCTCCTCAGCGCCTACTGCTGCGGAGCGCTGTGAAGAACTTGATTCCGGGTTGCTGTTCACTCAGGGGTCTGTTCGGACTGTTCGGTCTGTTCGGACTGTTCGGTCTGTTCCTCCGGGAACTTCATAGACCTGACGATCAGTACGGAAATCTGTAAAGTGAAAATCCCGAAAACCGCGCCCATAACTTCAATAAAAGGAACAACGGCAGCTACGACCAGAACTGCCGCCGAAAGTACGTACCGCAGGATGAATTGAAAATGAACGTAAGCTTTTCCTTTTGCGGGGTTTATCATTTCGAGTGTTTTTCTTGCCGTGCGTTCAAACAGGAAAACCTTGAAAACGTTTAAAACCGACGGCAGCAGTACCCCAAGAGCAAAATTGAACGCCTTGAGCGAACGGTAGAACACGGCGCCTCCGGCCATCATGACCAACGCGGAAACGCCGATGAAAAGTATCATTTTTTTGGAGGGCGCCGTTAGTTTCATGCGTATCCAATCCGTCCGCATTAAGCGGACACCGACCTATGGTTTGAAAACTTGATTTTCAAACTTATCTCCTACTGCTTTTTCGCAAAATCGAATATTGATTTGAAAGCAGCGATAATTCCAAGAATAGTGAAAACAAGCAGCAGCCAGGGGGTGGTCCCGAGCAACTTGTCAAGGAAGTAACCGGCGGCGAGCCCCACGGCTATGCACACAACGATCGTGATGCCCATCTGCGACAGTACAGACAGCGCTTTGCCGAACTCGTTATGCGGCTGGGTTTGATTCTCCTTTTGCCTGTTATTGTCATCGCCGGACACTGCTATCACTCCAATAGCAGTATATTAACGTATATCGGCGCAACATGCAATGATTTTATTTTGTGAAATCACGACTACCCGTGAGTATTGAGTTACACAGGTATCCCCGGCAGTAGGCGCTGCGGAGCATGTGCGTTCAGATTTTTGAGGGAATTCCGGTTTCATCCCGGAACTGACCGAAAAAATCTGAACGTACATGCTTCGCAGTGCCGGTTATGGAATGATGTCTGAATAGTTTTACCAGTAATCATAACCGCCAAAACTTCCGGCATGCTGCTGTATATCGATGTTATCACTACCGATCTCGCCGATAAAACGCGAGGGCTGGGCGGACGAGGTTTTCCCGAACAACATTCGCTGCCGCGCGCTTGTGAAGTAAAGCCTGCGCATGGCCCTCGTCATCGCGACGTAACAAAGGCGGCGCTCCTCTTCGATTTCCGCGGGGTCGCCAATCGAGCGCAGGCCGGGGAAGAGGCCTTCCTCGGCGCCTACTATGAACACCGTATCAAACTCAAGTCCTTTTGCGCTGTGCATGGTCATCATCAGCACCCTGTCCGTCCCCGTCTCGTCCCTGTCCATATCGGTGTAAAGCGCGGTCTCGCTAAGAAAATCAAACAGGTTTCCGCCGTTTTCGTTCATGAAACCGATTATGTTCGTCTTTAATTCCCTGACGTTTTCAATGCGCGCTATAGCTTCGTCGTTACCTTTGTCCTCGAGCGCCCTTACGTACCCTGTCCGGTCGATCAAAGCATCATAGAGTTCGTCGAGAGGCGAAGTCTCCGCCAGTTCACGCAGCCCGTCAATAAGATCGGCGAACTGATGCAGCCGCCCGGACGCTGCTTTGACGCTTTCAATGTTATGTGATTCCCGGATGGCGATGAATACAGGGACGCCCCGCTGCGCCGCCCACTCCGACAGCCTCCCGACAGTAGTGTCGCCAATGCCTCTGGAAGGCGTGTTTATCACCCTGTGCATCCGGACGTCGTCATGCGGGTTTTGGATCACGCACAGATACCCCAGCATGTCTTTTATCTCGGCCCGGTCGTAAAACCCCGTGCCGCCGTACACGCGGTATGGTATCCCGGCGCGTTTGAACGCTGTTTCAAGCTGGTTCGACTGAGCGTTCATCCTGTAGAGGACGGCGTGGTCCTGCCAGTATCTTCCTTCGGATGTACTTTTAATGACAGTCTCCGCGACAAATTGCGCCTCGCTTCGTTCATCGCCTAAAATATGGAGTTCCGGTTGGTGGCCTTCTTCCTTTTCGGTCCATAGTTTTTTGCCTTTTCTGCCTTTGTTGTTGCGAATCACGTCGTTTGCCGCTTCCAGTATCATGCCTGTCGACCGGTAGTTTTGCTCAAGGCGGATGACGCGCGTGTCTGCGAACCGTTTTTCAAAGTTCAGGATATTCTCGATAGTAGCGCCCCGGAATTTGTATATGCTCTGGTCGTCGTCGCCGACGACGCAAATATTGCCCCAGCCGCCGTCTCCCGGGCTGGCGCGCCCGCTGTCTCCCGGGCGGGCATTACCTCCCGCAAGGGCGGACGCCAGAAGATACTGGAGGTTATTCGTGTCCTGATATTCGTCTACCAGGATGTATTTGAACTGTCTTTGGTAGCGCTGCAAAATGTCGGGGTTTTCAATAAACAGGCGGACAGTGAGTAAAATCAAGTCGTCGAAATCAAGCGAGTTCGACGACTTTAAACGCGATTCGTACTCGACGAACGCGGTCCCGATAAGTTTGCGGCGGTAATCGCCGCTTTTTTCAGCGGATGAAAGGAAAGAGGAGCCGGTGATCAGCGCGTCCTTCGAGCGGCTTATATAGTTCAGAACTGTCCTGTGCGGAAGGTTCTTTTCGTCGATATCAAGGTCCTTAAGTATCCTTTTCATCAGCGAAGCAGTATCCGATGTATCGTAAATGGCATAAGAGCGGTCATAGCCGAGCCGGTCTATATCGCGCCGGAGTATCCTGTTGCACGCCGAGTGGAATGTCATCGCCCAGACGTCCCGCGCGCCTTGTCCCAGCATTTTTTCAAGGCGGTGTTTCATTTCGTTGGCCGCTTTATTGGTGAATGTGATCGCTATTATCTGCCACGGCTTGACCGGGTCGGCCGCGCACAGTCGGTTGAGTTCCACGCGGTCTTCATCCGGGATATCGCTGCCGGGCCGGGCCGTTTCACTGCCGGGTATATCGCTGTGGTACGCACCGGTGCGCTGAAGCGGCGGCGGGGAGCTGACGTACGACTCTAAAAAAGCCAGATCCTCCTGAGTCGCGTCGGCAGGTACATATTCGCTGTCGGAACCGTTCCCGTATCTCAGAAGGTTTGCGACCCTGTTCATCAGAACTGTCGTTTTGCCGCTGCCGGCGCCGGCAAGCAGCAGCAAAGGGCCGTCTGTCGCGAGTACCGCTTCGCGCTGTGCGCTGTTCAGGTGCAAAAAATCCCGCTCTATCGCGGCGCGCCGTGCCGATATATATCTGCTTTCGAAATCGTTTCTTTTCATAAGGACAGTCTTTCAAAGATAAACGGGAGTCTCAGACTCCCGTTCACCCAACAGATTATGAGGATAATAAAATGAAAAAAGATAACTTAGCGACCCTGCACTGTTATGATAACAATCAGTTATTAAGGAATCTACATATAATTATTTCAAAAGTGTTAAATATCAAGGTAAATCAAGGTATTTTTGAAAAATTCTTGTAAAATTTTGGTTATTTCATCGTTTCGTTCAGTCAAACGCAAAACCCGGGTTTTTGACATAGCAAAATAGAGGATAAAATTAAACACCTTGCAATGCAAGGAATTTTTTTGTCCAAAAAGCGAAATTAAGTGAAAATAATAGTTGCGGACTATAGGTGACTATGATATAATAGACACAACATATAGGGGGTGCGATATGAATTTAAAGCAGTCAAAGCGAGATAAAGGCAGAATATATCTTTCCATCGTACACGGCTACAGGGATAAAGAAACGAAACAAGTCCGCACAAAGACAATCGAGTCGTTGGGTTTTCTAGATGAGTTGGAGAAGAAGTATCCTGGCATTGATGTCATAGCCCACTATCGCGAAGTCGCCAGCCAGATGACCAAAGAGGCAAAAGAAAAACGCCAGATTACACTTGCAATCGATATGAATGAATTATTGCCGGCGGGCACTGATAACAGAAAGAACCTCGGATATGCGGCCATACTGAAGATCTATTATGAGCTGAAGCTGGACCAGTACTACAACAATAATGCCCGTAACCGCGAGTTTGAATTCAATGCCAACTCCATAATGGTAATGCTTGTAGTTTCAAGGATACTTTCCCCCGGCTCCAAATTGAAAGCCTTTGAGGAAAAGGGGAGGTATTTCGAACGCTTTGATTTTGCGTTGGAAGACGTATACCGCGCATTGTCCTATTTCGCTTCGATGGAATTGGATGTGCAGCGTCATATCAACGAGCAGATCATCGCCTGCTACGGGATACGCGATACGAAAACGATATATTATGATGTAACCAACTATTACTTTGAGATCGATCAGGAGGACGAACTCCGCAGGCGCGGATACGGGAAAGAAAATCGCAAGACCCCAATCGTTCAGATGGGGCTGGCGATGGATGGCGACGGTATCCCGCTGCACTATGAGCTATTCCCGGGCAATATACCGGACAAGAGCACCTTCCGTTCCGTCATAGGGGAAGTCCGGCGCAAATATGATACGGGGCGCATAGTCGTCGTCGCCGACATGGGAGTCATCACCGGGGATAATATCTACTACTTGGTCGGGAAGGAGAAGCAGGATAAGACGCTCAATGGTTATGTCCTGAGTTTTTCCGTCCGTGGGGGATCTGGCGAGTTCAAGAAATACGTGCTGGACAGGGCTGGATACCGTGGCAGGGACAGGAAACCCGCGGAAGATGGTACTGACTTTATGATCAAGAGCAGATATATCGCCAGAGAGATCAACGTGACAATGAGCAGTGGAAAAACAGTAACCAAAACCGTCTATGAGAAGCAGATCGTTTTCTGGGGCAAAAAATACGCCGACAAGGCAAGGGCTGAGCGCGCAAAAGTCGTCCTAAAGGCAAAAGCCCTGGTCAGCGATCCTGGGAAATACAAAAACGCGACGTCTTATGGCGCCGCAAAGTATGTGAAGAATATCGATGTAGACGAGAACACCGGAGAAGTTGTCACCAATGGGAAAGCCCTCTTCTTTGACGAGGAAAAACTCTTGGAAGAAGAAAAGTACGACGGGTATTATTCGATTGTGACCAGCGAAAAGCACCTGACAGACGATGAGATCATAGACACTTACCGTGGGCTTTGGGAGATCGAGGAAACTTTCCGCGTGACGAAAGGCACTCTGGAGGCACGGCCAGTCTACGTGTCAAAGCCTAATAGTATACACGCCCACTTCCTTACTTGTTTCATAGCCCTTGTCATCATAAGGCTGCTGCAGAAACGCACCGGCAGACGTTATTCCAGCGAAGAAATAGTGGAATGCCTCAACCGCATCTCCTGCTCCCATGAGCATGAGAACATCTATCTGTTTGATTACCGTAATGAGACGACGCTGCTGCAGAAACGCACCGGCAGACGTTATTCCAGCGAAGAAATAGTGGAATGCCTCAACCGCATCTCCTGCTCCCATGAGCATGAGAACATCTATCTGTTTGATTACCGTAATGAGACGACTGATATTATTGGGGACGCGCTGGGTATGGATTTCACGAAAAAGAGGCTCCTTTTGAGCGAGATTAAAAACATAGTTGCCCAAAGCAAGAAGTAGCCATTTTTCCCAACATATTTATGTTAAAACATGAAACCCGCAACCTCGCTTGTTGCAGTGTCTGCGCACCTGTTTGCCATAGGCCTTACTGTCAAATATTTCGGCTCGGTCTAAGCACAGAAATACGGTAACCGGCAGCGTGGTGTAAGGCCGCCAAGCCGACTGTGGTCGGCTGCCCTCCGCGATGATTAGCAATGCCTGTATACACACGATCGCTATCGCGGAGGTTCGGCGCTTGCGCCGGGGCGGCCCCGCTGAGAGGCGGCGTGCGACCACACTAGGGTACGTCTCTAACTACGGTGAAAAAAATATTTTCTGCTTTTGTAAATATGCCGTTTTTCCCAACATATTTTTTCACAGAGGAAATCCCGGGATACCATGCGCCATGTCGCTTCCCGGGATTTTTTTCCATTTTCTGGTGTAAAAGTCAGGATACTATAATCGGCGCGTTTTGTCAATGTTATTTATGAAATATTCATAAAAAAATGCAAAATTCGGCAGTTTTCACAATACCATGTTGTGATAAATATACAAGGGTAAAAAAGCAGTCCAGTTACTTCGATATATGCTGAATATCCTGTCTGTACGCATTATGGAACGTTATACCAACGGAGTCGTGAGCGTACCGATGCCGTCGATAGTGACATTTATAATGTCGCCCGGTTTCAGCCAGACGCGGTCTTCACGCTTTAGTCCCTGTATGACCCCCGACGGCGTTCCGGTGAAGAGCAGGTCGCCCGGCGAGAGCGGGAAAAAGCGCGAAGCTGTGCTGACAGCTTCAAAACACGGGAAAATCATCTCGGATGTATATGCCGACTGAACTGTCGCGCCGTTACGTTCGCACGTGATCCTGACGTCGGCGCGCGGATCGAAACAATCGCGCGTCACAATATATGGCCCGGTAGGACCGAAGCCGGGCAGCGCTTTGCCGGCAAGCCATTGGCTCGACAAAAACTGAGCGTCCCGCGCGCTGATATCATTGCCGCAGGTGTAGCCAAAGATAACGTTTTCAGCTTCCTCAACGGTAACGTTGTATGCCGGTTTGCCGATAACGACTACCAGTTCGGCCTCATAGTCGTAACAACTCAACCATGGGGGAAGCTTTACAGGTGCGCGGTGAGCGCTCATTGAATCGCTGAATTTGCTGAAAAATATGGGATGCGAAGGAGCTTCCTCGCGGGCTTCCTCAGCATGGGCCCTGTAATTCAACCCTTCGCAGATGATTTTCTTCGGGTCGGTTACAGGCAGAAACTCAATGACTGCCTCGTCTATGACGGCGGGCGTTTCCTGTTTCAGCGCGTCTGAAATACGCGCGAGTATATCGTCCCCGCCCTCGATCAAGCCGTTCATCCGCTGCGGGAAACCCAACGCGGTGATGTTTACTATCCCGCGTTCTGTTTTGACGCCAACGCACGGGCTGCCGCCGACCAGAATTGAGCATAGTTTCATAATGATGATCTCCTTGCAATAATTATTCGAACTCGCCGAGGCTCGCGGTTATGCCCCAGTTCGGGCGCATAGCGGTAAGCTCGGCGATTTTGTCCCTGTCCAGCGTGCGGTCAAAACCCATTAGTTTTGAATACATAGTTACAGTCGCCGTGTATTCGACGCTTTCCATCCTGAATAAGGCTTCCATGACGCTGCCGCCCCATGTTACGGCGCCGTGGTGTTCGAGCAGGACCCCGTGATGATCCCGGCAATAAGCAGCGGCGGCGGCCGCAAGTTCTTCCGAACCGGGCGGAGCGTACCGGGCGACCGGGATAACGCCAAGGAGCATAACAGTTTCCTGTAAAAAGGCTTTGTCAAGTGCAAGACCGGCGGCTGCGAAAGCCGCGGATACCGGCGGGTGCGCGTGACATACGGCCATCAGTCCGGGCGACTGACTGTAAACGGCTAGATGCATTTTGATCTCAGAAGAGGGTTTCATCGTCCCTTCAAGAACATCGCCTCCGGGATCGAGCTTAATAAGCATATCCTCCGTCATAAAGCCTTTGGATACGCCGCTCGGAGTCGCGATTATTGAACCCCCGGATACGCGCGCGCTGATATTACCGTCGTTTGCGCAGACAAAGCCGCGCAGATACATCCGCCTGCCGGCTTCGACAACATCGCGCCGGACAGCGCTTTCGTCTGGCAAGATCAACTCCACGTCCCCCTAAACTCAACAACATTGTTATAAGCCCGCTCACAGCGCCGAGGTTGAATGTCAAAATGGCATTCAACCAAAACCATTGCAGCGTAAGGCGTCAGGTCGCTGGCCACTGTGACCGGCAACCAAATCTGATCAACAAACACCGAAATCATACGGCGCGCGGCGGACGCCGTTTTCCGTAATTATCGCTGTGATAAGGCTGTTATCCGTGACGTCAAACGCCGGATTGTAACACTTCACCCCGTCCGGCGCCATGGGCTTTTCAAAATACAGCCCTTTTATCTCATCCGGCGGGCGCTGTTCGATTTCGATATCCGCCCCAGTCAGGCAATCCGGATCTATCGTCGAAGAAGGGCAGAAAACATAAAACGGTACGCCGTAATGCTTTGCTAAAACAGCGTGGCCGCTTGTGCCTATTTTATTTGCGGCGTCGCCGTTGCGCGCGACGCGGTCGCACCCGACGAATACGGCGTCGATTTTGCCCTCTTTCATAACGATACTCGCCATATTATCGCAGATAAGCGTGCAATCGACGCCGGCTTTTGAGAGTTCATAGGTGGTCAGGCGGGCGCCCTGCAGCAGAGGGCGGGTCTCGCAGCTATAAACATGCAGACTCATGCCGCGCTCACGCCCCAGGAGTATCGGGCCCAAACCGGTGCCATAGCGCGACGTAGCGAGCGGCCCCGCGTTGCAGTGAGTCATTATTCCGAATCCGTCGCGTATAAGCGTCAGGCCGTGTTCCGAAATGGCCCGGCACATTTCGACGTCTTCGCGTTGTATTTGTTCAGCTTCGAGTTTCATGGCGTCAAGTATACGCTCGACCGGCCCGGCGGCGAGATTTTCAACGAGATGCTCCATACGTCTGAGCTGTTTGGAGAGGTTGACAGCCGTTGGGCGCGCGGAACAGAGCAGAGAGCTGTATTTAATTACTTGAGCGTGAAAACTCGCGATATCATCCGCGGCGGTATGAGTTGCCAGAACATAAAGCGCGTACGCGGCGAAAATTCCGATCGCCGGAGCGCCTCTGACTTTAAGCGTCGCGATCGCGTCAAAAAGTTCGGCGGCCTCGCGCAGCTCGAGATATTTTGTCTCGTTAGGCAGCAGCGTCTGGTCAAGGATCACGACAGACCTGCCGTCCTCGCCGAGACGGACGTTTTCAATAAACCCGCGTTCCATAGACAATATAACCCGATCCGTTTTTTCGTCCATTATAAACTGGAGACAAGCGGGTGTCAAATCTGACGACAACCAATAGTTCCCATTATGGGAACTATTGGTTGAAGAGTTTTTTGTATTCCCGATTGATTGTCTCTAAAAACCTCAGGATGTGTCATCCAAGGCACTTCACTCCACTCAGTGTAAACACCGCCAGGGATCTTTATTGCATTACAGTACAGTCACTTCAAGATTCTTCGCAAAGCTCAGAATGACACTTTGTGTAGTTTATAGAGGTACCCGATTATTGATTATGCGGCGGCAGCAGCGGCTTCAGTCTCAAGCAGCGCTTCCATATCAACAAGCTCATACTCGTCGAGGTCGTCGGGGAGGTTGACCTTCACAGCGTCGCCTACGGCGACTATCTCGATTTCACAGGAAACCTTGATCGGTATTGTCATTGCGAAGCCGCTCACGTCAATCTTCATTGATATACCCATATCCATGTCTATTTTCTTGAGCATGCCGTCGGAATCGGCGTAATACTTTATTCCGGGGAATGAGAAAGATATGTCTTCAAAGCCAATATCACCAAGGCCCATATCGCCAAGGCCCATACCGCCAAGGCCAAAATCACCGACTCCAATGTCACCTAAGTCGGCGCCGTCCATCATTTCCATGGCCATAGCCATCACAACGTCAATGAATCCATCCGCGAAAGCTACATTATAAACGGTTAAATCGCCATCGGCGCCTTTTGTTATCGAGCAAATAAGATAAGCGGGGAATGCGATGCTTATTGCCGCGGATTCGGTATCCGCTTCTGCTAGCATGGCGACTAAATCAGAGAGGCCTATGTCCATCTTCATCTTATCGCCATCGGCGTCTACGTACATAAATCCATCGGCCATATATATTTTCATCTCTTGCTTTTCACCGGCCATGTCCATGACCATGTTCATTTCGACAAGAATATCGGTGCCGTCCATGATCATGCTCATGTCCATATCGATAAGCATCGCGCCTAAAAGACCCATGTCTACGGAAGCCTTCATTTTCATTTCTACGTTTGTCTCGTCGTTCAATGAGGCGCCCACTGCAATGAACTCGTTAAGCAGCGCCTGTTTGGCTTTCAGAGCGGCTATACCATCTTCGGCGAGTACGCCTGCTGCCGCAAGCTTTTCAAACAGTGTGTCAAATTCACCGTCTTTCGGGGCGGCCGACAGCGCCAGATAAGACACCGCGACCATCTGATCGCGCAGGAAATCGCCATATGCGAGCATTTCGTCGATTATACCGACGCTCATACCGAAGTCAAGCGCGTCCGCATAGGTGAAATCC
>Ga0082212_10006140_pt1 | contig 16219 bp, 11 predicted proteins | sample TergutNt197P3_FD_71548 | JGI IMG/M metagenome (GOLD analysis project Ga0082212, IMG submission 71548) | Neocapritermes taracua P3 segment gut microbial communities from Petit-Saut dam, French Guiana - Nt197 P3 | ecosystem: Host-associated > Arthropoda: Insects > Digestive system > Gut ... | reverse complement strand
ATGAACTTATTCGCCCGATCGGCACATTCCATGACCAGCCGCATTGCCCGGGCAAGATCGATTTGCTCGTATGCCTCGGCGATTTCGTCGCCTGACTCCGCCGCTTTTTGGAACAAACCGCCGTCACTGGGGTATGTTTTCGACAGCCCTGTTTCATGTACAAATTTCGCCGTCCGACTGGCCAAATTGACCACCTTTCCGACAAGATCGGAGTTGACCTTGTTCTCGAATTCGTCGAGATTCATGTCGATGTCCTCGTTCCGATTGGTCAGTTTCGAGGCGTAATAATAGCGCAAGTATGACGGACTCAAGTGCTTATAGTAATTCGACGCCAGCACAAATGTGCCGTTCCGTTTTGACATTTTCTCGCCGTTGACCGTCAAAAACCCATGCACATGCACCTTTGTCGGCAGGTTGAAGCCGCCGAGCTTGAGCATGGTCGGCCAAAACAGCGTGTGAAAATAGGCAATATCCTTGCCGATGAAATGATACACCTCGGTGTTCGTGTCGTGCCACCAAGAATTAAAGTCCTCGCCGGTTTTCTTGCACCAATCGAGCGTCGAACCGATGTAACCTATTGGTGCGTCAAACCATACGTACCAATAGTTGCCGGGAGAATCCGGGATTTCAAACCCGAAATACGGGGCCGGACGGCTCACGTCCCAGGGACGCAGCGGCTCATTGAGGAACTGCCCGGCCAGATAGTTGCTGACCTCCGGCTGTAAGGCACCGCTTCGTGCTGTCCAATCTTCCAGAAATTTGTGCTCTTTTTCGACATCTACGAACAAATGCACCGACTTTTTCATCACCGGCGTGGTTCCGGTCACCGAACTAACCGGATCGATCAAATCAGTCGGCGAATAGGTCGCACCGCACTTCTCACAGTTGTCGCCGTATTGGTTTTCCGCCTTGCATTTGGGACAAGTTCCGCGCACAAAACGGTCTGCCAAAAAGGTTTGCGCCTTTTCATCGTACAGTTGCTCGATTTCACGTTCCTCGATGATACCCGACTTCCGGACGCCTGCCCAGATTTCTTTGCAAATCGTGCGGTTTTCTTCCGAATTGGTGCTACTGTAATTGTCGAACGCTATTTCCATTGCCGCAAAATCTTGCTCATGCGAGCGTTGCATCGTTTCAATGAGAGTCGTTTCCGGCTTACCCTCTTTCTGGGCACGGAGCATAATGGCCGTTCCGTGTGTGTCGTCGGCACAGAAATAACGACAGTCGTGACCGCGAAGTTTTTGAAAACGCACCCAAATATCCGTTTGCAAATATTCCACCAAATGACCGATATGAATGTGGCCGTTTGCGTAAGGCAGGGCACTTGTCACAAGAATTTTGCGTTTTTTCATAAAATAATTCCAAGTTTTGAAGGGCTGTTACTGAACGAAAACCTTTTCATTATTGTAGTGAGAATGGCACAATTCGGCAAGACGGCTTGATTTTCGTCGCTTTTGTGGTTCAATATCTTGATCTTGTAAACTTTGTGGTAAAACAGTCGTAACTTCTTTGGTATTCATTCACGCTCATATTTTTTAGCACGCAGATGACGCAGATATTTTGGATTCACACAGAGACCGCAGAAACGCAGAGAAATCATAAAAAAACTCTGCATCTCTGCGTGAAATATTATCTGCGGGCATCTGTCCCATCTGCGTTATCTGCGTGCTTATGACTTTACGTCGTGAACGGTTTACCTATTTTGAAAAATAACCACCACTAATCCGAATTGAGAACCAATCATGCCAGAAAATCAGACCGAACAGAGCAAGGGGCTTCCCATGGCCGCGAAGTGGAACCCGGAAAAGTTGGAACGTGAGAAAGCAGAACTTCTCGAACTGGAAACGAAACCGCTTGCCACTCGCGCAAAAGCATATATTAAGCGTAGCGGCCCCGGCTTGTTGCAAAGTGCCATGACGCTCGGAGCGGGCAGTGCGACGGCCTCTGTGGTAGCGGGAGCGTCGTTCGGTTACAAACTGCTCTGGGTGCAACCGGTGGCCATGTTTTTCGGCGTCATGATGTTCGCCGCGTTGGGCAACATCGTTCTCACAACCGGCGAACGTCCCTACAAAGCATTCATGCGGGAACTCAGCATCATACTGGTTTTTCTCTGGGCGTTCGGAACGATTTTCGCATCGGTGATCTGGCACTTCCCGCAATATGGACTTGCTGCAGGCTCGGCGCGATCATTGGTTGAGGAATTTACCGCAATTGAGATGCAAGTAGAAACCGTGAACGCAGCCGGGAATACGGTCAAGCAGTTCACCACAGCGGGTTATCTTGTCGGTATCGCAACCGGATTGCTGATTCTCGGTGTCAACTGTCTGGTTGTTTTCGGTTATGGAAGCGGTTCACGGGGCATCAAAATCTACGAGTGGTTCCTGAGGACTATGATTGCCCTGGTCGTGCTGATGTTCGGCCTGGTGTTCATCGTCAACTTCAATAACGTCCAGTGGCTTGAGATACTCAAAGGTTTTACCGGTTACTACGGCATTCCCAACAAAGACCCGCAAACGATCATCATGGTCTTGGGGATGCTCGGTGCGGCGGTCGGAATCAACATGACGTTTCTTTATCCCTACTCGCTGCTCGCTAAAGGTTGGGGCAAAGAGCACAAAACCGCGTCTCGCTGGGATTTGGGGCTCACGATGTTTTTCCCGTTCGTTCTCGTGACCTCGCTGATTATGATCGGCATGACGGTTTCCGGCGTTTACGAGATCGACGGCGTCCGAACGACCATGACGCCGCTTCAGGCCGCCGCGTCGCTCGAAGGGGTACTGGGCGTGAAGGTTGCCCGATTGGTGTTTTGCTGCGGTTTGATGGGTATGTGCTGTACGGCCATTAGTGCGCACATGGTCGTCTGCGGGTTCACGATGTGCGAAATGCTCGGCCTCGAATACACGAAAAACCGTTTCCGACTTTTTGCCTTGACTCCGGCCATTGGGTATTTCGGCGTCATCAGCAGCTTGCCGCTTTGGTTGCCCATTGTGGCGTCGGCGATCTGCCTGACCATGTTGCCGATTGCGTACCTGATTTTCCTGATCATGAATAACAAACGCAGTTACATAGGCGATGCCGTCGGCAAGGGACTAAAGCGCGAGGTGTTCAACGTGATTCTGGTCATGGCCGTGGTTTTTGCGTCCATTGGAGCGGCCATTCAGGTCAAACAACGCGTCATAGACAAAATTTTCCCACCGGCACCTCCTGTTCTTGTCGTACCGGCGGAAGAATCAAAGCCGCAATCGTAAGATTGCGAAACAAAAGTCGGAATGAAGCGTAGCGCAATGACGGTAATCAGAGCCTGCCGCGTAAGCAAGGGTAATATACCCATTGATTTTTTCCATAAAGTACTGCCATTTTATGTGGTAAACTATATTCGCTTATATGGGGGCTTTCTATTCCGAAATCCTGCGTAAGAATAATGTTATGATTGTTTGGCAAATCCTTGTTTTGATATTGGCGACAGTTATCGTTTTCATAACGGTTTTTGGCGCATTGTATCAGGTCTTTTTTGCTTTGATTTCCGTTTTCTTCTGTAGGAAACGGAAATTTACCCAACAACCGTCGCATTTTATCGCCATTTTGATTCCCGCACACAATGAATCCGCCGGTTTGCGGTCGGTGCTTGAGCGATGTTTGGCCGTTGATTACCCAAAAGAATTGTATTCCGTTACCGTTATTGCGGATAATTGCACTGATGACACCGCCCAAATTGCGAGCGAATGTGGTGCCACGTGTCTTGAGCGGTTCGATATCGAAAGTCGCGGAAAAGGTGAAGCCCTCGAATGGGCAATCCCCCAAGTTCTCGAAAACCAACCGGATGCCATCATGATCCTTGATGCCGATTGTTACCTCGACGAACAGTCGCTGAAAGCCTGCGATTTTGAACTTGCAAAAGGCAATCATGTTATCCAAATACCCTATCTTGTTTCAAATACGGATGCGTCTTTTCGGTGCTATTGCCAGTCGCTTGCCCGAACGGTGGAAAATATGTTGTTTTACTGGCCTAAAACGAAACTGGGGCTTTCAAGTTTCCTTATTGGTTCAGGAATGATTTTCCATCGGGCGATTCTTGAACGTTTTCCTTGGCGAGCCGGAGGACTCAACGAAGATTTCGAATATTGTTTTCAACTCATCAAAAATCGCGTCAAGCCGGTTTTCGTCGGCGATGCGGGGTTGGTTTCGCCATTTCCCGATGATACCAAACAGTTTGCGACGCAACGAGCACGGTGGGTTTTCGGCGGGCTAAAATCTATTTGGGGTTCGGTCGGCGATTTATCGCATCAAGGAATATTCGAACGAAATCTCATCGCCCTTGATGCTGCCGTTACAATGCTTTACATCAGCAGGCCGGTGGTGTTTTTACAAGTTGCTTTGTCGGGTATCTTTGCTATTGTCTGCTTTTTCATACTCCCTTCGATGTGGTCGAACCTTCTGTTCGCTGTCTGGGGAGGAACTGTAGCCTTGTATATGATTTACGTCCTATTGGGAGTCCTAACTCTCGGTCTGACTTGGAAGCGAACAAAGTTTTTGTTCCTCATACCATTGTTTGTTCTCAAGTATCTGGAAATTTCGCTCAAATCATTCCTGGTTTGGCGTCCCAGTGAGTGGGAACGTACACCGCGCAATCCCGATCATTAACGTCGGAGAACACCACGAACGATGAAAATATTACTTGCAGATCAACCGGTCAAAGGCACCAATATTGACGGCAGCTACTCGAATCTCGGCTTACTTTACCTGGCAGGCACGCTCCGGCACGATTTTGGCAGCGATGTTCAAGTCGATTATTTGGGACCCTATCAAACCCTTCAGGAGCATGTGAATTTCGTCAAAGAATACAACCCGGCCATCTATGCGGCAGGTTTTACATCGAAGTCAACCAAGCGGGCGTTAGAAACCTTCCGAGCGGTTCGGGAAGTGATTCCGCAAGCGAAATTCATCACCGGCGGCCCGCACCCCACCGTCATGCCGGAAGAAGTCATTCGCGAATTTCCCTTTGACGCCATCGGCATCGGTGAAGGCGAACGCACGTTTTCCGAACTGGTGCAGGCTTACCTAGGAAGTTCCGACCCGGATTTGAGTGCCATCGAAGGTGCCGCCTGGCGGAATGGCCATGGCTTTGTCCGCAATCCCAATCGCCCGCTCATCAAAAACCTCGACGACATACCGTTTCCGGCGTGGGATTTGATTGATTTCAAAGATTATCCCGGTATGCACCTGAAAAAACAGCCGATTGAAAGCTCGCTGTTAATCAGCCGCGGATGCCCGTTTTATTGTTCATTTTGTTCGCAGCCGATTTGGAAATTGCAAAAGCCGTGGCTCCGTTCCCGTTCGGCAGAAAACGTTTGTGAAGAAATCAAACTCCTGTACGCACGCGGCGTGCGCGAAATTTACCTCAGCAGTGACGAGATGAATTTCAGTCACGATTGGGCGATGCAACTCTGCGATGCCATTCGCAATTTGGGCTACAAAGACCTGTATTTTCAGTGCAACCTTCGTGCCGATAAAGTCACCGAGGAGTTTGCAAAGGCACTGGCCTCTATCAACTGCTGGATGATCCACCTGGGCATCGAAAGTGCGAATGATCGCGTTTTGAAGGGAATCGGCAAAACCGTGACCGTGTCGCAGATTGAAAACGCCGCCATTGCGCTTTCACGAGCCGGTGTCAAGGTCTTTGCCTTTATGATGCTCTACCAGGCGTGGGAGGAAAACGGCGAACTCTGCTTTGAAACGCCGGAGGAAGTCGATCGTTCGCTCCGTTGGGCGTGGGGTATGTTCCGAAAAAAAGCGATCAGTTACATGTCGTGGCAATTTTGCACGCCCATGCCCGGTGCGAGGCTGTTTCCCATTGCGGAGAAGTACAACCTCTACAACGGAGCCTCCAATGACGTGTGGATGAAATTCGACGAGCATGAAGCCTGCATGAACCTGCCGGGGGTGCCCATGTCGCGCATGAAAAAGCAGCTTAAGCGCGGCATACTGATGAAAGACTGGTTCATCATCCGTTCCGGGGGACTCAATTTGAAGCACGTGTGGCAACGCGGCTGGGAAAACATCAGGGCGTTGTTCAAGTAGTGAGACGGAGTCTGCCAAATCAGAGCCGCGAGTGTAAACGAGCGGGCGAAGTAGTGCAACGTTTCAATCGCTTTGACCGCTCCGTGACCGTCGCGGCTCTGATGCAATGTTTCACTCTTTTGCCTGTTGCGACAACGTCAGCCGTAACGAGGCGAGGCCGGATTCGATTTGCTTGTCGAAATCGGTATTTTCCAACACAGCTTTCTCATTGAGCATCTGCTCGACGTTTGCTGCGGAAAGTCCACCTTCCGGGACGCCGATGAAACTCTGGCTGGCCGAAATCCGGTCGAGCACGAGGTTCATCGCCGATTCCATCTGCCCCGACTGGGCCATGGCCGTTTCGACGTCGCGCATGATTTCCGATGTGTTCATCCCGGCAAAGGCTTCGCTGATGCTTTTCGTCATGGCTTTCATCCCGCCGGCAAATTCCTGAAACAGTTTTGCCTTATCCCGGGTTTGCAGCATCGTCTCGAAGTACAGCAACTGCGACTCAATTGCCCGCCGCTCGTTGACCGTCTGGGCGACCATCGCGCACAAACGCTGAAAATTCATGGTATCGCCCGACTTTTTCGCCCTGAGTGCCTTTTCCATATATCCGCGCTCATGCTGTTCCAGCTTGGTGACCTGTTGCCGGTGCATGGTCAAGGCCCTCTGAATGGCGATATTTCTGTCCATTTCCCGCTGTTGCTTCGACTTGAAGAGATTATTGAACATAATTCTTTATGTTTCCTGAGTGATTTTGTGTCTTTTTGCTAATTTTCTGTTTACATTTGTTCAAATCTATTGTTATTTGATTATAACCTGTTATAATTTCAAAAACAAGTGGGTGAGTCATTATTTTTCCCGAATTTTCGGGTTAGTGACGCGTAAGATAGGGCGGTCACGGCGTGACCGCCGAAAGTGTCACTATTGTAAAGGATAATCGTCAATGGTCATACAGCAAAAATGGTATCGCAATCCCCTGGTTTGGCTTGGAACAGGTTGTGGTTGCTTCATGTTGATAATGATTCTGCCACCGGCTGTGATTATGGTCAACTGGGCATACAGAGACATTCCGCGTTACGCCGAACACCTTCCAAAAGCTGAAGAATATTCGTCCCAGGCAACAAATTATTCCTACTACAATCGTTTGCTTCATCAGGCCTGCGAGTTTGACATACCGGAAGACGCCTTTCTGGCAATGTGTCAATCACAGCAATGGCAACCGGTGTCCATTGAAACATTACCGGAATTGCCGAAAGATGAAACGCAAGAAAAGTACCCTCACGTCAACGATGAACGTCGTATTCCACTTGAAATTCTCCGGTACGTATGGCACAAATCGAACCATGTGGACTGTCGTTCCTTCGTTTATGGCAATTGCCAGGTTGATCCGAGCGGCAAAACCGATGCGTCGTGTTTTCGATCCGTATCACAAGGATATTATTATGAAATCCGTGGAGAAAACGGTGGAGGCATCAAAGTTCTTTACGATTTTGAAAACGGTCGCTGTTACATTCATACGAACCCTCATTGAACCTATTCATCATAGTGCTATGCGACGGTCACGGCGTGACCGCCCTACCCACCGTGTCACAGGGCGATGCGGCTAACGCAAAAAATTCCAAACTCATTTCAACCGGATAATTTCCATGAGCAAAAAGAAACCAGTCGTCGTTACAACGGATCAATTTCAAGTCGATGAGCGTTCGTTGTTCGATTGCGTTGCGGAGATCATCGAAACCCGAAAAATCCGTGCCGGAGCTTATGCCAACCGCGAAGTGACGCTCATGTACTGGGAAATCGGGCGTTATATCAATTCCGTCCTGCTCGGCGGCGAACGCGCCGAGTATGGCAAGCAAATTGTTGCGCGGCTGTCGCAACAATTGGTCGAAATGTACGGAAAGGGATTCGAGTACACAAAACTAACTCGCATGGTCAAATTTGCGGAATTGTTTTCAGACGTTGAAATTCTTGCGACGCTGTCGCAACAATTGAGTTGGTCGCACTTTGTCGAGATATTGCCACTCGAAACCGAAGAGGCAAGGTTGTATTATGCAAGCGATGCTGCGGTAAGACGTTTAGGCATCCGTGAATTACGCCGTCAAATTTCCCGCAAGGCGTATGAACGTCAGGAAATTGCCAACGCCACGCTGACGGTGGAATCGGCAATTCCGTTTAATTTATTCAAAGACCCCTATCTTTTGGACACATTGGAATTGAAGGACAATTATCTGGAAGCCGATTTGGAAAAGGCGATATTGACCGGGTTGGAAGCGTTTATCCTGGAATTCGGGCACGGCTTCACGTTCGTCGAACGTCAGAAACGCATGACCATAGACGGCGATGATTTCACGCTGGATTTGCTGTTTTACCACCGAATTCTGCGACGGCTGGTCGCTGTGGAACTGAAAATCAGTCGTTTCAAGCCGGCGTTCATGGGGCAAATGCGTTTTTATCTGAAATGGCTTGACCGTTTCGAGCGTCAGGATGGCGAAAACCCCCCCATTGGCATAATTCTCTGCACGACGGCGAGCCGCGATCAGATTGAGTTGCTGGAACTCGACAAAGAAGGCATCGCCGTTGCCGAGTATTGGACGAATTTACCGTCGAAAGCCGTGCTGGAACGCAAACTCAGGGAAATCCTCGACGAAGCCCGGGAACGACTTGCACGCCGCAAATCGATTCCGAGCAGTACAATCCAAAAACATATCGAGTATTTTTTCGAGCCAAAAGATGATGACGACACAGAAGACCAATAGGAATATTTGGGGGATTGCGTTTACGGCGGTCACGTCGTGACCGTCCTACCTAACTCCAAACTAACAACTCACAACTTATAAAAAACAACTACCAACAACTCAATCAACAGGAGAACACACATGTCCGACAATATCTGGAGTGCGAAGGCGGAGGATTTTGCCGTGCGGATGACGCTCGGTGATTTTCCGGGCTTTTTCTCGAAACAACTCGTCGTCTCGCCGGGGACACACGCCCTGATCGTCGATGATGGCACCTTTCTCGGCGTCGTGCCGCCGGGGACTTACACGCTGCAATCGTTCACTGATAAGCTGAAATTCTGGCGTTCGGCCAAAAAGGTGGACGTTGTGCTGACCCGGGATGACGATGTGCGGCTCGATTTTCGCATCGAGCAGGTGCCAACCGCCGAAGAACTGCTCGTTGCAGTCCGGGTGCAACTAATCCTGCAAATTCAGGATGTCGCACTTTTTGCCAAAAACCTGCTCGGCAACCAACCCAGTATGACGTTGCAAAATATCACCGACTGGTTTTATCCCATCGTCGCCCAGGCCTTGCGGGAATCGTTGCGGCAGTTGAGCATCGCTTCGCTGACCTCGCCGGATGTGCGACCGATTCTTGCAACGGCGATTCAGGACGCGACCAAGACCTCGCTGTTGCGTTACGGCATCGCCTGTATCGACATTCACGCGGTGGAAATCATCAACGAGCAGTACAATGAACAGCGTCAAAAGACCGGCGAGATTTTCCTGCTCGACATGTCAACCACACAGCAGAAAAAGCTCGACGAGGTGCTCGACAAGGAAACGCTCCGTAAAATCGAACAGCGTGAACGTGAGGTCGAACTCGGGGTTTTGGCCGAGCATGTCGAACTCGACAGTGAAGAAGCCAAAAACGCGTTGATGCTTCGGTTGAACGATGTTCGCAAAAACCGACGCGCCGCCGAGTCCGCCGATCAACTTGACGAACTGAAAATCCGCCAGGAACTTGACGAAATTTCGGCGATCATCGCGCAGGCATACAAGATCAAAACGTTTGAACGTGAAATCGAGTTTGCCAAACTTGTGGAAACGGAAGATAACCGGAAGTGGGAGGAGTTGCTCCAACGCGAAATGAAGGAATCGGCATATAAGTTCGAAGAACGCATGAAGCAACTGAAACGCGACCATGAGTTTAACTCGCTCATGGCAATTGGCCGACGGGAAGAGGAATGGCAGCAACTCCTGCACACGCAAAAAACGTCCCGTCTGCAACTGGAAATCGAAGAAGATACGGCGGCGAAGCAGGTTCGCATTCAACGCATTCAGGACGAATACGCCGATGAGCAGGAACGTCGCAAGTACGGTTTCGAGAAGGAAAAGACGCTCGACAAAATGCAGATACTCCGTCAAATGGAGGAGATGAACCGTGAACGGGAACAGTTCGAGGCGAAACTTCTTTTGGACGCCGCTACGCAGGCTCATGCGAATCGGATTGCGGAACTCAACACGCTGTCGCAGATGAGCGTCGAAGCTCTCATTGCTTCGGCGAATGTGGACAACGCCCGAATTTTGGGGGACGTGCAAATCTCGAAAAACGCCGCTGAAGCTGAAGCCAAGGTCACAGACCGTGAACGCGAATTACAGGATCAACGCATCAAGGACGCACAAGCGGCCAATGCGACGATGCTCGACGCAATTCAGAAAATCACCGGTCAGGCGTTTGGTGCCATCGGCCAATTCGGTGGCGGAAATGCGACGCCGGGCTTGGGAACCGTCGCGCCGGGTACGCCGGGTGTCGTTGTGTGCCCCGGTTGCCGAACGGACAATAACCCCGTCAATAAATTTTGTGCCAAATGCGGCAAGGAATTGTAGTTTCTCTCGCCACGGATATTTTAAATACGAAACTACGAAATAACGAAACATACGAAAATATCTGATTTGGCAAATGTTCGTTTATTTCGTTGTTTCGATTGGTTCGTATGAAAAGGACAGTCAAGTGAAAATCATGACAAAAAAAACAGAACAACAAGACAATACGCCGCCGGACGACACATTGATGACGACGTCGGAGCTGATGACGTTTTTGAATCTGTCGCGCACCAAAATCTGGACGATGATTCAGAATGAGGAACTGCCCGCATTCAAATTCGGTGGCGATTACCGTTTCCGCAAGTCGGAAATCATGACGTGGATGGAAAAGTATCGGATTCAAGGGGCTAGGGATTAGTATGGTGTCGCCCTACCTTCATAAATCATTTTCCCAAAAAGGACAACATCATGTTTGAAATTTTACGACGTTGGTTTGGACTTGCCAAAAAGCCGGTGGTGGACGACCAACGGTTGGCTGTTCGTTATGACCGTTTGGCCGATGTGCCGGGCGGTGACGCATTACAGGAAAAAACGGTGGCCGTCTGTCGCGGGCGGCAACTCGTACTGACAACGGAAGGCACGCTGCCGGAGCGGCTCGGGACGGGTGAAACCTGCTGGGTTTTACCAAAAGACGATGTGACGTTACCCGTGCAAATCGCGGTCGATGACCGTGTACTCAAGGCCGATGTCCGTTTGCGTTTCGAGGCCGATCATGCTTTTGCACTGTTTGCGTTCGGTCGTGACCAACTCACGAAAGACGAGCTTTCGCAACTGGTCGCGGGGCAATGGGCGGAACTGATGACACTCGAACGCCTCAAGTGCGAAACGCTGTTGGACGGCAATGCGGATAACATTGCGCGTTTTCGGACGCACTTGAGTCTGCTGTTGCAAGAGTACGGTTTTCGTTGCGTCGGGATTGATGCGATCAGCCAAGCGGCGGTGATAGAGGCCGTGCAGTTGGAAACGGCATCGTCCATGCTTGCCTTGCCGAACGAAGCGACGACGGAATTGCAAACCGCCGTTGCAAAGGTGAAAAACGAAAAGGATTGGGAATCGCTGCTCGATCAACTCGACGACGCCGGTTTTGAACCGGACATACAGGCCATGTCGGAAATTACGACACTCGGCGATGATTATCTCGCGCGTAAGGTTTCGACGGATGAAGCGGCACTCAAGATTCGCAAAATGATCGAGCGGAAAAATCTGGAAATCGCGGCCATTCGTCGAGAGACAGACCATTGGAACGCGGCTGATGTCAAATTGCGGTTGTTGGAAACCTTCGACGATGATGCGGAGAGTTACTTGCTTGCGGCGGCGGACGATTTGCCGAAAGGCACTCGCGTGCCGAGCACCTGGTACATGCTCCGCAAGCACAAAGTTGATGCCAAGTTGCAGCAATACCTGCAAAATGCGACCGGTGACATGCTGAAGCTTTTGGATTCGGCGAAAAACCGGCAAAGCGATCTCGTTGCGAAAGCGAAGCTGGCCAAATCGCAGGCAACGTTAAAGCGTATGCAGGATCACCTCGCGATGATGCCGACACTCATGCCTCAACATGCGAATTTGAAGCGAAAGCAGCGGGACTTGACGGAACTACTGGCCGCCGTGCGACGCAGCGTCGGTGCCGCGCAACTGTCCGCCGGGCTGCTCCGAAAACTCGCCACGGACGTTTATTCGCCGACGGAATATGAAAACATTGTGAAAGACCTTGAAAACGCACTCGATCTATTGGAAAATGAGTTGCGGGAACGGAAAAACGTGTACACGGGGTAGGACAATGTAGGGCGGTCACGCCGTGACCGCCGTGGAGTATGTAAGAACAACCTTTTTCTGGAGAAATGATGACAGATATGAATGATCCTTATGTAACCGGTTCCGGCCCGGATTCTTTTATACGCGGGTTGCGTGGCGAACGGGTTGAACTTACGTCGGAGATGGTCATTGCCAACGAATACGTTTTGCTCAAATGTCTCGGCCAGGGCGGCATGGGGCAAGCGTGGCTGGCGGAACAAATCGGCGTGCGTCAACATGAAGATGAAGACGTGCCGCGTTTTGTGCTCAAAATTGTGCCGCGCGACGTGCAAAACGACTCCATTGAAATGGAAAGAGTGCGTACCTCGTATTTGCAGCACGTTCGGCTCAAGCACCCCAACATTTGCACGTTGCACCCGCTGAAGCAGGACGACCGGTTCGGTTGGGTGCTTGTCATGGAATACGTACCCGGCGTGACTTTGCGGCAGTACCTCCATGACAAACCGGAGAAAAAACTCACGCAGGCTGAGGTCGTAGAGCTTCTCACACCGATTGCGAACGCCCTCGACGAGGCACACAAAATGGGCATCATGCACCGTGACATCAAACCGGCGAACATCATGGTGATGCCCGACGGGGTGCCGCAGATTATCGATTTCGGTTTGGCGGTGCAGATACGCAACAGCATGTCGATGGTGAGTAAGAAGCCCGGCACATCCGGCACCACATATTACATGGCACCGGAACAATGGGACGATGAGCATCAGGACGCGAAAACCGACCAGTATTCGCTGGGCGTTGTGGCTTATGAACTGCTGTCGGGCAGACTGCCGTTTCGGGCGGACAACGACCGTATTCTCTACATCCATGTCACGAGCAAGCCGATGCCGCCGATTGCGGATTTGCCCGATACCGTTAACGCCGCCCTTGCCAAAGCACTGGCGAAAGAGCGTAAGGGGCGATTTGAGAGTTGTGCGGCGTTTGTGGAGGCGTTGGGTGGTCAAGGCGTCGCCGTTCCGCCGCCGAATCCGGCAACGCCATCCATAAAACCAGTGGTTACAAGTAGCGAAGAGGCACATGCGGGCACTCGCAAGGTGCTTCAGATCAAGGGCGTGGAGTATGCGTTCCGTTGGTGTCCAGCGGGTGAGTTTATGATGGGTAGTCCTGAGAGTGAAGAAGGGCGATATGATGATGAAACGCAACATCGGGTGACGCTGACGCGTGGTTTTTGGCTGTTGGAGATGCCGGTGACGCAAGCGATGTGGAAGAGTGTGACAGGTAATAATCCGAGTTATTTCAAGGGTGACGAGCTTCCTGTGGAACAAGTGTCCTGGAACGATTGTTATGAATTCATACGTCAATTGAATGCGTTGAACATTACTCCGTCAGGTTACCGTTTTTCATTACCGACTGAGGCTCAGTGGGAGTATGCCTGCCGAGCGGGTACAACAACATCAACGTATGGAGGCGAGATGAAGATTCTTGGGGAATGTAACGCTCCGGTGTTGGATTCCATCACATGGTATGCTGGCAACAGCAGTGTGGGTTATACCGGATCGAACAGCTATGACACGAAAAATTGGAAGAAAAAACAGTATCCCGGCGGTTTTGCCGGGACACGCGAAGTAGGACAGAAAAAGCCGAATGCCTGGGGGTTGTACGATATACTTGGTAACGTCTGGGAATGGTGTTTGGACTTGTACGGTGCGTACCCGAGTGGGAGTGTGACGGACCCCGTGGGGCCTTCGAACGGCTCGCACCGCGTCCTGCGTGGCGGGGGCTGGTGCAGCTACGCCAGTATCTGCCGGTCGGCGAGCCGGTACAGCAAGGAGCCGGCGGACCGGTACATCTTTATCGGTTTCCGGCTTGCTATAGTTCGCGAAGAGTAATAGCAAGTCAAGCCGCCCCAAGAACTACGGAGCGTAGCCAGTCGACTGAACGGAGTGAGGGAGTGGCGTAGCCCGTAGTTCTTGTGGCGGCGAGTTTCTGCAAACGTCCCCCATGACCGGGGGTACAGGGGGCTTGCCCCCAGTCGGCGCAAAAATTGAAGACAAATAGTACACAAAACAAAAGAGATGCAACGATACTCGCAAATCCGTGCTACGAAGGTCGCATTGAAGAGAACCCTATGCCAAAGAAAACCGCAAAGAAAGCCGTCAAGAAGGAATCCAGGCAAGCCGAGCCGGGGTTGTCGTTTGGGAATGTCGTCCATTCCGTTTCGCACTTGCACACGGAGTTCCTGCGACAGGCCACGAAAGCCGTCAACGTCGGCCTGACGCTACGGAATTGGCTCATCGGGGCGTACATCCACGAGTATGAGCTACACGGTGCCGATCGGGCGCAGTACGGTGAGAACATACTGGCGGAATTTGCGGACACACTGACAGAGACGGGTATTCCAAGCTGTGATTATAGTAGCCTATACAAATATCTCCGGTTTTTTCAATTCTATCCACAAATTTTCCAGACACTGACTGGAAAATTACAAACTCTTGGTATTAGCCAAGTTATGCAAAATTCAATTGTGGGGTCACTGCCCCCACAATTACAACTACTTGAAAAACAAGGAGATACAACGAAACGAATTTTGGAGACACCGTCTCCAAAATTACAACCCCTTGAAAAACAAAGAGATACGACAAAACGAATTTTGGAGACGCCGTCTCCAAAATCGAAAAAAGACACACCGGAAGACGACGACATTCCCCAGCATTCCGGGCAGGAAATCTTGGAAAAGTTGTCCTATTCACACATCTCATTGCTCGTTGGCATCGACGATCCGTACCGCCGTGTGTTCTACGAAATGGAGTGTTTGCGCGGCTGTTGGTCGGTTCGGGAACTGAAACGGCAGATTGGTTCGCTGTACTTTGAAAGAACCGCCCTGTCAACCAACAAAGCGAAGTTACGGAAAATCGTCAAACAACGGGCAGAGGTCGAGGAACCGAAATTGATCATACGCGACCCGATGGTGTTTGAATTTCTCGACCTCAAACCGAGTGAAGCGATACTGGAAGAAGATGTCGAACAGCGAATGCTCAACAAGTTGCAAGAATTGCTGCTGGAACTCGGGCATGGTTTTTGCTTCGAGGGTCGGCAAAAACGCATACTCATCGACGGCGAGTATTTCTTTGTCGATCTCGTTTTCTATCATCGGATACTTCGTTGCCACGTCTTGTTCGAGTTGAAGATGACGGACTTTAAGCCGGATTACATGGGGCAACTCCACACTTATGTCAATTGGTATCGTGAAAACATGATGGAGGAATACGATCAACCGCCCATCGGCATTTTACTTTGCACGGGAAAGAGCGAGATGCTGGTCAAATACGCAACAGCGGGGTTGGATAACAAACTGTTTGTTTCTCGCTACCTTGCCCAACTACCGACACAGGAAGAATTGCTGAGAATTGTACGGGAAGAGTAAAAACCGGTTCATCGCGTCACTGGATGGCGCGGCTAACGTCAGCATTACGACGGTCATGGCGTGACCGTCCTACCAAACTAACTTAACCAACAACCCCTTAACACAAAAAGGACAAAAACATGGGAATACTAAATCGTATCGGAAAATTATTCGGCGGGAAGAAGAAGCCGACGCTCAAGCAGTTGCCGCTCGACGATTTGAAACGGGAGCAGCTCACCGTGCAGAACGAGTTGCGGAAACTCGAAATCGAAAACGACAAAATCGAGAAGGACGAGTTTCAACTCAAGGAGGAATACAAGGCCGCCCACACGGCGGGACGGGAATCGCTCAAGCGGTCGGTGGCACAGAAATTGCAAAACCTGCAAATGCGTCGCAAAGG
>Ga0082212_10006139_pt1 | contig 16220 bp, 12 predicted proteins | sample TergutNt197P3_FD_71548 | JGI IMG/M metagenome (GOLD analysis project Ga0082212, IMG submission 71548) | Neocapritermes taracua P3 segment gut microbial communities from Petit-Saut dam, French Guiana - Nt197 P3 | ecosystem: Host-associated > Arthropoda: Insects > Digestive system > Gut ... | reverse complement strand
TATCAATTATTTCGGCTCAAAGATACAAAATAAATCGAAATAATACATTTGAATGCCAAATAGTTATCAACATTGGACAACCAAAAATGTGAATAACCACACATTTTTGAAAAAATGGAATTGAACCGGTATTTTTTCGGCACATATAAAGAGAAGTAATAACTGCATGTCGCAGATAGATAGATAGATAGATAGATAGATTTTTTTGAAATTTTTCTTGTTTTATATCAAAATAATTGTTTATTTTTGCCGGTAGAATTGAAAAGAGATTCTTCTAAAAGTTTTATCGGACTTCGGCTTTTTGAAAAATCATTGTTGAGTTTTTAGAAGTCCCCATAATAACTTTAATTTTTCAGCAAGGTATTTTTGGGACGCCGGAAAATCACAATTCTCAGATTTCCTTTTTTACCCAATGGTTGGTTCGTAAATACAATACGCTTAATATGCCGAGCAGAATCTGGTAAACATTTTCGGCGCACCAAATAATTTCAATACGGTTCGGAAATCCCGAAGCAAAGAAATAGACCGAAGTAAGATAACACATCAGCGTAAAGGATTCGATAAAAAGAGCGATCATGGTGTTTCCCGTTGCTGAAATGGCCGAGAAAATAATCCATGCAACCGAGTTCAGAACAGTGGCTATCCCGACCACATATAAGGACTTGAAACCGATGTTTATCAATACGATATCATCGGTGTAAAGCGACATGATCCCTTTTGCGGATACAAGAACCGGAATAAAAACAATGATGGCTGTGATCAGACCGAAGACGATTACTCTTCGGATAATCCTGAAAACATAACGTCGCTGTTTCGCGCCGATGGCATTGCTAACCAGCGTACTCACAGAAGATCCGTAAGCCCACATAGGACAAATCATAAGTATGTAAAAACTCCGGACAATGTTGCTTGCCGCCAGATTTTTTTCACCGGTTTTTTCAATAATGACAAAAAATAAAAACCAACCGCTCAGGGATATAAGATTTTGCAACATGGTGAAAACCGACAATCTCATGGTTTGAGAAGCGATGTGCAGTTGAGGTTTTTTGAAGGTAAACAACTTGTATTTTTCAAGGTCAATCTTTTTGACCATGATCAAAACAAAATAAATCAGGCCGGCCACTTCGGCAAGAACAGAAGCTAAAGCGGCGCCTTCCAGCCCCATTTGAGGAAATCCCAACTTTCCGAAGATGAGTAAATAATCCATGATAAAATTGGTTCCTGCAATGATGAAAGCGCCCAGACCTATATATTTGGTGAGTTGTATGCCAACAAAAAACGAACGCATGATCACGCACCCCAAAGAGAAAAACAGGGTGAAAACGCGGATGTTCAAAAACCGCATGGCGGCATTCAGAATATCTTCCGAACTTAGCATAAATCCCAGTATTTTTCTCGAAAAGAGAAAGGAAAAAACGATCACTGCCGCAGAGAATACCCATACAAAATAGAGGCTGTTCTCAAAAATTCCGCCGATTTTGCCGTAATTTTTTTCGCCGTTACGTCGTCCGATCAGAATTTGAGTTCCGGTGCCAAACCCCATTCCCACCACAAAGAGCACGATGTAATACGTACCCGCTATGGCCGAAGCAGCAAGTTCCGACTCCCCTACATGACCTAAAAATGCGGTATCAATAACGCCAACAAAGTTTTCGGCGAGTAAACCAATCATCAAAGGCCAGGAAATCTCCCATATCTTTTTGTAGGAAGGTAATGAAGACATTAATTGAACATCTTGATGATTTGTTCAATATTTTCCTGCGGCGCATTCAGCAGGTTCCACGAAAGCACAAATCCTTTCACATCAGCCTGACTGTATGCGTTGATGGTTTCCTCAATATATGGCGGGGTTACTTCGGCGATTCTTTGCGCCCTGTTGATTTCCACACCCGCATATACGGGTATGTTCACATTTTGGACCAAATCCTTCAGTTCCTTAACGGAAAAATCAAGGTCAAAAGGATGTTTGTCTGGGTTAAATCCCAAAATCTTGTAGAATGCTTGTTTTTGCGCTTCATTCGATGTAGACTCCTGCAAAATGGCGTCTAATTCAAAAGGCAAACCGGCGGGCGCGTTGGTCATCCTGTACATCATGGGTTTTACGAAATCTGCGAATGCGGATAATGCAGGAATATCCTGTCCCACAAAATGACTGCCAAACGGAGCAAAAACATCTAAGCCGATTTTATAGTTTCGTTCCTTAAAAAATTGACAAATACCTGTTACCGCGTCGGTGATGATTTGAGATTTCAGATGAAAAAATCGGTTCCAACGGTCGTCGTCAAAGGTGTATCTTCCCTGATGGTAAGCAATAGCTCCGAAAGGAGATTGTTTTTGTCGCAATGTGTTAATGGATGATTCCAAATCTTTCGGGTCGAAATTTGCTTCTCTGTATTTGATCTGACAAAACGGACAAAAGCATGTAAGTACGCCGTTTAAGCCATTGGCAAAAGACGAATACCTGATTTTATCCAAAAAAACGCCTGTAAAACCAATGGACGAATAGTGCTCCTCAAAAACGCGCAGAACGTTAAAAACATTTTGCGGATGGTTAGGACAGTAAAATGTAAAATCCTCACGTTCGGCCAATTGATAATCTCCTTTGTCTTTCCCCTGATAATCAACCAACGGGTATCCCTTTTTCAGTTCATCAAGCTCGGCAAAGACAGGCAACCACAAATAAAACTCAATCCCGCGCTGAAACAGATAATCGCGGACTTTCTCATAAAGTTCACGCTCTACCGACATACCCATAATGACGGTTGAAATCCTGATTCGTGACAGAATGGGCTCCAATTTTTGCAGGATACTTTCAAACGAGGCCGGTTTTTCGGTAAAACTGCCTGAAAAAATTTGCAATATAATTTTCATCTGATTTGCGCCGGAGTAACAGTTGTGCTTGCTGTAATCTGCATCATTCCGGTGACGATTACGGTATCATTGGGCGCTATTCCCCTGACGATTTCCACACGGTTGTTGGTACGTGTGCCGGTTTCTACCACCACCGGTTCCACTTTGCCTTTCCTGTAAAGATAAACTTTCTGTCCTGCGCTTTCTGAGAGGATGGCCTCTGCGGGTATCAACACCACATTTTTTTGAGTTTCCATCAGTACTTCTATTCTTGCGAAAGCGCCCGGTATCAGCGCTCCGTTGGGATTGGGCGCAAGAGCTTTTAATTCTAATGTGCGGGTAGCCTGATCGATGGTCGGCGCCACGGCGTAAACCCTTGCCGTCCGTTCAACGGGTTGCCCTTCTAACCTGTATCTGATGACTGTGTTGTTCCCCAGCATCTGCGAATATCTTTCGGGTACGGTAAATTGAATCTTGGCCGGATCGTCGTTCACTAACGAAGCAATATCTACACCCGGAGTAATGTACTCGCCGGGCGACACTTTACGGAAACCAATAGTACCGTCGAAGGGCGCTTTGATCTCGGTTTTCGATATCTGCGCCTTTAGCAGGGAGACATCAGCCTGTGCCGCTTGCAGGTTGGCAAACGCCACATCGTATTCCTGACGGCTGATGGCTTCCTTGTCCAACAATTGCCGTTGACGATACTCCACATCTTCGGTAAGTTTGAGGTTGGCCTGCGCCTTGCTGAGTTGCGCCTGAAGATCGTCGTCGTAAACCTTGATGAGCAACGTTCCCTGTTCAACGTGCTGACCTTCGCTAAAGAAGATACCGGTGATTTTCCCGGATACTTCACTTTTTAAAACGACCGATTCGTTGGCCTCAATGGAACCTATCACCGGAAGGGTTTCAGTGAAACTTTCGGGTTTCACTACCAGCAAATTGACGGGCAGGGCAGTACGCGCCAAACCGCCACCACCACCTGCCGCCTGCGCAGGTTTCGTCCACAAGGCCTTGTAAACAATAGCTCCTGCAACGGCAAGAACAATGATAATGAGAAAGATATTCTTAATGATTTTCATGGATGATGAAATTATTCTATGTGCTTTTTAAAAATTTCGCAATATTAGGCATTTTTCTCCGGTTTGGGATAGTAAAAAATCTTAATAAATGTTAAAGGGGTGTTGATGAGATTTCATTAAGCGTTTCACGATGCTGATGATTTAACCTGCAATGCAGGCGCTCATTATTAATCGTAAAAAGCCCATGAAACACCGAACTTCACCCTGAAATCATTGGTCGGATAACGATACACCATATAATTTTCCTTGCCCACGTAGTTTCTGAAAAAACTTAACGTGTTTAAGCCATCTGTCCTTACGAAAATACGTGCACGTTTAATTTGCAGGTTCAGGAAAAAGTCGAAAAACGGGTAATTACCGATTTGCCGTTCTTCCTGTAGATAAAACATACCTGTGGCCGGCATGTACGCATAAGCGTAATATTTGGTATTGAAAGTGACATTCCATCCCAACTGCATGGTAAGCACATCCTTCACCAACCATGTTTCAAAATATGTGGACTGGAATCCTGCAAAAGCGGGCAGCGGGATGATTTTTTCGTGCGAAGAATATTGCCCGTAGAGCCGGAACTGAAATCCGAGCTTTCTCCAGCGTATATCCTTTTCAACGTATGCCGTACCTGTTACCAGCGCTTCGGACGTTTGCGCGGGTTCGGCGTCCGTGTTGATATAAACATAATTGTTCAACTGCGACACATATGCGCCTAATTTAAGTTTTCGGTGCGGCATGATAAATTCGCCGCGAAGACGTATTTCCTGTGAAGGGTTGAAATCATTATCCCAAGCTAACCAGTTGGATGCAAAACTGTTCAAAAAATAACCCGGATGTGCGTTGTCGATGCTCCCGCCAAGCAACAGGCTGTTGCGTCCCTTGGGGGTGTAATAATGCATCTGCACGGTACCGTTGATATTCAGGTCGCCAAGTTTATAACCCGTAACATACAATCGACCGTTGAAATCCCAGTTGAGGTATCGTCCGGTATGATTGAAGAATCGTCCGGTGAGCGCCGTATTGACGTAATTTTTGGTTTCGCGGTAACGAATAGTTACTTCTGTTCCAGAAATCACAGGTAAATCGCTTCCCCATGGAGAATCCGGCGGAATATTAGGTTGAATGATATTCAACGTAGTATCCGGAACCATGTCAATATTATATCTGTCCAATTCCGTGAGGATACCGGCGCTGAAACCCGCAGTAAACTTACGGCGCGACTGTTCCTTAAACATCAGTTCAAAATGATTGGATAGCCTTCTGAAGTACAGCGAATCGTGCGTATTTTCGCTTCCAAAATAAGGTTGACGTTTTTGGAAGGCATAAGTGGCATTATCAGAAAACTCGCGTTTGTTCCATTCGTATTTCAACGTCTGTACCAATGTGAAACGGGACACATCTATCGAATCGGCGTCGGCGTTGTTCCGTCCCAGCATCAGTTTCCTTGGCGAATAGGAGTGCATCAGGTAAAAACTGCGATTCAACAGGATGGTTTTTCCCATTCCCGAACGTACGTCATTGCTGGCAGCCTCCTTGTCGTTTTCCTCATAAGCGTCCAAATCGGCCAACCCTCCGTTTTCCCTCATCCGCACGTTATTCCAGTTGAGATTGGTATACATCGAATACTGGCTGCCCCTATATGCCGAAAAAAGCGAAAAGGCGTTTTGCGACGCATTTTGGTTGATATATTGGCCAACAGATGAATATGAATCGTAATACAGGCCTACATTCCAGTCTTTATTGACATTCTCGGTGAGTATACATTTTAAAATGGACTCGTTTTGTATTTTTGGCCCTGCCGATGAATAATCAATGAGCGTAAAAGGGAATTGGGTTTGATAATAAATGGTAGCTTCGGGATCGTGCAGATAGTCTGACACATGGTCGAGAAAATGAAAATCCGACGGGCGTTTTCGCGCCTCAAACCCGATAGGATAATAGGACAGTCCCGTATTCCCAAGATAAGCGCCTGCATGGTAATTACGCAACACCGGGTTGTTGATGTCGAAACGGCTCAAAGTAGTATCAATGACTACCTGCTGACGCGCATACGAATTGGCGCTCAGCACCTGATAGGCAAAAAGACGGTTGGACAGGGTATCCAAAGGATCGGTAAGCCCCACCACAACCCGGCGTCTCAATGAATCGGGCAGTGAGGGAATACTGTCCAACGGTGGCCTGCTGCCGGCGCCGGGTATCAACAAAGAATCCACAGGAAAAACGACATCAGTCGGCGTCTTTGGTATGGTATCAGCGTCAAAATTCAGGCTATCACGGGGAAAGACTTGTGAAAGACTGTCCTTAACAATGGCCGCTGTGTCTGATTTTATCAAATACAGCGAATCAGTTTCCTGACCCGAAACCCTGCCGGTAGAAACCATCATCAACAACCAAAAATGGACAAGCAAGCATTTCGTGAAAAATAAATGATAACTTTTCATGTTGCAAAAGTACAAAAAAAGAGAGAATTTGATAATCAGTAAATAAAAAATCATTTCAACTCTTGATTGGTATATATAAGGGGACTTCTAAAAACCCCTTTTGCAACGCTCCCGTCATTGCGGGCGTGACCCGCAATCTCCTGAATTTGAGGAGATGCTGAAACAAGTTCAGCATGACGTTGAGAGTTTTTAGAAGTCCCCATAAATAAATGTAAAAAAAAAATTATATTTTTAGTTCATTATTTAAATATTTAGTTTATCTTTGCAGCATCAAAAAATTTCAAAGATTCATCATCAAATGAACCAAAAAGTATTAACCAAAGCCGAAGAACAGGTGATGCAAACCCTGTGGCGGTTGCAACGCGGCGGTCTGCGCGAGGTTACCGACGCCATGCCCGCACCCAAACCCCACGTCAGTACGGTAGCCACTATCTTGAAAATCCTCGCCGACAAAGGTTTTGTAGATGTGGAAGCGTATGCGCGGATGCACTTCTATTCGCCTGCCGTCAGCAAGGAAGAATATTCCGGGCAGCGCATCGCAGGCATTGCCCATTCGTATTTCGACGGGTCGTTCGAAAAGGTCATCTCCTACATGGTAAAGAACAGGGACGTCAGTATTGCCGACCTGGAACTGCTTGTAGAACAGTTGAAAAAGAACAAAAAATGACACTGCCATGAACGCCTTTTTCATCTACCTCATTAAGGTAATCGCCTGTTCCGCGCTGTTTGCGGGATGTTACTGGTTGGCGCTGCGCAACACACGTTTTTATCAGTGGAACCGCTTCTGTATCGTGGCTTCTGTGACACTGTCCATCATTATTCCACTGCTGAACATTCCCATACCGGCGCCGCATATCGCGATGCCGTCAGTAACGGGTTATGTTACCCAATTCGTCATTGATTCGGCTGAAATGGCGGTTGAATCCGAAGTATCGCCCATCCCCTGGGCATGGATGGGTTGGATGACTTACCTGTCCGTTGTGTTGTTCCTTCTCGCGAAGGAGATGATTTCGTTTACCCGCATTTTGCGGTTAAAACGCCGTTCCGAACGGATTCGTCTGCCCGAAGCCGTTTTGTACTGTACCGACGATGCAGCCGCACCGTTTACCTTTTTCCGCTCTGTTTTCTGGAAAAAGGATATTTCCGTGGATTCCGGCGAAGGCCGTTGCGTGCTCCGCCACGAGCTGGCGCATGTACGCCTCGGCCATAGCCGGGACAAAGCCCTGATGCAGCTTGTTTGCTGCCTGTTCTGGATGAACCCGTTTTTCATGTTGTTCCGCCGCGAGCTCGAATTAGTGCACGAATTTGCAGCCGACAGCGAATGCAACGCCGAAGAACTCTCATCCCTGATATTGTGTACGTTGTACCCAAATCATTACCGCGACTTCACCAGTCGCTTTTTTCAATCATCTATAAAAAGAAGAATTTTTATGATTTCCAAAAACAAAAAATTATCCATGAATGCGCTCCGTAAATGGAGCATTGTACCCGTAGCGCTTGTCGCTATGTATCTGTTTGGCTGTAATAGTAGCAGAAATGAAGCGATCGAAGTAGTAACATACGCTGAGGCAGAAGTGAAACCTATGTTCAACGGCCAACCCGCCGATGAAGCATTTTCTGAGTATGCAAACTCAAAAACCGTTTATCCGGCTGTAGCCCAGGAAAATGGTATTTCTGGGCGTGTATTTGTGGAATTTATTATTGATACGGATGGTTCCGTTACCGATGTGACGATACTACGTGGTGTAGACCCACTGCTGGATTACGAAGCGCTGCGGGTCATCAACAGCTCATCAAAGTGGACGCCCGGTAAACATCGGGGTAAGGCGGTGAAAGTGAAATATGTTTTCCCGTTTAATTTCATGTTGAGTAACTAAAAGGCCGATATGGTTGTGGAAAGACCTGCCGGAGTTTCAAAATCCGGCAGGTTTAATTTAACGTATGAAAAGCATGGAAATAAGTTTTGCCTTGTTTGGCCTGAAGCGACACATCAGTTGTAACTGTTTTTCCATCGATCATTTTCACGTTTAATGTCAGTTTGTTGTCTCCGCCGGTCAGCGGGATACGCGCGTATGAAATACCATGAGGCAGACATTGCCAGTTGCGCGTATCGGCCTTCTCCGTGACTGCGTTCACGATACTTAATATCGATCCTGCATTTTTGTTCTCTTTGCGGGTAACTTCTTCAAGCGCCTGTTTGGTGGCAACCCTCAGCAACGAACCGGCCATTTCGCGCATGAAACGGTCATTCAGCGTTTTGAATGCTATTGCGTTAATGTCTTCGGCAGGTTCAAGCGGATAGGACGCTGTGCCTGAAGTGACGACGGCGCTTGACGAAGTCGGTTTACGTTCCACGTACTTCGGGAAGGCCACCCTTACCATTTTCAAATCCGAAAAACCATCGTTTTGGGAAGATGTCCCCAACGGGAAAGGAAAAGAAAACCCTTCGTCTTCATTGACAAAAGTTACCAATCCGCCAACGCCTCTGACGATCGTAAAGTTGAGGCTCCACTCGTCCTTTACGGGGCCAAAGCCGTTCATCCAGAAGAAAAGCATTTCGGCTTCGGGCTTTCCGGCGGGCGTGTATTTCATGCCAAATTTGCGTTCATAAAAGTCTAATTCCTCGCCAAATCCGGTAACATAAGCCGTGCGAAGAAGATCCAGTTTGAGTTGTTTCGGCGGTTGTACGTTAAAATTTTGGGTATAGTCGGTTTCGTAAATTTCCAAAGCATTGCGGTAGGCGATAAATGCGTTGTTGTAGTCGCCGTTGGCGTCGTACAGCAATCCCATCATCATATTCGCAAAAGCGTCGCGCTGATAACGGTTTTTGTGGCTTGGATATTTATCGTTCAGCTGATTCAGTTTCAGGTTGATGCGCCGACATTCCACCATAGCGGATTCGTATTCGTCCATTTGCATGTAGTTGATCGCTTTGAAACAGTTGACCATCACCGTTTCAAAGTCCTCAGCGCGATAAGGCTTCATCATGGGGTTGGTGATCAACGCCAATGCCTCGGCGCCAAGTTGCATATGGTAATCGTCGATGATATTTTCGGCAGTATTCAGGTAGCCGACCGCTTGCCGGTTATCGTTCAACTTCCACGATACATACCCCCGATCGAGAAAATATAACAGGCTATTCCGGTTTTTGGGACTTTTGGTATCTTTTTCAAGCAATTTGTTGGCAGCCTCGAACTGCCCCGTTTCAATTGACCGGTAAAGCTGGATATTCTTTGCATAATAGCTTGCGCAACCGCTCAAAACGACAGCAGCGGTCAGATATATCATCCAACGACGGAAACAGTTGCGCAACATAAAATTCGTAATTCTTAATTCGCAATTAATTACGTATCATTTTCTTGATTTCCTTGTTGCCCATCCACACTCTTTCAGTTGTTTCGATGTTGGACAACGTCAAGTCTACCTGATAATAAACAGCCTGGTTTTTTCTGTAGCCGTCTACGATAGAGTTTACCGTACCTTGCAGCATAAAATCGGCGCCCAATTCCTGCCCCCACCTTTTAGTGGTTTCCGGCGATGCAAAATCCTGTTGACCTGCACGTTCACGACGCAGTTCTTCGCGCATTTCACCTGCCTCAACCAGACGGATGGAACCATTGTTAACAATCGCCCTTTCCAAATCCTTGATAAAAGTTTCGGTAGGGATATGTTCGTGGCTCTTGTTGTTGATAAGCCCCACTACAATGACCGGCTTTTTCTGGTGCCGTTGTTCGAAAGCTATCGCCCATGAGTTGCCGAACATCTGTTCGATCATGGCTGTAGCGGTCAATCGCGAATCGGTATCGTTCCACCGGCCGCTCAAATCGGTTTGCGTACTTGGATCAATACGTTTCACCGTGCGGGAACATCCCGCTAACACTATCGTTGCCATGAATGCTATCAGGCAATACTTTGCAAAAGATTTCATGTTCATATCATTAAATTTATGTTGTGAATACAGTTAATTAAATTAATTATCATATATAACGTAAAAAACAGTAAAAAGTTTCATGTTTTCAATAAAATTCAAAATAATTACTCAATCGCTTCAGGCTTTTTTTTCGTTAATTTTTTTTAGAATTTCGCACAATACTCATAAATGAGTTTCCAAAGCCGCTCTTTGTCCACGTTTTTGATGATGCGTACGTTTTGCGCTCCAACAGGCGCCTGCCGTTCATACGCCAGCGACTGTCCGTAAGCGAGACCGTAGTCGGTGCAGATGTCAATAGGCAGGATTACCTCTTCGGTAATCAGCGTTTCGTCCATGATGATAGCCGCTACAATCACATCCCAGATGTAATGCGTATAGTCTTCGTTTTCGCCGTATAACCTTACTAATACATTCTTGTTGAGCATATCGGTAATCATCGGGTTTTTCACGATGCTGCGCACTTTTTCATATTCGGGTTTCATGAACGTAATTTTCTCGCATACGTCAAGTCCTACGACGATTTGTTCCTTGAAAGACGAGCGTACCACAATTTTTACGGCTTCGGGGTCAGCCCACCAGTTAAATTCAGCGGCAGGCGTTGTATTTCCCTGACGGAAAAACGAGCCGCCCATGTAGATAATCCTTTTAACCAAAGGTACTATTTCGGGCGCTTTACGGACGGCAAGCGCCAAATTGGTACAAGGGCCGATAGCCGCTATCGTTATTTCGCCCGGGAATTTTTTGACCTGTTCGATGATAAAATCTACCGCGTGTTGGTCAATCGGCTTTGCGGTCGGTTCGGCGCCGTAATGTTCTTTATAGTATGAATACCATGATGCGGGTTCGGGATAGGTGTACGAACCTGCCCACGCATCATGTCCGATGCCGAAAAGTGGACGCTCCAGCGACATGGTCTCGTGCCGTCCGGGGCGCAGAGGGCGCGTAACGCCCATTGCAAGCGGTATGTGCGTGGCTTTAATGGCTTCCAACTGACGCAACCCCCATGCTGTGCCGTCGGCAACCCACGAATTGCCAACCACCGTTGTAACGCCCAGCAACTCAACCTTCTGGTCGAGTTGCAACATCATCATCGCCACGCCGTCATCAAAAATTTCCACCATGTCGGTGTCGAGAATGACTTTTTGCTTCATTGGCGCTTGTGCTGAAACATGCAGCGTCAACATACATAATAGGCTGATAAAAAACGATTTGTGTAACATAATATTTGAAATTGATGGTCATCTCCCTGGTCTGCGCCGATACCACAACGGCGATAAACATAACGGTACCCAACATCGCCGCCCGTAATGCGACGGCAATACTTCTTTTTTCCCATATTGCCATTTTGGTTTTTTTGTCTTCATCAATTGATCCTAAAACGTAAAATTATACGTAACCGACGGCACAAACGAGAACAGATACACCATTTCGGCGTAAGTTTTATCGGGATTGTCCTTTTCCTGACGGAACATAATCGTCCATGGATTATGGCGTCCGTAGGCATTATACAGCGAAAAATTCAGTTCGCTTTTGAAACGTCTGTTTGCATTACCCTTGAACGCCCAGGTAGCCGACAGGTCGAAGCGATGATAGGCCGGATAGCGGTATTCGTTGCGTCCGGAATAGATGGGCACATAACGGCCTTCTATTTCGTATCTTCCTGTAGGATACGTCACCGGAGTTCCGTTTGCAAACACCCAGTTGGCCGACACGTTCCATTGGCGCGATAACTCATAGTTGAGCACAATCGAAATATTGTGGGGCTTGTCGTAAGGCGAACGGTATTCTCTACCGTCGTTGATTTCGTCGATGGTGCGGCGCGCCCTCGAAAGCGTGTAACTTACCCAGCCGTTGAGTTTGCCTTCGTTTTTGCGCACCATCATCTCCACGCCATACGCCTTGCCGCTCCCGAAACGCAATTCCTGTTCGAGATCGCTGTTTCCCATCAGGTTGGCATGATCCTTGAAGTCAATCACGTCTTTCATATCCTTGTAATACAGTTCCAGAGATGTTTCAAACATATTGTTGCTAAAATTTCTGAAATAACCCACTGCAAACTGGTCGCACATCTGCGGTTTGACGTTGGGCGTGGATTGAAACCACACATCAAGCGGCGATCCGGCAGCCGAGTTGGATGCCAATTGTATAAATTGCGCTGTACGCGAATAACTTGCCTTGACGGAATTGGCCTCATTGATTTCGTAAACCAGTCCAAGCCGCGGTTCCAAACGGCCATAGTTGTGGTATATCGTTCCGTGTGCATATGTGGCCGAGTCTTTTACAACGTAATGCTCCAGTCCATACACCTGTTCCCCATTGCTGATGTTCTGAAACAGGGTATAGCGCAACCCGTACTTTACGGTCAGTTTGTCGCCGATTTTGTTTTCGTTGGCTGCAAACCATGCGTGTTCCAGGGCATATTTCTCAGGTTCGGCAAAATGTGAGATGATCGACTGCTCCCCCACTCCGCCGCCTTCACCCGGCATAAACCGGTGGTATGTGGTATGATAGCCAAACTTAATATTGTTGTTGGGATTGAGATGGTAAGAGAAATCAGCCTTGAGCCCGAAATCCTGTAATTTTGATTTCCAATCCATCGAAATTTGTTCGTTTAGCGCAGCTTTCAGGTAATAATCGTAGAAACTGCCGATAAGGGTAAGGTTGGAAAACAGTTTGGATGAAAAAAGATGATTCCATCGCATCGTAACTGTCTGGTTGCCAAAATTCATTCCGGCAAACGAGTTTTCAAATTTATCGCGACCGAGATACGCGGCAAGAAAAACGCGGTTATTGTCGTTGATGCGGTAATTCACTTTGGCGTTCATATCGTAGAAATATAGCGCCGACTTTTTCAGGTCAGGGTCGTTGGCGAAAGCAAGGAAAACATCGGCATACGTGCGGCGCCCCGATACTAAATAACTCAATTTATCCGAAAGTACAGGCCCTTCGAGCGTCACACGGCTGGATATGGTACCAATACCTCCCGTTGCCGAAAAACGTTGATTGTTGCCGTCTTTGGTGCGTACATCCAGCAACGATGACAGTCTTCCGCCGAAACTGGCCGGAATGTCGCCCTTGTAAAGTTTCACATCCTTGATGGCGTCGTTATTAAAAACGGAAAAGAACCCCATCAGGTGCGACGCATTATAAACGATAGCCTCGTCGAAAACAATCAGATTTTGGTCATGACTGCCACCGCGCACGCTGAACCCCGACGAACCCTCTGCCGTAGATTGAACGCCCGGCAGTAACTGTATGGCCTTGATCACATCCACTTCGCCCATTAACGCGGGAATACGTTTGAGCGTAGTCACCGAAAGCCGCTCAACGCTCATTTCCGAACGCGACACATTGGCATTTCTTCCTTCGGCTGACACCACCACTTCGCCAATCATACTGGCTACCGGTTCGAGCTTCATATTCAGCCTGATCTCTTTCGTCAGGTCTACAAATTGTATCTCATTTTGATACCCTACAAAGGAAAACACCAACCTGTACTTTCCTTCGGGCAGCGTAATGGAATAAAAACCATACGCATTGGCAGACGTTCCCGTTCGCAGTTCTTCCACCAGCACCGTCGCGCCTATCAGGTCTTCGCCCGTAGCGCTGTCGGTAATGTTGCCGCTAACGGTAAACCGTTTGTTTTGTGCCTGAAGTGTCGGGCAAAACAACAGAAAAAATAAAAAAAGATACAGCAATTTACGTTTCACGAAAAAACACGCTACAAAAAATGTGCCGAAAATGATTTTATAAGATGATTTTCTATATTTCTCTTTTTCACCTGCCTCGTTCGATGTTCCGGTAGATCTGCAATAATTCCCTTGCTGTGAAGCCGTTTTTGTGCCCTAACTTTCGTAATAATCTACCGGCAGCCTTATCGGTGGACTGATGTCCATAGACCTTCCGGCAACTGTCGTTCAGATATTTTATTGTTTTCAACCCGTCGAACCAGCTGAAGAATCTTTTGGTAAATGCTTCCGGCGATGCGCTGTTGGCATTGGCTTGCATAATGTGTTGTACATAATTGTTCTGCAAAAGATAATCATACAAAGGGATGGAGAGGAGCGAACACTGTTTGGCAATCATTTCTGGGAATGTTTTGAAAAACAACGGGACAAGCGCAAACCATTGTTTCAAATCTTCAAACGGTTCTAAAGGGTAGGTAGGTAATGTTGTCTGTCCGGCGTCTATCCACTGGCGGATGCTTGCCCCGGTACCAAACGGAACGCGGTCGGACTGGCGGGGTGATGGGATAACCCGTGTAGTATTAATCTCCACGAAATTTCCCAACGGAATGATTTTTTGGAGAAAATGAAAATCTTCTCCGGCCTTGCGTTTGTTCATACCGCCCTGTTTGACATACGCCGAAGCGCTGACTGCAAATGACGAGCCTACCGTGTGACAGGCGTAAGGAAACCCTGCATAGCGCAAAGCCCGGTTCAGATAGCGCAGGTGCAACTCGTAGCGCACAATACCGGCATATATACCTGCATCGTATTCATCCCCTTCTACAGGATGCTCAAAATAGACGGATGCGCCGTTCACAGGTTTTCCACCGAAGAAAGCCCGTTCTATTTCTTCGAAATAATTTTCATCGCAGCTACAATCCGCGTCAAATCCAATGATGACGCCATCGTCAACACCGGATTGCAGAAAACGGTACACGGCCTCATCCATTCCGGTTTTGCGGGCATAGCCAACGCCGGCGATCTTTTCGGGGACGTCGGGTTTATAGATGATATGAAATTGTAAATTGTCGTTGTTATGTTTCTCTGCCCATTGTAGCGCAGTGTGCAGTGTTTCTTCATTTTGCCGTTTAGCGTCTTCCGGCGCATGTTCAGGATGGTTGACCACCACAATTACTTCCACGAAACAGGACGGCAACCGGCACCGGCGTAACGCATCCAGCGAGCACAGTAAATCCGGTTCTTTGTACGACGGTATCACTGCAATCATCCGCGGGGATTTCACAGGCGCGACGGCGATGGCCGGGATGAATTGATGTTTTGACAGATATTGTGCGAATTGTTGATATGCATTCATGCTAATTCAGCTCATTTATACAGGCAAAGATAAAACATTTTATGAAATGGGACTTCTAAAAACTCTCAACGTCATGCTGAACTTGTTTCAGCATCTCCTCGGTTTCAGGAGATTGACTGCGTCGAGCTCCGCTTCGCTCCGGTTGCGGGTCATGCCCGCAATGACGGAAGCGTAACAAACGGGGGTTTTAGAAGTCCCCAAATGTACATTAATTATACATTCGTCAACAATTTTGATACGTTTATCAAAAAAATGTAAATTTTTGAAACTTTTATAACAGGTTTACCGTAAAATTATTATAATTTTATGTTGCGTAAAAAATATAATATGTAATGAATCATACAGCGGCTTATACCTGCACCTTCTCACCGGCGTTATTCAGCGCTCAAGCGTTTGCGTCTGTTTTTGGCTTGCCGGCATACGCAAATATCATTTTACATGCGTAAATTGCTTATTAATAATTGAATAACTTATTTTTTTAATATTTTTTATTTTTTTAATCTTTAATACCAAATAGTAATATGAGACGTAATTTTTTCAGAACAGCAGCGATGGTGCTGCTATGCATAGCAACAGTTTGCTCATGCGGTAAAGACGGTGCCGACGGTAAAGACGGCAAAGATGGAGCGCAAGGCGCTCAGGGGCCTGCAGGCCCTGCAGGACAAAACGGCGCGGATGGTCAGGACGGTACCGACGGACAGGACGGCGCTACAGGACCGCAAGGGCCGGCAGGACCACAAGGCCCCCAAGGCATAGCCGGTAATGCGGGTGTGATGATGTACCAGTGGGGAAGCAGGACTTTCACTACGTTTACTTCGTATCACAGTATTCCCCTGACGAGAGAAGCGGCGCGAAAAAGCCTTATCTATGCTTATTATGCAA
>Ga0082212_10006138_pt1 | contig 16220 bp, 12 predicted proteins | sample TergutNt197P3_FD_71548 | JGI IMG/M metagenome (GOLD analysis project Ga0082212, IMG submission 71548) | Neocapritermes taracua P3 segment gut microbial communities from Petit-Saut dam, French Guiana - Nt197 P3 | ecosystem: Host-associated > Arthropoda: Insects > Digestive system > Gut ... | reverse complement strand
CCTTGTTGTCGGCGATGAAATCCCGCCCGGTCAGCTTGCGGTAGGCCTGGAGGCGCAGCCCGCGATCCGTTCGCAGGCGCAGCATCAGGAGTTCCAGTACCCTGGCGCTCTTATCCAGGCTTTCATATTCCCCGCCCAAACGGCGAGTGGCGACCAGCTCGCGCCAGATCCGCACGTCCGGCGGGTTGGTCCAGCGTTTATCCCCGATGGTGCTGGTGGCCGCCGGTCCCAGGCCCAGGTAGTCATGTCCCTCCCAATAGCCCAGGTTGTGCCTGCACTTGAAGCCCATGCGGGCGTAATTGGAAATTTCGTAGTGTAAAAAGCCCTGGGCCTCCAGAAATTCCGAACCATAGGCATACATGGAGGCCTGTTCCTGGTCGTCTGGAAAGGCCAATTCTCCGCGCTCCCTGGCCGCGAACAGCGCCGTGCCTTCCTCCAGGGTCAGGTTGTAGCAGGAAAGATGGTCCGGCTTCAGCTTGACCACGCTTTTCAGCTCTTCCAGCCAGAGGCGCAGACGCTGTCCGGGCAGCCCCCAGAGCAAATCCAGGCTGATGTTGGCGATGCCGCAGACCCGCGCCGCATCATACGCGGCCAGGGCCACCTTGAGGGTATGCGGACGCCCCAGCAGGCGGAGGCTCTCTTCATCCAGGCTCTGTATGCCCAAGGACAGGCGGTTAACCCCGGCCTTGGCCAATTCGGCGGCATAACCGAATTCCAGCATGGATTCAGGGTTGCCCTCAAAGCTTATTTCCGCCCCGGGATCCAGTATGAAAAGCTTGCGCAGACGGTTCAGCACCTGGTCCACCGTGCGGGCGGGGAGCAAACTGGGCGTGCCGCCGCCGAAAAAAACCGTCTCCAGTTTTACCCGGCCCAGACGCTCGCTCCACAGCCCTATTTCCGCCAGGAGCCCATCGAGGTAAGCCCGCATAGACCCGGACCCGGCCTGGTCCGGAGGCAGAACCCCGGAATAAAAGCTGCAATAACCGCAACGGCTGCGGCAAAATGGCACATGGATATACAGGAGCATGGGCCTCAGTCTATACCATCACGGCAAGAATCGGTAGAGGCTTTTTAGGGGGAATGCCTCCCAATCACTTCTTTCTATACTCCTCCAACACCTCAATTAGTGTATCTTCAATGTTCAAATCTTGTTGATTGGCAAGGTCAATTAGAGCGAAAACCACATCGCCGATACTTGATTTTATCGCTTCCGCACGCTCCTGTGGCGATGGATTATGAGGTTTTGCTCCGCTCAACGCGGCTCAAGCCGGGGCCATTTTGCTGGCCTTCTTCAGCGCTGGATAACTTACAGTATATTTGATAAAGATACTTCAACATACACAGTACGTGATGTTATGGCGCTGGAAAATTCAAAAACATAGCAAAAACAGCTGCCTCCGCGGCTTCATTGTGGCTCCCGGCGTCTTGGTATATGGGATTTTCAGGAGAAAAGCCATGCTGGAACATTATGCGCTGATCTTTGAGCGGCAAATCCCGGAATTGCGAAGCCGGGCGCGTTTCTGGCTGCACCGGGAGAGCGGGGCCCAGTTGCTCAGCCTCTGCAACCAGGACGAAAACAAGGTCTTCGGGGTGACCCTGCGCACGCCCCCGGCGGATTCCACCGGTCTGCCCCACATCCTGGAGCACTCCGTGCTCTGCGGCTCGGACAAATATCCGGTGCGCGAGCCCTTTGTGGAACTGCTCAGGGGATCGCTCCAAACCTTTCTCAATGCCTTCACTTACCCGGACAAGACCTGTTACCCAGTGGCCAGCGCCAATTTACAGGATTTTTACAACCTTGCCGATGTCTACCTGGACGCGGTCTTTCATCCCCGCCTGGGGGAAGAGGTCTTTCAGCAGGAAGGCTGGCATGTGGAAGTGGAACGGGATGGCGGAGAGCCTCGCTACAGCTTCAAGGGGGTGGTCTATAACGAGATGAAAGGGGCCTTTTCCTCCCCGGAATCCGTGCTGGAACGCCAGGTCTTGCACAGCCTTTTCCCTGATGTCCCCTACGGACTTGAATCCGGCGGAGACCCTGAAGAGATCCCCAAGCTGGATTTCGCCGCCTTCACCGCCTTTCACCGCCGCTACTATCATCCTTCCAATGCCCGTTTCTTCTTCTGGGGGGATGATCCCGAGGAAAAACGCCTGGAGATCGTCCAGGAACTGGCCGGAGGCTGCACGCGCCTTCCCGCGGCCTCTTCGCCCCTGCCCTTGCAAAGCCGCTTCACCGCCCCGCGCTCCTTGCGTCTGCCTTACAGCTCCGGGGAATGCGACCAGGCCATCTTCACCATGAACTGGATGCTGGAGGAAAACGGCCCGGCTCCGGAACAGGTAGAGCTGGCTCTGGGCCTGAGGATGCTGGAGCATATCCTCATCGGCATGCCGGCCTCCCCCCTGCGACGCGCCCTGCTGGAATCCGGCCTGGGCGACGACCTGGCCGGGAGCGGGCTGGAGGATGAGCTGCGCCAGAGCATTTTTTCCATCGGCCTCAAAGGGATGCCGGAAGAGAGCGCCGGGAAAGCGGAAAAACTGATCCTGAGCGTGCTGGAAGATCTTGCCGGACAGGGGATCCCCTCTTCTTCGGTGGAGGCGGCGCTAAACAGCGTGGAATTTGAGCTGCGCGAGAACAATACCGGGCGCTTTCCGGTGGGTCTGGCGGTGATGCTGCGCAGCCTGGGCCTCTGGCTGTACTCCGACGACCCGGCGGACGAAGCCTCCATCGCGGCCCTGCGTTTTGAGGCCCCTCTGGAGGCGATCAAGGCCAAGGCCGCTTCCGGTTATTTCGAGGCGATCATCAGGCAGCGCTTTCTGGATAACCCGCACCGCACCGCGGTGCTGCTTTACCCCGACCCCGGCCTGGGACGCATCAGGGACAAAGAGGAGGAGGACAGGCTGAACGCCCTGCTGGATGCTATGGGTCCGGCTGCCAAAGAGGCCCTGGCCAGCCGGGCCGATCACCTGAGGCGTCTGCAGGAAAAACCGGATGCTCCGGAAAATCTGGCCCGCATCCCCCGCCTGCGCCTGGAAGATTTGCCCGCGGAAGGCCGGGAGATCTCCCAGCTACGCCCGGATGGACAACCCGCGCCAATTTACCTCCATCCCCAGCCCACCAGGGGCGTCTGCTACCTGGATCTGCACCTGGACCCGGCCGGGCTGCCGGATTCCTCCCTGGTCCTCCTGCCCCTGCTGGGACGGGCCATGCTGGAGATGGGCAACCAGAACAAGGACTATGTCACCCTGAATATGGAAATCGCCCGCAAAACCGGGGGCATGGAAACGGATCTGAGCGTCATGGGGCGGATGGACGACCGCCTTCCCCTCCTTTCCCTCGGTCTCAGCGGCAAGGCCACCGAGGATCGGATGGAGGATCTCTTTGATCTCAGCGCCGAACTCCTCACCCGCACGGACCTGGATAACCAGGCCCAGTTCAGCCGCATGCTGCTGGAAGAAAAAGCCCGCCTGGAGCACAGCCTGATCCCCTCCGGACACCAGGTCACCGCCGGACGCATCCGGGCCTCCCTTTCCCTCTGCGGCAGCCTGGGCGAAAAAATCAGCGGTCTGGCCTACTTGGAAGAGGTGCGCGCCCTCTCCTCTCTGGCCGCCGCGAACTGGCCGGCCCTGCTGGACCGCCTGCAAGAATCCCGCTCCCTGATCCTGAAACGGGAGAGGCTCCGACTGAGCCTGACCGCCGAGCAAGAGGCCCTGCCCCGCCTCCTGGACCTGGCGGAAAAGCTGGCCGGGAAACTGCCTTCCGACCCCAGGCCCCAGGAAGAGACGGGCGGGCGGGCCTTCATCCCGTCCCCCAAGCCGCCGGAACGCGAAGCCCTGCTGGTTCCGGCCCAGGTCAATTACGTGGGCAAGGGGGTCAATCTCTATGACCACGGATACGTTTGGCACGGTTCGGCCCTGGTCATACTAAAGTACCTGCGCACCGGCTGGCTCTGGGAAAAAATCCGGGTGCGGGGCGGGGCTTACGGGGTCATCTGCGGATTGGATCGCGCCACCGGCGACTTTTGCCTGGCCTCCTACCGGGACCCGGATATCCGGCATACCCTGCGCTGTTTTGATGAATGCGCCGCCCAGCTTGTCGCCGCCCCCCCGGACCGGCGGACCTTGGAAACGGCCATTATCGGCGCCATCGGCGAGCTTGACGCCTACCTCCTGCCGGAAGCCAGGGGCCGTGCGGCCTACCGCCGCGCTATCTGCCTGGATACCCAGGAAAGACGCGCCCGCCTGCGCGCCGAGGCGCTGGCCGCGAGTCCCCGGGATTTCACCGCCTTCGGCGAGATCCTGGCCCGGGCCATGCCACGGGCCGTGAGCGTGGCCCTTGGAGGCGCGAACCTGGAGGCCTTCGCCCGGGAAGAAGGTTGGACAATAAACCGGGTTTTATAGGTATGCTGGATCTTCTGGACCTGACCCGCGCCGAACTGGAGGATTTCATCGTTCGGGACCTGGGGGAGCCGGCCTTCAGGGCCGCCCAGCTATGGCGCTGGATCTGGGGCAAGGGGGCGCGTGATTTCCAGGATATGAGCAATGTAAGCAAATCCCTGCGGGCGAGCCTGGCGGAACGGGCCTTTATCTCCCGGCCCGAGACCGTGCAAGAGGAACGCAGCCGGGATGGCACGGTCAAGCTGCTCCTGCGCCTGGCCGACGGAGAGCTGGTGGAGACGGTGCTCATCCCGGGCGAGGGAAGCCGGGGGGAGGCGCGGGTGACCCAATGCCTGTCCTGCCAAGTGGGCTGCGTCATGGGCTGCGCCTTTTGCGCCACCGGGGCTTCGGGTTTTCGCCGTAACATGAGCCAAGCGGAGATCCTCGGGCAGGCGCTCCTGGGACGGGAACGCCTGGCCGGGCGGGCGGAGCTGCGCAACCTGGTGTTCATGGGCATGGGCGAGCCTCTGCTCAACCTGGATAATGTGCTGCGCAGCCTGGAGACCTTGAATTCGGAGCAGGGACTTCATTTTTCCCGCCGCCGGGTGACCGTATCCACCTGCGGTCTGCCCCAGGGACTGCGCCGGCTGGGGGAAAGCGGGCTGGCCTCCCTGGCCGTGTCCCTGCACGCGCCGGACCAGGAGCTGCGCGCCCGGCTCATGCCCCGGGCCGCCCGTTGGCCCCTGGAGGAACTCCTGCGGGAACTGGAGGGTTACCCCCTACGGGCGCGAGAGCACATCACCCTGGAGTACCTATTGCTGGACGGAGTGAACGATGCCCCGGAACAGGCCGGAGAACTCGCGCGCATTGCCAGGCGGCTGAAGGCCAAAATCAACCTCATCGCCTATAATCCGGCGGGAAACGCGCTATACCGCGCCCCATCCCCGGAACGGGTGCTGGCCTTTGAAGAGGTTTTGTGGAAGAGGGGGCTGGTGGCCGTGCTACGCAAAAGCATGGGCGCGGATATCCAGGCCGCCTGCGGGCAGTTGCGGGGATCTGGACGATTTATTTAGCGTTCAGCAATTTGGCCGTGTTAAAGTGGATTTCGCTCTCATCCAGGGCGCGGATGACCGCCGGGGCGTCCCGCAAACTTGTGTCAATTTCCCGGATGTCGGCAAGACGCTTCCTTTCTTTATCCAGCAGCATCAGAACCTTGGGTTTGGTTGGCTGTTGCGGATTGGAGGCTGTCACCAGGCCGATGCCGCCGCCGCTGATCTCCACCACGCTTCCCGCCGGATATATGCCCAACATGCGGATGAAGTTTTCCATAAGTCCCGGGAAAAAATCCTCGCTGCGCATCTGGTACATGATGCCCAGCACCTTATAGGGCAGCATGGCCTGTTTATAGGGATGCCTGCTGGAAAGGGCGTCGTAGACATCCACTACCGCCAGGACGCGCCCGGCATGGCTGATCTGGTCTCCGGGCAAACTGCGGGGATAGCCCTTGCCGTCAAAGCGCTCATGGTGATCATAGATGCCCATAAGCACCTCGTTGGTGAGGCCGGGCGTTTTCTTCGCATATTCATAACCCAGGCGGGGATGCTTACGCAAAATGGCAAATTCCGCTTCCGTGAGCGCACGCGGGGCATTAAGCACTTCCTCAGGAACCAGGGCCTTGCCCAGATCGTGGAAGAGGCCGGAGAGGCCCACCTCGAACTGAAGCGACGGCGGGAAATTCATGTGTTGGGCAAAGGCCAGGGCCAGCACCGACACATTAATGCTGTGGCTGTATGTGTATTCGTCCGCATCGCGAAGCTTGGCCAGGGCCAGCAGGGCATCAGGATTACGGGTGACGCTTTGCAGCAAAGAGGTCACCAGTGCCTTGCCCTTGTGCAGATCCACCTTTTCCCCTCGCCGGATGCCGCCAAGCATGGCCTTGGAGAAATCCAGCGCCTCCATATAGACGCTATTGGCCGTCGGCCATTCCGCGCTCATGGCGTGTTCAGGCAAAACCCAATCCTCTTCCCCGAAATCCTCATTACGCGCTTTCGCCCCGGACGCTCCGCCGGCCCCTCCGGCTTTGTCGCGGTCCAGGTCAATGACCACCTCGGTATAACCGTCATGGAGAATCTTCTCAATCAGGGCTTCGGTAGCCACCCCTTCCCTGGAGTACAGGTAAGGGTTATCCTTCCAGGTAGCCCCACTATTAATGATAAACATTCCAGGCACAAGCTGGGTGGTCGGTATTTTTTTCTCAGTCATGGCTTACACCTGCGAGAACATAATCATTAAATTTACAGATGTCCATGCGTAAGCGCCGGAAAAGGCCGACTCCGGCCTGGACATACGCCGGATTTGAAATTCCCTTGCCTTTTATCCGGCCTCAAATTAGAAACAGGTATGGCTAATTCTCCTCAAACATACCGGCTGGAACTTTGTTTCAAAAACCCCATGATTCTGGATGCGCCGCTTCTGGACAAAATCCTGCGCCGCCTGGGGCAGGGGGCGGAAGGGCTGGGTTTGTTCCAGCATCGCGTGCTGCCGGAGAAAAAAGATCATTACAGTTCCGGCCTCTTGCTGATGCCGGAGCTCCTTGAAGCCACGGAACACGGTCCGGCCGGCCTGCTGTTGCTTTTCGGGCTGCCGAAAAGCGCGGACGACGATGTGGCCGCAGCCATGAGCCTGGAACAGACCTGGCAATGGAACGACGCGGGCACGGCCATCGCTTCAGCCTCTTTCCGGGTAAGCCTGGCCGAGGTCAACACCCTGCACCTGGGCATCAATTCCCGTTTGAACTTGCTGCACAAAGGGCTGTATGCCCTGGCCGCCGCCCTGGCGCCGGACGCCCTGCATTTCCCGCAAAGCCAATGTCTGCTGGAACCCGCGGCTTACCTGGAAAACAAGCCGGACACCCCAACCTGTTTCCGCCCGTACGGGTTGATGAATACCCGCCTGTTCACGCCGCAAACGCCGGGCGCGGGGAACCTGCTCATGGACACCCTGGGGCTGCACCTCCTGGGGCTGCCGGATCTGCAATGCCTGATTCCGGTTGACAGCCAGGACTATGCCGAACTGACCAGCTGGTTCTGCAACCTCGCGGAGCACCTGTGCGAAAAACCCGGCGAGCTTAAAGACGGCGACCTGGTTACCGGCCTGCGCAACAAGGCTTGGAAACTGCGCGCCCACCAGGCCACCATCCCCCCGCAACGGGAAGTCCTGGAAATCATAATCCCTTCCGGCTGATCCGCAACGGTTCTAATCCGCCAAGCCCCCAAGTTACGCACTCCGGGCAAAGCCGGCGCGGGTAAAGGGGGGGGGTGGAAAAATTTCACGCTCCACCATCCCGGCGGGCCGCGCTGAAGAAGGCCAGCAAAATGGCCCCGGCCTGGGCCACGTTGAGCGAGTCAAAGCCGCCGGGCATGGGGATATGCACCAGTTCGGCGCAGCGCCGGAGGATGCCGGGCCTCAGGCCTTTTTCCTCTCCCCCCAGCGCCAGGACCGCCGGAAAAACCGGGCGCAGATCATAGACGCTGCGCGTATCGGGCATCGAAGACACGGCTCCGTATATGCTGAAACCCTCATCCCGCAGGAGATCCAAGGCCCGGCCAAGGTTGGCGGCCTTGACCACCGGCAGCTTTTCCAGGGCCCCGGCCGCGCTGCGCGCCGCCCCGGCCCCCAGGTAGGCCGCCTGGTGTTTGGGAATGAGCAGTCCACCGCCGCCCAGGGCGCAAAGGGTGCGGGCCAGGGTTCCGGCGTTGCCCGGGTCCAGCACTTGGTCCAGGGCCAGGATCAGGGGGAGGGGCGCGTTCCTGGCGGCCGGCAGGGCTTCTTCCAGGCCGCTGAACCCGGCATCGAACACCCTGGCCAAGACCCCCTGGCAACGGCCCGCATAAAGCCGCCCGAGCTCCTCCGGAGACGAGAGGCGGAAGCGCACCCCGCAGGCGCGGCAGAGATTCAGGATCTCCGCGCTACGGGCATCCCGCCTCCCTCGCTGGATATATACCATATCCGCCCGTTCCGGGGAAAGGCGCAGCAATTCCAACACCGCCCGTACACCGGGCAACCAATGCCCGCCTGGATCCTCCGCCCGCGTCATCATTCCTTCCTGGTTTTCGCCCGGTAAAAAAATCATTGCCTCCGGGATATCCTTGGGCTAGATTGCCGAAGATTACATGGAGCCGGCTGAAATGAAAAGCGCGTTTTCGGGCTTTTCGCTGTTCCCGTTCCACCGCCTGTGAAACCGAACCAAGAATATTCAAGGCCTGTCCATTGCGCCAGGACAATTTGCGCGCCGGAGCTTCGCCACTCTAATGGCGGCGTGTTTTTGTCCGATAACCATAGCATGACGGCGCAGGCAAGCCCCAGGGAAGGGCGCGTCTTAACTTACTGAAAGAAGTTCGTAAAACCATGAAGTATGCAGCAACCCCCTCCCCATTGTCCGGTTCGGCGCGCGGCTTTTTGTTAGCCGGCCTGCTCTGCGTGTTTTTTCTGGGCGCCTGCGCCCAGTCCGACGGGTATGACCTTTTTGCGGAAAACGACCTGGACGAATTGGTGGAAGCTCCGTACCTGCCCCAGGACGACGGCATTCCCCTGAGCTTTTCCGAGCGCATCGCCTTTCGTTCCACCGGCCTCCTGGACGCCTCCCTTTCCGCCGAAGAGCTCAAGATCGTGGAAAGGCATTTCAAGTACTACCTGCATAACCACAGACCCACCATAGAGCTTTACCTCACCCGGGCCGGGGCTTATCTGGCCTATCTGCGCAAGGTCTTCATGGACAACGGGCTCCCCGAGGAAATCATCCACCTGGCAGCGGTAGAGAGCGGTTTCAACCCCAGGGCGGTATCCCGGGCCGGGGCCATGGGCATGTGGCAGTTCATGCCGGCCACCGGGCGGCAGTACGGCCTGACCCAAAACCACTGGATTGACGAACGCCGCGATACCTTCAAAGCCACCCTGGCCGCCGTCTCTTACCTCAAAATGCTCAAATCCAGGTTCGGAGACTGGTTTCTGGCCATCGCCGCCTATAATGCCGGAGAAAACAAAATCGAACAGGCCATGCGCGGCACCGGAGCCGAGGACTTTTTCCAGCTCTGCCGCCTGAACGCCAGGTTATCGCCCAAGCAGCGCCTCAAGGCGGAAACCCAGCAGTATGTGCCGAGATTACTGGCCATGATCAAGATCATGCGCAACCTGGAAATCCTGGGATTCACCCCGCCGCCTGAACGCCAGCCGGAAGCGGTGGCGACGATTAAGGTCGCCCCCGGCACCGACCTCAATGCCCTGGCCTCCGGCATCGGACTGCGCCTGGAAGACTTTCGCAACCTGAACCCGGCCTACCGCAGCCACATCAGCCCGCCCCATGAAAGCAGCGCCGCCTATGTGCCCGACACCCACCGGCAAACCGCCGTGGCCTGGCTGGCCAAGACGGATAGTTCCAAGTTCGCCGGCTGGCGGAGATACCAGGTGCGCCGCGGCGACAGCCTTTACGCCTTGTCCAGACGCCACGGGATCTCCGCCAGTCTCCTGATGCAGGCCAACAAGATGCCCAACGCCAATCTGCGCGAAGGCGCGGTCATCATCGTGCCCGGCGGATCCGGCAACTCCTCCCTGGCTGCCGCTGAATCCAAACCGCCCGCCGGGAGCAGCCCGGCCGGAAATAATTCCAAACCCAGAGCGGTCGCCGCCGGATCCACCATCCATACCGTCCGCCGCGGAGAAAGCCTGTACAGCATCGCCCGCTCTTACGGAGTCAGCGTTGACAGTCTGCGCAAGACCAACAACATGCGCGCCGATGAAAACTTCCTGAGCGCAGGGCAGAAACTGGGCATTCCGTCCAAGAGCGCCCCAGCCCAGCGCGATGCCGGAGAAGCCCGACTGGTCGTCCGCAAGGGCGATACCTTGTACGGCATAGCCATGCAGAACAAGACCAGCGTGGAAGAACTCGTCCGGCTCAACGGGCTGACTCCTGGAAAACCCATCCTGCCGGGCCAGGAAATACGCCTGCCTTGAATATACTGCTCGTCAACCTGACCCGTTTCGGCGACCTGCTGCAAAGCCAGGCGGCGATCAACGCCCTGGCCTCCCTCAACCTGCCCGCCGGGGAAAAACAGAACCCGGTGGGGCTGGTTTGTCTGCACAACTTTGCCTCGGGAGCGAAATTCCTGCGCAAACTCGCCCTGATCCGCCCTTTGCCCAAAGACGCCTTCCTGGGACGCCTGGAAGAGAACTGGCTGGAAGCCGGCGCGGATTTATGGCAATGGCGGGAAGAACTGCGGCGGGATTTCAAGCCGGATCTGGTCTGCAACCTCACTCCCTCGGTTTCCGGACGCCTGCTGGGACGCTTCCTGGCGGAAGAAGCCCCGCTCACCGGCTTCGGAATGAACGAATTCGGTTTCGGCACCGCCTCGCCCTGGGCCGCCTTTTTTCAGGGGTCCAGCCGCCGGCGTTCGGTCTGCCCCTTTAATGTGGCGGACATGTTCCGGGCCGTGGCCGGACGGACGCAAGGAGAGGCCGGAGACACCCGGCTGCGGCTGCCGGAAAAGGCCCATCTCGGGCCGGCCCTGAGAGAGCGCCTGACACATGTTCGCGCCCAGGGCGCCGGACTGGTGGCCTTTCAACTGGGAGCCAGCGAAGAACGACGCCGCTGGCCGGTGGAATACTTTGCCGCCCTTGGGCAAGGACTATGGGAACAGCGCCGGATGATCCCCCTGCTTCTTGGGAGCGCGGAAGAAAAGCCCCTGGCCGTACGCTATGCCGCGCTCGCCGGCGCCCCCAGCCTGGATCTCACCGGCGAAACCAGCCTGGAAGAACTGGGCATGGCGCTGCAAGAAACCAGCCTTCTGGTCAGCAACGACACCGGCACCATGCACCTGGCCGCCGGACTGGACCGCCCGGTGCTCGGCCTCTTCCTGGCCACGGCCCAAGCTTGGGATACCGGCCCCTGCCGGGCGGAAAGCTGCTGCCTGGAACCCGGCCTGTCCTGCCACCCCTGCGCCTTCGACGCGGATTGCCCGCACCACTCGCGCTGCCGCCGGGCCATTCCGCCATCCACGGTTCTGCGTCTATGCTCCGGCTTTCTGAGCGAAGGCCGCTGGCCCCAAATGCAAGAGTCCGCCATATGGCCGGAAGAAGCCGGAGAGGACTTTGACCAGCGGCAGGAACGCCCCCGTGTCTGGGCCACCCGCGTGGACGGCTTCGGTTTTATGGATCTGCAATCACTCTCCGGACATGAAACCGAACCCAGAACCATCTGGTTCAGGGAACAGCGCCGCTTCCTCCGTCAATTTCTTGACCGCGATACCGGCAAGGATTTCCAACTGTCCGATACCGGCAAAAGCCTGTTGCCCCAGCCTGAAAGGGACAAGCTGGCCGCCGAGCTGGCCGCCCTGCTGGCCCAATTCGCCCTTTTGGCGGAACTGGGGCAGATGCTGCGCCGCAAACCCCTGCCCAGACTGCAAGAAGGCTTTCTCCAGGCCATGCGCAAGTGCTCCGCGGCCTTTGAAGCTTCTCCCGGCCTGACCTCCCTGAGTCTGCTCTGGCAGGGGGAAATCCAGGAACATGGCGAGGACCTGGAACAGGCCCTCGACTGCGTGGCCCAGTATCATAGCCTTATTTCATCGTTATTACAGAAGGTTACATAAAATAAAAAGATTTGGCCCGCAACTTGCATAGCAGTCTGCACCAGGAAAAATATCCCCAGACCGGGGAGCAAAGGAGACTGTTATGATCATTATCGACGGCCGGACAAGCGCTTTGCAGGTAAGCAATTTCGCCAACCTGGAAGAACTTCTGGTGCAGACCTTTTCCGAAAATCAACTGGAAAACCGCATCGTCACCGATGTGCTGGTCAACGACGAAGCTTTCAGCGAACTCTATCCCCACCAGTCTGAAGACATTGAAAACTCCGACATCCGCAAGGTGGAAATCCGTACCGTATCCGTGGAGGAAATGGCCGCGGACATCACCACCGAGCTTTACAAGGTCATCACCCTGATGACCAGCGGCGCCACCCGGGCCGCCGAGCTTCTGCGCAAGGCCGAAATCGGCACTTCCCTGGAAGTGATGGCGGACGTCATTGATGTGACCCGGCATTTCCTCGGGGTGGTGGCCCTGTTGCGCAGCGAATTTTCCATCAACCGCGACAACGAGCTTTCCCCGCTGACGGAAAAAATGAGTGAAATCCTGGATGAAATGGCCGAAATGACCCGGCAGGAAGACTGGTTCATGCTCGCGGATCTCGCCGAATACGAATTTCTGCCGATCTGCGAAAACTGGAACAGCGTGCTGGGGAACCTCGCCCGCGACATCGCTGAATACAAGGCGGCCTGATTATGCACCCCAGCCTCCGATTTCTGGATGAAGCCATCCGCATTGCGGAAGAAGAGCTCCTTCTGCTGAATCAAGATGATCTGGACGGGCTGGAAGACAGCGCCAAGGCGCGCTCGGAACTGCTCCAGCGCGCCTGGCTGGAAAAAGACGGCTGCGACCAGATTGTCATGACCTGCAAGCTGACTGCCATGCAGTCTTTGCAGCACCGCCTGCAGCAGAGGGCCGAACACCTGATCGGCGAAACCAGGTCGGCTTTGAACCAGGACAAGAAAAACCAGCGGGGAATTCTGGGCTATTGCCGCACGGGGCTGGGAGGCTCCGGCAACGAGCCCAGGATGTTCAGAAAATTTTCCTAGCGCGCAGGGAAAGCTCAGACCGCGATATCGATCAGCGTGCCCAGCATGTCGTCATAGACGCGCACCATGGCCAGGTTGGCTTCATAGGCCCGTTCCGTAATGATGGCCTCGGTCAGTTCCCGTTCGATCTGCATGTCGTCGGCCGCCTTGGCTTCGATCGCCCGGTATTCCTCCAGGCGGTTTTGCGCCGCGGCCTCGGCCGCGGCCTCAACCGCGTCCCGCGCGGAGATCCGCATCCGCGCCATCTCCGTATCCTGTCTGCCGACTATGGGAATCCGGCGGATTTCCTCCACCCGCACACCCCCGTAATCCGGGTTATCCCCATAGCGCGCCCTGGACGAACGAAAGCCTTCCGTGCTGATATTCGCCACATTGTGGGTGACGACCCGCATCCCCACCCCGAAGGAGTCCAGGGCGGAGACCGCGCTGCTTAAAATGAGGGCCATAACGACCTCCATTCATAGTTTAACTCCAAAGCTCCACGGATCGCAAGATATTTTCCTTGCCGTTGCCTTGAAATCCGGATTGGGCTCGGATATATTATAAATTACACGGAGAAAAGCATGGGAAGGCCGGTTCTGGCCCTGATAAGCATTTTCCTGGCGGCGTTGCCCGGCGGCCCGGCCCTGGCCGCCTATAAAACAGAGTACAAGCTGGACATCGTGCCCGGCCTGAACACCGCCTGGGGAGAAGGGGCCGTGTACTTCGCGGACTTGGTTAAAAAGCGGAGCGCCGGCCGGATCAATATCCAGGTTTATCCGGATTCCCAACTGGCCGCCGGCAAGCAGACCAACTCCTTCAGGCTGCTGCGCAACGGAACCGCTGATTTCGCCGTCCAGTCCACCATCAACTATTCGCCGCAAATCGTCGAACTGAACCTCTTTGCCCTGCCTTTCTTCATTTCCGGCGAACCTGACCGCTACAAGGCCCTGGACGCCATAACCAACGGCAAGGCCGGCAAGAAAATCGCCGAAATCCTGGAGAGCAGGGGCGTCAAGTTCATCTGCTTCGGCGAAAACGGCTTTCGGGAACTGACCAATGCCAGAAAGGACATCCGCACCCCGGCCGACCTCGAGGGCATGAAAATCCGCGTGGTCGGCATCCCCCTGTTCATTGACACCTTCAAAGCCCTGGGGGCCAACCCCATTGCCGTGCCCTGGTCCGAAACCATGACGGCGATCCGGGAAGGGATGATTGACGGGGAAGAAAACCCCATCCTGACCTTCTTCCCTCTCAAGGTGACCGATTACCACAAGCACCTGACCAACTGGCACTATGTGGCCGATCCCACCATATTCGCCGCCAACCGTGAAATCTGGGAATCTTTCAGTCCAGCGGATCAGGAGCTGATCGCCAAGGCCGCCGGAGAGGCCGCCGCCTTCCAGATCGCCCTGGGACGGGCCGGCCTGGATGAAAACGACGGCGGCCGAAACGCCGCCCTGCTCAAAGCTTTGGGCACAGGGCCTTATTCCGCGGACTGGAAGGCCACCCTGGCCGGAGAAGGGGTGACCGTTACCGAACTTACTTACGAGGAAACCGGCCTGTTTGTCAGGGCCACCAAGCCGGTGGTCGATGCCTGGACCGGCAGGATCGGCGCGGAACTGATCGGGCTGGCCCGCAAAGACATGGCCTCGGCCAGGAATAACCCATGAAAATAGCGATTATCGGCGGCGGACCCGGCGGTTACGTGGCGGCCATTCGCGCGGCGCAGCTCGGGGCGGAGGCCACCTTGGTGGAACAGGATAAACTGGGCGGGGTCTGCCTGAATTCAGGCTGTATCCCCACCAAGGCCCTGCTGCGTTCGGCCTCGCTCTATACCGAGGCCAGGGAAGGAGCGCATTGCGGGGTCATGGCCGAGGCGCGGATGGATTTCGCCAAGGCCCAGGAATACAAGGCCGGGGTGGTGAAACGCCTGGTCCGCGGGGTGGCCGGCCTCCTGTCCGCCAACAAGGTGCGGATCATTTCCGCATCCGCCTCCCTGGCCGGAGGCAGGCGCATCCGCCTGCGGGACGCGGAAGGGGAGCGGGAACTGGATTTTGACAGGATCATCCTGGCTACCGGCTCCCTGCCGGTCCTGCCCCCCGTTCCGGGGGCGGATCTGCCGCCCTGCCTGGACAGCGCCGGAGCCCTCAACCTCGGCGCCGTGCCTGAATCCCTGCTGATCCTGGGCGGCGGGATCATCGGCATGGAAATGGCCACCCTGTATAACGCCCTGGGCAGCCAGGTGATCGTGGTGGAAATGCTCGAAGATATACTGCCCATGCTGGATGGGGATATCGCCAAAAGCGTGCGCGCCGACCTGGGCAAAAAAGGGGTGCGGATTTTTACCGCGTCCAGGGTGACCGGCATCCGGAAACAGGAGGGCAAGGCCGTGGCGCGGGTGGAAAGCGCCCAGGGAGCCTGGGAATTTTCCGTGGACAAGGCGCTCATCTGTGTTGGCCGCAAGCCCAACACCGCGTCCCTGAACCTGGAAGAGGCGGGGATCCGGCAAGAGCGCGGGGGCATCCTCGTCAACAGCCGCCTGGAGACCAGCCTGCCGGGAGTCTATGCCATCGGCGACTGCAACGGCCTGAGCATGCTGGCCCACGCGGCCTCGGTCCAGGGGGAAATCGCCGCGGAAAACGCCATGGGGGAGAGCGTGCATTTCAACCCGGCCTCCATCCCTTCCTGCTTATACACCAGCCCCGAATGCGCCGGGGCCGGCCTGACCGAGGAGGAGGCCAAAATACGGGGGCTGGACTACGTAACCGGCAAATTCCCCCTCCTGGCCAACGGCAAGGCCCTGATCATGAACCGCGGCAAGGGGTTCATCAAAATCATCGCCGGGCGGGAGCGCAAGGAAATCCTGGGGGCGCATATCGTCGGCCCCAGGGCCACGGACCTCATCGCCGAAGCGGCCCTGGCCATAGAAATGAAGGCCACAGTCCAGGATGTCATAAGAACCGTCCACGCCCACCCCACCCTGGCCGAAGCCTTCAGGGAAGCGGCCCTGGCCGTCGACCGGCGGGCCATCCACATCCTCAACAAATGAACATCCTGCGCCTTCCAGGCCATGATCCCGGGCTGAACCTGGCCACCGAGGAATATATCTTCAGGCGCGGCCCGGAAGAGGACTGCCTGCTCCTCTGGCGTAACCACAACACCATTGTGGTGGGACGGCACCAG
>Ga0082212_10006137_pt1 | contig 16222 bp, 23 predicted proteins | sample TergutNt197P3_FD_71548 | JGI IMG/M metagenome (GOLD analysis project Ga0082212, IMG submission 71548) | Neocapritermes taracua P3 segment gut microbial communities from Petit-Saut dam, French Guiana - Nt197 P3 | ecosystem: Host-associated > Arthropoda: Insects > Digestive system > Gut ... | reverse complement strand
AATGAAACGGCAGTGTGAAGTGTGGAGCCGCAGAGCGGCAGTGTCATCTTTACGCACAATCAACCGCCCGTTAGCTGTAGGGGACGCGCCCCTGAGCGTCCCGACAGAGTGAAGAGTGAAGCAATGAAACGGCAGTGTGAAGAGTGGAGTTTCGGAATGTTAATCCTTAAATTTTTAAGTCATTGCTAATGGTTCTCGTAGTCGCCGACATCATCCTTCTCATCTCTTCACATAGATATTTATACAAATTGACGATTCGCACAGCGAATTTTTTACTTCTAAATTTTACTGTTTTCCTGTCATCAACTTCACTCTTCACTCTTCACACTCCAAACTTGTTTTACTCTTTCCTGACCCCTGATGCTACCTCTGCCCTCAGTACAGATCTTCGACGACGCCCGGGACGGTCTCGGCGGCTTTTGCTAAAGCTGAGATGAAACCCGCGCGGCAAACCTCCGCCCAGTAGATATCCTCGTCGTCCTTTGCCGCTAGCCAGGCGATATAAAACGGGAAAGCTCCGCGGACGAGGCTATAGGAATAGGGAATCTCATCACCGTCGGAACTCAACTCAGGCGCGAGTTTAAGTTCCGATCTTCCGTCATTGGCTCGGATGGAATTTTCCACGTTCAAAGCCTCGCAAAGCGCGAGATTTACCCATTTTACCGAGAACCTCGCGAGCGCGCTTTCCCTGACCCGGTCGGTGGCGAGCAGCGCCATTCCGGCGTCAAACACATCTATAACAGTCATCTCATATCTTCCTTTCAATACATCCGCTGTAGGGGACGCGCCCCTGAGCGTCCCGACATCTGTATCTTGTAATTTGTAATCTGTACATTGCAATTTGCCCTTAAAGCGTTCTCTCTGAAACCGGGGAGGGATAGGCGCCGTCATTCGCCGAGGCGAAAACCCTGACGACGGTCCCGGCGGCGGTGACATCGCTCGCCGAACCGTTTTTGGCGTTCGGGCTGTATCTCGGATCGCTGCCGTCGGTGGTGAAACGGTAGACCGCGCCGGAACCCGACCCGGAAAACGCCCCCGCCGCGGAAACCGACGGAGCCGGAAGGACCTTACCCGCGCCCGAAGCGGTATTTATCTCGGCATAGACGCCCGGCGCCCTCGGGGCGAACACGAAACAATCGTAATACTGCCTTCCCTCGAGGAGATTGCCCGACAACCCCGGAGGATCGATGTGTATCCTGGTATCGCTGAGTTTGACCGGCGCAGTCGCCGACCTTTTATGGACGATGAGGAAATTGAGATGTTCCGGCCATCTTCCCGAGGGGACCTTTACCACCGGCATATTGTCATACTCCCCGACCTCGCCCTTGGACAGCGCCCTTTTACCCAGCGTATCCACCCCCAAAAACTCCGGCGAGAGTTTGAGCAGTTTATAGACACTTGCCGAAAGGAACAGCGTCCTCCCGTCCGACGGGACCTCGGCGTTATCGAGCGTCTGACTGCCTTCCGACAGGCGTTCGCAGATATTGTTCTTATCCAGCGCCGCCGTCTCGCCGACTACCTTTCCCGCCCGGCGCGCGAGGCTCGAAAAGATATAGGAATCCATAAGCGGGACCGCCTGCTCCCTTATCTGAAGCGCCAGCATCTTCCCGGCGGATTTGACCGAATTCTGGTCGGAATTATTGCCCTTGTCTATGGTCAGGGCGAAACTCTTGTCCTGCGACAAAACGAGCTCCTGCACCGTGTCCTGCATCTCGACCGGTGTACCGTAACGATTGGAAACGGAGGCGCGGTCATAGTCGCCCATCGGAACTGTCTGCGGCGTCGAGACCTTAACGGTCTTGACCCCGGTAAAATCGTACTCGTTTGAGAGTTTCCCGGCGACGAACGACTCGCCGACAAACGCGGTCTGGATTTCCTTAGCATACTTTTCATGCAAATTTACAGCCATTTTTTCCCTCCAATATTTTTTATAAAAAAGAAACGATGTCCGTAGGGGACGCACACCAGGGCGTCCCGTGGAACGATACCCGCATCGCGGTGTGATATAATGTCACAATGAACATCGAAACGAATTTTGAAAAACGTAAAAATACGCGGTTGCCGGGATACGATTATTCCTCCGCCGGAGCGTATTTCATCACAATATGCGCCAAAGACCGACGCAATTTATTCGGCAAAATCATTGTTTCCCGAAACGTAGGGGACGCACACCAGGGCGTCCCGCATGTTTGTTTATCCGGGATCGGGAATATTATAAAAAAACACATCGACGGAATTCCTATGGTTTACGATAACGTAGTTATTGATAAATATATTATTATGCCGAATCATATTCATATAATTCTGACGATTAACACCGGGATCCCCGGGAGGATTACCGGGACGCCCGGGTGTGCGTCCCCTACGGGGGTAAAGAAATCGGTTTTGGCAAAGGTTGTGAATGCCTTAAAGGGGATGACCACAAGACAATTTGGCAGTACATTATGGCAGCGGTCATATTACGACCATATCATCCGGGACGAGGAGGATTACCAAAGGATATGGCAATACATCGACGATAACCCCGCAAGATGGGCGGACGACGAATATTTCGCGGAATGACGCGGTCACACCGAGCCGAAACCTTCGAGGAACGCGTCGGGGTCCTCGCCGACTCCGCCGCCGACGACGCCGGGATTTTTTGACGAATTGCTGACCGCGTTGATGACCTCGCCGGCCTTTTTCCGCTGAATCTCAAGTTCATGCTCAAGCTCGCCTACCCGCTTTTTGAGCGAGACGCATTCGAGCATGGCGCGTCCCTCGCCGACGCTTATGCGTCTCGTGAGCAGCGCGTCCCTGACCTCGTCCGGCAGATCCTTGAAGTCGACGCCGGTCTCGTCGAGAAACTCCGCCCATTCCGAGATAAACCGGTCGATATCGGGATCGGGAGAGCCGGGGTCAAGGGTATCGTCCGACCGGCCGCTGTGGACATCATTACCCGGGGCGATTGGTGGTGCGTTATGAAGATGTCCGGCGGACATCTTATCGCCGGCCCGCCTTAGCGGGTCGCCCCCTACGGGACGCCCGGGTGTGCGTCCCCTACGAACCTCTGACCCGGCCGGAGGAGCGTCCGCGTCCGGTGGTATTCCGGTGCCGGGTTCCTTGTTTTCGTTTTGTCCGAATATGTTGGACAGATCCGATTCTTCCATATCTTCTCCTTTGTTTTTGAATAAACCCCATCGCTATCCGCGAAAGGATTCGATTATCCGGAAACAGCGCCCACCGTCCTTGCCCTATAAAAAATGCGCCGCCGCACAATCAGGGCAGATGACCACGTCTCCTCCGTCGAGTGTTGACCTTTCGATCCCGGGCGGAACGTAGCAGCCGCCGCCACTCACCGCCGCGAGCACATTATCGTGGCAGACGACATAGCGTTCCTCCGGCTCCGCCGCCGCGTCGAGCAGGTGACTTATCTGTTTTACCGGAGTCCTGATTCCGAAATTTACGCATGCCGGATTTTCGCAGCGCAAATTTTGTATAAGCCATGCCCGGTCGTCCCGTACAACAGTCCCGCCCTCTTTTACCCGAAGTTCCACGCCGCAGGCGCCGCACAGCATAAAAAACTCCCCCTCTCTGTGTTTCGGTATTTTTTAACAACGGAGTTAATCATAACCGAAACAAAAGGGGAGTGAGTACCGAAAACGGGACAGAAATTTAAATTGCAAATTACACTGTACAGATTACAATACCGCGGAGCTCCGCGGCTCCACACTTCACACTGCCGTTTCATTGCTTCACTCTTCACTCTGTCGGGACGCTCAGGGGCGCGTCCCCTACAGCTATTGGGCGGTTGATTGTGCGTAAAGATGACACTGCCGCTCTGCGGCTCCACACTTCACACTGCCGTTTCATTGCTCCACTCTTCACTCTGTCGGGACGCTCAGGGGCGCGTCCCCTACAGCTAACGGGCGGTTGATTGTGCGTTATGCAAATGTCCGGGGGATATCTTATCGCAGACCCGCCTTAGCGGGTCACTCAGCAGAGGGGAATGACGACCTTTGACCCCTGGCTGGGCGATGTAGACATCGCCCCCTACGGGACGCCCGGGTGTGCGTCCCCTACTGACCCCTGTATGCTGAACGCTGTTTGTTTCAACCACAAGAACCGTCCCCTACTGGTTCAGCCACAAGAACCGTCCCTCTTTGGTATGGCTCTTTGGTAATTTTATAAATGGTCTATCTCGTTGAGCCAGGCTGCAGGACTCAGGTCAGAGGGTATTGTAAAATATCCATGAGAGGTGAGCGAGACCGGTGTCACGGCGGGCGAGTCCGGCGTCGCGGCGCGTTTGAACTGCTGTGAAATGAGCCTTGAGAAAAACAAACGCATCCATTTAATTATCACTTCGGGGGCGTAAATCCCGGCAAACACATTTTTCGCTTGCAGGAATATCTCCCCCGGGCTCTTTTTTTCGACAAACATATGCCAGATAAAAAAGTCATGCAGTTCATACGGACCTATGATGGATTCGGTCAGTTGAGGGGGTCCTCCGGCCGGGGTCAGTTCCGGGCTTATCGGCGTGCCGGCAATATCAAATAATATCTCCTTTAATCTGCCGTCGGCGGTATCCCCGCAGTGTAATACCAATTGTTTCACAAGCGTTTTCGGCACCGAAGCGTTTACCGAGTACATCGACATCGAGTCCCCGCCATAGGTAGTGAAACCCAACGCAGTCTCAGAGAGGTCGCAGGTTCCTACAAGCAATCCGTTCGTCATATTGCAGATATCCATAAGCATCGAAACGCGTTTTCTCGCCTGCGCGTTTTCAAAGGTCAGATCGGCGGTGACCGAATCATGACCGATAGATTTTAGGTGTTCGGTCACCTGCCCGGTGATATCTATCTCCCTGAACCCCACGCCGAGTTCCTTCGACAGGCGTTCGGCGTTATTCTTTGTCCTCGCGGTGGTCCCGAACGCCGGCATGGATACCGCTTGAATACCGCTTCTCCGGTTGCCGAGTATATCGACGGCGCGGCAGGCGACCAATAACGCCAGAGCGGAGTCCAGTCCCCCGGATATCCCGAGAACCGGTTTTTCGCTGCCGACATGCAGCATTCGCCTCGCGAGTCCTCTCGCCTGGAGTTCCAGCACTTCCTCAAAGTACGCGCTTTTGCCGGATTCAGGTATGAATGGTTCGCGTTCACTGCGCGGCGCCCGAATAGTTTCGACTTTGATCCCGGAGGTATTGCCTTTACCTGAAACGACAATCAGCATGGCATGTTCCGAGAACGGAGGTTTTTCCGCCGTTATCTCACCGTTTCGGGCGGCTATGCCCCTCGAGGAAAATACATAATCCGAGGTCGATTCGCGGAACGACGGGTTTATGGACACCACCGTGTTGCCGGAATTTGATGCCGTCAATATATCCCTATAAATCCCGAATGACTCCCCCGCGATTTCGATATTTGACGCGGGGTTTAGTATAAGCGTATTTTCGCGTTCGCATGAGGTTATATCATCTCCGATAACTACTGTCACCGTTTTCCCTTTTATACCAAATTCATAATCCGTCCGCAATAAAACAGAGCCGGACGGTATATCAACGAGTTTGTCTATCCCCATGCCGTCAGAGAAGTCATAGTTTATTCCGCGGTTTCTTTTGCCGTTCTTTTTCGGAGACAGAGCGGCTACCTTTCCGTCTTTTATCACAGCGGCGCAGTCATATACCTTTCCGGAATCAAAGAGGGGTATCCCGACTATAACAATTATCTCAGTCTCTCTCGCCGCTTCAGCAATCATTTCGAGCGCGGACAGCGCGCCGTTAAGCAAAACCTCGCCGCCGAACATATCTGAGCAGCTGCAGGAGGTCACAGAGAGTCTCGGGAACAGCGCGATATCGGCGTGTTTTTCGACCGCGTCGGCGACGCATTCAGATATCCTTCCCGCGTTATATTCGCAGTCTCCCACCTTCAGTTTTGGACTCGCCGCGTAAACTGTTATTGACTCGGTCATTATACCTGCCTTTCCCTTCCTCAAACAAACCGGGCGACAAACTGTTGTTGTCGCCCGGTTTATATCGGCTTATCATACCAACTCGAGTACCGCCATCTCCGCGGCGTCCCCCCGGCGGGGTCCTATTCTGACTATCCTCGTATATCCTCCGGAACGATCGATGTATCCGGGGGAGATCTCGTCAATAAGTTTTTTCGCGACCGATTCCTTTGTCAAAAAAGAGAATACCTGCCGCTTGTTATGCAGTGAGTCTGATTTTGCTATTGAAATCATTTTTTCGGCTAAAGAACGCACCTCTTTCGCTCTGGGAACGGTAGTTTCAATACGTCCGTTCTCAAAGAGATAGGTCACCATGGCGCGAAGCATCGCCTTGCGGTGGGACGAGGCTCTGCCGAGTTTTCTTGTTCCTGGCATCGGTATTCACTCCTTTGTTGAATGTATGTTTTTGATTTTTTTCATCACTCGTCGTCAAGTCTGAACCCGAACCCGAGCGATGTCAGTTTCCCCACGACCTCTTCGAGTGATTTTATGCCGAGGTTGCGGACCTTCATCATCTCATCTTCTGTTTTGCTGGTAAGATCACCTACCGTATTTATATTGGCGCGTTTCAGGCAGTTAAAGCTCCTGACCGAAAGATCCAGTTCCTCAATTGTCATTTCAAGCAGTCTTTCCTTGCTGCGTTCGTCCTTTTCCACCATAATCTCCGTTTCGAGCATATCCTCGGAGAGATTTTTGAAGAGATTGAGGTGTTCGGTCAACACCTTCTCTCCCAGCGATACCGCTTCCTTCGCGGTTATTGTCTTATCGGTTTTCACCTCAATGGTGAGTTTATCATAGTCGGTTATCTGTCCTACGCGCGTGTCCTCCACATAGTAGTTCACCTTCAGGACAGGAGTATATATACTGTCTACCGGGATTATCCCTATAACACTGCTCGCCGCGGCTCCTGTTTTATTGCGTTCAGAGGAAATATAGCCTCTCCCTCTGTCAAAGGTAAGCTCCATCGAGAGTCTTCCGCCTTTTTCCACCGTCGCTATGTGCCACTCCGGGTTGAGCACCTCAAAGTCCGCGTCGGGTTTTATACTGGCCGCCGTGACCTCACCCTCGCCCTCAAAATCGATATATACGGTTTTCGCCCCTTCGCTGAAAAGTTTCGCTGTTATTCCCTTTACGTTGAGAACTATCTCGGTCACATCCTCCTTGACGCCCTCGATAGTCGAGAACTCGTGCAGTACACCGTCTATTCTAATGGATATCGCCGCGACTCCCGGAAGGGATGACAGCAGCACCCTGCGCAGTCCGTTTCCCAAAGTAGTTCCGAATCCGCGTTCGAGCGGTTCAACAGAAAAGGCTCCGAACGACCCGTCATTTGACAATTCTATTATTTCAATTTTCGGCTTTTCTATCTCAATGATCATAATAACCCTCCTGTGGGCGGGGACCCGCCAAATTTCGCGTTAATATTTTTCTCGCAGAGAGGTCGTTATCTGGAGTAATATTCGACAATAAACTGCTCTTCAACATTAAAGTCTATTTCAGAGCGTTCCGGCAGACGATTAATCAGCGCGGTGTTCTCCGCGACGTCCATCCACACAGGTTTCGGTCTCGCGCTGTTCGCTTCGACAGCGCCTTTAATTTTATCTATATCGGTGGACCTGACGGCTACCGTATCCCCTTCTTTAATAAGATAGGAAGGAATGTTCACCGTTCTTCCGTTGACCGTAAAATGTCTGTGTAATACGAGCTGACGGGCTTCCTTTCGGGAGTTGGCAAACCCGGCGCGATAGACGATGTTATCCATTCTGCTTTCAAGTATCTTCAGCAGATTTTCACCGGTTATTCCGGATTGTCTGACAGCCATATCGAAATATTTCGCGAACTGGCTCTCGTGGACTCCGTAGTATCTCCTTGCCTTCTGCTTCATGCGAAGCTGGCTTCCGTATTCGCTCGCTTTCTTTCTTCCCTGACCATGCTGTCCCGGAGCGTAACTTCTTCGCTGGAACGCGCATTTCTCCGAGTAACAGCGTTCTCCTTTCAGAAATAATTTTTCGCCTTCGCGGCGGCAATACCTGCAAACAGCGCCGGTATATCTTGACATATTTGAAATACCTCCTGTAATACCTTGCTTGACCTATGATAATTGTTTTCTATACGCGTCTTCTTTTAGGCGGCCGGCATCCGTTATGGGGGAACGGCGTCACGTCCTTTATCATATTCACGTCAAGTCCCGCCGATTGCAGCGCTCTTATCGCCGCTTCGCGTCCGGAACCTGGACCTTTGACATAAACCTCAACCGTCTTCATACCGTGTTCCATCGCGGCTTTTGCCGCGGCCTCAGCCGCCTGCTGGGCGGCGAACGGAGTCGATTTTCTCGATCCGCGGAATCCCAATCCTCCCGCACTCGCCCAGGATACCGTGTTCCCGGCAACATCCGAAATCGTTACAATAGTATTGTTGAACGTCGAATGTATGTGCGCCGCGCCTCGTTCAATGTTTTTACGCTCGCGCCGGCGTCTTACGCCTGTCGTTCTTTTCTTAGGTGCTGCCATAACTTACGCATTTCCTCCTATTTTCTCTTGTTTGCCATGGTTCTTCTGGGCCCTTTTCGGGTGCGCGCGTTGGTCTTGCTTCTTTGCCCGCGCACCGGAAGTCCTTTGCGGTGGCGGACACCGCGATAGCATCCTATCTCAACAAGACGTTTTATATTCATTGCGACGTCGCGGCGAAGATCGCCTTCCACCTTGACGTTCCTGTCGATATACTCTCTCAGCTTCGCGACATCACTGTCGGTCAAACTCCTCACCCTGACGTCGGGGTCGACGCCCGTATCGTTGAGAATCTTTTTTGACAAACTGCTGCCGATACCATAAATATATGTGAGCCCTACCTCGACTCTTTTATCTCTCGGCAGATCCACTCCGGCTATTCTCGCCATAATCCGGTCCCTCCGTTCCTGCGCCTAACCTTGACGCTGTTTGTGTTTTGGGTTTATACATATTACCATCACGCGCCCGTGACGTTTGATGATCTTGCACTTTTCGCAGATCTTTTTTACCGAAGGTCTTACCTTCATCTTTTTCCCTCCTCCCGGCAGGTCGCCGCTGTCCTGCGGTACCTTTTCGCTTTTGTTCTATTTGAAACGCCAGGTTATCCTCCCCATCGTCAGATCATAAGGCGACATCTCGATGGTGACCCGGTCTCCGTTCAGAATGCGGATAAAATACATTCGCAGTTTCCCGGAGATATGCGCGTTTATTTTGTGTCCGTTTTGAAGCTCTACGAGGAACGTCGCGTTCGGGAGCACCTCCCTGACAATCCCCTCGACTTCCAGCACATCATCTTTTGCCAAATTCCACCCTCCTTTTACCCCGGTCATCCTAACGCCGGTCGGCGCCGAAAGCGGTTAGTATCGCTTCCCTCAGGAGCTTATCGTTTTCAAGCGTATTCCCGCTGAAAACTGTTTTTGTCAGAGAAAGATGCTTGGGGTTCTTTCTCTTCGGCTCGCTTATCTTTCTGAGATTTCCGTCGGCTACCAGCGCGTATTCATCCGTTATATCCACCACCGCCTGATAACGTCCCTTGTCGCGTCCCGCCATCGAAATAACAATCCTGCCTATCTCAAGATCCATCAGATCACCTCCCGCCAGTCGGTCAAGATTACCGGTTCTTTCTCGGTAATGGCTATTGTCATCTCGAAGTGCGCCGAGTAACTGCCGTCTTTTGTCGTTACCGTCCACCCGTCGCCGAGGATCTCTATCGCGCTTTTGCCGGCGTTTATCATAGGCTCAATGGCTATAGTCATTCCCGGTATCAGACGCGGTCCGCGTCCCGCGGGGCCGAAGTTGGGAACAGAGGGATCCTCATGAAGTTTCCTTCCGACGCCATGCCCGGTAAACTCTCTTACGACCGAACACCCGTTGTCCTCCGCCAGGGATTGTACGGCGAATGATATGTCACCGATGCGGTTTCCTTTTTTCGCGGCGGATATCCCCCTGAAAAGGCATTCTCTGGTCAGTCTCATAAGTCTTAAAGTTTCTTCATCCGCGTCACCCGCGGCGAAGGTGGCGGCGTTGTCCCCGCAATAACCTTCAAATTCAGCTCCGACGTCTATGCTGACTATATCTCCGTCTTTTACCGTCCTGTCTGACGGGATCCCGTGTATTACCTCCTCGTTAATAGATATACATACCGAAGCCGGAAAGTCCCGATATCCCAGAAACAGCGGCTTCGCCCCTCTTGAAAGTATATACTCATGTACCTTACGGTTGATTTGAGCGGTAGTCACTCCGGGTTTTATCGCATCCTTAGCGGTCTTAAGCGCTCCTACGCTTATTTCACCCGCCTTTTTCATCTTCTCGAGGTCCCGCGTCGTCTTCAGAATAACCATTGTCTCACGCCTCGAGCATCTGCAGGATATTCCTCGTCACATCATCTATCGGTACATCTCCGTCAACCTGTCTGAGTTTTTTTACCTTGCGGTAATACTCCTTCAACGGTTCGGTTTGCTCGTGGTAGACGCGAAGCCTTTCCCGCACCGTCTCCTCGCGATCGTCGTCGCGGACATACAGTTTTTCCTTGCACCCATCACAGATTCCTTCCTCACTCGGGGGATTATGCTCGATGTGAAAGCTCATACCGCAGCTCGGGCAAATCAACCGGCCCGACATCCTCTTTACTATTATTTCGTCCTCGATTTCTATACTGATTACCTTGTCTATTTCTATACCCATTTCAGATATGGCGTCTGCTTGAGCTATGGTTCTCGGGACTCCGTCGAGTATAAATCCGTCGAGACAGTCATCCATCGCAAGTCGCTCGTTGAGTATTCCTACTATTACATCGTCCGGAACAAGCGCGCCTGCGTCGACAAATTCCTTTGCCTTTTGCCCCATCGCTGTCTCATTCTTCATGGCTTCCCTCAGGATGTTTCCCGTGCTTATTATTGGAACCGACAGACGTTTTGAAACCGCTTGCGCTTGTGTTCCTTTGCCCGCTCCGGGCGCTCCGAGAAATATTACAGTCATCGTTTTATCTCCTTATTCAAGGAATCCTTTATGATGACGCATCAGCATATAAGATTCAAGCGTATTGGAAACCTCCAGCGCCACCCCGACGAGAATCAGAACCGATGTACCTCCGAGCGCTATCTTAATACCTGTCGCCCGGTCAATAATTATCGGCATGGTCGCGACAATAACGAGGAAAATTGCTCCTATGAAGGTGATTTTCGATATGACCCGCTGTATGAAATCAGCCGTCGGTTTTCCCGGTCTTATTCCCGGTATGGTTCCGGAATTCTTTCTCATATCATTCGCCATCTGCATCGGCTGGTACTGAACAGTAACGTAGAAATAATTGAACGCTACTATGAGTACGGCGTAAAAAGCCGCGTATCCCCAGTTGTTGGTCGAGAAAAATCCCAAAAACGAAGCCCAAAAACCGCTGTTTATACCGAAGAAATCTTTGATTGTCGCCGGTACCGATAACAGGGAACTCGCGAAGATGACCGGCAGGACTCCGGTCATATTTACCTTGATGGGAATGTGGGTGCTCTGCCCCCCGTACAACTTGCGTCCTACCACCCGTTTTGCGTACTGGACCGGGATCCTGCGCTCTGCGTTGGTCATGATGACAATAAAGACCAGCATCGCCGCGAACATCGCCATTATCAGCGGCACGAGTATATACAGTATCGGCTGCGGCATGGCGCCCTCGACCTTTCCTGCTGCCGCTCTGAAGTACGCGATTATCTGCGGCGCGATGTTGGCAAGATTGCTCACTATACCGGTAAAAATCAGAAGTGATATACCGCTGCCTATCCCGTTAGCGTCTATCTGTTCTCCGAGCCACATCACAAGCACGGCTCCTCCGGTGAACGACAGCACTATTACCACCGCCGCGAACATCCCGTCAAATCCGGTCGTGTAGACCAAAGCGTCGTTCCTCTTTACGAGAAGGTAATAGACAATAGATAACATAACAGACAATCCGACCGTCGAGTATCTGGTTATTTTGTTGATCTTGGTCTGTCCCTCCTCTCCCTCGCGGGACATTCTCTCGAGGGCGGGAATGGCTACCTGGAGAAGGTTTATGATAATTGATGCGTTGATATATGGTTGTATCGACAACGCGAATATCGTCGAGCTTGTAAACCCGCCGCCGGTCATCATATCGAAGAAAGCGAATATAGAATCGGGGTTCGACCCCAGCGCCTCTTTTATAGCCCTGCCGTCGATAAACGGAACGACTATCGCCGCTCCGAGACGGAATATAAACAGAATAAACAGGGTAAACAGAATCCTCTTGCGAAGATCCTCGATTTTCCAAGCGTTTTTAAAAGTTTGGAACATCGCTATACCACCTCTGCCTTCCCTCCGGCCTTTTCGATCTTTTGTTTCGCAGATTCCGAATATGCCGGTAACATGACCGTGAGCTTTTTGGAAAGATCACCGTTGCCGAGTACCTTTATCGAGTCGAAGCTTCCCTTTACAAGTCCCGCGTCAACAAGTGTCTTTTCATCGACTGTCTCGCCGTCTCCGAAACGTTCAAGATCTTTAACGCTTATATTTACGACTTTTTTCGCGAAAATGTTGTTGAATCCGCGCTTCGGGATGCGCCGCGCAAGCGGAAGCTGCCCGCCTTCAAAATACGCTCCCTTTCCTCCCGAACGAGCCAGCTGCCCTTTATGTCCCTTCCCCGCGGTCTTTCCGTTTCCGGAACCGGGGCCTCTGCCTTTTCTCTTAGGTTCAGACCTCGAGCCTTCGGCAGGTTTAAGTTCATGGAGTTTCATCTGCTCTCCCCCTACTTTTTCAGGATCTCTATCATGTGGGAAATCTTCGCTATCTTTCCCCGGGTCGCGGCGTTATCCGGCTGCACCACAGTATCGCCTATTCTGCGAAGTCCTAAGGATTTCGCGGTTTCTATCTGCTTATCCAGCCTTTTTGAGAATCCTCTTTTAAGCCTGATGGTTATAGTCGCTTCGGTCTTCTTCTTATCGGCAACCGTTTTCTTGACAGTCTTTACCGGTTCTTCCTTCTTGACTTCTTCCGGTTTTGCGGATTTTTTCGCCGTTGATTTCGCAGTCTTGGTTTCCGCGGTCTTTGAAGCCGCGGCTTTCGCGGCGGGTTTCTTTTCCTTTTCGGGTTTATCTTCCGCCTTTACCGTTTTCTTCGCAACTGGTTTTTTCGCTTCCGGTTCTTCGGCTATTCCCGCTTTCTTCTCAGCCGTTTCCTCTTTAGCCGCAGATGTACGCTTTTTCGCCGCCGGTTTTTCTTCAACAGACTTTTCCTCTGCCGGTTTTTCCGCGTCAGGTTTTTTCTCAGTAGTTTTTTTCACCGCGGGCTTTTTTTCCGCGGGTTTTTTCACCGTCGTTTCGGACTTCTTCGCCGCTGTCTTTTTTTCAGTTGTCTCCTCGACGGTTTCTGTCATCTCCTCGGACTTTATATCATCAACCATTATAAGAACCTCCCGCTTGAATCTCACTGACAGTTTTACCCCTGACCTTCGCTACCTCTTCGACTCCGCGAAGTGACTTGAGCCCCAGTATGGTAGCGGTTACTACATTTATAGGATTATTGGATCGGAGTGATTTCGTCCGTATATCCTTTATTCCCGCGACTTCAACTACCGCGCGAACCGGTCCGCCCGCGATGACTCCGGTACCGGGCGCCGCGGGTTTCAACAGAACTCTCCCCGCCCCGAACTTCCCTATCACCTCATGCGGTATAGTGGAGCCTTTCAAGGAAATACGCATCACGTTCTTTTTGGCGTCCTCTATGCCCTTGCGTATGGCTTCGGGAACCTCTCCGGCCTTGCCGAGTCCGAACCCGACCACTCCCTCTCCGTCTCCGACGACGACCAACGCGGAAAACTTGAATATCCGTCCGCCTTTTACGGTTTTCGCCACGCGGTTTATGGATACGACCCGCTCTTGAATATCTAACGTTGAAGCGTCAATTCTTTCCAAACTTTTATCCTCCCTCAGAACTTTAGACCACTGTCACGCGCGCCTTCGGCAAGCGCTTGTACGCGCCCGTGATATATATAACCGCCTCTGTCGAAAACAACCTTTTCTATCCCTTTTTCTTTCGCTCTTTCAGCCACCGCCGACCCGACCTTTTTAGCTGCCTCTATATTCCCTGTGTCACCGGAAAAAGAGTCGTCGAGAGTGGACGCGCTGCACAATGTAACACCATTAGTATCGTCTATAAGCTGGGCATAGATATGTTTGTTGGAGCGGAACACGCAGAGTCTCGGACATTCGGGGGTTCCGCTTATCTTTCCGCGGACACGCCGGTGTCTGCGTTTACGTTGTTTGTTGCTGTCATATTTCTTTATCATATCTGCTCCTTTATCCCGCCGCTCTTCCGGCTTTTCCTTCCTTGCGCCTTACATATTCTCCCGCGTAGCGTATACCTTTTCCTTTATAGGGTTCCGGAGGCCGTTTCCCGCGGACTTCCGCCGCGAATTGACCTACCTTCTGCTTGTCTATACCCGATATTACGATGCGGGTGGGGGAAGGGACATCTATCTTTATTTCATCCGTCTCGCTTATTATCACCTGGTGTGAAAATCCCAGGTTCATTACGAGATCGGTTCCCTGCTTGAGCGCGCGGTATCCGACTCCCTGGATCTCGAGTTCCTTCGAAAACCCGTCGGACACTCCTACTACCATATTGTTGATAAGCGTTCGTGTCAGGCCGTGCAACGACCTGCTTTTCTTATCGTCGGAAGCCCTTGTCACCGACAACTGAGAACCGTCGAGCGTGACTTCGATCAACGGGTTTACGACCCCGCTGAGTTCACCCTTAGGTCCCTTGACGCTTACATCCGACCCCTTGATATTAACATCTACTCCGGCCGGAATAACTATAGGTTTTCTGCCGATTCTTGACATACCGCTATCCCTTCCTCACCACACGAAAGCGAGCACTTCGCCGCCAACGTTTTCTTTTTTTGCCTGTTTATCGGTCATAACACCTTTCGGCGTCGAGACTATGGCTATTCCGAGCCCTCTCAACACCTGCGGCATCTTCTCGCAGCTTGTATATATCCTCAGCCCGGGTTTGCTCACCCTTCTGATACCCGAAATAGCGGGGGAACGATCTTCTCCGTACTTCAGCGTCAGTTTGATGATACCCTGCTTGTCGTCGGAAATCACCTGCATACCTTTGACATAACCTTCGTCAACGAGTATGCGGGATATGGACTTTTTCATGTTTGACGCGGGTATTTCCACCGTCGGGTGCTTCGCGCTGCTCGCGTTGCGTATACGCGTCAGAAGATCGGCTATCGGATCTGTAATATGCATTTGATATCCCCTTCCTACCAGCTTGCTTTTCTTATGCCCGGGATATGACCTTGATAGGCAAGTTCCCTGAAGCATATACGGCAGACTCCGTATTTTCGAAGATATGCGTGAGGTCTTCCGCAGATCTTGCAACGGTTATATGCGCGAGTGGAAAACTTCGGCGTTCTCATCTGCTTGTTAATCATGGATTTTTTTGCCATATTTGTTTCCCCCTGTTAAGCGAAAGGCGCACCGAGCGCGAGAAGCAGTTCCTTAGCCTCTTCGTCGGTTTTCGCGGTTGTTATGAACGCGACATCCATCCCGCGTATCGTGTCGATCTTATCGTACTCTATCTCAGGGAATATGAGTTGTTCGCGAAGTCCGACGGCATAGTTGCCGTGACCGTCAAAGCTGTCACCGCTTATCCCGCGGAAATCCCGCACCCTCGGCAGCGCCGCGCTGAACAATCTGTCGACAAACTCGTACATCCTGTCCCCGCGCAATGTGACCTTCGCGCCTACCGGCATTCCCTCGCGAAGCTTAAAATTCGCTACTGATTTTCTCGCCTTGCAGACTACCGCCTTCTGTCCGGTTATCCTTGAGAGATCCCCGAGAATAGATTCCATGATCTTGGGGTTGTCTCTCGCGGCTCCGTCGGCGACGTTTACAACTACCTTATCGAGTTTAGGCACCTGCATCACATTCTTATAATTGAATTTCTTCATAAGAGCCGGCGCCACCTCAGATTTGTAGGCTTCTTTAAGTCTCGCCATTCCTTTAACTCCTCTTAGCTGAATAATATTTCTCAGAACGTCCCGCCGCAATCCTTCTGTTTGCAAACGCGAACCTTGACACCGTCCTTTCCGATCTCATGTCCTATACGCGTCGCCTTACCGCATTTCGGACAGACGGGCATGACCTTGCTGGCATACAGCGGAGCTTCCGCCTTGACCAGAGCTCCGAGTTCGCCCTGCCTTCTCGGTT